>Ga0208492_1000075_pt1 | contig 101679 bp, 69 predicted proteins | sample Subbioar_CSW14AB_FD_184820 | JGI IMG/M metagenome (GOLD analysis project Ga0208492, IMG submission 184820) | Serpentinite rock and fluid subsurface biosphere microbial communities from McLaughlin Reserve, California, USA - CR12Mar_CSW14AB (SPAdes) | ecosystem: Environmental > Terrestrial > Deep...
CCACGTTCTGCTAATGGGCTTGTGGATTTCTCGCAACTCGGGCTGTCATTTTTTTTGTACCAGCTTCGCTTTTTTTGTACCAGCTTCGCTGAGGCGCGGACACGAGCCACGTTCTGCTAATGGGCTTGTGGATTTCTCGCAACTCGGGCTGTCATGTTAGCCGGGAAAGGGCTAAACGAGTACCGATTGCTGCACAAATTGGCATGGCGCGCGAGAGCGCACATGATCTCTTTCCACACCACAACGCCATCAACGGCAATCGCCAGGGTGCCCCGTCACCCACCAGACCATCATCTTTTCAGTGGGAAAAATCTAGGCGAGCGTGGTGCGTAAGCGCCATGATTCTATAGACTTGACGCATGGACCAATGATTCAAAACAGTCAGTATATTATCACCGCTTAATACCGCTAACACTTCATCCTGTTGACTATTTAAAATCAGTTGGCTCACACCCACCGCTCACCAGACTTAGCCTAGGAATCATGAGAACGCTCAGGTGAAATCATTACAAATAAACCCAATCGCGACGCGCCTTTTGATACTGAACGATCACTGCGCTCGAAGAATCCAGCGCCCCTTTCCCGCCCTCTACGCTTCGGTTCCGTTGGCAAGCATCGATCCACCCAATAGAACGGACGATTACCCAGAAAATCCCTGGAAAGGACCCGAGTAAAGAAAACAAAACCAGGGCCCATCTACCGCTCGAATACCGATTGCCTCCGTCCCGTCGCATTTCGATGCGCGTCCAGCAAATCCGCAACTCATGAAAGTCCCCCGACGATGCACGATGTCTGCTTTTACGAAGCCTTCGCCGAGGAAGCCGAAGCCTTGCGCTCGTACCTTCCCGCAAGCGTCAATGCCCATTACACCGACAAGACGATTCAAGAATCGGGTCACGACACGCCTCCCGCAAGGCTGATATCTATCCGCACCCAATCGCAAGTCCCTCTTCGCTGGGCGCCCCAGCTCGATGCGATCCTTTCACGCAGTACCGGTTACGATCACCTGCTCGCCTACGCCGCCCAGGTCCTATCGCCGCCCGCGCTTGGTTACTTGCCCCTCTATTGCCACCGGGCCGTCGCCGAACATGCCATGATGGTCTGGATGGCGCTCCTTCGCCGCCTGCCCAGACAATTGCGCCAGTTTCCGCATTTCGAACGCGATGGCATCACCGGTGGTGAATGCCAGGGCCGCACGCTGGGAGTTATTGGCGTCGGCCACATCGGCCACGAGGTCTACCGAATCGGCACCGCCCTGGGGATGAAGGCGCTCGGCGTCGATCTCGATCCTCGCCATGGCGATGTGAACTACACGCCCCTCAACGATGCCCTGACCAAGAGCGATATCCTCGTCTGCGCCATGGATCTCAACGCGACCAACCGCGGTTACTTCGGCATGCCCCAGTGGCGCCAAGCGAAACCCGGCGTCCTTTTCGTCAATGTCTCGCGCGGCGAACTGAGCCCCTCAACCAGCCTGCTCGAAGCGCTTGACGCTGGATTACTCGGCGGTGTGGGTCTCGATGTCTACAACCACGAACCCGCCCTGGCGACCGCCTTGCGCCTGCAAATCCCAATCACCGATCCCGAAGTGCTCGCCGCGATCGCGCTCTCGAAGCGCGACGATTGCCTCTGCACCCCGCACAACGCCTTCAATTCCAGCGAAGCCGTCGATCGCAAAAGCGAACATTCGGTGCGGCAAATCCTCGCCTTTCGCGAGCGAGGAGCCTTTCTCTGGACGCCGCCAGGGCGCACGCGTTGATAACCGCTCAGGCCCGACGACACCCCCAAAGCCACACACGGCGAGCGGCCCAGAAAATACGCCCGACCAAGCCTGGATGGCCCTGATTTGGCGAGGCAAAACGAGCGGTTGCCGAGGCTACAGCTGACAATGTGGCCCGATCGATTTCCGCGGGTTTGCCGGTGCCTCCGTGGCGTCACGGATGCCGCCGCGCCCAAGCGGAGCCCGCCGCGGGCTGCCGAACAAACCCACCTGTTATAATTTCTAAAACCCGTTCAAGCCGCGAGCGACCGGACCTACGGCCGCAAATAAGAGAGAGAAATCAAGAAAACCACCTAATCCAAACGGCCGGTGGGGTAAAACGCCCTTAGAAGAAGTTAAGTAAAAGAAGAAATCAAAGAAAACCGGTGGTCAATCGCCAGATGAACGATGTCGAAAACACCGGATCCTTCCACCCGGAGTCGGCTGAAACGACGGCGGAAACCTCCGCCACGGCCACGACCATTGGCCGCTACCGCATCGAAAGAAAACTCGGGGAAGGGGGATTCGGCTGCGTTTACCTCGCCTTCGACGACGAACTGCAGCGCAGCGTCGCCATCAAGGTCCCCCACCGCCGGCGCGTCAAGACTCCCTACGACATCGAAGCCTACCTAAAAGAAGCCCGCAATCTGGCCGCGCTCGATCACTCGAACATCGTCCCGGTTTACGATTTCGGACGGACCGAAGACGGACTCTGTTTTGTCGTCTCGAAATTTGTCGAAGGCCACGATCTCAGCCAGATCATCAGCCAAAGGCGCCAGACCTTTCACGAGTCGGGTGAGCTCATATCCACCATTGCCGAGGCGCTCCACCACTCCCATGGCAAAGGCCTGGTGCATCGCGATGTCAAGCCCGGCAACATTCTGCTCGACATGGCCGGCAAGCCCTACCTGGCAGACTTTGGGCTGGCGCTACGAGATGAGGACTTCGGCACGGGGAAAAAGTACCTGGGCTCCCCCGCTTACATGAGCCCGGAACAGGCGCGCGGCGAAGGGCACCGGGTCGACGGCCGCTCCGACATCTTCAGTCTGGGCGTGGTCTTTTACGAACTGCTCGCCGGGAAAAGGCCCTTTCAAGCCGACTCGCGCGAGAAAATCCGCCAAATGATCCGCACGGCCGAGCCTCGGCCGCTGCGCCAACTCAATGACAAGATCCCCAAGGAGGTGGAGCGGATCTGCCTCATGGCCCTCGCGATTCGCCCTTCGGACCGGTACTCGACCGCCCTGGACATGGCGAACGATCTGCGTGCGTTCCTGAGGGAAAGCGCCCTCAGAGAGTTCCCTTCCCCCTCTCATTCCGCCCTGACGGTGCGGGACTCGACTCAGTCGCCCACCCCCGTCACGCGCGCTGCCTCGGGATCGAAGGAACATCCCGTGAAAGTCGTGCCGAAAGGCCTGAGCTCCTTCGATAGGCATGACGCCGACTTCTTCCTGGAACTGCTTCCCGGTCCCCGCGACCGGGATGGCTTGCCCGACATGGTGCGATTTTGGAAAGTCCGCATGGAAGAACGCCATGCGGACAAGACCTTCCCGATCGGCCTGATCTACGGACCTTCGGGTTGCGGCAAATCCTCCCTGGTCAAGGCGGGCCTCTTGCCGCGCCTGGACAAGCAGCGGGCCGTGGCGATCTATGTCGAAGCCACGCCCGGCGACACGGAAAAGCGGATTTTGACAGGACTGCGCAAGGCCTGCCCGGAACTTGCCCCCCATCTGGACCTGGCCGATTCTCTGGCGGCCCTGCGGAATCCATCGGGCCCGGTTCAGGGTCCCAAATGGGTGATCGTCCTGGACCAGTTCGAACAGTGGTTGCACGCGCGCGCCGATGAAGAAGCCGACGACCTCATCTTCGCCTTGAGGCAGTGCGACGGCCGCCGGGTGATGTGCATCTTGATGGTGCGCGACGATTTTTGGCTGGCGGTCAGCCGGTTCATGCAAGCGCTCGAAGTGCAGCTCGTCGAAGGGGAAAGCTCGCGGTTGGTGGACCTGTTCGACCTGCGCCACGCGCGCAAGGTGCTGGCCCTTTTCGGCGCCGCCTACGGGACCCTTGGCGAATCGCCACTCGGCGCCGAGCAGGAGGCGTTCCTCGATCAAGCCGTTGCCAGCCTGGCCGACGAGGGCAAGGTCATCTCGGTGAGGCTGGCTCTTTTCGCGGAAATGGTGAAAGGCAAGCGGTGGACCGCCTCCACGCTTGCGGAGGTCGGCGGCACCCAGGGGGTGGGCGTCGCCTTCCTCGACGAGACGTTTCTGTCGGCCTCCGCGCCGGCGCAACATCGACTCCATCAGAAGGCGGCCCAGGCGGTGTTGCAGGCTCTGCTGCCCGAGGCGGGCGCGGATATCAAGGGGTATATGCGATCTTATAAGGAGCTCATGGATCTTTCCGGGTACGCGGACTATCCCAAGCACTTTGCCGATCTGATGCGCATCCTCGATGGGGAAGTTCGCCTGATCACCCCCACCGCTTCGGATAAAATGCTCGACGAGTCTTCTACATCCGTATCCGAAGGGACGAAACACTACCAGCTCACGCATGATTACATGGTGCCCTCCCTTCGAGAATGGCTGTCGAGGAACCAGAGGCAAACTTGGCGCGGCCGAATGCAATTGCGCCTGGCCGATCGGGCATCGCTTTGGCGCTCCCGTCCGGAATCGCGCCAGTTGCCCTCGCTATGGGAATGGCTCGAAATCCGCCATCTGACGACGCCGGCGTCCTGGTCGCAGCCGGAAAGGCAAATGATGCGGGCGGCCGCGCGCAAACATTTGACGAATTTGAGTTGGATGGCCTTGGCGCTGACCGTGATCGCCACATCGGCCTGGTTTTTGCGCGGCCTGGATAGGCAAGAGCGCGCGGAAAGCCGGGCGAATGCGGATATGTTGCGCCTTCTCGATGCGAACATTGGAGAAACGCCGGCCATCATTGAAGAGCTGGCCGATTCCCGAAGGCTGGTCGATCCTCGTCTTGAGCAAATCGCCGCCGACCCGGTAACACGGCGCGATCGGCGTCTGCGCGCCTTGCTCGGCCTCTTGCCCTCCAACCCAAGTCACGCCGATGCGCTACGCGGCGAACTGCTCGAAGCCGATGTGGCCGATTTTGTCGTCATTCGCGATGCGTTGGCTCCCCATGCCGCGAGCCTGGTCGATGGATTCTGGATGCTGCTCGATACGGAGAGTGCGGCACCTGCGGCGCGTTTTCGCGCGGCAGCCGCCCTGGCGAGTTTTGATCCCAACAACGACCGGTGGAAGTCGAAAAGCCACTGGGTCGCCGATCAGTTGGTCGCACAGCCTTCGCTGGTTTTGCCGCGCTGGGTGGACGCACTGCGAGCGGTGCAAGGTCCACTCGTTACCGCACTGTTGGACCGATTTCGGCAAGACCCGGCGCCGATCGCGGCCGCCGTCATCGCCGACTACGCCGCCGATCGTTCGGAGGTGCTCGCCGCCGCCTTGTCTCATGCATCGCCCACCTCGTTTCCATTGCTCTTGACTCCCCTGGAGCGCAACCCAGCGAATTCCCGTGCGGCCTTGAACGCCGAGTTCGATCGAATTCCGGTTGTAGGAGAAAACCTGGACGAGCTGGCCCTTCGCCGCGCGAACCTGGCCATCGCGCTTCTCAGGCTGGGAGCGGACGAGCGGCTCTGGCCCCTATTAAAACCGTCTCCCGATCCACGCTGCCGAAGCTTCCTCATCGACCGTCTCGCCACACTGGGTTGCCCGGCGGAGAGACTTAGCGAACGCCTTGTACAGGCCGATGCGGACCTGCGCGCCGCCTTGCTCTTGAGTTTGGGCGCCTACGACGAGCGGGCGCTGCCCGTGGCCCGCCGTGCGGAGTTGGTCCCAAAAATCGTAGACCTCTACCGCACCGATAACAGCGCGGCCGTGCATGCCGCGGCCCAGTGGCTGTTGGATCAATGGAAACAGCGGCCTGAATTGGTCAAAGACACCGCCCCTGGTTCCGCGCGTCGCTGGTATGTCAATTCCGCCCAGATGACGATGGTGAAGTTTGACGGTCCGATCACTTTCCAGATGGGAAGCCCGCGCGATCAGGTCGGATGGGAATCGAAAGATCAGCAGCATCAAAGGACGATCGGTCACTCTTTCGAAATGGCGATGACGGAGGTGACGATCGGCCAATATCGTTCTTTCTTGCGAGAGCGCGCGGCCCGGATGAAGAAGACCGCCAACGAGAAGGCTGCCCCCCAGAAACCCAGCGATCTCGCACAACCTGAATTGCAAGTTGATTGGCCTGCGGCCGGGATGAGTTGGTACGACGCCACGGAATATTGCAACTGGCTGAGCGCCAAGGAGGGCCTGGGCCGGGATCAATTGTGCTACGAACCCAACGCGGAAGGAAAATTCGCCGAGGGAATGAAGATTGTTGCCAACTACCGGCTTCGCCGCGGCTACCGATTACCCACGGAGGCGGAATGGGAGTATGCCTGCCGAGGTGGAGCGCAGACCGTGCGTTGCTATGGCGATGCCGAAGAACTCTTGGGCCGATACGCCTGGTTTGCCGGCAATGCTTCCGAAAAGAGGCACCAGGTGGCCGGGCTTTTGCCGAATGCCTATGGTCTATTCGATATGCACGGAAACATTGCGGAATGGTGCCAGGAAGTGGGAACCTTCTTTGATAACCTCCCTCCGGAAAATCACGGCGAAGAGACCGTCCAATCCAAGGACTATCGAATGGTCCGGGGCGGCCACAATATGACCTTGTCCCGCTCGGTCCGTTCCGCAAAACGCTTCGCGGAAAGGCCGACCAACCTGGATGGAAACGGTTTCCGGGTCGCTCGCACTGGCCAATAAGTCGAAGGAAGAAACTACCGAGCCGAGGGCAAGCCCAAGCTTAATGCCCTAAGGCATCCGGAGCCGGCAGACGCAGGCCCCAGGAAGGCATGACTCCCTCTCCGGACGAAGACGAATTCGTCGACGAGAAAAAGGAACTTTCGACTGACGAAGCGGACCCGGACGAAGCGGACGGCCGTGCGGAGGTTCGAGGCGAAGAGCTGATCGACGACCGGGCTGAGGAAAGCACCGACGAAGGGACGGCGGAAAGGGTGCCCGCCATTTCTGGCGACACGCGCCTCAAAGCGCTGCCGTCTTTTTTTCCACTACCCGACGAGGAAGAGCTCGACGAGGAAAACGACGAACTATCTCCCGTCGACGAACTGGAGGATGGCGACGCGGAACTGAGAGACGATTGCGAACTCGACGACCGGGAACTGGACGAGGAGGAACTGGGATTCAACCGTGCCATAATTTGCACCTTTCTCGTAGAGATTAACAATCGCGAGGCTTCAAGAATCACCACCTCGGCAAGGCTTAAGCCCGCTCGGTTCGATTCCGCTCGTCGTAGGCGTCCCTGGAAACCGTAACTTCCGAATGCACGCTAGATCGGGTGCATTCGCTTTATCCGGCAACTTCCTCGTGAAATTTCCTGGTAAAATCCCTTTGCTCCTTATTTTCCGCAAGGGTGCGGTCTGATGCATCTCCCGGCGGCGACTCGTTATCCGAGAGCTCATGGCAAAGCCCCTCTTGCGGCCGCCATTTTCTCCAAGCCACGTAAGGCCCCGATTCAAGCGGAGTGAAGAGTTCCTCCGATGGCTTCTTGACCGGCGATCTCGCGGAAATCGTCACCTGCTCTGATGTGGGTTGTTCGGCTGACAAATCGATGGGATGGGTCTTGGCCAGCGGGAACACGTGACGGGCCGGGGTATCTGATTCCTTTCCCGGCTCTGGTTGTTCCGGGTTTTCCGGGTTTGTTTTCTTCTCTTCAGAAGAAGAAGTCTCACCCTGAGAGAGATCACCGTTGCACTCGTCCCGCGTGGGGCCGGAAACAAACCCGGAACAACCGGAAGTCCCGGATGCATGGAGACGACTCACGCCGGCGATAGGGGCAGAATTGAGGACGGGAGCTGTCTGCGGAGCGCGGCGGACCGCTTCGGCTCGCACCAGGCTGTACTGCGCAATGCCGTGCCCATCCATCCTGCTCGTGAGCCGGTGAAGCACGCCGTCGACATTCACTGGCCGATCGCAATATTGGGCAAGCACCCGTCCAATGGAACGCGGTTTGGCCAGGTTCGCTCCCAGGTTCTCCATCGACTCGGCGAAGCCGCCCCAGTCACGCTCGGGGTCCATGTGGGAGAACTGGGTCCCCCTTTGCAACCACTCCGCGAGGGAACGCGCGGAGTGGGCAACGCCCAACCCCAATAGTTGTTTCCACCGGCCAAGCATCGCGGCCAGGCTGCTTGCCTTAATGTCCGTGTTAAATGTGGTGAACAGGTCGGCCAGCGGATTGGCCCCGGTCAGCCACTGCACCGCGCCGGCCACATAACGGGCGAAGCCATCGAAGGATCCCCAGTGGGGGCAATTCTCCTTGCGCGCGAATTCCGGCGAGCGCAGAAAGCCGCGCAAAATGGTCAGCGCCGCTTGCAGGAGCGCCACGCGGTTTTTGCGGTTGCGGCAATAGGCGCTGAAATCGCCGATCGCGCCAAACTGTTCGGGCGGGCGCAAGCGAGGATTTTCATAGGGGCTATCGAGGCGCACGAGCAAGCAGCGCTGAGACAGGTCGCCACTGGGACGAATGTTGTTGCCCGTGCCGTACAAGGTCAGCGAGTTGGCGCCACCGGCGCGCGCTCCGCCGTTTTGCCCAAGCAATCGGCAGGAGAAGATGGGCGCGGTCAGGAAGGAGCATAGGGTGCTCGACTCCAGCGAGGCCCCGTCGGGCAAATTGTCGAGGCAAACAGACGAGGTGCCCGCCGAAATCCAGTTGGAAAGCGATCGGCGCAGCTCTTCCTCCTTGTCTTTCGATTCGCCAGGCCAGGTCGTGTTCTCCATGTCGCGCCCATGGACGATGAAGGAAATACCCGATGCCAAATATCCCTTACCGCTTCCCGGCGCGTTCGCCGTGATCAAGAGCAGGGGGCAAGTCGGATAGAGCGGTCGCAACAGCGGTGCAAAGAGGCACATCATCCAGCGGTGATAATCCCCCTCTTCCTTCCAGGGGAAATACTGCACAGCCTCCCATAGGGTGCGCTCGGCTTGCTTGCACTCTTCCTTCGTCGGATTCTCCGGCAAGATCAGGTCGGGCATCGCCTGCGCCAGGTACCAGCCGGCGCCGCCGATTTTGCAGTAGCCTGAGCGATGGATTAATTTCCCTTCGCCATCAAGCGTCGGCCCTTCGAGGACGCCGAGGATTTCGCGCGGCGCCTTGTGCCCCGCCGTCCCCGCCACGGCAATCATCTGCCTCGCCAGCCCCACGGGGAACGGGCAGAAGACCTTGATCCGTTCGTCGCCTTTTCTTGACTTGCGCCATTCAAACGGCCGGCAAAGTCCTGACAATCTCGCCGCCAAAAACTCAGGCGTCGCCTGCCTGATCCTCGCCTGCACGCTCTGCCGCGGATCGATCTCGTCGTGAGGTGCGGTGTCGCTGCTTGATGCCGAAGCGGCGTGTACCAGGTTGCCCGACAGCATGAACAGAAACTCGTCGTTTTCGATGAGGGCCAGCGCACGGCGGATGTTGTCATCCTGATCGCTGACGATCACGAACTCCGGCCGGGGATCGGCGCGCTCGTCCCCCTGACGCGTGCAATCAAACCGGGCCGCCAGGTTGCATAAGAACTCCTCGGCCCGCTCGCCGGCCAGAACCTCCACCGCCGCGCCAGCGAGCAACGCATCGTCCAGCCCCTTGAACGCCCGATCCCAGGTGACGACCTCGACCACTCGCCCCGCATCGGCCAGGGCCGCGCTCAACTTCAACGCCGCCTTCGCGACCTGGCGGTTTTTTTCCAGATCCATGTCGTAAGCGATGCGCACCGTTTCGATGCCGCGCTCGATCAACTGCTCGACCACGCCGCTGGCGTGCCAGGAGCTCACTCCGGGAATGGCGACGATGGCGGTTTCGTGATCCCCCAAGGAGCGGAACTTGGCGGATTTCGTTCCACTCGATCTGGATGGTTCTCCTGGAGACGATTCCTCCATTCGCGAAAGCGAACCAAGATGCGCTGGCGTATCCGAATGATTGCCCAGAAAGGCGGCAATGACATCGGCCTTTCGTTCTCCTTCGGTGAGAAGGGCGACGGTCCCCTTACCCAGGCGAGCCCAGTGAACGGGCGCTCCGGGCGAAGGACCTTTCCTGGCAGCATTGCACTGATCTCCCGCGGAAACCCAGGTCCACTTGCCGCCGCCGGAGTCCTCGCGAGGGTTGCGCCGCCGCAAGGCCATAATCTGTCCATCCCTCCCGCGCACCGGCACGAGCAGCCCTTCACCGACCCACAAGCCCAGCCTGCCGTTCTGATCCTCAAAAAACCCAGGCACGCCAAGCAGCAACTCTCTACCGAACTGGCTTTCCAACTCGTCGACGACCTGTTTCCGCCGGGCGGGCGAAGGAAGGGTGCCATAACCCAGCCGCCTCGTGTCCAGACCACGGTTCTCGTTGTCTCGTTTGTCCGCCGTGCTCAAGGGGCAGAGTTCGAGCAGGCGCTCGCAGACCCGGTGCCGATCTTGGAGTGAGGCCCCGACCCCACCTTCGCCGGTGCCGGCTTCGTCCGGATCGATCACCGCACGCGACAGGTTTCTTGTTGGTTTTGGCCGCATCGCATGTCCGGCCAGGTACCTCGCGCTCGATGGCACCGCGCGCGGGGCCTCGTTTTCCCGAAGGCGGTGATAGTGCGCCGTGCCGACCGTGTTGTCGACCGACTTGAAGCATTTCTTCTCAAGGTGCGAGTCAGCGCGGTAGCACTCGACGACTTCGATCCGCTCCCACCCGGGCGCGACACGGCACTTGTCGGTTTTGCCACAAACGGGGCAGGGGTGCGCACGGCTCACGCGGCAAAAGGAACGACTCATGGGCGCGAACGGCTCCCGGAAATGGGTTTTTGGCTGGGTTGGCCTGGATTGGCCTGGTAAGACTGCTCGACTTGCTGGATCGCGGTTCACGGAATCATTTCGATACCGGTTGGGGCTCGAACAGGCTTTTTTCCCTTATGGAGGGCATTCCCTGCTCAATCCACTCGATCAACGCCTTGCGCTGCCAAAGCCTGACCGCCTCGATCTTGATCCCCGACGGCGCCTTGCCCGCCCGGATCCATCGGTTCCAGGTCGCCCGCGACACCCGGCAAAGGGAAGCCGCTTCACTGCCGCGTAGCAAGATGAGTGATTCCTGAGGCTCTGCCGGTGTTGATGCAAGTCGTTCGTCCATTTCTGTTTCCTCCTGCCGTTCGTGCGGATTTCTTGCGCAAACTGTCGAGCGGCAAACTCGATTCCGCGAGGAAATGCACACGACAAATTCAAGGAGAAGGCCGCTCGGGCGATGTCTCCGCTTTTCCATTCGATCACGGCGGATCAAGAAAGTGCAAACGGTGGCTGCTTTGTTCGTCAGGCGGCGGAAGATTGATGGAATAGATGGTGCCCGGAAGGGAGAATTCGGAGCAATCTGCCCCGTGACGCAGCTCCTTCAAAGGCCTTGTGTCACCGTGGACTCCGAATACCCCCAAGGCTTTCCCATTCACGGCAAACGAATAGCGTAACGATCTTCGGACAGGATCATCTCGTAGCTCTGTCGATCTCGCCAGTGACTTAGCCTTTCGCTGGTCAAATTGAGCCGATTTTTTTCAAGCAATCGGCTGCCACAGATCAAGATCGATCTTCCAGATCTCTCGGCCGTCGATGATGATTTCCTCAAGCGATGGATGGAGAGAATCCCTTTTCACGCTGTTCGTGTTTTCAACGATTTGGAACAGGTAAAAACCACCATCGCCTTCATGAAGTTCCAGCCACTTGATCTTGCGGTTGTCGGAACCGTCGGGAATCTGCACGCGAACAGGAAGCTTGATCGTCATGGCAAATTCCCAAACGGAATCGTTTTCATTTGCATTCCTCAGGCCTGGGAACCATAATCCCCATTTCCGCAAACGACTCGCGACCTGCCTCCAATCCATCCTCCGTTGGGTTCATGCGATCCCATAGCTTTCGTTCCATTTGATTCAGTTCAAGCCTGTCTCCTGGCGATGCCGCCTTCCGCGCGAACAGGGATCGAACAAGCTCGACTTCCCACGGTTCGAGCTCAAAGTCCTCAATCCATGCGGATAGGGCCGCGTCGGTATCGAGGCACTGTCGGCGCACGAGCCAAGCGCCGTGCTGGAAAACCTCATCCCAGGGTTCGGCGGTAGCCACCCGTTCGTTCATGCCATCTCCCCAGAATGCCGCCGTGGCGACAGGCACCTTCTTCCCATTCAAGTCTTGGAGCAGGTAAGGAAAGCACTCCTCTCGCGCCAGTGTTTGCAATCGAACGGGAATACCCACGAGGATTTGCGCGGGATCGTGGTCGGTGCCGAGCCGGAACGGATTGCGGTTGCTCGTTTCGCAAAAGAAAAGGCCGACGAAGGAATCGTCGGAAAAGGCAATCGTGCCTCGGGAACCCGCGCTATCCTGCACATGGTAGTTGGCGCCATCCCAGGACTGCTCGTGGCTGAGATCCGGGCATCGGCAGGTGAAGACCGCGTGGGCGATTGCGCCCAGAATGGCTCCCGGCCAGATCTGCCGTTGTCTTGGCGGGTTGGAGGAGGTTGCATCATCCATTGCCATCGATTCTCCCCTGCGATGTTGGTCATTTCCGCCGCGAACTGAGAACCGCGCCCGATTCAATCGTTCGCTTTTCTTTCCTTGGCCGCACGAATGAGGCCTTCGACGACCTGGCGATGTTTGTGCCAAAAGGGTTAGGTGATGATTTGATACGGTTTCCGGCAGCGGGGAGCGCATCATCGCTGTGATGAACTCTGCCGGCGGGCAGTAGCCGTGAACTTCGATGTTATGCACGATCATTTCGGGCGCCGCATAAAGCATATCTCCAGAGGGCATCCCAAAGTGACTGAGTCTGTGCGCTCGATTCCAAAACTCACAGGCCGTTATGCAAGATGAGACTCGATGCGATAGGATGAATGACACCCGCTCGCATCCACCAAATGGCGATTTTCTGCCATGACACAAAAAAGCGCCTCAGACAATCGATTGTTTTACCTCTGGCTATTACTTGTCGTCGGCACACTTGTAACCGGCATTGTTAAATGGGCTGCTGCAAATGACGCTTACAATCGGACGAGGGCAGAAAAACAAGCAGAGTTGCTCTTATTGTTTCGACAGCGTATTGGCGGCGACCCTGCATTTGCCATTCCGGACCCCCTTTGGGACGAGCTCAGCGCCAAAACAGAATGGGGAGAAAAGGAACGCCAGCAGGCTCAGAGCAAAAAAGATCAAGCGCTTATCGGCCGCAGGATGGAAGAGTACTGGCAATGGACGGACTTGGAAGCACGGCACGGAAACATTGCATCGGCACTTCTATTGGGGAGAGCGCTGCAAGAAGGCAAGCTATTGCACCAGGATAAGAAGAAAGCTCTGGAGTGGTTTAGGCTCGCGGCAGAATCCAACGATCCCACCGCCATCCAAGCAAGGGACTCCCTGCTCGCGGAATTGGGACAGTAGACTGCCGAGAAGCAAGGAACTGGCGGGGGGGATGCTGCAGGCATTACGGGCAAGTCAACTGCGTATTTTCGATCCATGGCGCTGGCTTCAAGCGGCTGCGGTAAGACGAATGGAAAGATGACGCCGATAGCGGCAAAGAATGCAAAGAGTAGGGCAATAAAGCCTGCCAGCACAATCGTTATGGCTCTTTGAAAGGCAGCGAAGCGGCGGCGGAATTCCGCCACCGTGTACAGGCAGGGTTCTTCAGGCTTTACCTGATTCGTATCCAAAGATTCCTGCATCTTCATTTCGTGTCCAGAGAAATGCTGATCGGCACATTGAGTGTAGGCATTCAGCTTTTTGCGTGCAGCGCAATCGAATGGGAGGATCTCCGCACGCTTCGGCCCCAGCGAAAGCCCTTCCCGGTTGTCGGAAAAAGGATTCATCGCAGGAGCATGAGAATTCCCGCCATCTCTTTCGTTTTCTTCAGGTTTCTTTCCACCAGGGCCGCTTTGTAACCTGGAAACTCTGCCGAATCCCGCACTTGTGCCTACGCAATGAGATTCCCTTGCAATTTCATGGGCGTTGGTTATGATCTGGACCTTCCGGGGAAGGCGTGATTCACCTCAAGTTCGGCCCCTATTACGGAAACGAAACGACAACGGACGGGGAAGAGTAAGCGCCGAGGCCAATGGGCAACGCGAATCGAGTTCGAAGAAGCAAAGGAAATCATGAAGAGGATCACCGCGCTCGTTTCAAAAAGCACAAATAACATCTCCTTAATCCAAGGAAACGATTATCAAGTCATCGGGATCCGGGAGAAATTCTTCCACATCGTCGACGAAGCGGGCGAGCCCACGCTTTATCCCAAATCCTATTTCTCCGGTTTTGTGGAGACGGTCCCGTCAGGTTGGATGTTTCATCACTTCAAATGCGGAGACTACATCTGCTACCCGCAAGAGCTTTCCAGCAGGGGCTTCTTTGAGCGCTACGATGACGGACATCAGAAGGAAATTGAGGTTTTCAAGAAATACCTGTCGAGCGCGATCGATTGCGATTAGGCAGGAGCGATTTTCCGCGCATGCCTCGCGCCTGGAGAGCCGCCGGAATGCGATTCCCGATTTTACAGCCATGTCCGGTATGGCGGGGGCGAGGAATGGACCTCGCGCTGGAAGCTGCCTCCAGCAGGCTTTTTCCGAAGATTACCGCTCCTTAAACTCCGCTGAAGAAAACTCGATCCGGAAGGCGCATGGGGCCCCATGAACACCTCGCCGAATTTTTACAATCGGCCTATATCTCCCACTCTCACGCCATCTGAAGTAAGATGGCACCTATGTTCCAGGTTCCGCCCCCCCAGCTTGCCGAATCTGTCGGGGCGGAACCGGCCCGTCCTTGGCCTGAAATCGCACAAGGATGGAGCAAGCTCGGCTTACCTTGCGGAAGCCGAGAAGATTCGATCGAGACGATTGTGCGCCCCGGCACCCAAATGACGCCCGGGGATCTCTAAAGGTTGTGAGCCTACGCGATTATTTCCGGCTTTTTGTCTAACCGTCGTCGCCGACGGCCTCCACGCTACACGCTGGGCTTTTTGGGTAAACCATGCGGGGCCGGCCGGCTTCTTTCCCCTGACCATTCCGGCTGAACGCAGGCCGAATCAGGCCTGAGACAACAAGAAGGGGTCGAACGAGCGCCCCGCACGAACAAGCTCTCTGCAACTTAGCCACTATGAATAAGCGCTTCAAACTAATCTTTAAGATTGATATCACCAATAAACAAAAATAAACAATCCATGTTCAAGGTACGCATTCACGAAGAGGGAAGGCGCAGAAACGACACCCCGAAAACCAATGCCAGGCGTAATACCGTTCACTCTCCCCAATGGTGGCACGGGCAGGATGGGCTCGGAGGGTCGCTGACTTGGGTGCATCACCGCCCCTCAACTGCGAACATCAAGCGCGGCAGCGCGGCAGCCAAGAGCGGGGGTGCAAGTTCCGTACCACCGGATTGGCTTTGCCGCTTACCACCCAGGGCCTTTACAATGCGGGAATTTTCTAGACCGTGCGCCATGGGGCAAGGGCAAATCCCCAGGGACCGGGCAGAGCGCTTCTCATTTTCCATGAAGCGTTTGTCGCAGGCCGGCGTCCGCGGCGGCCTTTCTGTCTCTATGCGCCTAAAAGGGATCGCGATGGTGGTTTTTGGCCGGTCGGTGCTTCGGCCACATTGATTGAGTCGAAGGGCCTTCCTCTATCTGGTGTCGCCCCCATGATCAGGCGCCGTAGACTACTTCTATCCACGGGTCCCTTCGGACTTGCCTGCGCCTTCCCCGCATTTCGCCCCGCTTGCGGCCACTTCCCGCGTACCGTACTGGAGCCTCTTCCGTGCCAAGCGCCCTAGTCAACGATGTTCAATCCCGCTTGAACGCGACCCGTGTCGCCGAAGTGCGCACACCCACCTCCCTCGACGACCTGCAGGCAGCCCTCAGGGACGCCCGGAATCAGAACCGACCCCTGTGCATCGCGGGCGGCCGCCATGCCATGGGAACCCAGCAGTTCGCCACCGATGCCATCCTGCTCGACACGACGAAGTTCAACCGCGTCCTCAAGTTCGACCGGGTCCAGGGCCACATCACCCTCGAAGCCGGCATCGAATGGCCCGACCTGTTTCGCTATTTGCATGAGCAACAAGGGGAATCGCTCAAGGCCTGGGCGGTGCGCGAGAAGCAGACGGGTGTCGACAAGGTGAGCATTGCGGGGTCGCTCTCCTCGAATGTCCACGGCCGCAGCCTCAAGACGAAACCGATGGTGTCGGACATCGAGTCATTTACCTTGCTGTTGGCCGACGGGACGCTTCGAACTTGCAGCCGCGCCGAAAACCAGGAACTGTTTTCGCTGGCCATCGGCGGCTACGGCCTCTTTGGGATTGTGGTCGAGGTCACCTTGCGGCTCGTGGAGCGAACGAAGGTCGAGCGCGTGGTGGAAGTCATCAGCGTGCGCGACTTGCTCTCCATGGTGCAAAAGCGGCTGGATGAAGGTTTCGTTTACGGCGACTGTCAATATTCCACCGACTTGGCCAGCGAGGCCGCGCAGCACCCGGGCGTCTTCTCTTGCTACCGCCCCGTCGCGCCCACGACTCCCATGCCCAAGGAGCAAAAGCATCTCGATGAAGCGGGCTGGATGGAGCTTTACCGGCTGGCTCGCACCGACAAAAAGAAAGCCTTTGAAACGTACAGCACCTACTACCTTTCCACGAATGGGCAGATCTACTGGTCGGACCTGCATCAACTCGCCGGCAGCCTCGACTCCTACCGCAAACTGATCGATGAAAAAAGCGGCACACCGCTGATCACCGAGATCTATGTCGGGGCCGATGAGTTCCTGCCGTTCATGGCGACCGTACGCCAGGACTACATCGATCACAAGGTCGATATGACCTACGGCACGATTCGCTTCATCGAACAAGACACCGAGACCTTTCTCGCCTGGGCGAAGAAGCCTTCCGTCTGCATCGTTTGCAACCTCAATGTGATGCACACCGAAGCGGGCAAGGAGAAAGCGGCCGCCGAATTCCGCAAGATCATCGACCGGGCCATTGAGTTCGGCGGCTCGTTTTATTTGACCTACCACCGCTTTGCCACGCGCAAACAACTAGAAACCTGCTACCCCCAATTCGTTGATTTTCTGCGGCTAAAGAAGAAATACGATCCACAAGAACGCTTTCAGAGCGACTGGTATCGCCATTACAAGCAGATGTTCGCCGACCAACTCGGCGGAACTTGAAAACGCGCCCTGGCGCCAACGCCCATTCCCCTGAGACTCGCATGAGCGCACCTTTTTTGCCCACGAAAACCGCGATCCTCCTGTGGGTATTGATGGCGCTCTTTTGCCTGCGTGTGCTCGGGCAGATCCTGGTCGAGTTTTTCCATGTCACCTTCTTGCCGCCATCGGAAGAGTGGTTTTCCGGGACGATGGCGTACCCAAGCCTGCTCACCAGTCAGATCGTGATCATCGCCTTGCAGCTCAAGATCAACACCGACTTCACGCGCCAGGCGGGCTGGACTTACCGGCCAAGCCGCGCGGCCGGCGAGTTGCTTCTTTCCTTCGGCGCGATTTATCTGTCGTCGATGATCGTCCGCTACATCGTGCGCATGAGCCTGTACCCGCACGAGCGCTGGGTCGGCGGGTGCATTCCGATCTTCTTTCACTGGGTACTGAGCGCGTATGTCCTCACCGTCGGCTACCACCACTGGCAAGGCGCCCGCGCGCAAAGGGCAGGGCCTCAAGGAAGCAACGACCAGCACTCTGTCTCTTCCGCTCTGCTTCCTCCATCGCGGATCTGGGCCGTCCGCGGTTTTCGCGTGCTTGCGTGGAGCCTCATTGGTGTCGGGTTCATCGCCTGGGTGGGGTACATCCTTGCCCCCACCTTGCTCGCCCATCACCTGGGTATGAGAGGCCCGGAATTCGCCGTACGCATCGATCGATCCGTGGGTTTAACCACAAGCGATAATCTGACGCTTCGGGCCGACATCTACCGACCTCGGCGCTCAGGAGAGAAGACTCCCACGATCCTGGTCCGCCTACCGTATACCAAAACTCTCGTCAATCAGCAGTTCGCGACGATCATCGCCTCGATGTGGGCAGAGCGCGGCTACACCGTGGTCATGCAAGGCACGCGAGGACGCTACGAGTCCGACGGCGCGTACGACCCGCTGATCCATGAACGCCAGGATGGACGCGATACCCTCGCCTGGCTTGCAGACCAGCCCTGGTTTGACGGCCGCCTCGGAATGTGGGGGAATTCCTACTTTGGCTACACGCAATGGGTGCTGGCCGATTGCGCCGATCCGGGACCGACGGCTTTTATCCTCGGCGAATCGACTTCGGACATGCACCGCATGTTCTACCCCGGCGGTGCCTTCTCGCTGAAATCCGCGCTCTACTGGGCGGTCATGTCATCGGGACACGCCGATGTCACGCCCACTCCGCAAGCGATGCAAAAGGGATATGCTGGTTTTCCCCTCATTGAGGCCGACGATCGCGCCAAGGAGAATATCCCGTTTTTCAACGACTGGGTGCGCCACCCGAAGCGCGATGATTACTGGAGAGAGATCGACGGCCGCGATCGCGCAGCCCAATTACGCGCTCCGGCGCTCTTGCTCGCCGGCTGGTACGATCCCTTCTTGCAGGCTCAACTGGCCGACTACTCCCGCATTCGCAAGGAGGCAGTGCCCGAAGTCTCGCGAGAGACGCGCCTCGTCATCGGCCCGTGGATCCATGCCGGCGTGACGCCTATCCCCGAAAAGGCCGAGCTACGCAACTTTCGATTCGAGAGCCTTGCCCCAAGCCTTGCCTGGTTCGACCAACATCTGCTGAAGCGCCGGGAGCATGGCATGAGCCCCGTGCGGATCTTTACCCTGGGCACCCATGTCTGGCGCGATGAAGAGGAGTGGCCGCTGGCCCGGACTCAATATTCTCCCTACTACTTGCGTAGCGATGGCACGGCCAACACCTCGGCCGGCACCGGACGCTTGACAAGTGCGGCCCCATTGCCGGCGGAAAGGGCCGATTCCTTCACATACGATCCACTCGATCCGGTGCCCACCGCGGGCGGGGCGATGCTCGGCGCCGACGCGGGCATGGCCCGGCAGGATGCGATCGAAACGCGCGCCGATGTTCTTGTCTATACCTCGGATCCGCTGGTCGAGGACCTGGAAGTCACCGGTCCCATTTCCCTCATCCTTCATGTCGCGACGACGGCGCCCAACACCGATTTCACCGGCAAGCTGGTGAATGTCTTCCCCGATGGATCGGCCTGGAATGTCAGCGAGGGGATTGTGCGCCGAAGTTATTCTCAGCCGCCGCAACAGCCCGCGACGGAAATCACCATCGAGATGAGTCCGACGAGCACGGTGTTTCGCAAAGGGCACCGGCTTCGGCTCGAAGTCTCCAGCAGCAACTACCCCAGGTTCGACCGCAATCCCAACACCGAAGGGCCGATCGCCACCGAGACGAAACCCGCCACCGCCAAGCAGACCGTCTTCCACGATCGCGCCAGCCCGTCGCGATTGATCCTGCCGGTCATTCCTCGTTCGGGCCGATAGGCGGCAACCGAAGCGGTAAATCGCAGCGGTAAATCGCGACGTTTTCTTCCTGGATTTCTTGATTGAAGACATGGCGATTTTCGTCTGAACTCGAGTCGATCGCTTGGTCAAGCTTCAGAACCCGTAGGCTCACGCCCACGGCTCGCCAGGTTCTGCCATGAGCAAAAAATCTGCCTCTTGTGCAAGAGAGACATGACCTGGGCGAATCCCCCTAGGATAACGGCCTGAATGAGTTTCGTGGGCCTCTTCCAGGAGACAACGCCATGTTCGATCCCAAGAAAATCACCGCTCATTTCCTCGCCCACTGGGGGCTGGTGAGCGGCATTCGTCCCCGCCACGTGCCGGGTTTCGATCCGTTCGCCATTTTGGATTTCGGGCCCACGCCGACGCGGCCCTACCACTTATACGCCACCAACGGGATGAGCGCTTACACCCAAAAAGCGCCCAAAGAAGGGCTCATGCTGCGCACGGAACTTTACGGCTGTTGCCTGGAATCGGCCCCATGGATCGATGATCTGCTTGCAGGGCTGGCAACCTATCCGCGCGACTACGACACATGCCTGGTGGAAGGGGACACGATCGCCGTGGGGCAACCCATCGATCAGCGCAAGTCGCGCTTCACGGGCATCTTGTTTGTTCAGCCGTCCCCGCCCAGTTTGGGATTGGTGGGCGGAACCGAGGAAAACGTGCTCGTCCACCAAGTGGTCGGAATTTTGGCCGACGAGCTTGCCTTCGCCGAAAAGCACGGAGGGCCCGCGCTCTGGGAGAAGCTCAAAACGCAGGGCGATCTCTATCTGGATGAAGATCGGCCTTCCGTCGTCTAGCCGGGCCCCGTTTTCATCATGGATTGATCGCGTTAAACACTTCCCACTGCCACACCATTGCTGTCGGCCCCGTCTGCACAAACCTCTTGCGAGGTGCCTATGAGCCGATTTGCCGTAGACTTTCAGAGTGGTTCGCACGCCCCTCGGGCACTTGATCCCATGGGCTCAGGGCACCCTACCAGGAACCCTCCCTTCCATGCGCGACAGCAAGATCATCACCGCCCACTTCATGCTTCACTGGGGGGAGCCCAGCGAAATTCGTCCACGCCGCCTGCCGGGGATCGAGAAATTCGCCATCCTGGAATTCGGACCCACCGTATCGCGCAAGACCTGGTTTTACGCGACCAACGGGATGAGCAGCTACGCTCAAAGTCGGCCTGGTGAAGGAACCACGCTACGCACCGAGATTTATTGCGCCAGCAAAGAGCGCCTGACCTGGGTGGATGATCTCCTGGCGGGCATTGCGATCTATCCGCGCGACCACAACACTTGCCTGGCGGCGACCGACACGATCAGGTCGGGCCAACCGATTGACCAGCGCAGTTCGCCGTTCATGGGCGTATTGTTTGCCCCGCCGCCCCTGGCGACCTTGTGCGTGATCGACCACCTTCCTGAGGAGGTACACGTCCTTCAAGTGATCGGCCTTCTGCCCGGCGAGACCGCGTTTGCCAAGGAACACGGCGGGAAGGCCCTTTGGAGCCACCTGGGCAAACTAGAACACCACTTACCTCGACGAAGTGCGCGCACCGGTCGCTTAGCGGACAGAGGGAAACGCGGCCACGGATCGCTTACCGCACGTTAGCCTCGCGCGGAGCCGACTTACCAGTCACTCACTCTTCAATCGCGCTTGGAACCTTACGGGTTGCGCCAATGGCTTCCAGAGCGTCGGCAAGTTCCCCGTTGTCGGGGTAGTAGTAGATACCATCGCCGATTTTGGCGAGAGCGGCCGAGGCACAAAGCGCGGCCGCGCATTCGGCGACCATCGCAAAGAAGGCGACAAGAACCATGAAGAAAAACGACCGTTTGAAGGAAGGAAACGGAGGTAAGGAAGGGGGTAAACTAGACTCTGCCTCGCTGCGGATCGATGCGAGAATTGAAGAGCTAAAGGACTGGCGGGGCGTGACGCTCGCGCGGATTCGAAGCCTCATCAAGCAAGCCGAACGCGAGGTGGTCGAAGAGTGGAAGTGGAGAGGGGTTCCGGTCTGGTCGTACGCCGGGATCATTTGCACCGGCGAGACCTACAAACATACTGTGAAAACCACATTCGCCAGGGGTGCTTCGCTAGAGGATCCCGCCGGACTGTTCAACTCCAGCCTCGAAGGCAACACCAGGCGCGCCATCGATTTTCATGAGGGCGACAAGATCCCTGAAAAGGCATTCAAGGCGCTCGTTCGCGCCGCCGTGGAGCTGAACAAGTCGAGCAAAGCTTCAACTCATCCCGTCCGGCCGAGGCAAACAGCCACGGAATTCCCATTGGCACCGCCAACAAGCACCGGCGGTCAAGCGCCGCGGCGGCCTCATGCCGACATCGGCCCTGACCTTGCAGCCGCACAGCCACATTGGGATCAGTTTTTGCAATGGGTGGGCGCGAACCTACCCGACGCCGAGATCGTGTGGAAAGACTATGCGGGAAAGACGGGTCGCCAGTGTGTCATCCGCATGAAGGACCGCAACCTTGCGTACCTCAAGCCGGCTGCCGGTTCTTTCCTTGCAAGCGTCGCGCTCTCCGATGCCGCCGTCGCGGATCTGGACGACTCGAAGCTTCCCGAGGCGCTTATCCATGAGATTCGGTCTTCACCAAAGTATCCGGAAGGCCGCCCCGCCCGTGTTTGCGTCGATTCCATTCCCACGCTGAAAATGGCCACGGCCCTGATGGAGATTAAAATCGCGGATCGACTTCGGGCCAAATCCAAGCGCCGCTAGGCCCGTCTCAATGGTCAACGATTCAGGCCTCGTTCAAGGACCCCGCTACGACAAGTCTATTTGAGTTGATCATAATTATTCTATTAAATATATGGTAATTTATGGTAATATATGGTTTTATCGCAAACGGGATCAACTTCAACATCACCGAAATGGCCCGCGGCCATGGGTTAAAGATCACTTGTTCGTTTCCCTCACGATCATCCGGCCCCAGCGCTTGCCGATGTTGGCCCGACAAGCTTGACTTCGTAGAAGCGGCTCCACCAGGCGTTGTCGCCTGAAAAAGCGTAGAAAATAAGAACCCTGGTGCCCGCGGCGCTCTGAATCAATGCGGCAAAGACAGGGTTTTTCGGCGGCAGGAACATAACTGTTTTGACATGCAAAATACGATAGGGCTTGCCTTCGCCACCCGAGGCGTACTTCTTGACAGCCTCGGCAATGACCACTTCTGGTTTGGCGTCTCCAGTCAGCGCGATGTGCGGAGTCAGACCATTCGTCCACATCTCGTCGGCGGAGAGTTGCTTGACCACCCCATCGATCATTTTTTCATAGGCGGCAGTCCGCGACGCGGATGCCTCGTCAATTGCCAGGGTCACCTGCAGATCTTCGGGCCATCGGTTTTCTCCAAGCGGATTGGTCGTGACGAGGACCATTTCCTGATCCTCGTGATCCCGGGAAACGATCGGTCGATCACTGATTGCGAAATGGATTTTTCCGATGGCGATCTTTCTGGAAGGATCAAGGAACTTGCTGAACACCACTTCGTGCTGCGCGGGCGGCCCCATGCGCCTCGTGACCTGAACGTATAGAAGCTTGCCACCGAGCGAGTCGTTGAATTTCTCGGTGAGCTCCTCCACTTCCTTTTTCCTGCTTGCCTTGGCTGCCGCGAGGATCAGCGACCGGAAGCGATCGTGGTACGATCGGTAATCATCATCGCTGGGGGGTCCGCCTGCGCTTCTTGGGATCATGGGCTTTCCCTCAAGGGCGTCCGCCAGGTCGCGTTTGACCGTTGGCCAAACTTGCATGGCTTCCGGGGGCACATGAAGATACGCGTGCCAGCGTGCGATTTTTCCCAGATATTCGCTGGATAAAGAAAGGTCGTTCGCCGGCGGCGTGGCTAACTGAACCGGGTCGTTCGTCAGCCATAGCCAGACCACGGCCTTGCTTCCCTTAACACCGCGATCGGTCAGGGGAAAAACGAAACTCCAGCCAGGCGCCTCCGCACGATTACGGCCCGGCCTGATTTTCGCGGAAAGGTTGGGGCTGCCCCACAGCCTCCTAGTCCCCGTTGCAAGCGGAAACAATTTTCCCATCGGATCGCCATCCTGGGCAAGATCCCGCTCGCCAGATACCTGAAAGTGCACGGTATTTGATGAAGGTAGACCCTGCGCCCTGAATACCACGGAATATCGCCCGGGCCTGCGCAAATAGTAGAAGGAGGAGAGGTCGCCATCCTCGATCACTCGGGATTCTCCTGCCCGGATCGAAGCTTGGGTCTCAAGCAGCCCCGCGGGTCCTCTTACATACGGCACGCGGCGGCCCAGGTCGTCAAACACCACCAGATCCAGGCCGCTTTGGATAAACGAATGAGCCGGGTAGGACCGATCCTCCTTGCCGCCGTTGGTTAGTTCCAGTTTCAAAGGAATCGGTTCGCCCAGGCCGAACGGCCGCGTTCGCGGCGGCTGCGACAAGGTCGCTTTCAGGTCGTTGACCACATCGCCTGTCTCCCAGGAGCGGCGCATTCCTTCCAACCTTGCAAGCAGCCGATCCATCGATTGGGCGGCGTCCCCCTCAAGCGAACCGCGCAAAGCATCAAGACGCTGGATGGTTCCCGGATCCCAGCCGAGCGGCTCTTCGAAGCTCGCGTTGTTGAAGGCAACGCGCAAGGTGTAGCCGTCAGGAGCGTCCGGGCCGGCGGCCCCACTGGCCGCGGCATGTTCAAAGAAGCGGCTTTGCTTCAGATGGTTGAGGATTTTCGCGCCCTGCACTTCGTCGATCGGGTGGAAGAAGGTGAACGGCCGCAACTGTTGGGCGACCGGCGGCACGCTCAAGAGGAGATCGTAAAACGGCTTGTCCGATCCGCCTCGGTAGGTGAGAAATAGCCGTAACGCGCGCGCTTCGACCGGCTGGTCGATTTGCCTTTGCTCCCAAAGCGCCGGGCTTGGCAGGGTTTCGACCGGGGGCGTCTGCGCGTTTGGGACGGCGCGCGACGCGCCCACGAGTAGGGCCAACAGGGTGAAAGCGCCAAGAATGGCCATGCCTGTAATCAAGGGGAGCCGGGTCGCAACCACTCTTCGATCGTCGAGTAAAGCGCGAATGCGAATTTCCAGCGTCCCTTTCCCATCGAAAATGCCGGTGGCCAGGGAAAATCGCGCCATCGCGGGGGACAAGGCAGCCAGACGCAACAAGGTGGCGCCGTACACTTCCGGCTCGGTGCTGCCAAGTACAAAGTTGTCGCAAATCTCTTCTCGAGAACGGGTCAGTTCGCGAAGGACAAGAAAGACCAGGGGATGCCACCAGTAAAGTGCCCCGCAAAGGCGCTGCAGCATGACGACGAGCAAATCCCGCCGCATGGCATGGGCGCCTTCATGAATGAGGACTTGAAGCAGTTCCTCGCGCGTGAGGGTTTCCAGGTAGCGGGCGGGAATAAGGACCAGGGGCCGCAGAGTGCCGGCCACCATGGGCCCAGCGACCCTTCCCGAGAGGGCGACGCGAAGCGGGCCGGTGGTCTTCAGCGCCCGCCGCGCTTGAGCGGCAACCTCGGCGACGAGGCCGCCTTCAGCCGGCCGGGCCGCTCGCACGAGGCGATCGATTTGAAGTTGCGACCTAGCCAGTCCCCACAGCAAGAAAACCGTACCGGCCAGCCAGACGGTCGCAAGCAGAGTCGCGAGTGACCAAGACGAAGTCCCCGCCGCACTGCCTGGCTCTTCTTCCTCTTCGGTGAACGACGGATTCTCCCCTGCCGCGGCGAGACGATTGTCGTTGGGCTGACCTGAACCCTCTTGCGCGTCCTTCTTCTCGGGCAGGGCTTGCGCATCAGGCGACGAGTGAGGCAAACGAGTGGGCGCAGGTCGCGCCGGTGCTGGCGGTCTTGGCGCAAAAAGAGGAAAGGTGGGCGCGATGTCCACGGAGAATCCGGCCGCATCAACAAGTAAGGACACTCCCGGAGCGGCAAGAAGACACAGCAGCGTCGCCAACAGCACCCCATGCCTGAGCGCGGCACTGCGCCAAGGTCGCGCCGCCGCCAGCCCCACCGCGGCCAGCAAGGTTACCTGGAAGAACACCGTGAGCAGCGTAAGCCCGTTCATGCGCGCCTTCCTTTCCCGTTCGACTTGTTCTTTTCTTTTGCGTTTTCAAGCATCAATTGAATGCGTTCGATCTCATCTCCCGTCAGGCCCCGGCTCTCCATGAGCGCCGCCATCAGCCGCTCCGGCTCACCGCCGCAGGCCTTGTCCACCAGCTCAACAATGCGCTGGCCCAGGCTGACGTCCCGCGAGACAAGCGGCCGATAGAAGTGCGTGCGGCCGATCACTCGATGGGCGAGCCAGCCTTTCTCTTCCAGCCGCTCCATGGTCGTGCGCACGGCGGTTCGCGATACTTCTCGAGTTTCGCAAAGGATCTCCCGCACTTCAAAAACCGAAGCTTCTCCCTGCTGCCAGACAATTTCCATGATTTCCCGCTGTCCCTCTGGCAGCGCGGGCAGATCGGAAACATCCATGAAAGGAACTCCCATGCCGCCGAATCGACTACTCCTGTCGCCATTATGGCTACACTTGTAGCCATGTCAAGGCCAGGCGTCTTCTCCCGAGAAGGGGGATCATGCGATCGGGATCAGTCGGCAAGTTGGATTGGGAGGAATGGAAAAAGGCAGCCGCGGCACCTTGAGGGGGGGCTCACTCTTCAATCGCGCTAAGAACCTTACGAGTCGCGCCAATGGCTTCCAGAGCGTCGGCAAGTTCCCCGTTGTCGGGGTAGTAGTAGATGCCATCGCCGATTTTGGCGAGAGCGGCCGAGGCACAAAGCGCGGCCGCGCATTCGGCGACATCGCTGCCCCAGCGGAAGGTCACGCACAGTTCACGGTTGCCCACCTTCTTGGCCACCTGGGGTGGGTAGCCGATCAGCACATTGGCCGCCGGTTCCAGGTACACTTCAAAGCTGGTCGGCTTACCGTGAAAGGTGGCGCGGATCGGACCCGTCTCGGTGCGCAGATCGATCGGCGTGACAATCACGACCGGAAACCCCAGTTGTTCGATCACGCTCTGCCAGTAGTCGCGCCCCGGCACGCGCGATTCGACCATGAAAATATGCAGTTCGATCGCCATGAGTCGTTAACTTTTTCGCCGGAAATTCCCTGGCACCTGCCCGCCAGAATGGCTCGCCTAAGCGGCCATGGGAAATCTTGTTCTAGGAGCTTTCTTGGCACCGTGGCGAAAGCATCAAAGGCTTCCGAAAGCCCGATCCCATCAAGCCACTTACTCTTTTTGGTGTTTGTTCTGTTCATCCCGATCGTACTGGCGTTGAGCAAATTGCGTCAGCCCGGCGCGGAGGACCGTTCAAAAACCATTCAAGAACAGATCAGAGATGTCATCTATCACTTGGATCCTGTCTTGTAGTGCGTTCTTGATGACCCTCCAATTTGCAATCGATGAGGGGCGTCCATAAGGCCCCCTCCGTGTCTGATCTCGAAGGCATGCGGAAAATCGGGATCCCGGTCGATTCGAATCGCCAAAGAGAATAGATAAGAGCGCGACCCGTATTTTAGCCTCCTTGCACGCGATCCTTGGCGATCCTTATACTTTCTCAAGCGGCTGCGTTCATGGCGCCCTCCCCGCGATCCATCGTCCGCTTTGGAGATTTCCGTGATCCGCTTTTTGGTCTGTGTTCTCGTTCTCAGTGGCTCCGTGCTCACCATCGGTTGCGGCGCCAAGCCGCCCGAGCCCAGGGTCGAGAAAATTCAATTGCCCGTGCCCAAGGGGGATTCGGCCGCGGCCAAGGATTTGGCTGGGATTTTGAACGCCGCCAATCAACGGCTAGATGGGGCGATGAACGACGAGAGCAATGCCATTTTCCTCGACACCGCCGACAAGATTGTCGTTCATGCGCGCAAGTATCCCGCGGACGACAGCACCCTTGAGGCGCTCATCATGGCGGTCGGACTGTCCATGAATGCTTCGGAAGGAGCGAAAACCCGCCAGGAAGTGATCGAGCTCATTCAGAAGAACTTCACCAAGTCGCCCGCGATTCGAGTTCATCTGCGCGCGCTTGCCAATGCCTATTGCGACGAAACCACCGACCTCGTCCGCGACGTGTTCAAAAATCACCCCGATTTGTCGACGCGGGCGCAAGCCGCCAAGCTACTCAGCGCCATGCTGGAGCAGCGCATGCAAATTACCAAGGGGTTGAAAACCAATGCGGAGTCGCAAGCGAAACTGGAAAAACAGCTCGGAAAAGACTCGGTGGCCAGGCTGCTCGATAGCGCGCTCATGGCCAAACAGGAGATCGAAGCCTACAAGACGGCACTAAGCACGGAACTCAAGAACCAGGTACCCGACCTGCATGTCGGTGCGGTCGCCCCGGAAACGATCGGCGTGGACCTCGACGGCAAGCCGGTCAAGCTGTCGCAACTGAAGGGCAAGGTGGTCGTACTCGATTTCTGGGCGACCTGGTGCGGTCCTTGCCGCACCATGCTTCCGCACACACGCAGAATCGTCAAGAATTTGGAAAACCAGCCTTTTGTGTTCGTGAGCATCAGTGTCGACGATGAAAAAGAAACGATTACCTCCTTTCTTGAAAAGGAGCCCATGCCCTGGATGCTGTGGTGGGACGAAAAGAAACTACTGGCCGACCTGTGGGATATCAGCGGCTACCCAACGATTTATGTGATCGACCAGAAGGGCGTCATTCAGTTCAAGTCGGTCGGCTATGACCCCGTTGGCGGCCGGCTGGAAAAGAGGATCGAAGAACTACTGGAAGTCGCCGATACCAAGAAGTAATGAATTTGTGACGTCCCGCGCAACTCGCGGAAGGTGATTGAAAAGGACCGGATCCGGCGATTGCATCGAGGCAAGACGTCGGCGTTTCGCGATTGCAGAGCGGCGAAGTCTTTCATCAGGACCCAAGGACTTCGCGGTCCCAAGAACACGAAGGAATGCCACCCAACTCGAATCCAGGACAACACGGATTGAATTCGTGTTACGGAGTTTCTGGTTTCGGCACGGTCGTGTGCCGATCGTGTGTTGATGTCGCCGAAAATGGCTCTGGCCCCCTCTGAACTAAAGGCCCGCAATCAACACACGATTGAGACACTTCCTCCAGATCACTCCTTCTTTTCTTGGAATAGGAGCGGTGCGACCTGGTACAGGCTCCGGCGCCAACTTTGCCACTCGTGACCGGTGTCCGGCGACACATAAAAGGTGTTCGGAATGCCCATTTTTTCGAGGGCCTCATGGTTGGTCTTGGCCATCGCGGCCCCGGCCACTTCTCTGCCGCCGTAACTGACGAACAATACCTTGACCTTCTTCTTAAAGGTCACCCCGTCCGCCAGCGCCGGGTCGTTCGCGGCAATGCTACCTCCGCTAAAGATTCCGATGTGCGAGAATTTGTCGAGGTTGGCCAGCGTGATCTGCTTCGTCTGCATGCCACCCATGGAAAGTCCCGCCATGGCGCGGTTCGGCTGATCGGTCAGGGTGCGGAAGTTGGAATCGACGAACGGAATCAGTTCCTCGGTCAGGATTTTCGCGAAAACGGAGAAGTTGAATCGTGGCGGCCCACCGGGGGCAGGCTGACCGGCGGGCGCAGGTTGACCGGCGGGGGCGGGGGGTCGCGGCCCGATGCCGCCGCCGTTATCCATCACAATGATGAAGGGCTTGGCCTTACCCGCGGCGATCAGATTGTCCATGATGAGATTGGTGCGCCCTTGTCGGCCCCATCCGGTCTCGTCCTCGCCGCCACCGTGCTGAAGATACAGCACCGGGTAGCGCGTGGAAGCGTCTTTGTCATAATCGGGAGGCGTGTAAACGAAGCACCGCCGTGTGCTGTTGGTGCTCTTCGAAAAGTACAGAGTCTCGCGCAATTGGCCGTGCGGCACGTTCTTGAGCGAGTAAAACTCCTCGTCCTTGGCGGGGATTTCGATCGCGCTCCCCGATCGGCTGGCACCGAAAAAGAACTTGCTGCCGGGGTCGGGGACATCCGCGCCGTCGATATTGATTCGGTAGTAATGGAACCCCTCGTCGAGCGGGCCTGTGGTGCCGACCCAGGCGCCGCCTGCACCTTTGGTCAATGTCACTCCGCCCCATTCAGGCACCCGCACGCTTTTGGCGTCGGGCGCGACGATGCGGAACCGTGCGCGGCGTTCGGAATTCACTTGCGGGTACTGCTTGCCGGACTGATTTGAAGACGCCGGCTTGAAGTCTTCCACCGGCGCGGTGGCCTGGGCCGGCGTGCCCGATTGCCTCGGGTCGTCCTTCTTGTCCGTGATCACGACCCCGTCCTGGAAGATCCGTTGGGCGAAGTGGTAAAGGTCGCTCTTCCATACTTTGAAATTGTGCTGGCCCCCAGCAATCACGTTGTAGACATGCGGAATTTTCTTGTCGTCGAGCATCTTGTGAACGCCCTCGCTGACTCGCAGAAGCCCGTCCTTGTCGCCGCAAGCGACATACAGCAGCCGCAATTTCTTGGCAGCCTCCGCATGGTCCTTGATGAGTTCATCCGCCTTCTTCGTGTTCGGGGCCGAAGAGAATCCGCCCACCCAGGCGAAGGTGTCGAGATTGCCAAGCCCAAAGTTCAGCGCTTGGCCGCCTCCCATCGACAGCCCGGCCAAGGCGCGGGACTCTCGCTCGGACTTCACCGAGTAGGTCTTCTCGATGAACGGTATCAGGTCCGCAAGCAAATCCTTCTCGAACGCGGCAAAAGCCGGTGACTGCTTGGGGATCGGGTCCCGCGCCGTCGCGTCCTTCGACGCCCGGCCATTGGGCAGGACGACAATCATCGGTACCGCCTTCTTGTCGGCGTAAAGGTTGTCGAGGATCACCTCGGGCGTTCCACCGCGCACCCACTCGTTTTCGTCGCCGCCGATTCCGTGAAGAAGGTAGAGGACCGGATATTTCTTCTCCTTGGTGTAGCCAGGCGGGGTGTAGACCCGCGCTTTGCGCTTCACCGCGACCGTCGTCGAGTCGTACTCAACCGTCTCCAGTTTGCCGCGATCGATCCCGTCGCGGCGGGTGTCGTAGCCTGCCGGTGGCGGAGAAAACTGCCCTGTCTTTTCCTGGTTTTTTGGTTCATCCGGCACTGCCGCGGCCGTGTAGGCCAGCAGTGCACAGCCGACGAGCACGAGGATCCTATTGCTCATGGTTCAACCTCGGAGAGTGAGATGACATTGATTGATCAACAAAAGCCAACTTGGGTTTAAGCGCCTGGGCAATTTGTGTCAGACCTCAGATTCGTACGTATACGCATCGTATAATCACGCTACACATCGCGCCTGGCGACGACCAGAAAAATAAGGAGAGCGGGAACAAAGCCCCACAAAGGCCGCCAGGGCTGGTCAATCGAGCATTCTGCGATCACCTCGCACCATGGCGTAGGCCGTCGATCAGTAAGGCCACCATGCGCCGTGCGGCGGCCGGTTCCTGGCCATGGGTTTGCATGCAGAGGCTTGCGACCGCCGCCAGCAGTTCGTAGGGTGCGATGCCGCCTATATACCGCCTCCGCTTTTGCAGAGCGATTTGCGCCGCCGACCCGCCACCGAACGCGCCGCGGCTTAGTCATGGGCAAGATGCTTGTTGTCGCTCCCTGAGCGCAAGTCATCGACGAATCCGCCGCCATCCCAGGGCCAGGCTCGTTTTGGGCTCGCTGAGCGACAATGGTTTGGATTCTTCTCCCTGTTCCAAGGCCGGCGGATTCAAGCGCGGGTTGGCGGCGACGTTGAGTCGCTCGATGGCGCGGACTCATCGACCTGATAAACTGGCTCGATCCTGTCGGTGCCTCGATGCCGGACGTGAATGCATCCGAAATGCATCCGGGGGCCTGACCTGGAAGTGGAATTGAGAAAGCAGGGGCAGGCGATGCGGCCCATGGAACGATGAGCCCTTTTGTTGCCGGCTTGGTGCTTGGTTCAGCCCTTTTGCACGCATCGTGGAACGCTCTCTTAAAAGGAGGCGGCGACCGGCTGCATTCGATCACGGTGATGGCGCTGGCAGCGAGCCTGGCTTCGGCGGTGTGGGCAATCCTTCTGCCGACACCACTTGCGGCGAGCTGGTTTTACATCGGCCTCTCGGTCGCGCTTCATGTCGTCTACAACTCGCTTTTGGTGATCGCCTACCGGCACGGCGATCTGGGCGTGATCTATCCGATTGCCCGCGGTTCCTCGCCCATGCTCGTGGCCGCCGGAGCGGCCATCTTGGCGGGAGAGCGGCTGGATGCGTTTACGCTCGCAGGAATTGCCCTGGTGTGCTGCGGAATCTTCGGACTGGTGCGCGAGCGCCGCGAAGGGCAGTTATCGCGAGGCATGGGTCCCGCTTTGCTGACAGGGGTGACGATCGCCGCCTACACCGTCGTCGATGGGATTGGCAGCCGGGCTTCGGGCAACGCCTGGGCCTATTCGGCCTGGTTATTCCTCGGCCTCGGCCCGGCGATGATTCCCGTCTGGATCTGGCGGCGCGGCCATCCTGCAAGACATTTGCGGTGGGATGCGGTGACGCTGCGTTCCGCGGCGGGCGGAATCGTATCGCTGGCTGCTTATACCATCGTCATCTGGGCAGCAAGCGTCAGCCCGATGGGTCAGGTCTCGGCGCTACGCGAATCGAGCGTCCTCTTCGCCGCCCTGCTCGGCTGGCTTTTCTTGGGGGAGCCTCTCGGCGCGGTGCGACTTGCCGCATGTCTCGTCGTGGCCGTCGGGGCGGCCTGCCTGGGCCTGCGCGGCAAACAGAAAGAAGAGATCGAACCTGCGAACTCGGGGAATGCCGCCGCGCAATTAACGGCGCTTTGCAAGGCAGCGGCAACCCAATCGTGACGACGAAGCTTTTCGTAAGCTGCCGCGGGCCGCTCCCTGGCGCCAACTCTTGATCACTTCGATTCGGCAATCAGTTGCGTTTCAATCCCTTCTAACTGATCTTTGAAATCATAAAGGTTTTTCAGCGTCGTATTAACCTGGTTGGTCTGATCTTTTTTTGTTTGCTCCGTTTTGAAATGCACTTTTCCTTTAACTTCCGCACCATCTTCAAGGGAGGGGTCCACCCCGGCGCGTTGGATTTTCAATTGTCTGCTTTCCAGTTTGATCAGTTCGTTGGTCGTGAAGATCAACCCGTTGTCTTCAAGCGCGATGCGGGTCTGGTCCAGTTTTGCCAGCGCATCTTGTTCTTTCTTTTCGGCATCTTTCTTGGCGTCTTTTTTCGCCACTTCCAGCCGCGCTTTCGTTTCGGAAGTTGCTTGTACCAAGGTTTGACCGGAAGACCACGGCACCGGGAAGTCCAGGATCAACTGCCGCCGCTTTTCCAGAAGGGCCGCGATTTTGGGACGACTCTTGTCCCATTGCTTCGGGACGAACTTCTGCGACAACTTTGGGGCCCCGCCGCCCTTGCGATTCTTGGTCGCCTCCATTTCCGCCTTGCGAATTTCGGCCTGCTCCGGGCCTTCGGTGATTCTCCCCTGGCCGCCACAACCGCAGAGGAGAATGAACACGCCCGCCAACGAAACGACTCGCGACGCCATATCGACGCTCCTGTGAAACGGGCAAAGGTGCCATTGCCGTTGAGACGGTTGCTTGGGAAGGACCACTTTAGAGAGGTGTTTTCTTTTTTAGCGGCTGGGCCTGAGGGAGAAAACCACCGAAGGCCCATGCGCCTTCACCCTGGCTCCTTCACCTTGGCGCCCACCCTCCGCCGCAAAAACGATCCTTCATGAACCTCGACGCTTGCAAAACCCGGCCTGACTTACCTTCTTTTGAAAAGTCTAGAAGGATATATCCAGATATCGCACTGCATCCTCACGGGACCCGACTTCGAACCACCGTTCTCCCTTTGAGACCGTGGGGTCTGCGTCTTCAATATCTGCCTAGTTCTCAGGCAAGCGTGTCAGCAGTCGAGGCAGTACATTTTACAATCCGAGCCTGAAAGGCCTCAGCTGGCGCCAAAACCGGCTTTTTTGGCCATTTGGTTATGATTGGCATGAAGGCTGCACTGGGATTCCAGGTGGTCACTCTCTCCCAAGGCCCTTGATGGGCTCATATTTGGTTCGCTGACTTATGCATTCCCCAAACGGGATGGTTCAAGGCTATCGGATCCGTGGTTTCGACGAGATGTTCGATGCCCCGGGACTTCCCCGCCCGCACTACCATCCGATCTACGAACAGTTCCTCAAAACCCACCCGAGCGAGATCCAGAAGCGCCACCGCATGGCGGATATGCTCATGCGGCAGCAAGGGATCACCTTCACCGTCTACGGGCGCGATCAGGGGGTCGAGCGGATCATGCCGTTCGACCCGGTGCCCCGCATCATCCCCTCGGGGGAATGGGCCACGATCGAAAAAGGCCTCAAGCAGCGCATCCGCGCGCTGAACCTGTTCGTCCACGATGTCTACCACGAACGGCGCATCTTGCGCGATGGGGTCGTGCCCCCCGAACTCGTCTTCGGCGCCTCGGGCTACCGCCGTGAAATGAATGGCGTACGCGTACCCCGCGACATTTACATTCATATCTGCGGCACCGACCTGATCCGCACCCCCGAAGGCAAGTACCTGGTTCTCGAAGACAACGGCCGCACCCCCTCCGGCGTGAGCTACGTGCTCAAAAACCGCCAGGTTATGAAGCAGGCCTTCTCGATGCTGTTCGACGGCTACTCGGTGCGCCCCGTCGATGGCTACACCGCCGACCTGCTCGCCCTGCTCAAGCATGTCGCCCCGCCAGGCATCGACGACCCGACCGTCGCCGTCCTGACCCCCGGCCTTTACAACAGCGCCTATTTCGAACACAGCTTCCTGGCGCGGCAGATGGGGGTCGAACTCGTCGAAGGGCGCGATCTCGTGCTCGATCATGGCCAGGTGCACATGCGCACCACCCGGGGCCTGCGCCGCATCGATGTGCTTTACCGGCGCGTCGACGATGAATTCCTCGACCCCTTGTCCTTCCGTCCCGATAGCGTGCTCGGGGTGCCCGGCCTGCTTGCCAGCTACCGCAGCGGCCGCATCAACCTCGTCAACGCACTGGGCACGGGCTTCGCCGACGACAAGGGCATTTACCCCTTCGTGCCCGAGATCATTCGTTATTACCTGGCCGAAGATGCGATTCTGCAGAATGTGGAGACCTTCCGGCCGCTCATCCCCAGTCACAAAAGCCACATCCTCGCCAACCTCGAACACCTGGTCGTCAAGGCGGTCGATGGCTCCGGCGGCTACGGCATGCTCATCGGCCCGGCCTCGACCCAGGCTGAACGCGATAAATTCCGCGACAAAATCGAGGCCAACCCCCGCTCCTACATCGCCCAGCCTACCATTACCCTCAGCCAGCATCCGACGTTCATCGACAACCGGCTTTCCGGCCGCCACATCGACCTGCGCCCTTTTATCCTTTACGGAGAGGAAATCGTGGTGATGCCCGGCGGACTCACCCGCGTCGCCCTGCCCGAGGGGAGCCTGGTCGTCAACAGCTCGCAAGGCGGAGGGAGCAAAGACACATGGGTGCTTTCATGACCTCCCTTTCAACTGCCCATCCGCGCCCACGAGGAAACACCGCATGCTAAGCCGCGTCGCGGAGAACCTGTACTGGCTGGGCCGCTACCTCGAACGCACCGAGAACCTCGCGCGCCTGCTCGACAATGCCTTTCAGCTCGAACTCGATGCCGGCTTGCCGATGGACGATGGCGAAGGCCCCCTTGATCAATTGCTCGACATCCTTTCCTGCCGCCTCGACTTCGAAAAGTATGGCGAGGCGGGAGTCACCCTGGGCCGCAACGCCTTACTAGGCTGGTTGACACTCGAACGCAAGAGCCCGCATTCGATTCTGTCGATGGTCCGCTTCGCCCGGGAAAATGCCCGCGGCACGCAGGAGGCGTTGAGTGCCGAAGCCTGGAGCCAGATCAATCGCCTTTATCTGCAATTGAACCAACCCCAGCAGCGCGAACGCTTCTGGAGCGCGCCGACCCGGTTTCTCGATGTCGCCAAGCGTGGCTGCCTGCTCATTGCCGGCACGATCGAATCGACCCTGCCGCGCGACGAGGTCTATCACTTCCTGCAACTGGGCCGTCATCTCGAGCGGATCGACATGACCTTGCGTATCCTCAAATCGGCACTGGCGTTCCATGCCGCCGCGCCCGTGTTGACGGGTGGGATCGGCGGCGGATCGGCAGGGCTCATCGCCGAGGAGTGGCTCAATACCACCCGCTGGGCCAGCCTCTTGCAAACGTGCAGCGCGCACGAGGCCTACCTCAGACGCTACCGCTCCGACATCGAACCGGTCGGCGTCTTGCACTTCCTGTTCCTGGAACCCTGTTTTCCGCGCAGCCTGGTGTACGGCGTTTCCCAGTCGGTGCAGTCGCTCAAGGGAATCGATGGGCAAATCTCCGGCGGCCCGAGCCCCAACGAAGCGGAGCGCGCCTTGGGCCGCCTGGAAAGCGAACTGAAATACTGCGACCCTTCCGAACTGCTTGAGCAAGGAATCGACAAATTCTTGAAACGCATCCTTGAGGCGACCAATAAAGTCGGTGGATTCATTTCGCAAACTTATTTCATGCATTGAGCCCAGGCTTCGATCAATAGGAGAAACGCGGCCATGATTTTGCGCATCGACCACGAAACGCATCTGGAATACTCCGACGATGTCAGCGAGCATGTCTTCGAACTGAGGATGGCTCCCTCGTCCGATGAAGACCAGACGACCCTTGGCTGCAGGATCCAGGTGAACCCCAACGGCCCCTCGACCACTTATCTTGACGGTTTCGGCAACCGGGTCGAATTGCTCAATATCCTGGGGGCCAGCCGCGGCGTCGCGGTGCGGGCGACCAGCTTTGTGCGCACGCACCGGCGCGCCGCGATCGACCGCTTGGGCAAGGTGAGCGCCGCCCAGTGTGTTGCCGAAGGCTCGGCGAATGTCGACTCGATGGAATACCTGCAGCCCAGCCCGCTGATCAAACCATGTCCCGAACTGGATGCCTTCTTGCAAGAAGTGCACCCGCCGACGGAAGGGACGCTTGAAGAGCTCGTCACCCACCTGCGCGAAACGGTGAACAAGTCGCTGACTTATGCCAAGGAAGTGACTTCCAGCGAAACGAAATTGCCCGACATCCTTAAACTCAAATCAGGCGTTTGCCAGGACTATTCCCACCTGTTCATCGCGCTTTGCCGCAAGTTCGGCATCCCTGCCCGCTATGTGAGCGGCTATGTCCACCAGACCGGCGAACTGGCGACGCACGCCTGGTGCCAGGTTTGGGCCGGCGGCAACGAAGGCTGGGTCGATGTCGATCCCACGCACAATCTTTATCCCTCGGACAACCATGTCGTGACCGCCGTGGGCCGCGACTATGCCGATGTGCCACCCAACCGGGGAGCCTGGAAGGGCGAAGCCAAGGAAGAGATGAATGTGATGGTGCGCGTCGAAAAAGTGCCGCGCCTGCCCGCCGACTGGATCGTCGCGGAAACCTTGCCCGCCCGGAACCTGCCGAAACCGGCCGCCCCGTTCCGGCCACGGCCAGGCGCCAGCCGCATGATCGGCCTGGCCCAGCATCAGCGCAACATGATCAGGTATCAACAGCAGCAACAGCAGCAGCAATAGAAGCCACGGCCGTCACAAACTCAAAGACATCTGACCGGGAGGTCAGCCCAGCCCTGGGGATTCCGCGAATCCCCAGGGCCGGTTTTATTTTGCTTGCCTGGATTCGTCACCAGGAGCCAAAATGGGCGGACTAGCCGTTTCCTTGGGTCGTGGCCTAGGCGGCATATCTGGATCGGGCACGAGATCGAGAACTTTCACACCTGCAGGAAGGGGCGCCCCAACAGGCACAGCGGGAAAGGACTGCCCAAAGGACATTTTGACAAACAGGTCCATCGGAACAACGAAAAGGAGCGTGTCTTCCTTCGCGGTTGACAATTGAATGGGATCGACCGGCCCCCGGTGGATCAAAACGGGTGCTTCGTTCGCGAGCTTCTTCGCCGCAATCTCCTTCGTGACAGGATTCCCCTTCGTGTCAAGAATGATAAGAGGGTCCTCGCTCTTCAAGGAAGCCTTGCGCCAGCCAACCGGGACCAAATCCACCCGAGATCCTGATCGGCTCCCTGTCAATGTCGCCTCCTTGCGAACGGTTCCATTGACCAGCTTTTCGCTGACGCGGTAGTCGGGGATGGTGACGCGGACCGATTTGAACTCAGCATCCACAAGCCGCAACGATAGGTCGCCTTGCGCGGACAATTGCGCTAGCGCAGTCGCTGGCGGGTTAGTGATTTGCTTTGGCAAAGTAGGGTCATCGGTAGCGGGTGCGGATGGAGCAGGCAACGGTTCCGCAGGGTGGCGATTGAATCCTGTTCCCTCAATTTCAAGGGGTAGGTGAATTGCTGCAACCACCAGAACCAGGATGTCTTCTCGGGCAGTCAACAGGTGAAAACCCTCGACCGGTTCCTGGGAAAGGAGAATCGGTTTTTCTCTAACCAGTTCCTTGGCGGCTTTTTCCCGAGTGACCGGTACCCCCTTGGTATCAAAAAAACCATATCGCACTGACGAATCGATGAGCACTTTGCGCCAGGCAGTCGCGACGCGGCCCTTCTCGGTCTTGGTTTCCGTGAATGGGACTCTTTCCTGGTGAGTGCGTCCATCGACCGTTTTCTGCACCGTCTTGTAACCGGTCACGGTGTAGGAAAACTCTTTGGCTTCCGTATCCACCATGCGCAACACCAAGTCGCCGGAGGGTGTCATCCGCGCCAAAACCATCCCCGGCGGCGCGGCCATTCGCTTTGGCAATTCCGGCTCCTGAGCAAGTAACGAGCCTGCGTGGAGGGCACACATCACCAGCAACGAAGCACAGAGGAAAGACCTTTTCATGACTGCGCATCCTTTCTCAGATCGATTGATTACGGATTGCGTGGCTGGGGAATGGGGATGATTTTGCTGACATCCGGGCTTGCGGGATAGGGGTTGGCCTTAGGTTGATCCAAGGCAACATTTGGGAGCACAAATACCAGGGTACTGTCCTTGACCGTACGCAAGTGCAGCTCCTCGACCGGTTCTGAGGATACCAAGACCGGCACTTCCTTGGAAAGCATCTTGATCACTTTCTCTCGCGTGACCGATTGGCCCTTGGCATCGGTGATGGTGAATGGGAAACGAGAATCCTTCGCAGCTTTGACAATCTCCTCGGGAAGATTGTAAATACTGACATTCCCGATAGCAGCTGCCCCATAAGCTAACGAAGCTTCATTTCTTGCAAAAGATTCGCCCAATGGAAAAGAAATCATTTTTTTAACCACCAAATTATCTGCTTCTACTTCCGACTCCTCCAATACGAATCGCATAGTCCGGTAACGGATCTGGGATGCGGGGTGGACTTGTTCTTGATAGATGGGTTGCAGGAACAGCTTTTTCACCTTCTTTTTCTCGATTTCCATCAGCTTCAATGTAACGGTCCCATCAGGCGAGAACTTCGCGAAAGCGGTCAACGGGGCAGACTTGCCGCTTTGCGGCAGGAGAGGTTCCTGACCACGCGCCTGCCCACCGGAATGCCAGCAAAGCAAAACCGTGCCTAGGAAGATAAGTCCAGGTGTCCATTTCATGAGCGCATTCCCGCAATCGAAGGAGATAGAAACCGGTTCAATATAACCCAAAATCGTAAACGCTAGCTTTTGCTGTAGCAATACCAACGGACGGAAAAGGGCTCCGCCGGCGGGGGCATTTGGCATTTCAAAGGACGGCCAAGATTGATGCTTGAAGAGCCGTTGATCAACGGGATCATTCGCCGCGGGAGGGCGTTGCGCATGGCGGATGCGGTTAGTAGCGAACCATTCCTTGCCTGGGCAGTCGGCGCCGGACTGGGTTTTGATCCTCGGTATCCTGATGCCCATTGCCTTGGTCTATTGCCGCCGCGTGATTCGGCGCGGTTCTGGGTTCTGCCCGCCGCCCCTCGCGCCTGGCCTCATTTCGCCGGTTCCATCCTCAAGTCACTCGACCGCTGGGAGACAGGGTATCTCTGGCCGCGGTCGGGCCTGTGGCCGCAACAAGTGATTCGTCGAAAGATGGCGTTCCTGTCTTGTGGTAGGCGTGAGAAATTTCCTTCGGGGAAATGCCGGGTGCTGACGACGACGACAAGCTCGTTTATGGATTCGCGGTAGGTCGCTACAATAGCGAGGAATATGATCGGTTCACATGCGGTGCGGTCAGAAAAAAAGAAGTGAAGATGGGCGGTGGAGGCCCGCCGAAACATGCAAGGGCTCGTCGCGATGTTGGACCGACTCCAGCCCGCAATTGCGATCCTTATTTTCGCGGGACTAATCCTCTGGATTGGCCTGGTACTTCTGCGGGCCATCGGCAAGTCGTCCGCGGCGCACCTGCGGCATGGGCGGTTTGTGCTCGGGTGGATGCTGGCCGGCTGGCTAGCAGGTGGAGCGTATGGGTTGTACATCCGCACCGAAGATCGTTACCTTGCGGGCGTGGCCGCATTCGGACTCCTTCTCGGATGGGCGATAGGAATGATCCACGGCGGCATCGTACTCGCCATTTGGCCGCGCAATTCCACCGACTCAAATCTCGAATAAGCTAAAGCTGGCAGATTCAGGGTTTTTCTGGTACAGGCGGGCGCGAAGAAGCGCCGGATGCTCTGCACTGCATCCAGCCCTGCTTTCGCTTCTCGGCATTCGTCGCTCTCGGCCCACCGCCGGGCAGTTGGGCGGAAAGTCGTTCGGCGGTAAAGGGGGCGGCCATGAATTACATGCCATCGGTGAAATCGTGGAATATGGTCGGTTCGGCGCCGCTGGGTCCTTCACACACCGTGAAAGTGTTCGACACGATCCGCGCGGCCGGCTCCATTCAATACGCCTACCTCGTCGGTGTCTTCGACAATGCCAGCGACGAGCCGGTCTATTTCGTCGCCTCCGAAGTCAACAGCGTGCGGCGGTGTAAAGAAAGTCTCAAGCCCCCGGAGGGAGCATCCGTGCTCTCTCCGGGGAGGGCCTGCCCACCCAGGGACGTGTAAGTCATCCGGCAGCTTCAGGAATGAACCACCTCCGGTTTCATGGGCACGCCTACAACCCGGGCCGGAGCAGTTCCACGACGATCCGCCGTTCGGCGAAAGCAAGTTGCCAGCCAACTGGCGAGATCGTCAAACAGGGAATAGGCCACCGGTGTGACGAGGAGGGTCAACAAAAGCGATAGCGTTTGTCCGCCAATGATCAGTTTCGCCATGCCGGCGCGGGCGGCCGCGCCCGGTCCTTCGCCCAGCGCCATCGGCACCATCGCCGCAACGAGCATCACCGTCGTCATCAAGATCGGCCTTAGACGCGTCCGGTTCGCTTCGAGAATCGCTTCGCTGGTTGCCAACCCCTGGGCTCGGAGCTGATTCGTATAGTCGATTTGAAGGATGCCATTCTTCTTGACGATGCCGACCAGCATCAACAGACCGATCATTGAGTAAAGATCCAGGTTCGTCTTTAGGAGCACGAGCGACAGCAAGGCAAACGGAATGATCAGGGGAAGCGCCGCCAGGATGCTGATGGGGTGGATGAGGCTCTCGAACTGGGCCGCAAGCACCATGTACATGAACACAAACGCCAGGAGGAACGCGATTCCGAACTGGCCGTTGGATTCCTGGAGGATCTTCGCGCGGCCGCCGAAGTCAAACGAGTACTCAGGCGGCAGACCCTTGGCCCGCAAGTGCTCCGTCAACCTTTCCACGCCGCCACCCAGAGAATGGCCATCGGCCATATTCGCCGACACCACGACCTGGCGCTGCCTTGCCATTCGCTCGATTGCCGCCGGACCGCGGGCCGTCTCGAAGCGGGCGACATTGCCCAGTTCGGTGACGCCGCCAGGCGCTTTCGATGACGGCACGATCAACCGGGCAATGCCGTCCGCATTTTGGCGAGACTGCCGCTCGGCCCGCAGCCAAACATCGTATGTCTCGTCGAACTCCTTGTAGCTGGAAAGCAATTCGCCTCCGACCAGGACGTTGGCCGTAGACGCCACCGCCGCCGGGGAGACCCCCAGGTCGGACATCCGCTCCTGGTCAGGCACCAGGCGCAGTTCCGGCTTTCGATCGGCCAGCCCCGCATCGACATCGGTATAGACACCCTGGCCGCGCATCCAGCCGGCCAACTCATTCGCGAATTGCTGGAGCTTCTCGGTGTCGGGACCGCGCAGGTTCACATCGATCATCACCTGGCGCATGCCCGTGGCGGAAATGGCCGACGCGTCTTGCACCGTCACCTTGAGATCGGGGTAGCTGGCCAGCGCCGCGCGAGCGTCGTTCATGACCTCGAACTGCGAGTAAGTACGGCCCTTGAGGTCTTTGAGGCGGACATAGATCGTCCCCTTGGTCACATCTCCTTCGCCGCGACTGGCCTTGCCCGTGGTGTCGCCGATCACCGTGTAGATCATATCCACGCCCCGCAATGATCGCAGCCGGCGATCCACCTCGCCGAAGGCCTCGTCGGCCCGGGCTAGCGAATACCCCTCCGGCACGGTGACAGAAACTTCGAACTCGCTCTGGTCGTCGCGCGGCATGAAGTCGAAGCCGAGCCGAGTCAGGATCAGTGGCGTGCTGGCAAGCACGCCAATCGAGATCAAAACCACCGCCCACCGGTGCCGTAGCGACCAACCGAGGATGGCCGAATAGGCACCCACAACGGCTCGCCAGACCCGGCCGTCCTTACTTCCCTTGTGGCGCTCGTCCAGGATGAGGAAGCGGGAGCAGAGCATGGGGGTCATTGTCAGCGAAACGAACAGGCTCATGAGCACCGAGAATGCGACCACGCAACCAAAGCTGCTGAAGAACCGCCCCGGTCTTCCCCCCATGAACACCACTGGTGCGAAGATGACGAGCAGCGAAAGGGTGGTCGCCACCACCGCCAGAGAGATCTCCTTCGTAGCGGCGCTGGCCGCCTCCATCGCGGACCGGCCGTATTCCTCCATGTGCCGGAAGATGTTTTCGTGCACCACCACCGCGTCGTCGACGACGATCCCGACCGCAAGGATTAACCCCAGCATGGTCATGTTGTTGAGCGTGTACCCCATGGAACTCATGAAAGCGAAGGTTCCGACCATCGAAGTCGGGATGGCCACCATCGCGATGAGCGTGGTGCGCCAGTCGCGGATGAAGAGCAAGATCGTCAAGCTCACAAGGACCGCGGCGAGGACGAGGTGCATTTTCACTTCGTCGATCGAGGTCTTGATGAACCGGGATTGATCACGAATCACTTCGACGCGGATGTCTTGAGGCAGTTGCGCGGTCAGTTCGGCCAGGCGCCGCTTAACGGCATCGACCACCGCAACGGTGTTGGTGCCCGTTTGCTTTTGAATGTAGAGGCAGACGGCCGTTTCGCCGCCGGCATCGGCCTCGTGCCGGTCGCGCGACCAGAGGCGGCTCAAGGTTCGCGGTTCTTCGTGAGCATCCTCGGCCTTGCCGATATCGCGAATGCGCACCGGTTGACCGCCACGGTCGGCAACGATCAAGGACTCAAACGCCGCCGGCGTGGCGACCCGGCCGATCGTTCGCAAAGTAAGTTCGGATCGCCCGCGATCCACGCGCCCGCCGGGAAGCTCCTGATTGCCCCGCAGAATCGCCATCCGCACATCTTCGACCGAGAGGTTTTCGTAAGCGGCCAGCCGTTCAGGATCGATGACGATCTGCACCGCGCGCCTTTGGCCACCAACCAGCGACACCGAACCGACGCCATCCAGCGTTTCCAACTGCTCCTTCAAGCGCTTGCGGGCAATTTCCGTGACTTCGCGCGGATCGCGGTTGCCGTACACGGCAAGCGTGATCACCGGGGAAGAGTCGGGATCCATTTTGTCGACCTGCGGTGTCTGCGCCCTGGTCGGGAGCTGATTGACGATGGTGCGGACCTTCGCTTCCACCTCCTGCGCGGCAACATTGCCGCTTTTGCTTAGCTCAAACTCGACCGTGACCGAGGAGATTCCTTCCTTGCTCGTGGATTTGAGCTCGGTGATCCCGCCGAGAGTGTTGAGCGCTTCTTCGATCGGTTTGGTAACGGCAGTCTCCACCTCCTCGGCGCTTGCTCCAGCGTAAGCCGTCGTCACGGTGACGGTGGCAAAATCGACGCTCGGCATGAGATCGATCCCAAGCCGGCCCATGGCCGCCAATCCCAGGACGACCGGCGCGATCACAATCATGGCAGTCAGCACTGGCCGGCGGATGCAAACATCCCAGATGTTCATTGGTTTTCTCCCTTCATGGAGACACCGCGAACCTGCACGGCCGCGCCATCGGTCAGTTTGGTCTGGCCGCTCGTCACCACCTGGTCACCTGGGCGGATGGCTCCCACAACTTCAGCGAGGACTTTTGACTCGCCGGACTGGCCCAAATCCATGCGCACTTCCGTCGGACGGACGACCACAGCGAATGCCTTGCCGTCGCGCACGACGAACACCTTGGTCAGTCCCGCGAAGGATACCAGTGCTTCTTCCGGCACCAGGATTGCATCGGCGTCCCATCGCGTTTGCACCACGGCCTTGGCGAAACTGCCCGGGGCGAGGCGCCGGTTCGGGTTGGGAATGGCGACTTCGATCGGGAAGGTGCGGCTGGAGCGATCCACCGTTGGATTGACCCGGCTGACCTTGCCCTGAAAAGTTTCACGCGCAAAGGCCTCGACCCGAACCTGCACGGTCTGGCCCACCTTGATCTCGCCGAGGTGTCGTTCCGGCACGGCGGCCTGAAGCTTGAGAGTGTCGGCCACCACCAGGCGCAAGAGGGTGGCGGCGCCCGGGCGGACCATCTCCCCTTCCGAAACCGTACGCTGGGCGATCACATAGGTCACCGGAACATCGGGCGTCCCCCTGCCGAGCGCCGGGGCGAGCACGCGGGTGTCTTTCAGCCGCTGCCGCGCGGTGTCCAATCCCGCCTGCTTCTGGCGCACCGAAGCGAGTGTCGTTTCGGCATCGAGGCGGGCCTGCCGGTGGGCTTCTCGAGCGTCGCGGAATTCGAATTCCGCCTGCTGAAACTCCTCGAGCGCCATCGAGCCCGCCGCGCGCATCTTGCTCGCTCGTTCCTGCTTCGAGGTCGCGTACTTGTCCTTGGCCGCGGCCCGCGCCACGGTGGGAAGGGCGGTCACATCGAACGAATCCTGGGGCGGGGCTTTGAGGCCGAGTTTGGCAAGTTCCAGTTCCAAACCCTTTTGGGCTTCGCTTACCGCAAGTTCGGCGTCGGTCGGATCGAGTTGCAGGAGCAAGGCGCCCGGCCTGACCTCGTCGCCGACATCGTGGTGAATGCGGCGGATATTTCCTTCGACTTTTGCCGATATGGCCACCTCTTCGCGGCCATAGAGCGACCCGAGCACCGCCACCATTCGCTGCACGGCGCCGCTGGTAGCCGCCTCGACGGTAACGGTAACTTTATTGGCGTCGGCGGGCGCGCCATTTTGTGTCGCCTGCGCCAGCTCGAGCGCCCCGCGCGCCGGTTCTGGGGAATGCTCGGGCCGGTTCAAAAGGATGCCGCCTGCCGCCACCCCTGCCACGCAGATCCCCGCCAAGGCGATCGCCGGCACCAGAAAGAGTCTCCGTTTCCCCATGTTTGCCTCCCGTTAGGACAAGGCCAACGCCGTTCTCGGCGTGTCTCGCTGAGAGAGGAGATGCGGCGCATAGGAGAGTGAAACGGGGAAAAGGAAATTATTTTGAAGGGCCGGAGGAACGACCTGGTGAAGCACCGGTAGAGGAGCCAGAGCGAGGAAGTTGCCGCGACTCGCGGGGGGCATCGGGAGCAGGTAGCGGAAAGCGGATTTCGCCGCGAATGGGCTCGCCGGTCATTTCCTTCCAGCGCTGCTTTTGCGCGGCCGTGAAAAGCCCGACAATGCGCGCGTTCGCATCGCGCCAAACCTCCTCGAAGCGCGTCCGTCCTTCGTCTCGAGATTCGGCGGAGATGACAAGGCGTAAGGAGGCCTGGGTTGCCTGGGCCAGGAGTTGCCGGACTTCCGTTCGCTGAGCCTCGGACAGGTCCAGGCGGTCGATCACGGCGGAAGCGAAAATATGAGGGCCAGGCAGTTGCAAAAAAAGCTGGCGCAAACGGTGATGCTGGGCCGAGCTCAGGATCTCTTCGATCTCCCGCCGGCATTCGGTGGCCACGCTGGCGATCATCTGCCGTTTGTCCCCTATTGGCTCACCGGGTTGTAGCCGGTGCAGCGACCGGAGCCGCTCCAGAATAGGAGAGATGCGAGTGGTCTGTTCGGGCCGCAGCTCCAGTTCCGCTTGCACGGCGGGCTGGTCCAAAAGCAAGGCATTGTTGATGTCATTGAGCGATGCGAGTTCTTCCTGGAGCCGCTTGAGCCGGGCCCGGCTTGCGTCGAGGTCGGCCTGCACTGCGGCATCTTCATGCCGCGCGGTCAATTCCTGGTAGTAAGCGACGGCCGCCTCCAGCAACCGTTGGCGTAGCGATGCCAAAGGCGGAAAGTCGAGCAGCTCCTCATCGCTTAACTCCACGAACAGGTCCACGGCCCGCTTGGTGCGCAGGTAATTGTCCTGAGCTTCCATGGCGCGCTGGCGTTCCCGCTCGTTGGCTTGCTGCTCTCGTTCGTAGGCTTTTTTTGTCTCGGCTTGCTCATGGGCGATGATCCCGGTGGTCACGGCCAGGCCAATCACCGAAATAAGCAGCGCAATCACACTTACGGCGGCGACGGCCCGGTGGCGGCGCACCCACTTGGCCGCAAGGTCGAGGAGCGTTGGCCGGCGGGCGTGGATCGGACGGTCTTCGAGGAAGCGTTCCAGGTCGTCGGCGAACTCGCGCGCACTCGTGTATCGCTCGGAAGACAATTTGGCAGTCGCTTTGAGGACGATGGTTTCCAATTCCACGGGAATGGATCGGTCCAGTTGGCGAGGAGCAAGCGGGTCGTCCTCGGCTAGCTGGCGCAAAAGTGCCCGCCGGTCTGCGCCGGGAAACATCGGGGTCAAGGTGAGCAACTCGTAGAGCGTGGCGCCAAGAGAGTAAATATCGGTACGGTGATCGAGGAGCCCAGGCTTGCCCAGCGCCTGCTCCGGACTCATGTACCGAAGCGTCCCGACCACTTCGCCCGTCGCCGTCAGTCCGGCATCGGAACGGATCAGGGCGAGTCCAAAGTCGGTGACCCACAACCGGCCCGAGGTGTCGAGCAGTAAATTGCCCGGCTTGATGTCGCGGTGGACCACGCCGACCTGGTGGGCGTACTCCAGGGCGTCAGCCGCTTGACGGATCAGTTCGGCCACGCGGCGGAAGTAGGCGCTCCTTCGAGTTGAGTGTTCGCATGTGATAGCCGGGGAGGAAGGATCGGAGAGGACGATCGGGGCGGATGGCGTTTGTCCGGGCTCGTATTGCTGTTTGCCGCGCAGATCCATGACTAGCTGCGCGAGGCTCTGGCCTTCGATGCATTGCATGGCGTAATAGTGAACGCCGCCATCCGCCCCGACGGCATACACCGGGACGATGTTGCTGTGATGCAGTTGAGCCGCCGCGCGGGCTTCGTTGCGAAAACGCTGAAGGTGGCGCGAGTCGATCGCCGACGCGAAAGGGAGTACCTTGAGCGCCACGCGCCGCCCCAGCGAGATCTGCTCGGCCTCGTAGACGACGCCCATGCCCCCGCGGCCGATCTCGCGCAATAGGCGAAAATCTCCGACCCGCCCGACCTTTTCCTTGCTCAAGCCGCTGGACGCGGCGAAGATGCTGGAAGGTCCGGTGGCGGAAGCGCGGCCCCATTGGGAGCCGGGAGCCACGACGGCTCTGATGGGTGCGGCAATGCGGTCGATCTGGTCTCGCGCCGAAAAAAATCTCCGCAATTCGACCGCAAATTCCGGATACGCTTCGAGGAGACGACCGCGATCCGGCCGCTCTCCGCGCTCGATCCCCTCGACATAGGCCAGAAGAGCGGCATTCAACTCCTCTTCACGGTTAAGTACCAGGTTCTCGTTCTCCATCTGCGTCTCCTTCGGAGAGCAATTCTCTTAGCCGTTGCAAGCCGCGAAAGATGAGTCCCATGGCCGCCGCGCGCGTGCGCCCCATCAGTTCGCCGACTTCGGCCACCGTGTGCCCCTTCAAGTGATGCAGCTCAACGGCATCGCGCTGATCGGCCGGGAGCTCGGCAAGAGCGGTCGCAAGACGGACAAGCTGCTCATGGCGCGAGGCCCGCTGGCTCGGCGACGACTGCTCGGCTGCGAGCCACTGCTCGACGCGGGAGGCCGATGCCTCCAGTCCGGCGTCGATCGACCACTCGCGGCCGACATCGCGCGCCGCCGTCCCGTATTTGCGCAAGGCCGCCGTGAGTACATTGGTGAGGATGGCGCGCAGCCACCCAACCCACTCTTCCTCGGATTGGCCGCGGAACTGCTCCCGCTTGGAATGCGCCTGAAGCACCGTCTGCTGGACGACATCCGATTCATCGAGCTTCCCGCGCAACTGCGGGGCGATATGAAGCCGGGCGAGCAAACGAAGGTACCCGGTGTACGCTTCGATCGGCTTGAGTTCGTCCGGGGAATTCATCCTGATCGCCCCTAAGGGGATAGATGCGAGACGGGCTGAAGTGAAACGCCACAAGTAACGAATTGTATGAGAAATTATTGACGGGACTCAGCCGACCTCGCGAAAGCTCGGTGTTTCGCGCTAAACCATCAATGCCATCGAAACCGACATGAACCGGTCGATTCGTTTCATTGCAGGGGTTCCGTCCATGTTTGGTTGGTTTAAGCGGAAGGCCAAGCCGCCGCAAAACTGCGAAAAAATCTCGGCCCAACCGCCGGGTGAAGTGTTCGCATGGCCCTCAGGTTGGCAACTCACCGCCCTGGACGAACTCGTCCTGGCGATCCCGGGAGCCATCATTCAAGAGGACGAAGTCATTGGATCAATCATTCACGGTGATGACGGAATTCGACTCGATCTGCCAACTCCTTCCCGGCCTACTCCTGACGACCGCATTCTCTTATGGCTCGAGCCTGGTCACTCCGTGTGGCTGTCACGGTCGTGTCAGGGGATGGTAGTGCCTCAATTCGAGGACGACACCAAACCCCGGCGGCTTCAAGTTACCGAGTTGGCAAACCACGCCAAACAACAGATCGTTCCGCCAGAGCAAAACTAAGAAGCCTCGTACCGACTGTAAGAACAATGAAACTCCATTATTTTCGAGATGATTGCAATCGTCTGACGCATGATCGAGCGGACATTGATTCGACTTCCTATCCCGAGGTGTGTAAGAAGATCGCCGATCGCTTCGACCTGAAGCCGGCGTCACAATTGCTGATTGGCCCAGAACAAATGTTCTGGGACTTCACGAACGGCAAGGTCACCGTGGAGCTCGGGTGGGACATCTGGATGTGCTTCATGATCACTGCCCAGCAGGCCGAGGCGGAGACGCTCGTTCGCCAAATGGCAATCTTCTTGGCGGAAATGATTCCCCCTGCTTTGGTTTCCCATTCATGACGATTTGATCACTTCGCTGGCGCTTTCTCGGCAAGCTCTTCCTGCATGGAACCACCCTGTGCCGGACCCGGATAGTTCCTCCTGAGCAGTTCATCGTAAATGGGAGGTGGGCCGAGCAAGCTCGCCGCGAAGGCCGCCATGAACGCGCCGCACATGAGGGGTAGGACCAGCGTGTAGATGCCGGTCATCTCCACGAGGAGCACGATCGCCGTCAAGGGACAGCGAACGACCGCGCTAAAGAATGCGGCCATCGCCACCAGCGACCAGACCAGCGGTTCGGGTGCATAAGGCACCTGCCATAGGTGCGCAAGCTGCCCGAGGATCATTCCCGCTAGCCCTCCCAAAAGGAGCATGGGCGCGAAGATTCCCCCGGCGGTGGCCAGGCCGTAGCTGGCAAGGCTCAACACGAAACGCACCGCCAGAACGACGCTCAACACTTGCCAGCCCATCGACCCTTCGAACATCGCCTCGGTCATGGCGAAGCCGCCGCCCGCGACCCTCGGATCGATCCAGAGCACCAGGCTTAGCGCCAGGCACACGAACCCCCAAAGCACCCACCAGCCTCGCCGGCCGACTCGCTTCATGAAGGCGACCAGGTTCAAGAGCGAGTGACTATAAAGAATCCCCAGGCCCGCCATGACGGCACCGATGAAAAGGCAGTGCGGCAGTGACGAGATCCCCGGGCGGCCTTCCAGGCTCACCTGGAATACCGGCAGCTCGCCCAAGAAAAACCGCGAGATCGTATCGGCCACCAGCGACGCGATCAGCGCGGCCAGGAAGGCCGAATGGCTGGCAAAGACCTGCATCTCTTCCAGGGCAAAGGTCACGCCGGCAAGCGGCGAGTTGAATGCGGCCGAGATTCCCGCCGCGCCGCCGCCGATGATGGCGGCTTCGCGATAGGGAGCTTTCTTCGGTGGCCACCAGTCGAAAACGCGAATCCCAAGAGCCGCCCCCATCTGCACGGTGGGTCCTTCGCGGCCCAGAGCCAGCCCCGCTCCGATGCCGAGTAAGCCGCTTGTGAATTTCACGGCAATCAGCCTGAGGGACCGAAACGCGGCACGATGGTCGAGTACGGCCTTGATGTGCGGGATGCCGCTGCCGGCCGATTCGGGAGCGGCGCGCCTGACCAGTTCGGCCGCGCTCCAGACAAGAAATCCCACGCCTGCAAGCAGCAAAAGCCAGCCGCCAAGGCCCCAATCGTAGAGAAGGGGCACAACTTGCACCCGAAACTTCTCCGCGCACTCGAGCGTGAAGCGAAACGCGGTGGCGAGCAGACCGACCATCGCCCCCATGAGAATCGCCCGCGAAAAAAGCTCCACCCGCAGGCGCCTGCTAGGAGGAGCGGAAGATTCCGAAGCGTGCTGGGAAGGAGAAGGTGGAGATTTTGAGCTTGGTGCAGGGGAAGCGGGCAAGGCGGCATCATCCATGAATGCGTTTTCCAGGTTCCAGGCCCAACCATGCGAAGCGCGATCTTCGCGCTCAAGCGGCACGGCAATCGCCTCAATCTTGACAAGTTGCCGTGGGAATCGCCATTCTATTTTCGGTTTTCACTCGAAATCAACGAAGCTGAGGCAGGGCCGTTCGGCTCCCCTGCTCGCACCATCGCCGCCACATCTTCTGATAGGTCGCTTCCACGCTGCGGGCCAGCGGAGCGGCCGCCATCAAGGGAGATGAAAGCAATCGCTCGCGCAGGCGGACGCGCACAGCAGTCAGGCTCGCCAAGTCCCTGGCCTTTTCGATAGCCATGCGAACATAGGTTTCCTCATCCGCCGCGACCCAGTCGCTTAAACCCACATGGTGAAGCGGCCCGATTCCCGCGCGGCCAAGCTCCTTCCTTCCTTCAAGCACCACGATCGGCACGCCCATCCAGAGCGCATCGCAAGTAGTGCGAATGCCCGGATAGGGAAATGTGTCGAGACCCAGATCGCACTGGCCCCAAAGCGCGAGATATTCCTCGACATTTCTTCGTTCGACGAACTCGATACGCGTCGGGGCAATATCGCGCTTTGCGAAAATCTGCCGCGCATGATCCCGGTGGCTGCCTTGGGCGGACAGAATCTTGATCCGCGAATCAGGAACCGCCTCCAGAATGCGTGCCCAAAGCCGCAAAAGGCGCGGCGTGACTTTGCAGTAGTTATTCAGGCAGCCAAAGGTCACGAAACCTCGATCCAGCGCCGGCAACGAAGATACGGGCGCCGTCTCGTTGATGGGGTGATAACAAGCCCAGGTGTCGCCAAGCGATTCAGGCCGGCTGGGCGAATCGTTGCCGCCGCCATGGTGAGGATGCTGAAAATGGTCCGTGAAGTAGTAATCGATCGTCGGCAGGCCGCAATTGCCCGGATAGGCGAGGTAGGAAACCTGAACGGGAGCCGGCTTGAGGGCAAACACCTCCAGCCGGTTGTAACCCAGGTGCATTCCGAGGTCGATCAGGATGTCGATCTTGTCACACCGGATCGCATTCGCCAGTTCCAGCGAATTCCAGCCGACGCATTCGCGCCAGACCGCGCAGGCCTCTTTCGAGCGTTGCGTCAAACCGTCGGGATTTTTGACGGAACTGTAGCCGAAGATTTCGAACTGCTGGCGATCATGATGTTCGAGCAAGGGCAACAGAAACCGTCCCACCGGGTGGGAACGAAAGTCGCTTGAGACGTAGCCGATGCGTAAAGGCCGCCCAGCCTCGCGCGAATTGGTGTGCGGCGTGATGACCTTTTCCCAGGGCACGGCAAAACGCTCGTTCCAAAGCGAAATCAGCGCCTGTTGCGTGGGTCTTCCTTCCCCTACTTGTGAACAGAGAGTTTTTTGATCTGGCGCCTCATCCAGAAACAACATTGTGTAAATGGCATTGCTCAAAAAGCCCGGATGGACTCGATTTAACTCGGCCGCCTTGCGGTAACAGTCGCAAGCTTCTTCGATGAGGCCCATCTCCTTGCGGATATTGCCCAGCGTGTTCCAGGCTTCGGCGCAGGAAGGATCACGCTCAAGCGCCGCCTCGATGTAGGGAAGGGCCTGGTCCAGTTGCCCCTTTTCGCAGTTGAGCATGGCCAGGTTTTTTAGCACCGCCGGATCGTCGGGCACCTGCGAAATCGCGCGGCGGTACCAAAGGATCGATTCGTCGGCCCGGCCCAGGTGAAAGAGGGCGCTGCCGATATGCTGATACGCCTCGGCATGGTTGGGCACCAGGCTCAGCGCCTTTTGCGCGTAGTGGATTGCTTTTTCATATTCCCGCCGGGAGAGCTTGAGCGAGGCGAGTAAATTGCAAGCCTCTGCCGAATGCGGCAGCAGCCGGTGCGCCACCTGGCCATGCTTCTCGGCCAGCTCCCATTGCGACTGCGCGGCGAGAATCGTCGCGAGATTGAAGTGAGCCTCTCCCAGATCGGGATCGAGCTTGAGCGCCTTATGGTAGCTCTCTGCCGCTTCCGCGAACTTGCCCTGGCTTTTCAGGGCATTGCCCAGGCTGTTATGAAACATCGCCACGATCGGGTTGTTTTCGATCGCCCGGCCGATCAGCCGCGCCGCCTGGGCATGATGGCCGTTTTGACTGTGAACCACCCCCATCAGATGAAGGGCATCGGTCTGATTCGGATCGATGGTAAGCACGCGCCGATAGAATCTTTCGGCGTCGATGATGCGGCCGCGCTGATGCTCGTGGATGCCCCGGGCCAAATATTCATGAATTCGCGACATACCGGCCCATCTCTCGTCCCATTCGTTCCTGACTCTCTTTCCCTCATTTTTGGAACGAGGAATGCCAATGCCCAATTGGGAATTCAAAAAACCTTAGCAAGATGAGAAAAGCCCCGCGCCAAGGATTGGTGCTCAAGGTTTCAGCAGGAAGGCAATCAAATCGGCCATTCCCTGCGCATCGACCTGCTGCTCCAGCCCCTCGGGCATGAGCGACTTGCCGGTCGATTTCACTTCCTCGATCGCCGAACGCAAAAGCGTTTCCTTCTCCCCTCCCTGTTTGATCAGGGTGACGGCCGCGGGGGTTTCCGAGGCGATCATCCCGGTAATGACGCGGCCATCCCGGGTCGAGACGACATAGGCCAGAAACTGGGGATTCGCCTCGCGGTTGGGATCGAGAATGTTCAAAAGCAACGACTCCGCGCCACGATTGGCCGCGGCCGCCAGACTGGGTCCGATTTCCGTGCCGACCTGGCCCACCTTGTGGCAGGAGGCGCAGACCTTGGCATGGATCGCCGTACCCCGGCCGGCATCGCCCTTGAGGGCAAGCACACCCCGATACTTCGCAATCACCTCGGCCCGGGCCGGCGCCGAACTGCGCTCAAGCAAGGGCAGGGCTCGTGCTCTTACCTTGGGATCGTTGTGCCTGGCCAGCAGGCCGCGGCGCACCGGATCAAGTTCGCTTAAGGGAAACTGCCCGCTGCCGGCGGCATCCAAAAGCGCGTTGGCGCTAACGGCCCGGCCAACAAGGAAATCGGCGGCAGCCGCGCGGTCCGCGGGAGGTAATGCCGGCCAGGCCTTGATCAACACCCGGGCCGTTTCCCCACCCTGCAAGCGTACCAGCGCTTCAAGGGCCGCCGAACGCACCTCGGGAGCCTCCCGGGCCGTGAGCGATTGCTCCAGTCTTGCGCGCGCCCGAACTCCCTCGGCGATGGCCACCAGACGCAAGGCGGTCGCGCGCTCGGAGGCGCCCAAGCGCTCGTTGTCGAAGTCGGCCGAGGCCTTGGCCAAAAGCGCTGCCAGCCGCCGCGAGCCGGCTTCGCCGCAGACGGTCTTCCAGGAATCGAGCGTCCTGCCGCGCTCGGCCCACTGCCTGGCAAAAGCGGCCAGCACGGCCGGAGCGAGTGCATCGGACAATTGGGCGAAGGCCTCTCCCGCCTGCGCCGCTCCATCCTTGGCGAGCGACCAATCACACAAAAGCGATCCCAAAAGGGGAGTAATCGAGGGACTGATCTTCGCTTGCGGCTGGCCGAAGATCGCCCGGGCCAGCGCGATCCGGTCGAGGCCGGGCGCGCTCTGGCAGGCCGCCTGCATCCAGGGATCGGACCCATCGCGCGCCAGGAGTTTCGCAAAAGACGCGACATCGGTCGTCTTGCGGCTGCCCAGGGCAAACGCCAGCGCCAGCCGGACCCCGGCATCAGGATCGTCGGTCAGTGCTTCCAGCTGCTTGCCCAGCACCGTATGCTCCGGATAGCGGCGGCCAAGTCTCACGGCGATTTCCCGCACCCGCGGGTGGGGATCTTCGAGCGCCGATAGAATGGGGCCAATGCTCAGCGTGTTTTTCGCGGCGAGCAGCCAGAGCGCCATTACGCGCAGCCGAGGATTGGTTGTCTGCGAGACTGCTTTTTCCAGCGCCGTATCCAGGCTTTCGTTACGCGTGAACAAAAGGCGTGACGCGGTTTCGCGATGCCAGGCATTCGCATGGCCGAGCGATTCGACGAGCTCGGCGGTTTTCGCTTGCGACCAATCGGGAATCTTGTGTGCGACCGCCTTGTCGGCAAGGATCCGGTAAAGCCGGCCCCGGTCGCGGCCGCTGTCCAGATCGACCAGTTTCTTGATATCGGGCGGGATCGACGCGGGATGCTCGATCACTTCGCGGCAGACATCGAGGAACCAGGCGGCGCCATCGGGTCCGTTGGCAAACTGAGCCGGCCGAAACCAGGTATCGGTCGAGGCGATGAATTCACTTTGAGAATCGACGCGGCGGGCGATCGGATGCGCGCCTTCCCAGTCGATCTTCTTGCGATGGATCAAATTGCTTCCGACATCGCCCACCAAAAGCATTCCTTGAAGCTCGCCTGGAACGAGGTCGCCGCGAACGATCGTCACTCCCGTGGCACTCGTGAAATAACCGGCGGCGCGTCCGCCCCCTTCAATTGGTCCCTTTGCCTGGCCCTGCACGCGCAAGCGGGTGCGCACAATGCGCCAGGGCTCGACCGGACTGATGCGAAAGACTTCCGCTTGCGGCCCGTCTTCGGCAATCGAGGCCTTGGCCGAGGGGGCGGCAAACGAAGGGTTGCGCACGATGTCGGCATCGTCGGCCCAGGCATAGATCACATGGTCGCTGTTGTGGCACAAGTACTTGCGGCCCCAGTCGTCAAAGCACATTCCATGCTGGGCGCCGCCTGTCTCGGCGCGCAGATCGAGGGTTTTGGGATCGAAGGAAAAATCGCGGCCGCGCAGCGACAGCGTCGGCCCCTTGCCGTCCACTCGGCGCAGCTCGCCGCCATTGGAACTGGCCGCCGCATGGATGCGCCCCTCGGGATGCCAGCGGAACGAATTGATCAGCCCCTGCACGTTGCTTGAGCCAAGTCCCGTATAAACGCGCTCTTTTTTATCCGCGATGCCGTCGCCGTTCGTGTCCTTGAAATAAAGGATATCAGGCGCGTCGGCCACGAAGATGCCCCCGTCCCAGGGGAAGACGGCGGTCGGCCAGAGCAATCCTTCGGCATAGACGGTGGCCTTGTCCGGTTTGCCGTCGCCGTCGGTGTCGACCAGCCTGCGGACGCGGCTGAGCTTTTCGTCGCGATGCTCGCTGTAGCCGCGCATTTCGCAAACGAACAGGGCGCCGGTTTCATCCCATTCCATGGCCACGGGCGAGGCAACCAGCGGCTCGGCGGCCATCAACTCGACCCGCACGCCTGGCTTGACCTGGATCGCCTTGACCGCCTGTTCGGTGGAGAGCGCGTTCAAGCGGGGAATTTCCTTGGAAAAATCGGCAGGCGGCTGGGTCAACCCCGATCCGACTGCAAAGCAGAGCCCGAGCATGCCGGCAAGGGCGGGCAGACCCAGACCTCCTCGGGGACGCCATTCTCTCGCCAGGGTTGGGGTGGTTCTCATTGGGCCCTCGTTATTCTTTGCTTGCCAAAAGCAGCGCCAGCGCCTTGACGGGGTCGGTCGTATCGGTGAAAAGTTTGTCGCTCTTTGGCCAGGCCGATCGGATCGTGTTGAACGATGTCGCGATGGCTGCGGATTCGAGCGGCTTTCCCTGGGCATCGACCGGCTGGACGACCACCAGCGTGCGCGGCGCGACCATCGCCATCAGAGCAGGCACATCGCCGATCGCCGGCAAGATCCCCGGCACGATGTTGCCCAGCCGCTGATTCTTGTAGGGAAGTTCACTCACCCACGATTGCAAGCTCTCGCACACAAGTACGCCAGCGATTCGGTCGCTCTGAGCCGCCGCGGCCAGGGCCGCGGGCCCCATCGCACCGATGCCGATGAGGTAGGTCTTCGGGGATGCGGCCGTATGGCCCTGCTCGGCACCAGACTGGGCATCGAACGTTTCCAGAAGCCTTTTCACATCGAGGCTCCACTGGCCCACCAGCGGCCTGCCCAGCCAAAGCGACCATTCGGCACTGTTATGGTCCGGAGCCGCGCCGATCCGGTCGCCTTTGATCGCGAGCCGATCCAGCGCGCGCATTTCCATCGCAATCGTCGTCAGTTCGGCATCTTTCACGGCCTTGATCAGCGGATGAGGAATCCCGTCCGGGGCTGCCGCCTCCCGCAGAATGAGGACCCTCGGTTTGCCCGGTTTCCCCGGACGCATCTGCACCTTGAGCTCGATTCCCGGCTCGGGAGTGAAAAGAAAATCCTTCCTCTCAGGCGTGGAGGAAACGACTCGCAAGCCTTGCGAGGGAAGCGGTCCCTTCGCGCCGTGAAGCAGGCGGGCCAAATCCCCTTGCTTCTGCTTGCGCCAGGCGTCCCAGCCGCTCGGCTCGGTCGGCATCTTCTGTTTCGCCAAGATCTCCTTGGCTTGCCGGGCGGCAAACTGAGGCAAGGTGATCCAGTCGTCGGGACGCGTTTCCTTGGGAAAGAGCCGCAGCGATTCGGGATCTTCCGCGGTGAACGGTGCCTCGACAAAGGCTTCGCCATGCCCCACGCCCATCAGGTGCAAGCGCATGAATCCGACCATCGTCTCGCGCATCGGTTTGGAATAGTCGTGGCCCGATTCGAAAACCTTGTGGATCAAAAAATGATCCTTGTCTTGCGACTTGTAAAGCGGCCGGGCCAGGGCGATCGACTTGGCTGCTTCGCCTGGTGAAAATTGGCGAGCATCGCGTGACGCGCTGATCACCATGAGCGGCCGCGGTGCCGTCAGGCCCAAAATGGCTCCCTCCTCGGTGAATTGCAACGCTCCCGGCACGACCTCGCACATACAACAAGCCGCACCCAGATAGGACTGGTAATTGCCCACCGAACACACCGGAACCACGGCGCCAAAACGCTGGTCCCACGACCCCGCGTACATCGTCTGATTGCCGCCGCCGCTCGCCCCGGTAATCCCCAGCTTCGTCCCATCGACTTCAGGCCGGCTTTGCAGGTAGTCGACCGCGCGCATATTCTCAAGCACCTGAATCGCCGAAAGCGGCACGCCCGTGGGCAACAGGGTGGCACCGGTCATTTCGCCATGGTATTCCCCAAGCGCTTTGCCGATCGCCCGTTCCCCCGCGCCGAACGCATCGACGCAAAGCACGACGAAACCGGCGCGCACCTGGGCCACGCACCTGGCCTGAACGACCGGATCCTGCTTGGCCCCCTTCCAGTGGCCATGCACATGCAAGACCGCCGCATGCTTGCCCTCTTTTTTGGGTAAGTAGAGCAAGGCCGGCATGCGCACGCCGGGAAACGTTTGAAAATGGACCTTTTCAATACGGTATTCGTTGCGTTCGATGGCCCCGACGACTTTCGGATCGAGCGGCCCTGCCAGTGGGGCCATGCCTCCCCAGGCCTGGGCCAGTTCGAACCCTCGGGTCGATTCCCGGTAACCGGCCTTGGCCTTGGCATCGAAAAACGGATCGCTTGCACGCAACCGAGCCGCCTCGGCTTGCACCCACTTCAGGAATTCGCCTTCGCTTTGCGCCTTGAGAGATCCCAAATGGAGGATGGGAATCGCAAGAAGAACCGCGAGCAGGCTGCGCGTGGTGATCATGGGAGGTGTTTCGGTGGGGTGAACCGGTCCAGGAAGGCTGCTCGTATTCTATAGGCCTCCACGGCAATCTCGCATGGAGCGCCCATGAATCGCCTCTCTTTGCTTTCGCTTAAAAAAAAGACCCGAGCCAAAGCCCGGGTCCAGTGATTTCAAAAATCGGCCGGAAGGTTCGACTAGGAGAACTTGGTGGTTCCGGGGATGGGGGTTTTCCATTCGGGAAGCTTCATGTCCCTCTGGAGGTTCGCCACGTCAAGCAAGCGCTCGTTGGAGTTGTAGGCCTGATTCCAGGTGATGCGCGCGCCGGTGTGGGCCGACATGCGGATCATGATCGCCGTCAGCGTACTTTCCGCGACGTTCTTGAGTTCGTTGATCGGGTTGCCCGAACGGATCGACTCGATCAGGTCGGTGTGCTCCTGGACGTAGGGATCGATGTGGCTTTGCAAGTCCTTGCGCGTGTAAAGGGCCTTGCCGTTGATGGTGTAGCCATTGACCTGGGATTTCCCCTTGGTTCCTTGCACATGCTCGGAAACCGAGTTCCAACAATTGGAAATCTGCCGAGCCTGGCTGATGCAATGGCGATTGTCCGAATACTCGAGGTCGGCCGAGAAGAAGTCATACACCTTGCCGAACGCATCGTCGCTACGGCTACGGAAGCCCATGGCCACGACGGCGGCGGGGTGCTCCTTGAACACCCAGTTGAGCACGTCCAGGTTGTGAACATGCTGCTCGACGACATTGTCGCCGCAGATCCAGGTGAAGTTGTACCAGTTCCACATCTGATACTCGAGGTCGGTCATGCCGGCGCGGCGGGGACGGGACCAGAGCAGTCCCTGGTTCCAGAAAACCTGGCCGGTGATCAGCTCGCCAATTTCCCCATCGTGGATCCTTTTAATCGTTTCCAGGTAGGCAAGCTGGTGGCGCCTCTGCGTACCGGCCGCGATACCGAGTTTCTTGGCCTTGGCCTTTTCGTACGACTCCATCACCGAGCGGATGCCTGGGCCATCGACGGCCACGGGCTTTTCGGTGAAGACGTTCAGGCCCTTGTCCACTGCCGCCTTGATGTGGACGGGACGAAACGCCGGCGGTGTCGCCAAGATGACATAGTTGACGCCGCTATCGATCACCTTCTGGTAGGCATCGAGGCCGGTGAAGGTCCTTTCGCCAATGTCGACCTTGTTGCCCATTTCCGCAAACTTGTTGGCGTTTTCCTGGGCCGCCTTGGCAAACTGCTGGGCCGCGCCCTTGGCCTGGAATTCCTGGACATCTCCCACGGCGTGGATCGTGACATTTTTGGAGGAATCAAGAACGTTGAAGACCGCGCCGGTACCCCGGCCGCCGCAACCGATGAGGCCGACCTTCATCGTGTCGGAGCCTTGAGCAAACGCACCGACCGGAGCCGCCATGAGCGCCCCAGCAGCCATGGCCGAACCCGAAGTGACCAAAAAATCGCGGCGATCCGTGGAACGCTGATTGGGGGAACTCATCGATAGGAACCTCCTGGAGAGGAGCGGCAGCGATCCGGACGCCATTGTCCGGAGAATTCGGTGCCGCGCCAGGTTTGACTCCGCCCGTCGTCCGGCGGAAAAGCATGCCCTTTTTTTCTGCCGTTTTTTTCTGCTTTTGCTTTTCTAGCTTGAGGCGTGCTGGTCCTTGCCCTGCTCCTGATTGGGCTGGCCCAGGTCGGTGGAAAAAAAGGTGGATCGGTCCCGGATGATCGCCTGGGGAGGCAATTGATGCGACAAGGTCGCAACCTGGGAGTTCTTCTTGAAGGCGGTGCCGATGGCGAGGATTTCGATCATTCCGCCCGGCATGTCGTGCATGTACAGTTTGAGGTCAAGCACGCCGTCGGCGCCGATCGCCTGCGCTTCCTCGCGAATGTGCCGGATGCAATTTTCCCGGGCATGATAGACCAGCTGCGTCATCGAGCTGACTTCGCCGCGCGTAAACGAGCTGAAGAAGGTCTTGATGCCGCCGCCAAGCCCCAGCGAGCAAACACTACTGGCCATGAGCAGGCGCAACGGCTGAAAACCAAGCGAGGTGAGGTTCCACAATTCCTCGCCGGTCAACTCGGAAGTGAACGGCCGGGCGGGATTGCCCAGATGCGGATTTCTGCTCGCCGTGCCGATGAGCACCATTTCCTTGACGCCGGTGCCAAACGGCAGAATCGAGGTCTTGATGTCGACTACGCAGTTGGCCCCGACCTTGATCGCCTCGGCCTCGAGCCGTTCCAGCGCCATGTGCCGGGTCTTGTTGATGATTCCGGAAATCGAGTCGACTTCGCCGCCGGCCATGCTTTTCCAGGCGGCGAGCAAGCCGCCCCCCAGGCCCAGCGCATAGGCGACGTTGCCCATGACAAAATGGACCGGGTCGTAGCCGGCGTCGATCTGGCAGTAAAGATCCTGGCCCGAACAGGCGGTGCTAAAAAAGCTTCCCTTCGATTCGAGCCTTTTGACCGCCGAGCCGACCGCGAGGAACTCGATCAGCGAACTGACCCGCTTGATTTCGGTGACGACGCCGGTCAGGCCGTCGGCGCCCTGCTGGCGCGCTTCGTCTTCCATCCGCTGCAAGGCCGCGTGGCGGCCTTCGGTGATCAGTTGGGTGATATCGGTCAATTCGCCGCCGGCCATCGTTTTCAGGCCGGTGGTCAGACCGCGGATCAACCCTTGTGAATAGACGCTATTGCCAACGACCACCCCGCCTGGACCGATATCCTTCTGGGCAAGGCACCAGATTTCATTACCCGACAGGCCTGTGATCATCATGAAGGGTAGATTCCTTTGCTCACTCGCCAGGAAGCCGGGAAATCGGAAGTTTTTCGCGGGTGGTGCGTCGCGCGGAAGTTTAGTTGTTGGTGCTCTGGCGAGTGATCTTGGAGCGCAGATCGGTCAGCTCGGGGAGCTCGGTAACCGGCCGCACGATGCGGAAACCGACGAATTCGGCCGAGGTCAACCACCAGATGCTTTGCGGCCGCTGCGGGTCCAGCTTGAGCCAGGTCTTGTCCGAACCACGGCGGCTGGCGCTGCGGAGCGCTTCGGGCTTGTCTGCCCAGGAACCACCGCGCGCCACATGCGAGAAGCGCTTATCGGTGGGCACAAGCACGGGATTGACGAGCAGCTTCGCCATCGCCGTTTGCTTGGTGTAGGTGTCTTCATAATAGTGGTCGAGGCACCATTCCATGGCGTTGCCATGCATGTCGTGCAGGCCCCAGGGATTGGGCTTTTTCTTACCGACCGGCTTGGCGAGTTCTTCGGAATTGCCGGCGAACCAGGCGTAATCGCCGATTTGCGAGGGATCGTCGCCGTAGCTGTAGGCGGTGTTGGTGCCCGCGCGGCAGGCATACTCCCATTCGGCCTCGGTCGGCAAGCGGTAAAGCACGCCCGTCTTGCGCGTCAACCAGCGGCAATATTCCATCGCCGAGTGGTGGGATACACAAATCACCGGGTTGCCTTCGCGGCCGTGGCCAAAAGTCTCATCGGCGTAAGGCGGGGTGGGGCGGGTGATCGCGTCGGTCTTGCGGTTGGGGAGCTCGACTTCGCGCGGGGGCGGTTGGTCGGTCGTCTTCCAGTACTGGTCGTATTCATCCCAGGTGACTTCGACCTTGCCGATCCAAAACGCGCCCACTTGCACCTCGTGCTGCGGACCTTCGTCGGCTTTTCGGCCTTTTTCGCTGGCGGGCGAGCCCATCTTGTAGGTGCCGCCAGGCACGGCCACCATTTGAAATTTGACGGTCGAACCGGGAATGGGTTGTTCGTAGCTCTTGTGTTCCGCGGCCTGGGCGGCCGTGTTGGCGGCCTGCGCGGATTTCGGCCGCATGGGGCCAAATCCCACGAGCAACGCGGCGCAAACACCGGCCGATCCCGCAAAGGTCCAGGGCATCGCCTTTTTGAAACTGAAGGTCATGCGAAAATTCATCCCGTGGAAAAATGAGCCAATACGACTTACAGGCTGGACGACGAACCGATGCCTGGTTGTATCCTACTTTGACCGATTCGAGTTGTCAGCCCCGGGCCGGCACCCGAACCGTCCGGATCTCATAGGGTGGATCCAACGACCTGCCCCGGCGGAAATTCCTTCCCAGGCCCCCTCGATCACCGAGCGCTTCGGAAAACCCGCGCCGCCAGGCGCCCGACGCATTCTACTCCCGCCTGGCCATGAGAATTTCTCATGACTAGGAGCCGTGACCGGTCGATTCACCGTTTTGTGGCATGAGGCCAACTAGTTAGGACTGTCGCGGACGATTTTTGACCGAAGGTCAATCAGCTCAGGAGGTTCGTTCACGGCGCGAACGATCCGGAAACCAACAAACTCGGCCGAGGGCAGCCACCAGATACTCTGTGGCACTAAAGGATCCATCTGAAGCCAAGTTTTGTCCGAACCTCTGCGGCTGGCGCTCCTCAGCGCCTGCGGTTTGTCGAGCCAGGACCCGCCGCGAGTCACATGAGAGAACCGGTGTTCGGTCGGGACGAGCACCGGATTGACGCTCAGGAGGTTCCGCGCCGACCTCTTGGCGTACGTATCGGCAAAGTAATGATCGAGGCACCATTCCATGACATTGCCGTGCATGTCGTAAAGGCCCCAGGGGTTCGGTTTTTTCTTGCCAACGGGGTGGGGGGCATCGTCCGAGTTTCCTTCAAACCAGCCATATTCGGCCAGCTTGGAGGCATCTTCGCCAAAACTGTAGGCGGTCTTCGTGCCAGCGCGGCAGGCATACTCCCATTCGGCCTCGGTGGGCAAGCGGTAGGAAACCCCGGTCTTGCGCGTCAGCCAGCGGCAGTATTCCATCGCCGAATGGTGAGAAATCGAGATGACCGGCTGGCCGTTGCGGCCATATCCAAAAGTCTCCTCAATATAGGGGCCAGTAGGTCGGGTAATTGCGTCGGCTTTGCGTCGCGGATCTTCGTGCTTCCAGGGAGGCGGCTGATCTTTCGATTTGAAATAGAGGTCGTACTCCTCCCAGGTCACCTCCTTCTCCCCCATCCAGAAGGCGCCGACCTGCACGCGGTGGGCAGGGCCCTCGTCGGCTTTGCGTCCTTTCTCGTCGTTGGACGAACCGATCGTAAAGGTGCCTTCGGGAATCGCCATCATTTTGAACTTGACCGCCGAACCGGGAATCGCCTGCTCGTACGGCTTGTGCTCAGGCGCCGGCGCGAATTCCGGACGGGTCGAATGGGTCGCTTCGAGGTCAGTCGTCAAGAAGAATGCCAGCCCGAGGGCGCTCAGGGCGCCTGAAAGCGGCAGCAGGGAGAGGAATGTCGCCGGGGAGAGGGATCGTGACATGGGCCTATGTTTCCCACAAGAATGTAAAATGGGAGAATGGGGGGGCGATCCGATGTACCAGACCATTCTACTTGCGGCCGCGATTCTGACTTGGCCCAATCAATCTGAGCCAAGTCAATCCAAGTCCGTTCAAGCGAAACCCGCCGAAACCTCCATTCGTCTGGAACGCTTCGAGCCCCACATGGGCACCCGGTTTCAGATCACGCTCTTTGCCCCCGATCAGGCAAGCGGCGAAAAAGCCCTCACGGCCGGTTTTGCCCGCATCGCCAAGATCAACAAGATCTTGAGCGATTACGACGCAAAGAGCGAAACGATGCTCCTTTGCGCCAAGGCCGGCGGAGCGCCCGTCCCGGTCAGCGCGGAACTTTTTGAAATCACCGAGCATGCACTGGCGCTTTCGGCCAAAACCGGCGGGGCCTTCGACGTGACGGTCGGTCCCCTGACCCTCATTTGGCGCCGAGCCCGTAAATCGCTTCTCATGCCCGAAAGCGAGGAGATCGAAGCGGCCAGGGCGCTTGTGGGTCCATCTCTTGTCAAGCTCGACCAATCGAAACGCACGATCCAGCTGGTCAAGAAGGGAATGCGGCTCGATTTTGGGGGAATCGGCAAGGGTTATGCCGCCGATCAGGCGCTGGCCGCCTTGCGCGCACAGGGAATCACTCGCGCCCTGGTTGCCGCAGGCGGAGACATCACCTGCTCCGAGGCGCCGCCGGGCAAATCTGGCTGGACCGTCGAACTGATCGCCTTACCCGGCGATCCCGCGGGAAACCGGTTCTTCACCCTGGCCAATGGCGCGGTGTCAACTTCGGGAGATATCGAGAAATACCTGGAAATCGGCGGCAGGCGCTTCTCGCACATTTTGGATCCGAAAACGGGATTGGGCACGACGACCCGAATGAGCGCGAGCGTGGTCGCTCGCAGGGGCATCGACGCCGACAGCCTCACCAAGGTCGCGCTGCTTTTGCCGATCGAAAAATCGCGCGCGATTCTTGAGGCCATCCCAGGAGCGAGCGCGCGGCTGGTCGAACCGCGCGATGCCGCCGATCTGAGCCAGGGGGCCAAGGTGACTTTGATCGCGGACTTCCCGAAACTGCAGGCGGCGCCCTGACCATCGGGGCTTGTTGCATGCCGTTTGAGGAATCGGCGGATCGCACGGCCAGAGATCAAGACGTTTCCGTGAGCCTGGAAACGGGGAATCGCTTCAAGGGAAAACCAGGTCTGCTCCCGCCTTAGAAAAAGGAACCGCCGTTGTCATCGGGACTGGTATTACCCGGGCTGATCGCCATCGTTCCTCTCGCCTGGCTCTTCTGGAGCCGCAAGGGGCTGCCTGCTCCCGCGTTTCGTTTTCCGCGCAATCCCATTTCCGGAGGTCATTTATCCGCGATACCCGACGGCAAATGCCTGCTTCTGGCAGCCGCGATGGCGTGCTGGGCCGGCGCGCTCGTTTTGACCGATCCGGTGCAACCCAGAGCCTCCACGCTTTTTCTGATCGACAACAGCGCGAGCATGGCCGACCCGTCGCTCGATGCAGAGGCCAAGATCACCACGAAGCTCAAACTGGGCACGACCCTATTGCGGGACCTTGCGAAGGGTACCGGCCTTTTTGAACAAGTCGATCCGGGCCGCACCGCACTCGTTCGCTTTTCCGCCATGCCCCGGGTCCTTCAACCGCTTACCGACGACCGGGAGGCGGTCGCCCGCGCCATTTCCACGCTAGAGCCCGAGAAAACGCCGCTCGATGCCGAGACGAACCTGGTCGATGGCCTGATCGAGGCGCTTGTGCGCGTCAACGCCGTGGCCTCGGCGCGGCGAACCATCGTGTTGTGGACCGATGGGGAGGCCAATGTGCGCGATACCGCCAGCGGTTGGAGTCTGAGCCAGGCGGCCATGGCCATCCGCGCCCTGGGTGTCGAGCTCATCGTCGCCGACGCCGGACCCGATGAACTCGACCCGGGAGATCCCGGATTCACCCAGCGCGAACAGGCGAAAAGACTTTTGGCGCGCCTGGTGTCCGATGCCGACGGCATTGCCTTGCGGCAGCCAGAAGCGGTGGACCTGCTTGCGCATTTCCCGGAAAAAACCAGGCAGATCGACCGCTCTGTGCCTCGATTCCTCCTCTGCTCGTCGGGGTTGATACTAAGTCTTCTTGGTCTTTTTCGTTACTGGCAAGCAACCCACTTCACGGAATGGCAGCGATGGCTTCGGCGTGAATCGGCGCTTTCTCGCTCGATCTTCTGGCCTCCGGGCGTGCTCGGTTGCCATCGCCGATTCGTCCTGTTGGCCGCGGGATCGTGGATGGCGGCACTGGCTGCCGCGGTTCTCATGCTGTCGGGCCTGAGCCGCTCGGGAGAGTCGCTGGCAATCTGGTTCGATGTTCGACCTTCCATGCTGGCCGGACAACCCAGCCGTATGGAGTTGGGCCGGCGTTTTCTCGATCGCGTGCTGCTCAGTTCGCCGGTGCGATCTCACCTGGCGCGGCCGGTTGAAAGCTGGATCATGGCCGGCGTGCCGGTGCGCATCTTCGCACCGACCTGGGACCTCGATGCGATTCGCGATGAATGGGAGCGCCTGGAGACCTGGGCCGAGGATTCTTCTCTTTTTGCGCCGGACAGGTTGGAACCTTTCGTGGGGCAGCGCCGCGGTCCCGTCTTGTGGGTGTCCGATGGCGCCGGCCCCGCGCCGGCCGAATTGGCAAACGCTCGCTCCACCGGGGTACTCGCGGCCATTGGCGAGAAGGAAGCGCGCCTGGAGCGCGGCGGACAGCGCCATTCCTTTGCAGCAAGCGAGGAGGAACTGGCGCGTGCCGCACGCTGGGGGCCGATCTTCGCGCTTAAGGACCCCCCCAACATTTTGGGTTCCTGGCTGGCCGGAATCACCCCGCTCACAAGCCCTTACGACCGGATTCTGCTTGCGATTTCACTAGGTTTGTTCGTCGCAACCATGCTTCCAGGGGTGGCGCGGCGCAACCCTGAGGAATTCGCCGGACATTCGTCCAGGCAAGCGGTCGTGGCCATGGCCACCACGCTGGTCCTGCTATTTTTCAGCGCGCTGTTTTCCTCCACGGCTCAGGCCCAGGAGGAAGCGGCGAACCAGCGGGCTCCGGAAAAAGCGCTCCTGGAGATGGAGAAAGCACGCAAAAGCCTCGAGCGGCTGAACCAAACTCCGCTCGCGGAGCGCATGACCCTGCTCAATCAGATTCTCAACGATCTGGAACAGGCATCGCGGCTGGGCGCCGATGCCGATCCTCGCTGGAAACTTCTGCGGTTTTTGGCGCTGGCACACAAAAGAGACCTCTTACACAAGGCCGCGCTGCCTCCGGAAAGCAGCGGCCAGGACGACACGCCTTCGAGCGCCGCGAAAACGCAAGAAACCGATTCGCAGAATAACAAAAAGATGGTGCCGTTCGAAGGCCCGCTGCCCAAGGGAGACCTTCCCGCCAAGACGGGAGACCCCGTGCCCGGCGGCCTCATCGCGCCAGGAGCTTCGGTCGCCAGGGAACCCGGCCTGTATGATCAGTTGCTCCTGGCTCAGCGAAAAATCGCGACGGAATCGACCACCCGCCGTCTGTCTCGCATCATCCCCCGCGAATGGGACTCCCAGGAGCAACCCCGATGAACGGGAGGCGCCGGCAATATTTCCTCCTTTTGCTTTTTTGGCTTCTTTTGCTTTTTGACTGCATGGGCATCACCGCCGATGCCCATGCCATGGATCCTCTGGAAACCGGAGCCAAGGGATCCTTTGAAATCCTTCCCCGTCTCGATCCGGCGAGACCAATGCCTGGGGAAGACCTGTTCCTGAGGCTCACGATCCGGGCGATCAAACCGTACGAGAGTGGTCCGCATCCCCCCGGCCTGGTGGAACTCGCCGCTGATGCGGATTCGGGCTTTGCCGGCAAATTTCGCGTCAAGGCGCTCGAAAGAGAGAACCCCGACCGAATTCCCGAAAGCGCGGTCGGCTCACCGGGAACGGTCTGGACCTTCGACTATCAACTCACGCCGATCCGCCAGCTTGATGGCTCCTATCCGGGCGAGGTGCCGGAATTTGGTCTCGTCACCACCCGCACCGACGTCCCCTGGCCCAGGCTGGCGCGCCAGTTTGCCTGGCTTGGCCCCTTTCCCTTGCGCTACGGCGAAACGGCGGAGGGATCTGTCGGTCCCCAGAATCGGCCTCATCGCATTCCCTGGTGGGTGGGTTTCGCGCTCGTGGGAGCGCTCATGCTGGCGATTGCCGTTTGGGAAGGCGCCCTGTGGCGCCGCTCGGTCCGCCATGAGGTGAAGTGCCTCAAAGAGGCCAACGGCGCACCCAAGGCGGTTCGAGATCTGTTTTATCGCTGGCTCGTTTCCCGCTCGGTGGTTTTGCCTGCCGAGCCGATCCCGGCGCAAATCGGTAGACAGGTTGCCTCCGCCGGATATTCCCGGGCCGTGGCCGAAGCCGCAGAAGAGCTCTGGAGCGATCTGAACCGGGCTCGATTTGGCCGGCAGGGCATTGACCCGGCCGCCCTGGATTCGTTGGCGCTCAGGGTCGGTCAATTGATCGGCAACTGGAGCTGGGTCCCCTGGAAGCGCCGCCTGGGTTACGGCATTTCACAGACGATGAAAATGGAGCAGGCAAACGAGCATCGCCCATGAAATCTGCTCTGCAGACAAAGGATTTGCGTTCGACCTGAAGTCGCTTTATACCATGAAAGTTTTTTTGCTTTTCCCCTACAAGTCCATTCTGATCTTTTGCGGATAGGAAATAACCCGTAGGATACTCCCCAACCAAAGCCTGGGCCCAGAAACCCGAACGGTGAGAGGTTTGTTCGCATGTCTTCATCCGGTACTTCCGAGAACGCGGGCCAGGGGTCTGCGGTATTTCACCCTCATCAGGTGCGTCGAAAGGTTCGCGGCGGGCTGTTCAAAGCGCTGAAACGGACTTTCAGGCACAGGATCCTCCTTGGCCTTCTTTGCCTCATTTCGCTGGGCGCGGGCTACCAGGCCGCGAAAGTTCTTGGTACCTCCTTCTGGATCGCGAAACTCGATTTCAAAATTCAGGGTCAGATCCATCCCAACTTCCCGCAGCCGTTCCAAAAGTCCATTCTTTCGCTGGCCACACACCCCTCGATCGTGGACCGCGCGCTCAAGAAATTCGATGCAGGCTTTACCAAACGCGAGATTAGAAGAAATCTCTCGGTCGAAGTGGGCTCGGCTTCAGGATTCATATCGGTCTACCTGACATCGATCGATCCGGACTTGGGGAAGACGATGCTTTGGAGCCTGAACGAGGCGCTTCAGGACTTTCAGAAGGAAGAGCGCAAAGCCCGCGCTGCCCAAGACAACAGCCCGGTCGCGCGACTCGCGAAGTTGGAGGAAGAGATCAATAAATTACGCCAGGCAAAACAGAATCGCGTGAAACTTGCCGGCGGTTCCGATCTTGCCCGTGAAATGGCCTCCATCAGGGATTCCATTGTCTCACTGGAGAATTATCTTCGAGATGACCGCGCGAAAGAGGTCACGGCCAAGGAGCAGTACAAAGAACTTTTGAAGCAACTGGACGATCTCAAGAAAACCGCCGCCCGCGAGGCCGAATACGAAAGTGACGATTCGGCCATCGCTGACTCGGTTGGTAACAATCGCCGCAGGCAACAAAGAATTCGCGAATTGATCCACGACGAAAAAGAGCATGTCGAATCGACTGCAAGCCTCGAGGCCAAGCTCAAGGAAAGAAAAGAAAGAGAAGATCTAAGCAAAAAAGGAAAGGGTCTTTTGCCCGCGCTTGTCGCCCAAGCCTTCGGCCCCGCGGAGTTGATTCGATTGGATTCGGAAATTCATGTGCTGAAAGCCAAACTCCAGGCCAATCGAAAGCTCATTGAGCTGGACAACGAAATGATGAAGATCGATAAGCTGATTGTCCCGAAAAAAGGGAAACCGGCGCCGATCAGCCCGATCATTACCCAAATGCTCGACAAAAAAATGGATCGAGAATTGACAATGCTTGGATTAACGCAAGAAATCGAGCATCTTCAAAGGGAATTGGAATCCCAAAAAACCAAACTGGCTCATTTGCAGGGCCTGGAAACCCAGTCGAACGAATGGGATAAAAAAATCGCCGACCTGGAAAAGGAACGAGCGGCATTGCAATCGCAGGCAACCGTCGCCGAACAGAATGCCCTCAGTATCGTCCCATTCGGCGAGCCCACGACGAACCCATTTCCCGATAGCAGCAATCGGCCGGCGATCTTCACCACCGTCTTCCTTTCCGGTTCAGGCCTGAGCATCCTGGCGGTCTTGCTCTACGAATGGGTCCTGGGCATCAGGCTGCCTTCCGATATCGCCAAGTCGCTGCGCATTCCGGTCCGCTTTATCGCCGCCAATCCCGCCTATGCCGCGGCCGACTACCGCGATCTTTGCCGCATCGTGCGTAGCCAGGGATTCCTTGCAAAAACATTGCTTCAAATCCAGCCGCTCAATCCAAGCGCCGACGGAAGCACGAAAACCACACAATTCACCAACGGACTTGCCGCCGCCTTTTCCCAGCGTGGTGAGAAGGTATTGATCATCGACCTTGGTCACATCGCCAAAGGTATCGACGGCCTGGCGGAACTGCTGCGCACGCCCGAACAACCGATCGATCGCTTTGTACAGACCGACGCCAGGAACCAGGTCTTCCGCATGATCGTCGGGGGCGAGGCGTTGACGACGGCTCAATTGAACGATCCGACCCTGCGCGCATTCCTGGAAAAGGCCGCGGAAATCTTTCAGGTGATCCTGATTCAAGGGGCCGGACTACAAGCCCTCCAACAAGTCGAAGCTCTGGGACTGGCAACCCACGGCCTGCTGATTGTGTCCGATGGCAACCGCAAGATCGAACCGATTGCGCGTGAAGCACTCCTGGACTTGACCGCCGAAAACCTGGCGCCCCGGGCACTGATTGTAGCTTAAACCCAATGGAAAAGGGGCTGAGCGCAGTCAGACCACAAGCAAATAGATCGAAAAGGGGGAGCAAATCGCTCTCCCTTTTTTCATTATGGGCCCCATTCCGGGCTCAATCAGCTCAAATCTCTGCTCAATTGACGCCATTCCTTGCTCCAGACGCAAATAGAGGCGCGCCAGAATGGATGCATTTGGCCACAGCTCCTTTGCGTTTTTCCTGGGCTTAACGATTCTCGCCTTTGCAGATAGGAGAAAAGTTTCCTAGGTTAGTGGCAACCAATCCTTGGGCCCAGAAACCCACTCAAGAAAGGTGCCCCCATGTCCTCTCCCCCTTCTTCGCGAAGTTCCGCTCCCATGCCGTCATTTCTCCCAACTCACCCGTCTCGAACAAGAATTCGAGAAGGATTTCTCAAGACGCTCAGACGGACTTTTCATCACCGATGGCTGCTTGGGTTTCTGTGCCTGCTGTCGCTGATTACAGGCTATTTCACGGCCCGGATTTATGGGACGGCGCTTTGGGAAGCGACGCAATATGTCCTTTACCTAGGTGACCCGAAGGAAGGGGTGACACCGGAGCAAATGTTCCAGATGGCGATGGCTGAGGCAAGGAACCCGGTCCTGATCAAGCAGGTGGTCACCGAAGTCGATCCGGAACTTTCCCACACGACCTTTCAGCGAAATTTCACCGCCACGGCCGGGCCCCAACCGAATGCCATGATCCTGAAACTGAAATGGAACGATCGGGAAACGGCCCGCAACCTTCTGAGCGCCTTCATCGTGCCCTACCAACAGCACCTAAAACGATCGCAGATTTCGACATTCGACCGCGAAGGCAACCCGGTGATTCCCTCGGCCGATTCGCTTGCCAAGCTGGAAGCGGAAATCGCCCTGCTGCGCCAGAAACAGCGGGAAGATCTCACCGCCCAAGGGGCTACCGATTTCGCCGGCGACATCGCCGCCAGGAAACTGGCCCTTAGCACCGCTGAAAATGAACTTAGAAATCGCGAGCAAAAACTAGTTGGCCGGAAGGCGATGTATAAAGAAATTCTCAGGCAATTGGATGAAGTGAAAAAATACACCGGCGAGGAAATCAAGCGCCAGGACGAAGAAGACGCCCGCATGGGAAATGTTATCGTTCACCCACAAAGGCAATTACGAGTACGCGAGCTCATTGCCGAAGAAAAGGCACTGATCGCACTTGCGGCGAATCTGGAAGCCAAGACGAAGGAGAAAAAACAACTGGAAGACCTCGTCGCAATCGGCGAAGCCAGCGCCGAATCGGTTCTTCGACTGGAGTCGGAGATTGCAGTCATCAAACGCCAGATGACCAGTAACAAGAAAATCAACGACCTTGAGGAAGAGATCCACAGAATGGATCGTGCGATCCTTCCCGAACTTGCAAGAACCACCCCTCGGACCAGCCCCATCCTCACGCAAATGATTGACAAGAAATTTCAGATGGAATTGGAGATGCTTGCGATCCCTGAGGAAATCGGTCACCTGCGCAACGAAATCGACGTCGAAAAAGCCAAGCTTGCCAATCTGGCCGGGATGGAAGGCAGATTCCTAGCGGTCGATCAAAAGGTCGCCCGCCGTGAACAGGAACACCGCTCGATCCAGGCGGAAATCAACCGTCTGACCTCCAACCGTGCTCTCGTCGTCCCTTTTGGCGAAGCCGATGTGACCCAGTTTCCCGTAAGCAGCAACCGCCAGACCATGTTCGCGACGATCTTTCTTTCCGGCTCCGCCCTCAGTGTGCTGGCGGTCTTTCTTTACGAACTGGTCATGGGTATTCGCCTACCTTCCGACATTGCCAGGTCGCTGCGCCTGCCCGTCCGCTGGATCGCCGCCAATCCCGAACATGCCGCAGCCGACTACCGCGAGCTTTGCCGCATCGTGCGTAGCGGCGGCTTCCTCGCCAAAACGATATTGCAGATGCAGCCGCTCACCCAAGGCCCCGGCGCGCAGGCGAAAACCGCCGAAGCCATCGAGGGCCTTGCCGCTGCCTTTGCGAAGCGCGGCGAAAAGGTGCTCGTGATCGATCTTTGCGACACGGCCTTGCAAAGCGCGGGCCTCACAGAAATGATGCTTGCGCCCGAGGAATCGATCGAACGGTTGATTCAACCGGGAGACGCTTCGGGAGTTTTCCGCATGCATGCCGGCCGTCAGGAGTTGACGGCAACACAACTGTCCGATCCCGCATTGCGCGCTTGTTTGGAAAAGATCGCGGCGACCTACTCCGTGATCCTGATTCAGGGCCACGGCTTGCAAGCCATCCAGGAAGTCGAAGCGCTTGGCTTGTCCGCGCACGGTCTGGTCATTGTTTCCGACGGCGACCGCAAAATCGAACCGGCCGCCCGCGAGGCCCTCGTCGACCTGACTGCCGAAAACCTGTCGGCCCAGGTATTGCTCATCGTTTGATGGAGATTTCGGGCCGACTCCAGGTCAAAGAAAAAGAGGGAGCTTGGGCCCTCTTTTTCTTTTTGCGGATCGATGCCGGACCGGTCGGTTTTTCCGCGGCCGACTCTGTTGATTCTCTTCGCCTAACCCGGCGGCTTTCTGCGCACGACTTCCGCCACATCGCATAGGCCCAGCGCCGTTTCCCCCGCCAGTTTCACGGCGGCGGAACGCAGGCCCTTCGGAATCCAGGGAGGCGGTTCGAGCGAGAGGTCGTAAACCGGGCGCAATTCGAGCTCGGGGGGAAGCAGTTGCCTGAGTCCTTCGAGCGAATGCCGGTGGGTGCAAAGCACCAGGGTGCGATCGCGCGTGAACAGATCGGCACGAAAGGCGTCAAATTCTTTCGAGCGGAAATTGCGCAGGTCGTCTCGTTCCAAGGCAAACGAGAGCGCATGGCATTCGCGCGGATAACAGACGATCGGCGTCCCCGGATCGCGCAACTTGGCCAGAAGTTCTTCACCGGGAGCCAGCGGCGAACGCCAGGCGGCCCACTGGGGCAAGATCGCATGGTTGCCAATCATCAGGAGCGCCAGCCACAAGCAGGCGGCACCGGCCAGGGTTCTTGTCCGAAGCGACGCCAGGTAAGTTCCGACGCCCAGGCACAGGGGAGCGAAGGCCGGCAGAATGTAAGTGGGCAGCTTGCAACCCGAAAGCGTGAAAAAGAACACACACCAGCTGCCAGAGAGCAGAACAAACGACTGGGTTGGTCCACGCACCGCACGCGCGCTTTCCCGGTCGCCGAACTGAAACTTCAACCAGTCCCAGGCCAGAAGCGAGCCGGGAAGCAATCCCAGGCAGAGCACCGGCAAATAAAACCAGATTCCCCGCTGATGATCGAACGGCTGCACAAAGCGCAGGACGTTGTGTTCCCAGAAGAAGTGCCTGAGGAAATCGGGCACCCGGGCAATCATGAGCGCATACCAGGGGATTCCCAAGGACAGCGCGACCACGGAAAACAGAACCAGGCCGAACCAGGGGATCGGCAGGACCCGCAGCCAGCGATGGATCACCACCGGGGGCAAAACCAAAATCAAGGCGATCGGCCCCTTCGCCAATACCCCCAAACCGGCGCACACGGCGGCAGCCAACCACCACCCAGCATGGGGCCGGTCGCCGCTTCTGAGACTTTGCCAAAGACACAACAGGGAATACCCGACGCAGGCGGTAAGCAGGGCGTCGATCGTGAGCAGGCGCCCCATGATCATGAAGCCGGGGGAAAGCGAAAGCGCCAGGGTCCCCCAAAATGCGGCCCGGTTTCCCAACCAAGTTCGCCCAAATTGCCAGGTAGCCAGGATCAAGCCATGCAAGCAGAGCGCGGGAATCAGCCGCGCCGCCGCCGGGTTCACCCCAAACAGGCTGTAGCTGATCATGGTCAGCCAGTAAAGAAGGGGTGGTTTGTCCAGGTAAGGTTCGCCGGCCAGCAATGGGACCACCCATTCTCCCCGAGCGAGCATTTCCCTGGGGATTTCGGCGTAGCGGGTTTCGTCGGGCTCAAGCAGCGCAAAGCCAAGCGTGGGATAAAGAAGCAGGGCGGGAACGATCCAGGCGGCGAGCCGTCCGGCCCACCCAAATCGGTCAAATGGCATTGGACCGATTTGGGGTTCGACCGATTCCGCGCGGCAACCTTGAGCGGATCCTTCCGGCTGATCCAGGCCAGGAAACAGCACGGCGCGATAAAGACCGCGAATCCAGGCGAACAAGCGCGGGCCTGAAGCTGGGGATTCGTTCTCAAGAGGCGGGGACTCGTTCTCAAGAGGCGGGGACTCGTTCTCAAGAGGCGGGGACTCGTTCTCAAGAGGCGGGGACTCGTTCTCAACAGAACGGGCGCTTAGGCGGTCAGTTAGTTTTTTCACGAACGGTTGCATAGCCGGAAATCATGTCCGAAGATACGGACCGGAATCAACCTGGGCTGAACGGGGGAAGCAAATGGGATCTGTCGCTAGCAATTGCCAGTAGCGCGGTTACACCGAACCAAGGTGCTGACGGTTCGGGCTCACCCGTTCCCGCTTCGCCCTCTTGATTTGCGAGCCCTGAGTTCACCCCCAGACCTTTCGTTAAAAACGGCGGAAATGTCCAGAATTTCCATTCCGTTCTTGACCCAAGTTCCGGGAGGTTCGTAGGGTATAACAGTAATGTTGTGTTTTCGCCTTTCTGGGGCCCGTTTCTTCGGGACCCGGCGAGAACTTCAACCCAGTTATCATTTCCTCGCCTTGCGGTGGTTGCACCACCGGTTTGGTTCTCCTTCCCAACGAACAGCCCCTTTAAGGGTTTTACGGTGGGTCGGTCTCTACACTCTCCCGATTTCAACACAAAAGGAGTCGAAAATGCTCGGAAGTCCCAGGCGGCAAAAAGGGTTTACCCTGATTGAACTGCTGGTGGTGATCGCCATCATTGCGGTTCTGATCGGTCTGTTGGTGCCCGCGGTGCAAAAGGTTCGCGAAGCCGCGAACCGTATGTCCTGCAGCAACAACCTCAAAAACTTGGCTTTGGCCTATCACAATTTTGAATCCACCAATGGCTGTTTTCCTTATTGGGGCTATGATTTCGCCACCAATCCCAACCCCAGCAACCCCCTTGGAGCCCAAACCCAGGGACATAATCACCTCACGGTGATCATGCCTTTCATCGAGCAGGGAAATCTCCTTAAGGTCGTCAACGCTAACTACTCGGTCGCCGACACGGCGAATCTACCCCCGCCTTACGGCACGGGCCTCGGCGCCGGTACCAAGGTGAAGACCGTGATGTGCCCGTCCGCTCCTGACCGTACGCCCGACTACATCCCGTATTTCTCCGCCGCCGGAATCCCCAATCAGGGACCGATGCTTCTCGGACCCACCGATTACAACACCATCTTCGGCATTGAATCGACCTTTGCGACCAATTGCGCTGCCGGCACCACCCTGCTTTCCGGCGATGTCGGCATCCTCGGCGCCAGGGGCGCCGCTGGCCCCAGCGGCCCAGGCCGGCCCCGCATGGCCGATGTCATCGACGGCTTGAGCAACACGATTCTGCTTGTGGAAAATGCCGGCCGCCAACAAGTTTGGCTCAAGGGCGCGCCCGTTAGCCCCAACACCCCCGGGACCGCCGGCTGGTGCTTGAACGGCGCCTGGGCCGACTACAACACCAACTACCGCCTTTGCGAGATTATCCCCTCTACCAACTCGCGGGCCACCACCTGCAATGTGATTAACCAAACCAACCTGGGCAACACCAAGGGTGGCGGCATTTACGCATTCCATTCGGGCGGCGCCAACGTCGCTCTGGGCGACGGCTCGGTTCGGTTCCTCAGCGCCTCGATCCCGGCGATCAAGCTCGCTCAGGCAGTCACCCGCGGCGGCGGCGAAGTCTCTTCGCTGGACAATTGACCTGCGAATCACCTTTCGAGCACGACCTCCCCGTGGAATGACCTTCCACGGGTTTTTTTTTGGGGTCCTTGGCGGCGCCTCGAAACGGCGCGTTCCACACCCCCATGTGAAACCGGTTTATGACCCCAACAGGGTCCGCACATGCTCCTCGACGCTCAAAGACAACTGCTCCAGGTTGTACCCCCCTTCCAGCAACGACACCATTTTCCCTCCGCAGTGGGTGTCGGCCAGCTGCATCAGCGCCCGGGTCAAGTGCTGATAGTCGCCTGGTTCCAGGCCCAGATCGCCCACAGGATCCTCCCGGCAGGCATCGAAACCGGCGCTAAGCAGAATCAGCTCCGGCTTGTGCCTGCCTGCCCATTCCAGTCCGCGTGCAAATGCCGCCAAAAAGTCGGCGCGGCTGACACCCATCCGTAGCGGGATATTCTGGGTGGCTCCCAACCCATCCCCCTGGCCCGTTTCGTCTGCCGCGCCGGTTCCGGGATAAAACCCATTGCCATAGCGGTGGATGCTCAAGAACGAAACCGTGGGATCGTCGTAGAAGATGTCCTGCGTGCCGTTGCCGTGATGTACATCCCAATCGACGATCAAAACACGCTTTAGGCCATGAACTTTTTGCGCATGGCGCGCGGCGATGGCGACATTGTTGAAGAGACAAAACCCCATCGGCTGATCGGGTGTCGCATGATGCCCGGGCGGCCGTATCAGGCAAAACGCATTGCGTTTGGAGGACTCCCCGCCGGAGGATAACACCGCATCGACCGCGGCGATCGCCGTACCCGCCGCCGTCATCGCCACCGTGTGAGAAACGGGGCAAACCGGCGTGTCGGGATCGAGGTGGCCGCCTCCTTGCAGGCACAGGTTTCTGACCTGATCGAAGTAGTTGCCGGGATGCACCCGGGCGACTTCCCCAGGATCGGCGACGCGGGTCGCTCCGGCCAGACAGCGCGCCATGAGGCCGCTTTGCTTCAGGGCCTGGTGGCAGGCACGGTAACGATCGGGGCGCTCCGGATGACCGATGCCGGTATCGTGTTGGACAAACAGGTCATCCTTGTAGAGCCAGGTCATGCCGGGTTCCTTATTTCGGACGGTTCAAAGGCACGTGAAAAGGCAGGAGAAATCGGGCGTACTTACAAGGTTTGTAAGACGCGGGCCGTTCCCCCGTTGATACCTTAGCTGACGGCAAAAAACAAAGGACCGGCGATCTTTCGTTTCTCCGTCAGAAATGACGCGACTGATCCTCAAACGAAGAGAGAGAAAACGATGAATGGTGCCATGCGATGGACCCTGGGTTGCCTGATGTTTGGGATGACGGGGGCCTGCCTGCTGTTGGCGCGCGAGGACGACCCCGAAAAGAAAGGGGCCGAGAAAAAAGCGCGCGCCGGCGCGCAGGGAGCAGGCTTCGAGGCGCTTTTCAAGCGGCTCGACACCAATCAAGATGGCAAGATCAGCCAGGACGAATTCAAAAAACTGACGGAAATGCGCGAACGCATGGCGCAAAAAGGAGGGTCACCCGAGGCCAAGGCCAAGCTCATCGAGAAGTTGAAGGAGAAGGGGATCGACCCCGAATCGATCAAGCAGAAGCTGCAAGACAAGGGGATCGATCCGGAAACGATCAAGGAGAAGTTGAAGGAGAGAAAGGCCGCCCAAGGCGTCCTGAAACCAGGCGATCTCTTCAAAAAGCTCGACAAAAACCAGGACAACTATCTCGATCCTGAAGAGTTCCGTGCCATTGCCGCTCAAGCTGACCGCGCGTCCAAGAAATAGCCGCGACACCAAAGAAGTGCCTCTGCCACGTGGCCACAACCCCTACCACGTGGCCATACCCTTACCACGTGGCCATACCCTTACCACGTGGCCATATACCCTTACCACGTGGCCATTAGGCCGGGGGTGCGCGGGAAGTCCTAACCCTCCAGCTTTCGCACCATCGCCACACCCAGGAAAAAGCAAAATATGCCGATGGCAAGCTGAATGCCGCATGGAAGCAGCATTTCCCCGAGAGAAAAAGACCGCCAGATTCCCCCTTCCATGCCAAGGATGCTCCATTTGATCGGGCTGAGGTGCGACAGGTTTCTGAGCCACTCCGGCATGAAAAAGACCGGGATGGTCCCGCCGCCAATCATCGTCAACGGCATGAGCACGCCCCAGCCAACCCCGCTAACGGCGCGCTCGGTTTTTCCCAGCGTGCTCAAAAGCATCATGATGCCCGTGTAACAGACACCGCTGCAAACGACCGCCAGGCTTAAAAGCGCCAGATTGTCGAAGCGAACTCCAAAGAAGAGTTTTCCCACCGTTAAAAGAATCGCGACAATCAGAATGCACATCAAAAAACAGGCGAGCGCCTTGCCCGCGAGGATCTGCGTGTAGGTGATCGGCGCCAGCCGCAAGCGCAAAAGCGTACCGTTATTGCGTTCCATCGCCAACCCCACGGCAAAGGTTGTGATCGTTCCCAGAATACCCCACATGATTCCCTGCGGAAAGGTGATGTCGAACGAGGATCTTGGCGCGGCCGCCTCATCCTTGACGATCGATTTGGATTCCAGTTTCATCGGCGCCATGTTGAACGACCGGTCTGCTTGATTGTCGGGCATTTGCTTGGACCATTTGCCCAAGGAATCCATCAGTTCGCCGAGGGTTCCGCGCTGAATCGCATTCAAGTTGGCCGCTTTGGCGATATTCTCCTTGGCGCGATCGATCTGTTTTTGCACTTGCCCCGAATCGGAGAATCGCTCCTGCATGAGCTGGACGGCGGTTTGCATGAGGATCCCCTGCAGGAATCCTTCCTCGGCCTTGCGCGCCGGGTCCATTCCCACTTCGATGCCGGCGGAATCGGCGCCGGCGCCGAAGAATCCAGCGCTTTCTCCGAAGCCCTCCTTGATCCGCAGGTAGGCCGTCAATTCGCCTTTTCTGACCTTGGTTTGAGCGTCCCCAAGCGTCATTTTCCAGGTGGCAAGAGAGGGAGACTCGCTCAAAAGCTTGATGAATTTCGCCGAGCCGGGGCTATCGTCGTCGTCGACAATGCCGATTTTCATGCCGCGCCCGGCCTGGCCCGACCCACCGAAAAGCAGGCCGAAAAAGAGAGCGGTCATGAAGGGAAAACCGAGCGCCCAGAACAGCCCCATTTTGTCGCGCACGAGTAAACGGATATCTTTTAAGGCAAGATGCCAGACAATCCCCATTAGTCCCGAAGCCCCCGGCCGGTCAAATTAAGAAAAACCGTTTCCAAGTTGGGCGGCTCCACCTTGAATGAACGAAACCGCAATCCCGCGGCCGTCAGCTCCACCGCTTTTTCAAACGGTTTGGCATTTTCAAAGGTCAGGAAGTTGTCGAGCAATTTGCCAGGAAGCGGAACCGACGCACTGGGAGTTTCGGCAAGTTCCGCCTCGACACGCGCCAAACCTCCCAACCGGGCCACGAGATTGGGCACCGAATCGAGTGCGAGGATCTTGCCATGATCCATGATCGCGACCCGGTCGCACAGGCGCTGAGCCTCCTCCATGTAATGGGTCGTGTAAAGGATCGTGCGGCCCTGATCGGATAGTTTTTCGATATGGTTCAAGAGGTGATTGCGCGACTGGGGATCGACTCCGGCGGTCGGCTCGTCCAGGAAGACCACCTTCGGGTCGTGAACCAGCGCGCAGGCCAGATTCAGCCGCCGTTTCATCCCGCCCGAATAGGTGCGAAGCAGGTCGTGGCGCCGCTCGTAGAGCCCGACAAAATCGAGCGTCCATTTCACGCGCTCTTCCAGGAACCCGGCGCCCATGCGGAAGAGGCTCCCGAAAAACCGGATATTCTCTTCGCCCGTTAGATCCTTGTAAAGCGCATCGGTCTGCGGCGCGACACCCAGACTCTGGCGCACCGCCGCCCGGGTCGGGTCGATTTGACCGTCGAGCGTGACGACCCCCTCGTCGGGTTTGAGGGCGCCGGTCAACAGGTGAATGGTCGTGGATTTGCCGGCGCCGTTGGGACCAAGGAGGCCGAAGGTCTCTCCCGCCGAAATATCCAGCGAGATGCCGTCCACGGCGGTGATTTTGCCGAACCTTTTACGAAGGTCTTTCGCGTGGATCATGGAACGCCCTTATCTTCAGGCAGGGTTGCCGGGACCGGCCCCAATCGAGGACGGACGAAATCGGCCAGGACTTCGCTCAGCGGAGAATCTGACGGGAGCTGGATCGGCTTAGTTTAGAGGGTCAAGAAGAAGCAGGGCAGGAAAAAATCGGCGATTGGCCGCCCGATCGGCGATCAGCCACCGGAGGCCAGGTCCTGAGAAATTTACTTGACGCGATAATTATTTACGCGTAAAGTATTTAGTATCCCGATCAAGCGAGGTCGCGATCAGGCCTTCACCGTGCCGCCTTGGCATCCTCACAGGGGGGAGAAAAACCACCGATGAACCCTTCGAAATTGCAACACGAACTGAAAAAGAAGCGGCCGTTCGAAGTGCTGGAAGAAGAAGCGTTTCTCAACATCGTGCGCACTTCCGACCGCATTCAGCTTCCCTTCGCCCGGCTTTTCCGCGAATTCGACCTGACTTCGTCGCAGTACAACATTCTGCGCATCCTCAGGGGAGAAGGAGCGCCTTTGCCGATCCTCGAAATCGCCAATCGCACCGTGACGGCCGTCCCGGGCATTACCGGCCTGATCGATCGGCTTGAAAAGGCTGGCCTGGTGGAAAGAAAACGCTGCGAAAAGGACCGCCGCGTCATCTATGCCGCCTTGACCGAGGAAGGGGCCAAGGCGGCGGCCAAGCTCGATCGGCCTTTATGGGATCTGCAGCGCAAACTGCTTGCGCACATGAGCCCGGCCGAAATCAAGGAGTTGATCCGCCTGCTGGAAAAAACCCGGGAGGGGTTTGATCCCGTGGACTGATGGCGCCTGATAAGCAGGCAGAGACAGGGGAGCAGACTGAAACCAGAAGTTTACCGCGTTCAAGCAAAGGAGAGTGAGTCATGATCAAGATCTGGAAAGCAGGCGAACGAGGCCACGCCAATCATGGTTGGCTCGATACCTGGCACACCTTCTCTTTCGGAGAGTTTTACGATCCGAATCGGATGGGTTTCCGGTCGCTGCGCGTCATCAATGAAGACTGGGTCGCGCCCGGCATGGGCTTCGGCATGCACCCGCACCGGGACATGGAAATCGTCACCTATGTGCTTGAAGGCGCACTGGAACACAAAGACAGCATGGGCAACGGCGAAGTGCTCAAGCCGGGGGAGTTTCAGCATATGTCGGCGGGAACCGGGATTCGCCATAGCGAATTCAACCCTTCCGCCACCGAGAAGGTGCACCTGTACCAGATTTGGCTTTTGCCCAAAACGCAAGGGATCAAGCCAACCTATGCGCAAAAGGCGTTTCCCGTGGAACGCAGGATCGACCGGCTTTGCCTGGTCGCTTCCCCCACGGGTGAAGAAGGATCGCTGGCCGTCCATCAGGATGCCTCCATCTATCTGGCCAATGTCTCGGCGGGGAAATCGCTGACAGGTTCGCTCGCCTCCGGCCGTCATGGCTGGATCCAGGTCCTGCGCGGATCGGTCCGTATCGCCGCGCAAACACTTCAGGCGGGCGATGCCTTTGCGATCAGCGAGCAATCGGACTGGACGGTGGACTCGCCCACCGGCGGCGAGCTGATGTTTTTCGATCTGGCATAGGGGATTTTCCACCGCCTGCTTGGGTGGACGAAGGCCCTGGCTCGTCAAAAAGCCGGGGCCTTCGTTTTTTGGGAAACGGCTCAACCTTGCCTGAAGGGAGAACAGCGCCAAGGAAGGGCCTCGCGCGAAAGACGAGCGCATCAAAGATCGGTAAACTACCGGTTGGCCTTTTCCCAAGGAGTTGATCGATGCCGGCTTCCGCCCTCCCCACTGGTTACCATTCCGTTACGCCCTATCTCATCGTGGACAACGGCCAAGCCGCGATCGAGTTTTACAAGAAGGCGTTTGGCGCCGTGGAAATCCTCCGCCTTGCCGGCCCTGAAGGCCAGATCGGCCACGCGGAGATTCAAATTGGCAATTCCCGGGTCATGTTGGCTGATGAGCATCCGATCATGGGCTTCGTCGGCCCCAACACGCTGGGGGGATCGACCGTGACGCTCCTCATTTATGTCAGCGATGTCGATGCCAGCTACCATCAGGCGATCAAAGCCGGCGCGAAGATGATGAAACCGATCCAGGATCAGTTTTATGGAGACCGTTCCGGCAGTGTCGTCGATCCCTTCGGCCATGTCTGGACGCTGGCCACGCGCAAACAAGACTTAAGCCCCGAAGAAATCAAGGCGCTCTTTCAAAAAATGATCGCGTGATTTTTTCCGATGCACCGCTTTCAGAAGCGGCACGCAGACCTGGTCTTTGGGGGAGGAAAGACACCAACCCATCAGGGAAGTTTGTCCGGCTTGCCATCGTCGGGAACGATCAGCGATTTCATCGTTTCCCGATCAAGGGTCATCTTGAAGTCGTGGACCGATCCATCGCAGAGGAGGGCAGTAAATTCCTTGGGATCGATTCCCACCACCGAATCGAGCGGTGGAAACTCCTTATCGATGTCGAGCGGGATGTCCTGAGGCTTGGTCCAGATGCAAGGTGACTTCGCCTCGACGCAGAGGATCGTCTTGGACATCCCATCGGGAATATCGTGGATCCCCATTCCCTTACCTTCAGAAAACAGGCTTCCTTTGCCGGTGAACAACATGAGGTGCGTCAAGTAATGGCCTTGCGCGTCCACCCTTACTTTTTGATGGGGGGCCGAGTAACCCGGCACGGGCAATTTTGCCAACTTCAAATTATGTTCGCTATCCCAGGGCTCATCCAGTTTGAACTGATGATAAAGCTCATGGCCCCCGATGTAAGGCAGAATGGCGACGCGCCAGGACAACAGCGGCTTACCCGCTCTGTCGGTGATGTCTTTGAAAAGGTTCATCCGCCCATGATCGAAGCCGAGCATACCCAAATAGATTTGCTTGAGATTGCTAGACCCTAACGAAAGCTGTTTGATTTCTTGCTTGCGACGTTCTGTCGAAATCCACGACCAAGTGAAGAAAATCCCGACCGCAAGGAGCCCGGCAGCCGCCAAGCCCAGGAACAATGACTGCTTAAATGAGGAACCGCGCATCGGATAGGTCCACGACCAAGGGTAATATTTTCCACAAATGGATTTTTATGGAGTCTATGGATCCGACTTGAGAACGAACAACTCCGTGTAAATTTCATGAAATGAATCATATCGCGTCGACAGGCAATAACAGTTTGAAAAAGTCCCTGCAAAAAAAGGGGCCCCGACTGCTCGGGTCCCCTTAGGCATCATTTCCGTTGAAGGCCTAATCCGCTCAGTCGGGAAAATTCACCGGATTGCCATCGGCGGGCATGATCAGCAGTTTCATGGTTTTGCGATCGAGGTCGAACTTGAACAAGCGAACCGATCCATCGCCAAGGAGTGCATGAAATCCGGATGGGGTCAGCCCCAGCACGGAATTGAGCGCGGGAAAGTCCTTTTCGGCATCGAAGGGGATGTCCGCCGGCTTGGTCCAGATGCCAGGAGATTTCGATTCGACGCAAAGGATCGTGTTGGATAGTCCGTCCCTAACATCGGCCATTTTGAGTTTTTTGCCGCCGGGGTACAGGGTTCCCTTCCCTGTAAACACCATGTAGTGGGTTAACACGTTGCCTTTCGCGTCGGTTCTTTCTTTCTGGGTGGGCACCTGGTAAACCCTGATCAGGGTTTTCGCCAATTTCAGGTTGTGTTCGCTATCCCACGGTTCGTCGAGTTTGAATTGCTGGTAAAGCGCATTTTGCTCGATGTACGGCAATATGGCGACCCGCCAGGACAAAAGCGGTTTCCCCGTTTTTTTCTCGACAATGTCGCTTGGAAAATAACCCTTGGCATCGTGAAAAATGTGGAATGCCAAACCGATCTGCTTGAGATTGTTGGCTCCCTCCGAATGGCGCGCGGCAACGCGCGCTTGGCCGACCGCCGGAACCGACATCGAGGTACCGATGAGGCCCGCGGCAAGTACAACGGGAGGAATGCCGGGAGGCGTCGTGATTTCGGCGGCCAGGTTCATTCCGTTCCTTTTGAGCGGAGGATTTTTCAAAAGTTCCTCGGCTTGATTCAACGCCGCAAGACCCAGGAGCGCCCCCAGCGCCTCGGGCAGATCCGCATAGGTGGAAGGGCTGCTCTTCCCTGGTTTTTCGAGCATTTGGAGGATTTGACGACGCGGCTGTTCGAGTTCGACCAAGCCCTTGCGGGCCAGATCGCGCAAGGCGTCTTCGGCAAGTACCGCTTCCTTCTCCGTATTGTAGACCGCCTGGATGTCGATTTTGGCCACCTGATCAAGCATCAGGGTCGCGCGGATCGCCTTCGCCTTGGCAATGGAACCCAAAGGGGGCGGAAGGAATTCTCCTACCTGGGAGGGAAGCGCCTTCATGTTGGCAACCAGTGCGAAGTGAAACTTGTCCAGCCCCTCGAACGGGGCAGGGACTTTGGCTCCTTTCGGCGCGACCGACAGTTCCTTGACAAAGTCTCTGGTGCCAAAAACGATCATCCTGGGTTCAGGCAACGCCAAAGCCACGGTCCCGTCGAGTTCGGCCCAGCACGGAAAAGGCGCGCGTTCGACCGTAACCATCGGTATCCCGATCCTTTCGGGGAGGTTGGCCGGGTTGACATCGGCGAGCGTGGTGATGATGAAGCCGAAAGCCGGTTCCTTGTTTCCCCCTTGCAGATCGGGGCTCATCATGACGCCGGTGACCCGGTCCAACTGCTGCGGCCCCGGTGAAAAACGTTCTTCGAAAACCTGCAGGGCTCGTGGGCCGGCCTTGGCAAGTAGGTCGCGCACCTCCTTCATGGCCGGCGAGGCATAAAGCGTTCCCGCCTGAAAGTGGACCACCAGGGCGGCGTTGGCCGGGACCTTGGAAAGCTCCGGCGCGGCTTGACCTTGCACCTCGGGGGCAACGCCCATCAAGGCAAGAACGCCAGGAACGAAAATTCCGCACACCGAAAAGCAGCGCATTAGAAAACCCCCAAAAGAAGCCGAGCGATTCCGCTATTGATGGCAGTTGGGCCTTGATCGTTCCCACCCAAAGATCATGCACTCAGTAAAAATAAGTTCCTAGCAAAGAGATTCAAAAGGCTCACTTTAAGGCGTAAGAAAAAAAACGAAAAACAGCCAGCGAAACGAGGAACCAGCAAATCTGGTGGTCCTTTTCCGCTGGCTTGGGACACTCAAGCCACATCAGGGGATATTCACCGGATTGCCATCGCCGGGCATGACGAGCAGTTTCATCGTTTTGCGGTCGATGTCCATCTTGAACCAGTGCACCGATCCATCGCAAAAGAGGGCATGAAATCCGGCCGGAGTCAGCCCCACGACCGAATCGAGCGGCGGGAAATCCTTCTCGACTTCAAACGGCAGATCCTGGGGCTTTGTCCAGATGCAAGACGATTTCGCCTCGACGCAAAGGATCGTGTTGGAAGTTCCATCGGAAATGTTGGCGAGCTTGGTTTTCTTGCCGGCGGGGAACAAGCTTCCCTTGCCGTTGAACACCATGTAATGGGTTAGCGCATTCGCTTGCGCGTCGGCGACGACGGTCTGATTGGGAGACTGGTAAACCTTGACCAGCGTTTTCGCCAATTTCAGGTTGTTTTCGCTGTCCCAGGGTTCGTCGAGCTTGAATTGCTTGTAGAGCGCATCCTGTTCGATGTAAGGCAGAATGGCGACGCGCCAGGAGAGAAGAGGCTTGCCGGTCTTCTTGTCGACGATGTCGCCTGGAAAGTAGCCCATGGCGTCATGGAAATTGTGGAAGGCCAGACCAATCTGCTTGAGGTTGTTGGCTCCTTGCGCTTTCTGCGCGGAAGCGCGCGCCTGGCCGACCGCGGGCACCGACACCGAAGTGCCAAACAGGCTCGCGGCAAGAAGCACCGGAGGAATGCCGGGAGGCGTCGTGATTTCGGCGGCCAGAGTGGCCCCTTGCCTTTTGAGTGGCGGATTCTTCAGAAGCTCTTCGGCCTGATTCAAGGCCGCGATTCCCAAAAGACCTCCGACGGCCTCGGGCAGATCGGCATAGGTGGAGGGGCGGGCCCTGCCTGGTTTTTCCAGCATTTCAAGCAACTGCTTTCGGGGCTTTTCCAGTTCCACCAGCCCCTGGCGAGCCAGGTCGCGCAAGGCGTCCTCGGCGAGCACGGCATCCTTTTCCGAGTTGTAGCTCATCTGGACGTCGATTTTGGCTTGTTGATGAAGCATGACGGTCGCGCGGATCGTGTTCGCCTTGGCAAGGGAGCCCAATGGCGGCGGCAGGAATTCGCCTACCTGGGCGGGAAGGGCCTTCATGTTGGCCACCAGGCCGAAGTGAAATTTGTCGAGCCCCTGAAAGGGCGCGGCAACATTGCCGCCTTTGGGCGCTATGGCCAGTTCCTTGACGAAATCCCTGGTGCCGAACACCATCATCCGCGGTTCAGGTAGCGCCAGGGCAATGCTCGCTTGGGCGTCGGCCCAGACCGGGAAGGGGACGCTGGTGACGGGGATCGTCGGCATTCCCATTCTCTCGGCGAGTCCAGCTGGATTGATGTCGGCAAGCGTCGTGATGATGAAGGCGAAGGCCGGCTCCTTGTTCTGCGCCGCGAGATCGGGACTCATCATGACCCCCGTAACCCGGTCCAACTGGTGCGGACCGGGTTGAAAGCGGTCCTCAAAAATCTGCATGGCGCGTGGGCCGGCCTTGGTGATGATATCGCGCAAGTCCCTCATGGCAGGCGAAGCGTAAAGCGTGCCGGCTTGAAAATGGACAACCACGGCCGCGTTGGCAGGCACCTTGGAAAGTTCGGGCGCGGCCTGGCCCCGGACGGGCGCGGCGACGCCAGTGAAGCCAAGGAGCAGTGCCCCCAAAAGCGGTAAAGAGCGCATGGAAAGGACCCTCGAAAGAGGCGGGAAGTGTTCGGTATTTATCGTACACCTGCGCCGAAATGGCGTCAATTGCCAGGCGGGCAATCCTGTCATGCTAAGCAGAACGATCGACGAGAAGGTCCATTCCGCCTCAAAAAATGCGTGGGCGCGCTTTTCGCAAGGAGCCGATTCGTCCGTCCGGATTCCCGAAATCAAGCGGGCCTCCCATTTCTGGGAGGCCCGCTTGACGTCCTCTCACTTCCTTTCCATCGGGGAGTGAGTGATTCAAAGACGATGTGAGTCGCTATTGCAAAGAAGGAGTGCGACTACGGAATTTGCGCCACCTCGCCGCCATTGCGGGTGATGATCGCCTTGAGCACCGCGGGATTGATCGAGTTGGAGATGAAACGGACCGATCCATCCGCGAACGCGGCATTGAATCCATTCGGGAAGTGGCCGCCGAAAAGGGTATCGATCGGGGGCAGATCCTTGGTGTCGTCGAAGGCAATGTCGTCGGGCTTGGTCCAGATGACTGGGTTCTTCGCCTCGACGAACATGATCGTGTTGGATGTACCGTCGGTGACATCGGTGAAGGTGATTTTCTTGCCGGGTTCGAACAGGGTGTTCTTCCCCTTCACGGCCTGATAGTGCGTCAGGAAGTTGCCCTGAGCGTCGAGGGTTACCGGGCCGGTGGGAATCGCATAGACCTTCGCGACCACCTTGGCCAGTTTCAAGTTGTTTTCGCTGTCCCAGGGTTCATCCAATTTGAACTGTTGGTACAGCGCATTTTGTTCAATGTAAGGCAAGAGGGCGACCCGCCAGGAAAGAAGCGGCTTGCCTGTTTTTTTGTCGACGATATCCCCAGGGAAAACGTTGTAAGTGGAGGCATAGTTGTGGAAAGCGAGCCCCAGTTGCTTCAAGTTGTTGGTGCTGACCGAGCGGGACGCGGCCGAGCGCACTTTTTGCACCGCGGGCAGGGCCAGACCCACGCCAATGGCCCCCATGCCGACCACCATTTGCGGCTGGGTTCCTTCCAGTTCCAACATCGCCGTCATCTTCGATCCTTCTCTTTTGAGAGGAGGATTTTTCAAAAGTTCTTCAGCCTGATTGAGCATGGCCAGTCCCAATAGACCTCCCAGCGCTTCAGGTAGTTCCGAATAGTTTGAAGGCCTGGCGGTACCCGGCTTTTCCAGGCTCTTGAGCAGTTCGCGGCGGGGACGATCCATTTCCGCCAGGGCCTTGCGCGCCAGATCCTTGATCGCATCTTCGGCAACCACGGCTTCTTTTTCGCTGGGGTAGGCCGCATTCAGGGTGATGCGTGTTTTGGTGTCGAGATCAACGGTCGCCTTGATCGTTTCCGCCTTGGCAATCGAAACAAACGGCTCGGGCAGGAACTGGGCCAACTGCGGAGGCAAAGCCTTCAGGTTGGCAATCAGGGTGAGGTCATGCTTTTCCAGGTCGGCGAAGGCAGCGGGAGCGGCGCCTCCCTTACCCTTGGCCAACAGCTCGACCACCTTCTTTTCGCCCACGATGACAAGGCGCGGCTCGGGGATCGCCAGGGCGACCTTGCCTTCCACCCAGGCAGGGTAGCCGGCATCGGCAGTGGCCTTGCCCTTGAATTCCAACCGTTCGGCCAGGCCTTCGGTTTTGATGTCGACCAGGGTTGCGATCATGAAGGCGATGGGAGGTTCGCTGTGGGCGTTGGCCAGGTCGGGAACCAGCGCAATGGCGGTGATCCGGTCGATTTGGAAAGGGGTGATTTGAAATCGTTCGGTCAGGTTTTCCATGGCCCTGGGGCCGGCCTTGGCGACGAAATCGCGCAGATCCTTCATGGCGGGGCTGGCGTAAATCGTGCCCGTCCTGACATGGATGCTGGCCGCTGCCTGAGGGGGGATGCGGCCCAGTTCCGGCGCGTTTTGCCCAAACGCGCCGGGTGCGATCAAACCGAGACAACACAAGGCAAAATAGCGAAGCGATCGACTGATCATGGGGAAATGTCCTCGTGGATTAGGAAGAGGTGTTCCACAACCATCGTACACCAGGCTTCAGGCAGGTCAAGTGAAACCGATCCGCGAAAAAATTGATTTTTCTATTTTCCTGTTTTTTCATTTTCCTCAGGTTGGGCACAAAAGCTGCAGCTCCGAACCCCACTCAGTACACACGATTTCCCAAAGCTTGCTCGAAGTTCCATGTCGTGGGCGGCGATTCCTCAGGAGATCGGCCCCGACGATTCCTCCCCCTTGGCCAGGCCGTGCCGTTCGAGCATGCGTCTCAAGGTGGCCCGGTTGATTCCCAGGCGTGCCGCCGCCTGCAGGCGATTGCCACCGGTCATACGCAAGACTTCTTCCAGAAGGATCGGTTCGACCTTGGCCAGCAACTTCTCGTAGAGAAACTCCATCGGCTGCGACAAAATCCAGGAGCGGATCACCCAGGGAAAGGTGTCGGCGCCGGCCGCTTGAGCCAGGGGTGCTGGCAGATGCTCCGGCAGGATCGGTCCGCCCCGCGCCAGGATGACCGCATGCTCCATGGCGTTTCTCAACTCGCGAACATTGCCCGGCCACGATTGCGCTCGCAGCGCCGCCTGAGTCTCCTTGGGAATATTGCGACAACGCGGATCCAATTGGTTTAAGAAATGCTCGGCCAGCGCAATCACATCCCGGTCGCGATCGCGCAAGGCGGGCAAGGCGATGCCAAAAACATTCAACCGGTAAAAAAGATCGGCGCGAAACGTGCCTTCGCGCGCCTTCGCTTCCAGATCCTTGATGCTCGCCACGACCACCCGCACCCGAACCGGCTTGGGCTGGTTGGAACCCACCGGGTAGTACTCGTTCTTTTCCAGCACTCCAAGAATTTTGACCTGAATGCCGAGGGGAACATCGGCGATCTCGTCGACAAACAGGGTCCCACCCTCGGCGAGCCCCAAAAGCCCCGTGCGGTTTTGCGAGGCGCCGGTGAAGGCCCCCTTCACATGCCCAAATAGCTCGCTTTCCAAGGTCGCCGGATTGAGCGCGCCGATATGCACCGGCAAAAAAGGCCCCTCGCGAAAGGAACTATTGCGATGGATGGCTCGAGCCACCCATTCCTTGCCCGTGCCGCTTTCGCCCGTGAGCAAGACCGGCGAATCGCCACCCGCCACCAGCGCGATCCGCTTGAAAACGGCCTGCATGGCCGGGCTGCTGCCGACAATCTCTTCGGTGGGACCGTGCGTCGTTTGCAGCGGCAGCGAGGATGGCACACCACGGCGCGAGAGGGCCCTTTGCACTCCATCGAGCGCCTGATCCAGATCGAACGGTTTGATGAGGTATTCGAACGCGCCACCTTCCACGGCGCGCACCGCGGTTTCCAGATTGCCAAAGGCGGTCATGACCAGGATGGGAGCCTGCTTGGACGCGCGCGCCAGCGGCTCCATGATCGACAAGCCATCCGCGCCCGGCAGGCGGACATCGAGCAGAATGACATCGGGATGAAAGGTCGAGGCTTTTTGCAGGCCTTCCTCGGCGCTTCCGGCAACGGCAACTCCGTGCCCCATGCGCACAAGCGCCTCGCGCAGTGCCCAGCAGACTGCCTCCTCGTCGTCAATGATCAAAACACGTTGCATGAAGCAAACCTTTCCGATTTGGCTCTGGCGCGCTTCCCCCCGCGTCGCCCCGCTTGAGCGTTATTTCCCGGCCTCTTCGCGGCTACTGAATGCTAGGCCGGCGCCTTCTCAGCGAAGCGAGTCGAAGCGGGATGATTTTGATCCTGGACCGTCTTTTGCGCATCGAGCGAGGACAACGCAAGCGCAAGCCGAAAGACCGTATGATCGTCCTCGCGTTTCCAGGTCACATCCCCCTCGTGAGATCGGGCAATCTGCCTGGCAACCGCCAGACCCAGGCCGACCCCTTCTTTTTTGGTGGTGGCAAACGGATCGAAAAGCCGCGAGGCGATCGCCGCCGACGGGCCCGCGCCGCTATCGATCACTTCGACAAAGGCATGAGTCGGATCGGCTCCGAAACGGACCTCGACCACGCCTCCCGGCCCCGCTGCTTCCATTGCATTGATCAACAGATTGTGTAGCGCATCGCCGATCTGATCCCGATCTCCGCGGATCTCGATCGGCACCGGATGCTCCTTCACAAATAACTCGATGCGGCTGTGGCGGCACTGAGGCCCGAGCAGGGCGGTCCACTCGGCCGCCAGGGAAACCAGATCGAACAATTCGGCGCGAATCGGCTGGACCTGGCCCAGATCGAGCAAGCGCTTGACCTGGGTCTCGCTTAATTGAAGCTGGCGCAAGGCGACATCAAGGTCTTCGCGATTGGGCTGGGTGCAAGTCCGGGCGTGCAACTGCACCGCCAACCTGGCTCCCGCCGTGGTGTTGCGCAATTGGTGCGCCAGCCCCGCGCTGACTTGGCCCAATAGCTTGAGGCGCTCATCAAGCCGGGTTCGTTCGCGAAAATCGAGCAATTGCGCCGCCATCCGGTTGATGGACAGACAGAGCTCGCGGATTTCGCCCCCGCCTTCCGGTACTTCGAGCGGTGCGAAATCTCCCGCGGCGATCTTCTTCGTTTGCTCGCCGATTTGCCGAAACCTCTTCGCCAATCGATTGGCAAGCAGAAGGGCCAAGGCACAGGCGATCACGCCGCCGGTCAGTGCAGGCAGGATGACCGGTTGAACCGCCTTCCAGATGACTTCGCTCCAGGGTGGTTTGGCAAACAGGATAAAAAGATTGGGAGAATCTTCGGGCCGGGCTCCCCAGGGAACCCGCCGGGCATGGTAGACGGCCTCGTCAATTTCGCGCAGATCGCCTTCTCTGGCAAGTTCCGCCTGGCCCAACACAAATTGCCTGGGCGTGCCGGGCAGGGTTCCCAAAAGTTCGCCACCTTCCGTTACCAGGGTCTTTCCCTGGCCGTCGCAAAGCACCAAATCGGCGCCGCTCATCGCCTTCATCAGGTGCAAAATCGTGGGGGTTTTGGGAATGGCCACCTCGCTGACCGATTTGGCCAGTTGATCCATCCGCCTTTGCCTATCTTCGGTTTGAACCGCCAGATTGGCCTGGATCATCTGGCCGCACATCGCCGCCATCCCGGCCAGAAGGACGAGCAGGGGCAAAAGCAACTGCACCCGGATTCCCAAGGAAAATCCCGACCTTTCGCAAGTGGATCGTTTTCTTCCAGGTTACGAGGAATCCGCGGCCCGGGATCGAGGGAGAAGGGGACCTTTTCACTTGCTGGTCAATTCTTGCTCAGGGCTGGTCGATTTTGCGCCAAGCTCTTTTAGAAGATGGACAGCCCCCAACCCCGCTTGAGAATGAAATCATTCGAGCCCTGCTTGCAGGAGAGATGAGCTTGGGGGCGATGTCCTATCGTGAGGGGCGGGCTCGTGCGGAACTTGAAGGTCGACGGAAGAATCACACCGATTCACGAATCGAGGGAAAGATGATCGCACTTTTGTTGAATGCGCTGCTTGTCGCGGGGCAGGATGGCGGCAAGGTCGACCAGGAAGCCTGGGACAAGTCGGTCACCAAGGGGATTGAATTCTTGCGCAAATCCCAGGCGGCGGACGGTTCCTGGAGCGGACGCATCACCCCAGGCATCACGGGGATTGTGGTGACCGGCCTTTTGCGCTCAGGCAAGGTCACCGCGGACGACCCCACCGTGGCCAAGGGACTCGCCTACATCGAGGGATTGGTCAATCGCGAGGCGGGCCACATCGCCGGCAAGGCGACCCGTCTGCAAAACTACATCACTTGCGTCAATGTCATGGCACTGGTGGAAGCGAACCGCGAAAGTTACCGGCCCGTTTTGAAGGATGCCACCCGCTTTTTGGGCCAGCTTCAACAAGATGAAGCCGAGAAGGTCGACGCTTCCCAACCGAATTATGGCGGCGCAGGCTACGACAGCGCGTCCCGCCCGGACCTGTCCAACACCCAGGTTTTCCTCGACGCTCTGGTCGCCGCGGGAGTGCCCAAGACCGATCCTTCCTTCAAGAAAGCGCTCGTTTTTGTCAGCCGCTGCCAAAACCTGGCCTCGGAAAACAATAACTTGCCGCTGGCGGGAAAAATCAACGATGGTTCGTTCACCTATCTCTCGCTTTCCGGCGGTCCCCGCAGCAACCCCGAAGGGGAGCCGGGCTATGGCAGCATGACTTACGCCGGCATCAAAAGCATGATCTATTGCGGCGTGGACGCCAACGATCCCCGCATGAAAAAGGCACTTGAGTGGATCAAGGCCAACTACGACCTGGAAAAGCATCCCGGTAAAGGGGAGCAAGGTCTTTATTACTACTACCACACGATGGCCAAGTGCCTCGACACGATGGGCCTGGAGGAGGTCGTCGATGCCAAGGGTGTTGCGCATCCCTGGAGGAAGGAATTGACCGCCAAGCTCGTGTCGTTGCAAAAGCCGGACGGTTCGTGGGTGAACAAGAACAATGCGCTCATGGAAGGCAATCCCGATTTGTCGACCGGCTTTGCGCTCATGGCGCTGTCGCACACCAAGGGAGCCAAAAAGTAAGCGCGCGGGCAACGACCGATCCAGCGGCCGCCTCGGTCACGGTTTTTTGTTTCCCTACCGGAACCGGAAGCGTTGCCAAGGCCAGAGAGTTCTGGCCTGACGTGAAAAAGAACCAAAAATGCCCGCGTCCTGTAATGGGGCCGCGGGCATATTGTTTGGTTTCTAAGGGATCGTTCGTTCCTCAGTGCCTCCGGCAAGGACGGACCCATACCGGCCCCCTCTCCTCGATAGGCATGCGGTCGAATCTAACGAAGTAGGCACCAAGTGCCGATCGGCGGTTGAACGCCCTGCGGCCGCGCAGTAAAGCTTCAAAGTTGACTAGATTGATTTGCCTGGAAATGTATCAGCGGTGAAGCCGACGAGGCCATGGCTTTGGGATGCGACGAGATTGCTTTTTTCACGCTCAAGGAGAGGTCATGATACGCGCTCTGATATCTTACTTCATTGGGTGTGCCGTCGTTGCCAGTTCCACGTTCGCGGCCGACCGCCAACCTTTGCGTGTCCAGTATGTCGCCAGCGGGAACGACGCAAGAACGGCCGATTTCAAGAAGTTCCTGGAACAAGAGTTCGCCACCGTTTCACTGACGACCGGCCCCGAATTCGATCCCAAGAAGGCGGATTCGTTTGATGTCGTGATCATCGACACGCGCCTGCCCAAGGTGTTGCCGTCCGACTTCACCAAGCCGATCCTCCTTTTGGGCAGCAATGGGCGAGGGTCCGAAGGAATTGGCAACAATGGCGTCTGGACCGCAAGCGTTGCCGGCTCCAAGTTCGACTGGCTCTGCCTGTGCCTCGATAACAAGGCGTACGACGTCGATACCAAGCACGCGATCTTTCAGTCCCCCTACGCCGTCACCCCCACGCTTAAGCAAGAGACGAACCCCTACACCAAGCGGTCAATCGATGCCTGGCTGGTCCATGAGAAATTGGCTAACGCTCCCGGCCTGGTGAGTAGCGCCGATCACTTTCGCGGAGCGGCCGACTCCGAGATCATCTCCGGCGGCCTCAATATGAAGGGCGACCGCGGCGTCTGCCTCATCCGCGAGGGACATACTTTCTTTTGGGGTTTTGCCGGCACGCCGGGCCAGATGACCGACGAAGCACGCAAGGTATTCGTCAACTCGGTCGTTTACATCAAGAAGTTCGACGGCCACAAGCAAACCGTCCGGCGAGGCGTGCATACGCGCTCGATCTTGCCTGAGATCTTCGGCAATGCCAGTTTCTTCAAAAGCCAGTTCAACCGCGAGCGCTACTTTGCGCCGGACGCCACGGCCAAATTCGGCGCGGAGCACAAAAAGTACAGCGACTACTACAAGCCGAACCTCGACTACATCTATGTCCCCGCCGATCATTCGGGCTTGAAGGTCGATGAGGAGGCCAAGCAACTGGGCATTCCCAACAACGATGTCCGCCTGCTCGATCGCTGCGTGGCTCTGCTCGAAGCCAGGGAGAACGAGGCCCTCGCCAAGACCCTCCTGGAGCGTTACACCGGCGAATCGTTCGCGACAGCGCAAGAGTGGCGTGCCTGGTTGACGAAGTCCAAGGACAAATTGTTCTTCCTCGATTCCTACGGTTATCGCTTCTTCACGGACGCCCCGAACCTACCGCCGGCCAAGTGGCAAGTTGATGAAACGCTGGCGGCGCTCAAGCTTGAAGAGCCGAACAACACCACTCCGGTGACCACCGGAACCACCCTCGTCGGCAGATACGCCAGGAATGGCGTCACCAATGCCAATGTCGGCGATGTGATTACCGTTGCCGTCCGCATGAAGGTTGCCGAACCGTGGCACACCTACGCCAAGGTGCCGGGTGACAGCGCGACGAAGGCGACAGTCCTCGACGTGAAGCTGCCGGAAGGTTTGCGGTTTGTCGGTGACTGGAAGAATCCCAAGGCCAAGGTATCGAACACGCCTGGCACCACCGTCTACGAAGGCGACCTGCTCTTTACCCGGGACGTGCTCGTGACGAAAACCGGTTCGTTCGAGGTGTCAGGCACCCTTCAGTTCCAGGCCTGCGACCCGGAGCGATGCCAGCCGCCGCAAAGTGAGCCGATCAGCTTAAAGCTAAGCGTTTCCGCTCGCTAACCGCTGGGGAGACGAGTAGGGCGTATGGGAGTACGCCTTTCTTTTTTTTTGAGCATCAAGGTTGTGGCGGATTGTATTTCTCTATGCGGATTTACCTTACTAAACACACCTGACAGTTCCTGCCACCGATTTGAGAACGCGGGACGGGATATAACGGATGCTTTCGATTGGGACACAACCTCCGTTCAAATCTCGTCGCCTCGACTATTCTTCAAAGGATGCCCTTCGGCGAGAACTTCGAAGGGTTTTCTTGTTGTCGGGGCAAGAGTTACAGCTCCAAGATTGTGTTCAAATCGCGAGGTGCGTGGGTCTGACGCTCCAACTGAATTAACACAACTTCTTTCGCCGCTGCACGATGTGCGGTTCAAATCCCGTCACCAGTTCGCCAAGCGAGGCGTGTATCAAACCGCTGACAGCGGGAAATGGTAAAGGGGAGAGGTGGTGACGCCTACCCGAAGGGACGTCGCGACTATCGCGACCTGTTGTCTCATTTCCCGGGTTGGCCCCACTGGTATCGCTCACTGACGAGGCGATCGAACACCTCAAACACCTTCTCTCCGCCACCATGAAAGTGCGTATGTTGCACGAGGAAGACCTTGGCCACACCGCGCTTCGGGTCAAGGCGCATGTTGGTACAAAAGGCTCCCGTGTGTCCGTAGATTCCGTCCGGATCCTTAAACCAGCCCAGCCCGAACTCCTGGCCTTCGCGCGTCACGGCGTGCTTGTTCGTCATCTGTCCGACAGCCACTTCCGATAGAATCCGCTTCTTCCCCGACACACCACGGTTCAGGAACATCTGACAGAACCGCCCGACGTCGTCCGCTGTCGAATAGAGACCACCGGCCGGGAATGGTGGATTCTTTCGTCCGTCCGGCGGATATTTCAGAATCGGAACAGTTGTCTCTTCAAGCCCCGTGCCGGTGGCGTTCGGCTTGTACGCTTTCGCCAATCGCTCCAGCTGTTGTTTACTTGGCGAAAACGTCGTATCCCGCATACCGAGGGGTTCGAACATACGTCGGCTCATGAATTCCTCGTAAGGAATTCCGCTGACCACTTCGATGACGCGCCCGACAGTATTCATTCCGGCGTTGCTGTACTGCCACTTGCTGCCCGGCTCGGCCTGGAGAGGGGTCAACGCGTAATACTGAGTCGCCACCTTCAGGGGCAAAAGTTCAAAGTGCTTTGAACTCGGGTTCTCCACTTCGAGGAAATGGACGAGACCGCTGGTGTGGGTGAGTAGGTCCCGGACCGCGATCGGCCGCTTCGGCCGTTTGAGGAGCATGTGCTCTTTCCCTCGCTCCGCCGCGAGCCACAGGTCCTTGAATTCCGGCAGAAATTTCTCGACCGGGTCATCCAGAGTCAACTTGCCCTCGTCGACCAGAATCATGACGGCCGCGGCCGTCATCGGCTTCGACATGGAGGCGATCCAGAACAACGAATCCGTTCGCATCGACTTCTTGCCGGCCAAGTCCGCGTAGCCGACCGATTCAAGGCTCAGCGTCTTGTCCGTGCCCACCACGAGTGTCACCGCGCCCGCCAATGTGTGCTTGTCTACGAAGGGTTGGAGGGCGGCGGCGAAGGGCTTCACGGCTGACGGCTGCGGGTCCTCCGCCCCGGCCGGGAGCGAGGAGACCAGCACGGCCAGGACGCCGAGGACAGATGAACGACGGGTTGGCATGATCGCATTCTTCCTTGCATGAGGACTCGGAGCCGACCCCGATGTTCGAGCGGCTCCGAGCGGTGGCGAACAGAAGGCGATGCCCGCGTGTGAGGACGGCCTTCCACTCCCGGCTCATTCTTCACAGCAGCAGGGCCGTTAGATAGGAGATTCTTGCGCTCGCAGATACTTACCGGGTGTCATCCCGACGATCCGGTGGAAGTGGCGGGTCAGGTGGGTCTGGTCGCAGAACCCGCACTCCACGGCCACCCGGGCGATCGACTTTCCCTCCTGAAGGAGCCGCTTGGCATGAGCGACCCTGAGCAGGGTTTGATACACCCGTGGCGAGAGGCCAACCGCGGTCCGGAACATTCGCAGCAGGGCGAAGGGGCTAATGCCGGCCTGCCTTCCCAGTCGGTCGAGACCGACGGAGCCGTCAAAGTTCGCTTCGATGAATGATCTCGCTTCGACAACGATTGACCTCTGCCAACGGTTCGGGTGGATGGCGGGATCGGTGACCCATGGATACCCGCGGAACGTGTCGCACTGCCGCTCGGTCTGCGCCGCGACGTCGACTCCTTCGATCCGGTCCAGGAGCGGGAAGTCCCACGGGTACACCGTGAGTCGGGCGATGGGGAGGACGGGTCGATCCATCAGGCAGGGCACGGTCTCGTAATCTGGCGGGAAGTCCGACCGGCGGTAAAGGTAGACGGTGCCCGGTCGCCACGGGGCGTAAGGGAGGGCGCGGAAGTCGATCCCAAAGTAATACCCCCACCGAGCCGATTGCCCCGTTCCCGCGAAACGCCATGCCATGGTGCTCTTGATGGAGCAGTCCAGCGCTCGTAGCCGTCCCTGATTCAAGACAGCGCGGAAGACGGCGTCGGCGCTGTTGGCGAACGCGAAGTGCCGTGGTGCGTTCCAACTGGTGTGGTTCCGGGAGAGAATGACTGGTTCCAACGAATTCAAGTGGGGATCATTGGAACCTCCGAGGAGCACATCTCGGAACCGAACCACGTACTCGAGAAACTCCCACCGCGGCACGTCGCAAAAGGTCGAATCCGCGAGCCTGCTGCCGGCCGCCGGTTCGACCCACCGGTTGTAGATGGCTTCGCAGGCGGCGAGTAACGGGGCGGGCCATGTCGGCGGAGGAATGATCGCAAGCTGTTCGAGGCCGATCTCGTGATCGACCTCTCCAGGGGCGACCACCCGGAATCGCGTCAGCCGCTCTCGACCCTTGGTTTGCCTCAATCTCACCTGGAGGCACCTCCGCACTTCCCACGCGCCAGCCGACCCGCGGCGCTGGCGACATCTTGAGTGTTATAAGGGCACGACACGAGCACTTCTTACTGGATTGCCGATGCCCATTCAATCATATCGCTTAATCCTGATTGGACTTACCGTTATCCAATCGCCGCCGAAGCCCGGCTTCCCTGCCCTGGACGCCGACGATAAAAAATTCAATCGCCGTCCTGTCGTCCCGATTGAGATCGATTGACGGCTCTTCGCCCAAACTTGGTGAAGGGCCGTTTCTTGCTTACGGACTGACGTTGGCGTCCGAGCAGAAGAATGCACCCTCTCGGTTCAAACCGGGCGTCGAAAAGAGGGCATAAAAACCTGATTTTCCACAACCCAATACCCCCACCGCAGTTACCGATTTCAAATCCCGTCGCCAATTTCGCCGGTTCAATTTTCCGTTCGTCGTGAACCACAGCGGCATGGTCAACGACTACCCATGTGAGCACCCAAAAGGATGACTTGTCGTGAATGAACCAGATCCACCCGACGCTGTGTTGGCCGTCCGCTGTCAACTCGGCGACACAGACGCCTGGGAGATATTGGTTCGCCGTTGGCACCCTCGACTGTGGCGGTTCATAGCGCGGATGCTTTCAGGTGGCACCGAGGTCGACGATGTCCTGCAATCCGTCTGGCTGCGGGTCGTTCGTTCCTTGGTGCAATTGAGCCAACCGGAGAGGTTAGCCGCTTGGCTCTTTGGCATCGCGCGGCGGACAGTTGCCGACCGCTTGCGCGAACATTATCGCCGGCCGCCAGCCGACGAGGTCGGCGAGATTCCCGATTGGGATCGAGGAATCGAAATGCTCACCGCCGTCGATGCCGTCGAAATGGGACTCGGCCGACTTCACCCAGCAGACCGGGAAGCCGTCGTCCTGCATTATCTTGAGGAACTTCCCATAGCCGAAGTCGCCGAAATCTGTGGCGTGCCGCAAGGCACGATTAAGTCTCGGCTGCACCGTGCATGGCGAGTCATCCATAGCACTCTAACTTGATTGAAGGTAATCCCCATGAACCTGAACGATTCCATTTCACCGTCGACTGAGCGAGCCCTGGCGATCGTTCGTGGAGAGCTGTCCTCCGGGCGCCGATGGGCGTACCGACTGATCTTGTTGGGGGCGAGCGCTTGCGTCGCCTTAATACTATCGCTTTGGACGACCGAACCAGGACCACTGCCGCTTCGGCTGCACATAGCCTTTGCGGCGCTGACCTGTATTGGCAGCGGTTGGATTTGTGTGTTGATGTGGATCTTAACCCGTCGCAATTGCCCGACGGCTCTCGACCGTTTGGCGACCGCCTGGATGGCAACGATCGCTTGTTCGTTGTCACTGGCGATATCGGTACCTATTGCCCTCCTGCGAGGGAACATGCAGGCCGCACTTTACCTGGGGGTGATTGGGTTTGCACTGCTGTGCGTGGCGTTGTTCTTGCTGCGCGCGGTGTATCGGTTCCGAGCGAAATTGAAAACAAAACTTTCCGGGTTAGAATCCTCACCACGAACAGGCATCGTGCCGCTTGTGCTCCTCGCGTTATTGGGTTGGATTGGTCAAGCCAACGGCAATGATCTGATGACGCTGGAAACAGTGACAATCCAGCCTCGGACCGGGGCCGCGATTCCAGCCGAGAGCGGCCGGCTTAAGGTTCCCGTGAATCGGTTGAACCCAGACGGACCGACCATTGAAATTGCATTCATTCGCGTGCGAAGCGTCGCGAAGGAACCAGGTCTTCCGACGTTCATCCTCGCCGGGGGTCCCGGCGATTCCGGTGTCCAGGTCGTTCGCGGGATGTTCATGGGCGGCGATCAGATCCGATCCGTGTTGACCGGTGACATCATTGGCGTCGATCAACGGGGGGCGGGGGCATCCAAACCAGACCTGGCAGTTACTGATCGGTACGGTTTCTCTCTGGAGGAGCCGGGCGATCCGGTGAAATACCGGTCTTTGATGAAGAAGACATGTCAGGAAGTCGCTCTGCGCTTGCGTCGTGATGGCATTAATTTGTCTGCGTTTAACACAATCGAAAACGCGGACGATATCGATGCCCTCGGGAAAAATCTCGGCTACGAGCGGGTCAACCTCTGGGGCACAAGTTACGGCTCGCAGCTGGCGCTTACCGTTCTTCGGCGCCATGAGAGCAGCGTTGAACGAGTCATGATCTCCTCTCCTGTGGGGCCGGATCACCTATGGAAGCGGCCTTCGCACATCCAGAATTGCATAGAGCGTATTTCTAAGGACAATCCTCAGCTATTGAAACTAATGGCGCAGGTGATTGCGCAACTAAACAAGCGCTCCGTTCATGTGGATGTTCCGCATCCGCTGACAGGGAAGTCGGTTTCGATCGGTATCAATGCATTCGACGTTCAGATATTCACGTGGTTCGCCCTGGGCCGACTCGAAACAACACAGCAACTTCCCAGAGCCTTCAAAGCGATGTCCGAAGGAGACTTCGCCGTGCCAGCCCGCTGGCTGGTGCGCTTCCGATTGGCAGCCGGTGTGGGTTCGGCGATGAATCATGTGATGGACGCCGCGTCGGGAAGTTCCCACGAGCGACAACTTCAAATTGCCCAAGAAGTCGACCACTGTTTGCTTGGCGACGTTGCGAACTTCTTTGACGGCGCCCTGAAATCCGTGGCCTGGGACGTACCCCAACTCGGGGACGAATTCCGTCGTCCGGTCCGGTCGAATCGACCCGTGCTTATCTTGTGCGGTGAATTCGATGCAAAAACGCCGGTTGACAATGCCCGCGAGATTCTTGCCGGATTGCCTAACGGCCACCTTGGCGTCATCACGAACGAGGGGCATGGTTTTCGGCCGCGTCCGGATGTGGTACGAGTTGTCGCGTCGTTTTTCCGGGGGGAAGAGCTGCCACGCGAACAGCGGATCGGCGACTGACCGTTTGCTGCTGTCATGGCCGGCAATCCTCGAATTTTGCCAGGTTCAAAAAGTTCGTTGGCCGGAACTCGACGCCACGGGGAATCTCATCGACGCCGATGGACGAAGGCATGAGCCGCGGAATGTGTCAACATCTTTTAGACCAAGTTTCCTGATTTGTACAGATGGCGCTCGCTGTGGCGATTGATCAAGACCTGGTCCAAATCTGGGCTGTTCTTTTATGCGAGGGTCGCATGAACTGGCACCAAAGGGAGCCCAGCTTCCCGTGAGATTCCCCTTGGTGCCAATTCATGCTTTTGGTTGCACGGCGTTTGGCCGAGCGGTTGCTTTTGCGGCAGGGTTTTCTTTACCGATTTGCAGGGGTGCTTTGAATCGAAAGTTGGCTTGTTAATCCAGACCTCTTTTGGAAACGCCTTGAAGGCAGGGATCCCTCTCACATAGCGCTCGGGATGGTGGAAACCCGCGGTCTGCTTTGAGCATCTGGCTGACTTCACGGGATACTATTGGTGCTCCCCGATCACTGTGAATCGTTAGCTGGCCTTCTGGAACTCCCTCCCTTTTTGCCGTCTCGGCAATCAACATTCGGGCGATGGTACCCGATTCTTTTCCCGCCAACGTCCAACCGACCACATAGCGGCTGAAGATGTCCAAAAGGACATACAGACGATAAAGCTGCCCTTTCACCGGGCCTACGCCCTTCTTGTTTTACGCATCAAGTCTGTGGTGACTTTATTCCTCTGTACAGATGGGTGCAGTCTCCCAGCTGCGCCAATTATGCGGCAATTTGAAGGCCTTGGATGGTGGAATTGGCCTGACCCCTCACTTTGGGTTCAACGGATTTCAGGAGGAGT
>Ga0208492_1000076_pt1 | contig 101651 bp, 82 predicted proteins | sample Subbioar_CSW14AB_FD_184820 | JGI IMG/M metagenome (GOLD analysis project Ga0208492, IMG submission 184820) | Serpentinite rock and fluid subsurface biosphere microbial communities from McLaughlin Reserve, California, USA - CR12Mar_CSW14AB (SPAdes) | ecosystem: Environmental > Terrestrial > Deep...
AGATGATTTCATTGTTCCGCTTTTTATTGATGAAGGCGAGAATGTAAGAACAGAGATCGCTTCCATGCCCGGTTACTATCGTAACAGTTTAGATGTAACGGTGAACGAGGTGAAAGAACTCTGGAGCATGGGTTTGAAAAGTGTGTTACTCTTTGTAAAATCGAAAGATGAATTAAAAGATAACACCGGCAAAGAAGCATGGAATAAAGACGGACTGATGCAACGCAGCATTAAAGCTATTAAAGATGCGGTGCCGGAAATGTATGTGATGACGGATGTGGCACTCGATCCATATTCTTCGTATGGTCATGATGGCATTGTGAAAGACGGGCAGATTGTAAACGATGAAACTGTAGAAGCCTTGGTGAAGATGAGTATCTCTCATGCAGAAGCAGGTGCTGATATGGTGGCGCCCAGTGATATGATGGATGGACGTATCGGTGCTATTCGCAAAGGATTGGAAGAAAATAATTTCATCAACACGGGCATCATGAGCTACAGTGCAAAATATGCATCCTGCTTTTACGGACCTTTCCGTGATGCGCTGGATAGTGCGCCGGGCTTTGGTGATAAGAAGACATACCAGATGGATTATGCAAACCGCATTGAAGCCATTAAAGAAACGGTGATGGATGTGGAAGAAGGTGCAGACATTGTGATGGTGAAACCTGCATTGAGTTATTTAGATATCATCCGTGAGGTAAAGAATGCAGTGAATGTTCCGGTAAGTGCTTACAACATCAGCGGTGAATATGCCATGATTAAAGCAGCAGCCGAAAAAGGATGGATCAATGAAGACAAAGCCATCATGGAAGTACTCACTTCAATCAAACGTGCAGGTGCAGATCTGATTGCAACCTATTTTGCAAAAGACGCAATAAGAATTTTAAACCAATAGTGTTTCATGCAAAGACGGAAAGTGAAATCTTTGCGTCTTATTTTCTTTGCGCCTTTGCGTGAAAGAAAAAAATATTCCTTATGTACGAGAAGAGTCAACAACTTTTTGAGAGAGCTCAACAATCAATTCCCGGAGGTGTAAATTCACCCGTTAGAGCTTTTAAGAGTGTAGGAGGTACACCTTTGTTCATGCAAAAAGCAAAAGGTGCTTACATGTATGATGCAGATGGTAATCAATACATCGATTACATTGCTTCATGGGGCCCCATGATTCTTGGTCATGCGCATGAACCAATTGTAAAAGCCATTCAGGAAAAAGCATTGGATTCAACTTCGTTTGGTGCGCCAACGGAATTGGAAATTGAAATGGCCGAGTTAATTCTCAGCATGGTGCCGAATGTAGATATGATTCGCATGGTGAGCAGCGGTACAGAAGCCTGTATGAGTGCGATCCGTTTGGCCAGAGGTTATACCGGACGAAATAAGATCATCAAGTTTGAAGGACATTATCATGGTCATGCGGATTCATTTTTAGTGAAAGCAGGAAGCGGTGTTGCCACCTTCAACATTCAAACAGTGCCCGGCGTTACAGCAGGTGTGGCCAATGATACATTAACTGCTGCATATAACGATCTTGATGCAGTAAAAAAATTAGCAGCAGAACATAAAGGAGAAATTGCAGCCATCATTGTGGAACCTGTTGCAGGTAACATGGGTTGTATTTTACCACAGCCCGGTTTTCATGAAGGCTTACGCAAACTCTGCGATGAAGAAGGAATCGTTTTCATTTTTGATGAAGTAATGACGGGTTTTCGTTTAGCCGCAGGAGGTGCTCAGGAGCGTCTCGGCATTAAAGCTGATTTGGTTACGTATGGTAAAGTAATCGGCGGCGGTATGCCTGTTGGTGCGTTTGGTGGTAAGAAAGAAATTATGCAGCACATTGCTCCGTTAGGAAATGTGTACCAGGCCGGAACATTGAGTGGCAACCCGATTGCGATGATAGCCGGTTATACGTTGCTTACAGAATTAAAGAACAATCCCTCTATTTACAAAGAGCTGGAAGAAAAAACCATTTACTTGCGGGATGGATTGAACGAAGTATTGAAAGCATGGGGGCAACCCTACATCATTAACCAACTTGGTTCAATGATCAGCATTCACTTCAGCGATCATGCAGTAGTTGATTTTGCAACAGCAGCATCAGCCAATAATGAACTGTTCAAAAAATATTTTCATGCCATGTTGAAACGTGGAGTGTACTTGCCGCCATCAGCTTTTGAAAGCTGGTTCCTCAACAATGCATTAACGTATGCAGATTTAGATAAGACTATTGCTGCATCCAAAGAAAGTTTGCAGGAGCTGTAAATAAAAAAGCGACCCCATTCAAAGGGTCGCTTTTTTTATTGGAGATCATTTCTAAAATTTAGCACCTACAGTTATAAAGAAATTTCGTGGATCTGCACTCATGATACCCGGTCCCGGGTAACCTCCCGCTCTTCTTGTGAAATATTTTTCGTTGAACAGATTGTTCAAGCCTCCTTTTACAAAGAATCGTTCTGTGAATTTGTAAGTAGCTGATGCATCAACAATCTGGTAAGAAGGAATCAGTCCATTCACACCTGTTGCAACAGGTGCAACGGTGTTGTTGGCATCGCTGAACGCATCACTGGTGTAATTATATTGAACTGTAGCTGTTAACTTTTTGTAAGCGTACGTAACACCCGTGCGGAAGATGCGCTGTGGTGCATTCTCTACACGCTTATCTTTTAATGTAGTTTCAGTTAATGTATTGCCGCTTCTGGTCACCACTCTGAAATCTCCATAGCGGGCATCAATAAAGGCCAATGAGGCAAATAGGGTGATGTTGCCAAATGTTGAATTCTTTACCAATGCTTTCACCGGGCTGAACTCCACCAACAACTCTGCGCCTTTACTGGTGCTGTTGCCTACATTAGTTCTCAAGTTGTAAAAACTGCCATCGGTACGTTGCTGTGCAATTAAACCAATACGGTTGTTGTATTGCAGGTAATAACCGCTAACGTCAAAGAATAAAATCTCTTTAATGCTGCCACGCCATCCCAGGTCGGCATTATAACCTTTCGCATCTTTTAAATTTTCATCAATTACATCAGTTGTAGGATTGGAAGTTAAATCACTGAACAATGCAGGACGGTAGGCCTGGCTCCAGTTGGCATACAATTCTGTATTACCAATATGATATTCAGCACCCACACCCAGCAAAGCAAAATTTCTGCTGCGGCTTTCATTGCCAATTTTATTCTCACTTCCGTTACCGTTAAAGCTGATTCTTCCTTCTGCTGTATTACGGATGTTTTCATAACGGATACCCGGAATCAGAATCAGCTTCTTTCCAATATGAATAATGTTTTCAGCAAAAAAAGCTGTGTTGGAAGTAACAAAATCAAGGTCTGTTCCAAAAGGCGCCAATGTATTCGTGTTAAAATCACTTCCTGTATCACCTCTTCCGTTTTGCATACGTGCTGTATTGCCTTTGAAGTAACGAACGCCGGCAGCTATAGTGTTTTTAATTGAACCGATTTTGTATTCATTGATGTAACGTAACTCTGCTCCCGCATTGCGGTACCTGTCAACATCCACTCTTCTGTTATTGAATTGAAGTGTAGAAGTATTAACTGTGTCTTTGATGTTGGGTGTAACCAGGAATCCATTGCTGTTGCGGTCACCCGTCATTCCAAATACTTTTACATTGATGCGGCTGTTTTCGTTAATACTATAATCAGCATTCAATGAAAGAATGTTGAACTGTACATTGAACCAGTTGCGTGTACGTAAACTTTGCAAATGGTCCTGTTCAAACTGAGCATCAGTTAAACCACCGGGTTGCTGGGCCACATAATTAAAATGGGTGTATTCAATACCCAGCTTTAATTTATTGCTGGCCTTCCAGGTAAAGGAACCAAAACCGGTGCTCACATCAAATTTGCTGTTGGGGCGTGAGCCATTGCCCATACGTTTATCCCAAAACGCATAATAATGTGCTTTATTAGTTTCACCACCAATGGCATTGTAGGTGTTAAATAAGCCAAAGCTTCCCGCCGTTTGTTGTGTTTCAAACTGAAAGGGTTTGTTGAGTTCACTTCCATTTTTCATGATGAAGTTGACCATGCCTCCAAACTGCGGACCGTATTGCAAACTTCCGGCACCACGCACCACTTGTATACGTTGTACAGAATTTAATTGTGGTGTGTAGTAGGCTTCCGGGTAACCGAAAGGATCACTGCTGATATCATAGCCATTTTGACGCACATTGAACTCCCAACTTCTGTTCGGGCTCAACCCTCTTGCACCAATACCAATTTGAATACCGCTGGGGTCACTTTCCCAGATTTGAATACCAGGTACTTTGGCCATCACCTGGCGCATGGTGTTGGTAACCACGTTACCCTGTACATTATCCATCACAATGAGTGAGTTCTTTTTACCGGCGTTGATCTGCGTACCAACAATCTCAGGTAAGAAATGAATATCGGCTCTTGTATTGCGGCCTACAATCGTAATGTCAGATAAATATTTGGTGTGTATGCGTGCTGTATCTCTTTGAATATCCTGCGCAAAACTTCCTAATGCTGACGTGCTTAAAACGAAACTTACAATCAAATGCTTCATAGTATCAATTTTGTTGCCGCAAATTTCACGATGAAGCAGGGTAGGATAGTTACGGAATCAGAAAAACGATTTACGGTAACGGGAACAATCAGCGAAACAGCAATTCGCAGGGCTTCAATCCTGTATGCTTTTTAAAAGCAGTAGAGAAATGTGAGATAGACGAGTATCCCAGCAGGGCGCTTACTTCTGTTACACTTACACCTTTTTCATATAACAGGTATTTGGCATGTTCCATGCGCTGACTTTGATAAAACTCAAAGATGGTGGTGCCAAACATTTCTTTAAAGCCTTTTTTGAGATAACATTCATTGGTACCCACTTTACGGCTTAGCTCTTTGATGGTGATGGGTTCGCCAATGCGCTGCAGCAATATTTCTCTTGCCTGGATAATGGTATCCTTGGCGGTATCGGTCGCAAGGAAACGACATACAAAACTCTCCTCAGCCTTTTGTTCTGTTAAACACTCAAGACCATACAACAGCAATGTTTGCAATTGACTATTCACATAAATATTTTCCAGTGCGTTGCTGTAGTTATGCTGTAAAAGATTTTCGAGCACATTCCTGATCCTGCTGCAAAGCGTCACAGTGGTAGAAAAGGATCCTTTTTCTTTGAAGGCGATCACACGATCACTCTTGGTGCTGATGGTTTTTCCTTTAACAAACGGGGTGAGATAGGCAGGCGCAAAGCGGAATAAAAAAAGATCAATCGTTGGTTCTGATTCACAATCTGCTGATGTTTTTTTACAAACACCATTGCTGCAATTTTTGCTGCTGCAATATTTATTTCCATTGATGCAAAAACGAAGTTCAATATTGCGTTTCTTGGTGTTTTTAACCTCATTATGATACACAAGAACGGCGGTGTCTTCAGGGGTAACATGAGGTTTCAATTTGTAGCGATAAATACTATACTCCACCGATCCGGGAATTTTTTTTTCCTGCTCATACACCAACTCCAGTTCGTGAGTAAGAACCGGGTTGCGGTTGGCCAATAAAAGCAGGTCGTTCAATTGCTCCATCAGGGTGTAAAGATAGGCCAATAAGGGGGTAGAATTTGAAGCCCCAATGACAGAGTTTTGTCATCTTTTACGGCTGTAATAACCCCACTTCAAAAGTGAGTGCTTTTTTGTTTGAAAATTGTGGAATTTCAGAGCTAAAAACAGGCTTTAAAAACGTGCAGAGCGGGGGCTTTTCCTTACATTTGTCCGAATTGATTTTTCTCTCACAAAAACAGATTTTTGAGAAGTATTTTATGAGCACAGAATTGCAGGATACAATTGAAACAACAACCTCATCTAACAGCGCAGTGAACCAGGAAAAAAATTACGGAGCCGATAGTATCCAGGTCCTTGAAGGGCTGGAAGCAGTGCGGAAAAGACCCGCCATGTACATTGGCGATATCAGCGAAAAAGGATTGCACCACTTAGTGTATGAGGTGGTTGATAACTCCATTGATGAAGCGCTTGCAGGCTATTGCAAGAACATTACGGTTACTATTCATGAAGATAATTCTATCAGCGTTCAGGACGATGGTCGTGGTATCCCCACTGCCATGCACACCAAAGAAAAACGTTCAGCCTTAGAAGTGGTAATGACGGTGCTCCATGCCGGCGGTAAGTTTGATAAGGGTTCTTACAAAGTATCAGGCGGTTTGCATGGTGTGGGTGTAAGCTGTGTGAACGCATTGTCTACAAGGCTTCTTGTAACGGTACAGCGTGAAGGAAAGATCTTTGAACAGGAATATCATATTGGTATACCTCAATACGCTGTTCGTGAAATAGGAACCAGTGAAGTCACCGGTACACGTGTTCATTTCTGGCCCGATGGAAGCATCTTCACCGTTACTACTTATAAAAAAGAAATTTTAGAAGCCCGTCTTCGGGAACTGGCATTCCTGAACAAAGGCATACGTATCAACTTAAATGATCTGCGTGAAGTAAATGATGATGGTACCACATTCTCCAAAACTTTTTACAGTGAAGGCGGTATCATTGAATTTGTAGAGTTGATCGATAAGAATGGTAAACGTGATCCGTTACTTCCAAGTGTTGTATATATGGAAGGTCGTGATGAATCAACGAACGTAGCTGTAGAAGTGGCGCTGATGTATAACAACTCCTTCAACGAACATATTTTTTCTTACGTTAACAACATCAATACCATTGAAGGCGGTACACATGTAACAGGTTTCCGCAGGGCAATTACCAGGATCTTTACTTCTTACGGAAAAAGAGAAGGCTTGTTTGAAAAAGCCAAGGTAGATGTGGAAGGAGATGATTTCCGTGAAGGCTTAACAGCCATTGTTTCTGTAAAAGTGCCTGAGCCGCAGTTTGAAGGTCAAACCAAAACCAAACTGGGTAACAGTGAAGTGGCGGGTATTGTAGAAAGTACAGTGGGTAAAACACTGGAAGCATTTTTAGAAGAAAATCCAAGAGATGCCAAGAACATTGTTCAAAAGATCATATTAGCAGCACAGGCAAGGGCAGCAGCACGCAAGGCCCGAGAATTAGTACAACGTAAAACCGTAATGAGCGGTGGCGGTTTGCCCGGTAAACTGGCAGATTGCAGTGACCGTGATCCTGAACGTTGTGAACTGTACCTAGTGGAGGGTGATTCAGCAGGTGGTACGGCCAAGCAGGGAAGAGACAGAAGTTTCCAGGCCATTCTTCCTTTGCGTGGAAAGATTTTGAACGTAGAAAAAGCTATGGAGCATAAGATCTATGATAATGAAGAGATCCGTAACATGTTCACTGCATTGGGTGTAAAGATCGGTACGCCGGAAGATCCTAAGGCATTGGACTTAAGTAAGCTTCGTTATCATAAGATCATCATCATGACGGATGCTGATGTGGACGGAAGTCATATTGCCACCTTGATTCTTACCTTCTTCTTCCGATACATGAAGGAACTGGTGGAACAGGGATATTTATACATTGCTCAACCACCGTTGTATTTGGTGAAGAAAGGAAAAGAACAGGCTTATGCCTGGACGGATGAGGAACGTAAAGCCATTGCCCTCAGAATTGGTGGCGGTAAGGAAGATAACGTAGGATTCCAGCGCTATAAAGGTTTGGGTGAAATGAATGCAGACCAGCTTTGGGAAACAACCATGAACCCTGCTACCCGTTCGCTCAAAAAAGTAACCATCGAAAGCGCTGCTGAAGCTGACAGTGTGTTCAGCATGCTGATGGGGGATGAAGTAGCTCCCCGAAGGGAATTCATTGAAAGCCATGCGAAGTATGCCAAGATTGATGCATAAACAGCCTTTCAGGCCGGTAATGGATGAATTTTAGATAGAAAGAGCGACTGAAAAGTCGCTTTTTTATTTGATTTTCAGTGTGTTGAGACTGTGGAAAAGCAAATGCCTGCCTTTTCCGCCTGAAAAGCTAAATTTGCCTGACTTGAAACACGATTTATTCACTAACTCAAATTAATACGTATGCAAATCACAGCTTATAACGTAAAGACAAAAGAAAAGAATGTTCCTATGATGGATGCTGTAATTACCAGAACCTCTAAAGGCGGTTATATGGCCCAGGGTCATGATGGTAAAGGCAATAAACTCACATCCTTATTAAGTGAGGCAAAAGCACTGGCAGCAATTGAAGCCGGTACTGCTAAGAAAGGTTGGGATTAATTGATTTCAGCATATATACAAAAAGGTCACTTGGATAAGTGACCTTTTTTATTTTGATCGATTCCCGGTTATAATGGAAATCTTCTGGCGATTCCTCTTGTAACATCCTGCATGGCTACTTCAACAGGATAGTTCCAGTCAGTGGAGTTGTTGAAACGAGTGCTCCATACAGCATAACCTCTTTTCAGTAAGGAACAACTCACATAAATATCACTGGTGCGTGCAGCCCCGGTAGGCAAGGGTACACCAATGCCGGCACTTCGAATCACACCACTAACTACATCAACACCCAGTGCTGCTTCATCACTCATGATCCTGTTTTGTGTGATTTTGGTTTTGATCACTGCATCTACGCCCAATAGTTTGGCCAGTCCTTCACCGTCCATTTCCTGTGCAGCAGAGTCGCTGATATTTTTTTCTTTAAGTACATCTCTTGTTTTGTCAATCGATTGAAACTCTACATTGGAATACTTACGTAAACGCATATCGCCAAACTGTACCAGGTCAATATACAGGGCATTATACATATACTTGCGGTTGCGTTCAATCCGGTTTTGATATTCTTCTGCGGAAATTTTTACAGGCTTGCTGCCTGCTACTGTTAAATCGATCGGTAAAATGGCAATGGTTCTGATACCATATCCCTGAACCCGTTCCATAGTTCTGCGCCTGGCGCAGGAAGTAATAAGAATGATCGCAATAAGAGATAAGAGTAAAGTACGGTTCATAAGCTTTGGGTTTAAATGTGAATAATGCAATGTGAACACATTTACAGATTCAACACTCATACCAAACGATAAAATAAGGCTGCTATTGTATTGGCTTTATCAAATACTTAACAGGGATTCGTAAAATTACCTGTGGTTTCAACGATGGCACGTCTATTTTACAAGTCTTATACTGAATGGATACTTATACAAAATATTATCATTTGCTTTTACAGTGGCAATGATACACAATACAATATTTGCAAAATAGAGTATTACCAATAACAGGACACCTACCAGTATCAACATAAGAAAGAAGCTGATAATATAAAATATGGAAAGCGATATTTGAAAGTTCAATGCTTCTTTTGCTTGCTCTGCAAAACGTAAGGTGATTTATCTTTTTTGAGCAGGTAAATAATAAGCCCCGGGAAGATCCAAAAAAAGATCGAAAGCACATGGGCAAGAATGGCCATGGTTCTTTCATCACTGCTTACATTGGTATACCTGATTTCTTTTAACCGGGAAAAATTTTGATCTTCCATAATGATTTGTTTCTATAAAAATACGAAGAGCGGAAGAATGTGCAAGGGGTTTTGTTGATTTGTAAAACTAAGGACAGTCTTACATTTAGATTAATAACCCCTTTTCAATTGCTTTAACCACAAGCCCGCTCCTGCTCTTTACATCATAGAAATCAAAAAAAGTTGATCTCAGGTAATCTATATGTCGCTCATCTGTATTCATTGCCTTTGCTATTTCTTTGTAAGTTTTATCACTTGCAATCAATTTGAGGAATTGTAACTCTTCTTCGGAAAAAGAGAATTTACTAGTTTTGTTTTCTTTACTTCGGGTAACAAGTAAGGCTTTTACAGTTGCTTTATCAGAATAATAATACCCTGATTTCATGATTTCATTTATAGCAGTTTTTAGAACAGACAGGTCATTCGTTTTATCAACAAATCCATGAAATCCTAATGCTATAAGACGGCTAATGACTTCTTGGCTGTTGTAAAATGAAAATGCACAAACTTTTATATTTAAATCTATCGCTTTTATCTGCTTTATTGTGTCAAACCCGTTTAATTTAGGCAGCTCAAGATCAATGATTAATAATTGCGGCAAGTCATCCTTATTGAGTAATCCAATTAATTCCATACCATCACCTGCTTCCAGTACAACTTTGCAGTTATGCCATGTGTCTATTACCTGACATAACGCTTGCCTTAACAGCGCATGATCCTCAACAACTGCAATTTTGATTAATGATTTACCGTGAGTGTAGTTCATAAAAGCTTTAAGTGTTTTTAAAAGTGCGTTTTTTCTTATTGGAAATTGAGAAAAAAAAAATGAAACTTTAAAAAAAATGATGCTTTTTTCATAAAATATTTAAGAAGCCTCTGCTGTTAAATAGGAACACTTAGCGAATTATTTTTTCCTTAATTACTGGGGTCAGAAAAATACCAGTTCATTTTGAGGAAACACACTTGTAAACTGCTTTCCTGCACAGGTACATTCGGTTTGTTATTGGCCAATAATACGGGAAAGCCGAAAACCGGATTACAGAGTAGGCGTAAATTATTTACCATGAAAAAAATATATGGATTAATTATTGGATTGTTTTTTCTCACAATGAACACTTTACAGGCTCAAATTAATGTTGAGATTACGTACCCTGCACAACAAAGCGGGCAATATAATTACTATGGTGTGAAAGTCACAATTGACCAAGCTCTTGACCGTGATATAACTGTTAACGGGTATGTTTACGATGATGGTTCACCCAATACCAACCACCCGTTTTCTTTAACAATTACTCAAGGGTCTCAAACAGCAGAAACGGAATGGAATTTTTATCAAACCTGCCCGGCTTGTGGTGCAGCCGCTTCTTTAAGTACTATTTCCGCAACTTATGCAGGCGCAGCAGTGGTTTTTGATATTCAGGCAAATATGCTAAAATTTAATAATATCGGAGATGTTAGTGCTGTGCTTAATCAGTTAGATGTTGATCATGAAACCTACAATGCAAACTATGAAAGCCAGTATCCTAATCTAACAGCAGACCAATTAGATGCAATGGATGAACAAAATAATTTTGACCAATTTAAACCGTTTAAAGATTTTGAAAGGCTGTTTTCCGGGTTTTACTCAAAAAGAGCAGAGGTGGAGAATATTGAGATAGCCTGGCTTGCAAATAATTTTACTGGTGCCGATCCTGATGAGACAGACTTAACGTTTGATGATGCATTAAACACAATATTTAACGGGAGTAACTCGTTTAAAATTGGCAACTCAGTTTATCAACTAACTGCAAGCGGAATGTATATTGACGGCGTTTTAAATGAAGATGTAGGTACAATAGCATTAAAAGCCTATGATTTTGGTAGCAATTCCCTAGCTAATACTAATTACTCGATATTTTCTTTTGCGCCTATCTACAATGGCCCTTCATATAGTTTCATGCCATATGGGTTTGAAGAGTCATTGGTAACTCCCTGTAAATCTAATAAAAGAAAAGATGCAGAACCAGAATTTGATAACGGAAATAAACGGGTAAAGTATAAAGTTTCAATTACATCAGTTGCGTTTAGAAGCGGAGTTGGTGGTAAAGTAGTATATTATAAAAAGAAAAACGGGAATTGGAAAAATGCACGAACTGACATGGCAGTAAGTTGTGCTGGAACAGTTTATAACGGAAATTGTGCGACAAGCTTTCAATTTTCTGATAGGAAGCCTGATACTGGGTATAAAAAACGAAATAGAATCTCAACAAGAAGACATTCTGAAGATGTAATTCCAACTAATAATAATATCTGGAAAGCATTTTCTAATCAAATAGGAATGTCATTTGATTTGTCGGGCTTAGTAACTGGAAATTTAGCATTAACATTTTAAATATGAAAATCATTTCGGCAAAAAATCAATTTAGTAAGGGATTGCAATCCCTTACTATTATTTTAATTCTTACGCATAATCATTGCTTAGCTCAAACTTTCGGTACAAAACAAAGAAGTATGAATGTTAAAGTGCAAGCAAGTAACCCCACTTGGTATAATAAGAGGTTTTGGAGTGTCTTTGGTGGAGTTTCCATTCTTCCGTCAGCCAAGATTATAGTATTAGAAGGTATTTACAACATTGAACCCAAACCAAATCTTGCATTTACAGGTGGGTTTAGTTATACTCGTAATTATAGGCCTGATTTTAGTTTTAATACAGGCTTGGAGGCTACAATTACTAAGATAAATTTTTATAAGCGAATACCCCAGTCAGAAATACCCTCAATACCGAGAGATAATGATGCTCCCCCAATTATTTACTACAAGGAGGTTCATGCTCATATTTCTATCCCAATCTGTATAATCAGAAGGTTTAAATTATCTGAGTCAGATTTTTGGGCAATAAAAGCTGGCTGCAATATTAACTACAATGGTTTTAATCTTGATACAGGAATTGGTATGAGTGCAGAAGATGTAAATGGCCAGCAAGTAGGAATCTTTTCCGGTGATTTTAATTATACGAATAGCTACAAACCTTGGGTAAGTTTTACAACAGCATTCTCTAAAAATTTAGTGCTTTCCAATAAAAATATTTTAGGGATAGAGGCAAGTTTTGAAGCCGGTAAGAACGGTTATGTTCGGGGTGATTATGTAATTACAATTCCTAACAAGCCTAATTCTTATGGTGTTTATAAGATCAATGGTTTTTCAGCAGGGCTTACTGTTTCTTACACTTTTACTGGTGCAAACAGAAGGCTTGCAAAACAATATCAAACGCAGTGAGGCTTTAAAATAAGAACGGTATGTCAGCAACAAACAACATAAGTAACTCTATCAAACATAGTTTGCTTTGCTGTATTATTTTAGTGAGCTCCCATACTATTGCGCAGGAAACGAAACTAAGCCGCAAGCAAGTGTTACATGAGTTTATTTTTAAAAGTAATCATATTCGTTTTGAAGGTTCAGCATTATCAGTGTTAAAAGCAAAGTTAAAAAATCAATCAGGAACACATCCTGTTAAAAGTTCTGTGGCACCCGGTTTGGCTTTTAGTATTAAGTACCAATTCAATTTTAATAATGAGTATGGCCTTATAATAGGACCGGAAGCTGCTGTGGCAGGAAGGAATTTCATAACCTCTTTTAATAAAAATGATTTTTCACCTCCTTTAAATGAAAATACTGAGATTAATGCCACCAACAGCTTTTTAGCTGATTTGATTTTGTCTTTTTCTGCAACGTTTGAGAAAAGAATATTGTATAAGCCAACTAAATACCTTTTCTTAAACAGTGGCCTACGGTTCAATGTGAGCACAGGTGCGGATTTTGATATTTTTACAATTGTTTTGCCTAATGGCAATAATGGGTTTTATGATGCAGGTGGAGTAGATGTATATGCAAATAATGATGCAAAGCCCTGGTTGAGTGTACCCTTAAACGCAGGGCATTCATGGCTTTTAAAGAATAATAATTTATTACAGCTTTCTTTGTGCTCTAATATTTCTTTTACAAAATATGTAAACGGCACCTACCGTATTGATATACCGGGCAGTACTCCTACAACGGGTTTATACAGTTCAAGTGGCTCCTACATAGGGCTGTCATTAAATTATGTGTTCACAAATACCAATTTTAAAATAAGAAGGGCCTACGAGAAAAAGTAAATGCCCTTTACCGCATCTTTTCTGTTTTACTCTGCACGCATCAACATTTGATTTTCAGAAAACATCCTTTTTTCTGTTTAATGTAATGCTAATGAAGGTGTATGTTTTTATATTATTGTTACTGGTACCTCTTGCCATACTTTGTCAGAAGGGGGATACACTTAAACCTAACCCTAATACACTAGGGCAGGGTTTGGTAAATAGTAATATCTCCAAAGGCGCAACCATAAATCCTGCTCAGTATAAACCGGAAATTTTTACATCCGGGTTTATTGATATTATTAACAGCGGTCAGGTAAATGCCTCATCAAGATTTATTCGATTGTACATTGGAGAGCCAGGTAAATTTGCAATACCGCTTTCACTTTACTCAGGTGTGTCTTCCAATAATTTTCAAAGTACACAAACTTCCTTTCAGCGTAATAATGACATACTCGTAACAAACTTTATCAATCCCTTAAGTGGTCTTGCAAATGTTTCCGTTGACGGCGTATTATTTTTTAATAACAAGAGCCAAAAAATTACAAAAGCAGGATTAATCTATCATATTGGAGAAAGAATATTAACAGGTGTGCGAACAGGAACAGCCTCAAATCCTGCTACAGGCAAACCTCATAATTTCCTCAACGCATTTGGAGCTACAGGTCTTTACTTTCAAACCGGGGCCTGGGAAAAAAATAATACAAGAAACGTAGGTGTTTCATGGTTTGCATTAAGATACATTTTATGCTATACTAAACCACGGGAGTTGGAAGAGTTTCTGCCTAACATCCGAACGAGTGGTTTTTATAATGGCTATTCTATTGCCTGGGGTGTTGAGATAACCAGGATTGTAAACATAAGAGTTGTTTATTACAAATACATCAAAAAACCTGAAATTGATTATTACCTGCCTATCTATCAATTTTCTTTTAACTATACACTTAAGTAAAGCTTATGATTCTTCTTTTTGAGAAATACTTTCATGCATACGTGTAAGCAACCGCAATAATACCTCCATACCATCAATATCCTGTACTACCAATAAAAACAATTTACCCGTTTGTTTAAGTTGTGCTTTATTAAGTGAAGTTTGTACAAACTGCATGATACCTTGGAAAACACTGGATTCAAAATAAGGTGAGTCGGGATTGTTGATGAAATAGCAACGGAGCGTTTTGTCTTTCAGGGTCATTTTTTCAAAACCTAATTCCACACCCAGCTTACGGCAACGTACAGTGGTAAACAAATCTTCCACCTGTGTGGGTATGGGCCCAAAGCGATCCTGCAACTCCTGGTGAAATGCCTCCAACTCTTCTTCATTCTCACAATTATCCAATCTTGTATAAAGACTCAGGCGCTCAGTAATGCTTTCAACATATGCATCAGGAATGAGAATTTCCAGGTCCGTATCAATCACACAGTCTTTTACATAATCTTCCTGCTGCTGAATTTCTTCTTTGAACAGTTCACGGAATCTGGTGCGTTTTAATTCTCGAATGGCTTCATCTAAAATCTTTTGATACATTTCAAAGCCAATCTCAGCCATAAAACCACTTTGCTCACCACCCAGCATATTACCTGCACCACGAATATCCAAATCACGCATGGCAATTTGGAAGCCACTGCCGAGTTCGCTATGCTGTTCCAACGTTTGTAATCGCTTTCTTGAATCGTTGGGTAACGTGCTCATAGGTGGTGCCAGCAAATAGCAGAATGCTTTTTTATTGCTGCGGCCTACACGTCCACGCAACTGGTGCAGATCACTCAAACCAAACTGATGTGCATTGTTAACGATGATGGTATTAACGTTGGGAATATCAACACCGCTTTCAACAATGTTGGTACAAACCAGCACATCATATTTCTGATCAATAAAGTCTAAGATCTTTTCTTCCAGTTCATGCCCTTCCAGTTGTCCGTGTGCAAAGCCAATGCTGAGATCAGGGCACAAACGCTGAATGATGGCTGCCATTTCTGCCAAGCCTGCTACACGGTTGTGAATGAAGAATACCTGGCCGCCACGTTCTGTTTCAAAATAAATAGCATCACGTATAAAATCTTCTTCAAATACCCGCACTTCTGTTTGAATGGGTTGACGGTTTGGTGGTGGTGTATTGATGATACTCAGATCTCTTGCGCCCATTAAGCTGAATTGCAGAGTTCTTGGGATAGGTGTTGCCGTGAGTGTGAGTGAATCAACATTGGTCTTTAGTGTTTTAATTTTTTCTTTATGCCCTACACCAAATTTTTGTTCTTCATCCACCACCAGTAATCCCAGTTCTTTAAACTGTACTTCCTTACCCAACAAAGCATGTGTGCCAACGATGATATCAATCTTCCCCTCTTTTAATTTTTCGTAGGTTTCTTTTTTCTCTTTGGCTGACTTAAACCGATTCACATAATCTACTGTAACAGGAAAATCTTTCAAACGGTCTTTAAATGTTTTGTAGTGTTGAAATGCAAGAATGGTAGTAGGAACCATAATGGCAGCCTGTTTGCCATCACATACCGTTTTGAAGGCAGCACGAATCGCAATTTCAGTTTTGCCAAAGCCAACATCTCCGCACACAAGCCTGTCCATGGGTGATGCAGATTCCATATCTTTTTTTACATCGGCTGTTGCTTTGCTCTGATCAGGGGTATCTTCATACATGAACGATGCTTCCAGTTCAGTTTGCAAATAACTGTCGGGTGTATGAGCAAAACCCTCCTGCGCTTTACGTTGCGCATAGAGTTGAATGAGATCAAATGCAATTTCTTTAACCTTGGTCTTGGTTTTTTCTTTGAGACGGTTCCATACATCACTGCCCAGTTTATTGATCTTGGGAACGCTTCCTTCCTTGCCTGTGTACTTGGATATTTTATGCAGTGAGTTGATGTTGACATATAAAATATCACTGTCTTTATAGATGAGCCGAACAGCTTCCTGCATAACACCATTCACTTCAATTTTTTGTAAACCGCTGTACGTGCCCACACCATGATCAATATGCGTTACATAATCACCCGGTTGTAATTCTTTTAATGAACGGATGGTAAGCGCTTTGCTTTTGTTGTATGCCTGCTTGACTTTGTATTTGTGGTAACGCTGAAAAATTTCATGATCTGTGTAACAAACCAATTTCAAATCTTCATCAATAAAACCTTCATGAATGGCAATATTGACAGGAGTAAAATGTATCTCAGCATTGAGATCGGAGAAGATGCTGTATAAACGTTCAAGCTGTTTGGGGTTCTCTGCAAAAATGAATGTTTCAAATCCTTTTGTTTCCCAACTTTTCAGGTCTTTGATCAGTAATTCAAACTGCCGGTTGAAAGCGGGTTGGTGTTTCGTATGATAAAAAATCTCAAATCTGTTTTTTTCTTCAACAGTTTCAGTCAAATGAGATTCATAACCAAACTCAACAGTATGACTCCGTTGTATCTGTTCTTCAACAACTGCAACCGTAGTGAAATCATCAACTGTAATTGTTGATTTTTCTAACCGATCTTCCTCTTCATATGGATTGCGTGAAGGAACAACAGCAATTTTTAAAAACTGTTCCAACTCTTCTTCCATCGTTAATAACCGTTCTTTGATCACATCCCAATCCTTCAACCATACTACAGTATTCTCCGGAAGAAAATCAAACAACGAAACTTTTTCTCCACTTTCAAATTGTGTTTCCACATTCGGAATGATACTCACTTGCGCCAGTCTTCTCTCACTCAACTGTGTTTCAGGATCAAAAATGCGGATACTGTCCACATCATTACCAAACAATTCAACACGGTATGGCTTTTCATTACCAAAAGAATAAATGTCAAGAATGCCGCCACGCAACGCAAACTGCCCCGGTTCATATACAAAATCAGTTCTGCTAAAACCAAGATCTACCAAAAACTGCATAATGCCATCTACATCCAGTGTATCATTGGTTTTTATAAGCAACATATTGCCCTGTAATTTTTTGGGCAGGACTACCTTTTCAAACAAGGCATCAGCATACGTAACCATCGCTCCAACTCGTTGTCCCGTTGGCATGGAAAACTTCGTTAATGCTTCTGTACGTAACATGACATGTGAAGCATTCAGCAACCGAAAGTTTTTGGGGTGCTTGAAGGATGAGGGAAAATAGAAGAGGTTGAGTTCTTTTGTGATACTTTCAAGAGAATTGTGGAAGTAGGCAGCCTCTTCTGCATCATTAAGGATAAACAAATGATTGGTTTGCTCCTGTGTTGGATGATTAAAAACAGAAGCTGCTACAAACTGGGAGGCGCTTCCCTGAAGATTTTTGAGATAAATTCTTTGGGTTTGCCCGCCCGGATGACCCGTTCGGACGGGGGAAAAAGACAGCCTGTCCGCCAGTTGAAAAAGGCGGGGGTCATCACTAAATTTCTTCAGCAACAATTCGAAATTCACAGGGCGTAAAGATAGGATTTATGTGCTGATGGAGGCCTGTAAAAGCAGCGATAATAAACCTTTGGTAATCTTTCTTTTTTAGCCTTTTATGGCTATTTTTGGTAAAAACCAATCCTCAGTAAAACCCGCATGCCTATGCATTTCAGTCGACGCATACTATACAGCTTTCTGCATACTGCTTTTAATTACACAATCATCTTACTTGTCTTTTTGTTTTCAGTTGTACAAAAACTAACTGCTCAAAGAACAATTGGTCAGTTGCGTTTGAAGTCAGCAACTATTACGATCAGGGAAAATGTGAGTGAAACCGGTGTTCAGCAGGAACTTCAAAAAGGAAGATGGAATCATCTCAGTTACGGAATTATTGTATTTGAAAATAAACCTACTGCTTCTCAATTAAATTATCTGCAATTAAACGGAATTGATTTGCTTCACTATTTGCCTGATCATGCATTCCAGGTGCGATTGAGAAATACAGCACCGGCTTCTGTATTGAAATCAGCGGGTGTAAAAAGCCTTGTGCATTTACCCGGTGAAATGAAATATGCAAAAGAAGTAGCATTCAGTCTGCAGCAACCTTCGTTGCAAAATGCTGCTGTAAATATCAGTGTTCAGCTGATGCCCGGCGTCAGAACTGCCGATGTTTTGCGTTTACTGGAAGCGGATGGTTTTATGCTTACTAAGGATCAGTTTCTGAATGGAGGATTGTTGATCGGTAGTGCATATAAAGGAGTTATTGCAAAAATTGCTTCTAATCCGTTTGTACAATTTATAGGAACAGGTAATTATACACCCACTGAGTTAACATTTCGGGAACCCGGTGGATTGGGTCTTACAGGTTTAACAAGTATGCAGGGGGCATCCCGTGCACTTACAGGTAACGGCGTTTCAGTTGCGGTGGGTGATAATGCTGATCCAACATCACATATCGATAATCAAAAGAATTTAGTGAACAGGAATCCGCTTTTGATAGCAGCCGGCAATCATGGAACGTTGGTTACAGGTATCATTAGTGGCGATGGAATTATAAGAGAACGCTTGACAGGACTTGCAGTTAATTCTTTTGTTGTTACTGATATTTATGACTATGTAATATCTAAAGCATCGCTTTATGCCAGTGATTATGGCGTAACCGTTACGAACAATTCTTACTTCACCGGTTTAAATGGTTGTATTGGTAACAGCGTTTATAATGAACTGAGTGCTTATGTTGACGCACAGTTATACAACAACCCATTCTTAGAACACATTTTTGCATCGGGTAACGATGGTATGCTCAGCTGCAGCCCTTATCCTGCTTCTTTTGGCACCATTAAAAGTGGTTATCAAGTTGCCAAAAATGTATTGACAGTTGGTAACTATGATATCAGTCTTGCCATTCCGGCTATATACGCATCATCAAGTCGTGGTCCTGTTGAAGATGGTCGAATCAAACCTGAGATCGTAGCATCAGGAGCTTCTGTATGGGGAACTATTTCTAATAACGGATACAACCAAAGTTGGGGCACCAGTTTTTCCACTCCCATTGTTACGGCTGTTTGGACTATGCTTACAGAACGTTATAAGCAATTGCATAGCGGTGTAAATCCCAAATCAGGATTATTAAAAGCAGTTCTCTGTAATACGGCAGTAGATAAAGGAAATACAGGACCTGATTATAAACATGGCTTTGGTTTAATACAGGCACAAAGAGCTGTAGCAGCATTAGAACAAAACAGGTATTATAGTAATATGATCACAATGGGCGGCAATCATACACAGGTGATAGCAGTACCGGGAGGAACAAAGCAGATTAAAGTGATGCTTTACTGGCATGATAAAGAAGGCTCACCACTCAATAACAATGCACTTGAAAATGATCTTGATCTAACAGTAATAGATGGTGGTAATACACATCGTCCGTTAATCTTAAATCCCGCACCTGCTTCAGTTGATATTCCTGCTACCGAAGGAATAGATCGTTTGAATAATATTGAACAGGTGGTGATCAATAATCCCGGTACATCTGTTACAGTGAATGTGGATGGATTTAATGTTTCAGGATCACAGGAGTTTTTTGTAACGTATGAATTCATTCAACCTGAAATAACGCTTCTTCATCCATATGGCGGAGAGCATTTTGCAACAGCAGCATCAACAGGTCAGGGAGAATTGATTGCCTGGGAAGCAAATGATAACAGTAATGATACTTATAAGATTGAATATTCTTTAGATGATGGGGCAACCTGGATTGATCTCATAGATGGTGTTTCAGCCAATACATTTCGCCAGGGATGGAATGTACCGAATGTATCAACCAATAAAGCAAAAGTGCGTATTAAGCGCTCATCGGGATCAACCTATACCACCATGCAGGGAAATTTTGTCATCAGCAATTTGCCGGTAGTAACATTATCGGTTCCCTGTGAAGGGTATGTTGATCTGAGCTGGCCTGCTGTACCCGGTGCAACAGATTATGAAGTAATGCAACTGATCAATGGAAGTCTTGCAATAGTAGCAACAACCAACTCCGTAACACACAGAGTGAATGGGCTTGATAGAAATACTACTTATTGGTTCACCATCCGCCCAAGATTAAATGATTCTATTGCACGCCGTGCTGATGCAAAAAGTATCATCCCGGCTTCCAGCACACCATGTACAGACGCAGCTTTTGATAATGATTTAAAAATTGATACGCTGTTGACCCCACAATATGGCAGAAGAAATACAAGTTCTGAATTATCAATTCTTCAACCAATTACAGTTCGTATAAAAAATTTAGATAACAATGCTTCATCAACTGCCTACACCATTTCTTACCAGGTGGGTGCAGGTCCGGTAATCAATGAAAATCCGGGTATAAGTATTCCTGCAGGCGCTACACAGAATTATACATTCGCTGTTCCTTATAATTTTTCTGCTGCCGGTGATTACAGTATTAAAGTATTTGTAAAACAAACAGGCGATGCAAGAACCGAGAATGATGAACGCACATACTCCATCAGGCATTTAGACAATGCACCGGTTGTATTACCGGTTACAGAAGACTTTGAAACAACCGGCACCAATGATGAATACCGCACTTATACATTTGGTTTAAACAATGCCGGCAGGTTTGATTATGAAAACACCGGCAGAAACGGAAGGCTGAGAACATTTATCAATTCTTCCATGCAGATAAACGGAAATCGTTCTGCTATCATGGATGCTGCACAGTTTATCGGAACATCAACTACGAACAGGCTTTACGCTACCTTTAATCTTAGCGGGGAAGCATCCAACAACGGATTGCGGTTGGATTTTAAATATAAAAACCATGGACAACGAAACCTGCCAACAACAGCTGTATGGATGCGTGGTAAAGATGATCAACCCTGGATACAGGTTCACAATCTAAGCGGTAACCAAACAGAGTTAGGGGAGGTAAACCAGGCATGGGTAAATATTTATGAAATATTGACCAATGCCGGGCAGCCCATTACATCCAGTTTCCAGGTTCGTTTTGATCAGGCAGGATTTACTTCTTCCAACAACGGTTCTTATGTTGGCGATGTAGCAGATTATGATGATGGAATTGCGTTTGATGATGTACGTATCTCATCAGCCGGTAATGATTTAACACTCACTCAAATAACAGGTCCATCTGCTTTTCTCTGTAATGCAGGAAACAATGCAGCTATCAGTATAAGGGTTAAAAACTTAACTGGTAATGTTTATAATAACGTTCCTGTATATTATCGTGTTGATAATGGAACAACTGTTGCGGGAATCATTCCTTCCATTACTGCCAATGGTACAGTTGATTATACCTTTAGCACAACTGCCAATCTTTCAATATTCAAAGCATATGATATTGATGCATGGGTTCAACTGCCCGGTGATACGTATGCAGTAAACGATAGTATCAATAATCATCAGGTAAATAACAGTCCCGTTATAAATGCATATCCTTTTCTTGAACGTTTCGAAAACACTGATGGAAATTTCTTCACCAAAGGCAACTATAGTTATTGGAGATGGGGAGCTACCGATCCTATAACAAGAGCAAGGCTCAACCGTGCTGCCAATGGTAATAATGCATGGTTCACCGGTTTGTACGGAGCTTACAAACCCAACGACAGTTCATTCCTTTATACACCTTGTTTTGATTTGAGCAGCTTAACAAACCCGGTATTGAGCTTTGCACATATATCACAACAGGAAGACAATATTGACCACCATACTATTGAATATACAACAGATAATGGAGTAACCTGGCAAAGACTGGGTGTACAGAACGGAGGCATTAACTGGTTCAATGGAGCGGCCAATATTTGGCGCACCAGTTTACAACGCTGGCATGTTTCCAGTGTATTGATTCCCACCAATGCTTCCTCTGTTCGTTTCCGGTTTCTCTTTTACAGCAATGGTTCTACACAACGTGAAGGTATCGGTATTGATGATTTTAGAATTGGTGAAGCTGAATCCATCTTTAGTGGATATGATGTAACAGGTGTTTCTCAAAATATTACCGGTGGAAATAACTGGATTCATTTTAGTGAAGGGGGAGAGTTAATTGCATCCATTAACCCATTAGGACAAAATTTAGGCAATACTACTGCCAATGTTCATTTTAATACAACAGGGCTTACACGTTTCATCAATGGTTACTATTATATGGACCGTAACATTGTGATACGTTCTGCCAACACCCCAACAGATAGTGTGCTGGTTCGTTTCTACTTTACTGAAGCAGAAGCTGCCAGTATGATCGGGGCATCTTCATGCGGCCCCGGTTGCCAAACTATTTCCGATGCATTTGTTACAGGTGTTTACAAGTTCAGCGGAAGTGAGCCTGTTGAAAATGGAGTGATAGATGACGGCACGGGAACGTATCATTTTATTACTCCTGATAAAGTTGATATTGTTCCGTTCAATAATGGATATTTTGCCGAGTTTAAAGTTCGATCCTTCTCTGAGTTTTGGTTAACCGGAGCTGATCTGAATATAACTGTTACACCCGTTAATGATATTGACCGAAGCGGTACCTTCATCAAAGCTGTTTATCAAAGTAATGCACAAACACTCTTTATACAAAAAGGCGACAGGGTGCAGGTTCGTGAAATGACCATAAAAGTGTTGAGCAGCACGGGTCAGCAATTAATCACAAAAACCAGCTCGTATACGGATAACAGTATTGACATCAGCAAGCTCAGTTCCGGTGTGTATATTGTTGAAATAACTGATGCATCAGGTAAAGAGCGGTTTGTGAAGAAGTTTGTGAAGTCTGGACGTTGATAAGAAATACAACAAAGAAAAACGGGGGTTGAATTTTAACCCCCGTTTTTCTTTAAAAATTTAAGAACAGAAAGTTCAATCAATAAAAAACCCCGCTCGTAAACGGGGTAGTATGTTTAACCAATTTTTTCGAGAGGAATTGATCTGAGTTTTTCTTCTTCCTCCTTATGCTTTTCGATGGAGGGAAGAGGAATTTTTGCTTTTTCAAGCGTCTCGGTCAGCTGCTTATTGATCTCAGCATATCGTAAGACTTCATTATTGGATTGAAGCATTTCATCTTCTACATCAAGTATGCGCTTATTTAGTTGATTTACTTTTCGTTTGCCGATGAGGAAACCAATAAGTGCGGCTACTAAAATAATAGCTGCAAAGAGTACGAGATGAATTTCCAGGTTCGAATTAGTAAGTGCAAATTTCATGTCTACCGGTGTGGTTTTGAGTTTAAGTATCCGTTGATCATCCTGAACGGACAGTCATTAGTTGTTCATTGCAAAGAAAAAACAGATAGTTTAATTATGCAATTTTATTGAGTACAAATTCTTTAACAGTTTTTAAGGGGATGCGAACCTGCTCTAAAGTATCCCTGTCTCTAACGGTCACAGTTCCATCATCTTTTGTCTGATGATCAACGGTTACGCAAAAAGGCGTACCAATGGCATCCTGCCGGCGATATCGCTTGCCAATTGCGTCTTTTTCCTCGTAAAAGCACTGGAAATAGGGTCTGCAATCCTTCATTATTTCCTCTGCCAGCTCAGGTAATCCGTCTTTTTTGGTGAGTGGGAACACAGCCAGCTTCACGGGGGCAATTTTTGCCGGCAGACGCAGAACCACCCTTGTATCGGTTTTTCCCTCTTCAGCAGTAGGAACTTCTTCTTCATGATAGGCATTACTGAGAACCGTAAGGAACAACCTGTCCAAACCAACTGAAGTTTCTACCACGTAAGGAATATAATTGCCAAAAGGCTTTCCCTCAGCATTCAGATCGTTATCAAAATACTGCATCTTCTTTTTGCTGAATTCCTGGTGACGGCGCAGATCATAATCCGTTCTGGAGTGGATACCTTCCAGTTCCTTCCATCCAAAGGGGAACTCAAATTCAATATCTACAGCAGCATTAGCATAATGTGCCAGTTTGATGTGGTCGTGAAAACGGAGTTTTTCCTTGGGCAATCCCAGGTCAATATGCCATTGCATTCTTGTTTCTTTCCATTTAGCATACCAATCCAGCTCTGTACCGGGGCGAACAAAGAACTGCATTTCCATTTGCTCAAATTCCCGCATGCGGAAAATGAATTGTCGGGCTACAATTTCATTTCGGAAGGCTTTTCCTGTTTGTGCAATACCAAAAGGTATTTTCATGCGGCCGGTTTTTTGCACATTGAGGAAGTTTACGAAAATACCCTGTGCTGTTTCGGGTCGCAGGTACACAATATTATCATCAGGGTTATCACTGGCTACTGCACCAAACTCTGTGGAGAACATGAGGTTGAACTGACGTACATCGGTCCAGTTACTGGTTCCGCTGACAGAGCATTTTATTTTCCAGCTTTCTATAAGTTGTTTCAAACCGGCAAAATCATCTTTGGACAGCAAGGCATCCATCGCATCCAGCAATTCTTTTGCTTTTGCGTTTTCACCTTTTTCTTCCAGTTCGGCGGCATGGGCTTCAATCAAATGATCTACACGGTAGCGTTTTTTGCTGTCCTTATTATCGATCATCGGGTCACTGAAATTATCCACGTGGCCACTGGCCTTCCAGGTAGTGGGATGCATAAAGATGGCAGCATCAATACCTACGATGTTGTCGTGCAATTGGGTCATGCTTCTCCACCAGGCATCACGGATGTTCTTTTTGAGTTGTGCTCCGTATTGACCGTAATCGTAAACGGCGCTTAAGCCATCATAAATTTCAGATGATTGAAAAATGTAGCCGTATTCTTTGGCGTGGGAAATAATGTTTGCAAAAAGTTTTTCGCTTGCCATGGATCGCTGTTTGAAATGCGGGCAAAGATAAGCGATTGAGGGGAGAAGCAGGTACGGTTTAGAGTTTAATCACTCATTTCAACTTTTCATTTTGCTGATGCCTGTCCTTATCCCTGTTCATCTTTTTTTCAAAATTCTTTTGCAGTGCTTCATTTAGATCAACACCTGTTTGGTTGGCAAGGCAGATCAACACCCACAGCACATCCGCCATTTCATCGCTCAGTTCTTTTCCTTTATCTGTTTCTTTAAAACTTTGTTCACCATAGGTACGCACCATCAGCCGTGACAATTCACCCACTTCTTCCATCAAAATACCAAGATTGGTTAGTTCATGAAAATAACGCACACCCACGGTCTTAATCCATTCATCAACTTGTTGCTGTGCCTGTTTTATTGTTAAGTCTGCATTCATAATCGGATCATTTATCCATTAACAAATTATCAATTACTCTTTATTCTTCGTGTCTATCACAATCGTCACAGGTCCATCATTGAGCAGTTCCACTTTCATATCAGCACCAAAAACACCTGCTTCAATTTTTTTACCCAAATCCATTTCTAACTGTTGTAACATCTGCTCATAGATTGGAATGGCAATCTCCGGTTTACTGGCTCGTATATATGAAGGACGGTTTCCCTTTTTGGTAGAAGCATGTAATGTAAACTGGCTCACGAGTAAAATACCTCCGTTCACATCTTTCACACTTACATTCATCACGCCCTGTTCATCATCAAAAATGCGGAGGTTACAGATTTTGCTACTCATCCATTCAATATCTTCTTTGCCGTCTGCATCTTCAATACCCAATAACACAAGCAATCCTTTTTCAATTTGCCCGGTAATCATTCCTTCTACCGTAACAGAAGCCTTGCTTACTCTTTGTATTACTGCACGCATGTTGCCGATCTTTCGTTGTATTTTTAAAACTTAAAATTAAGGGTTCAGCAGCATGCATATCAATATCAGCAGCGAAATACAATTCACCACAGCCAGGAGTGGCGGCAGTGGCGGCAAAATGTAAACAAAGTAGAGACCATGGTCATGGGTTATTGGAATATTGCGGCATCAACATTGGTAACTGCTGAACAAAAAGAACTATTGCTGCACAAACTCAGCAACAGAATTACAAAAGAAGGATCCCTGCAGGTAAAAAGCCAGGTGCATCGTACCCAACAAAGCAATAAAGAAGAAGTGATCGCTAAAATGAATCATTTGGTATCACAGGCTCTTACACCCAAGAAAGCACGCATTGCTACCAAGCCCTCCAAAGCAGCAAAAGAGAAACGCATCGAGTCTAAAAAGAAACAGAGCGAGCACAAAGCCAATCGTAAAAAAATGAAACCCGGAGATTATTAATTTGAAACGTCAACACCTCATTATATCATTCTTCATCATTGCATCCGTATTCCTGGTTGAATCATGCAGGAAAGATTCGTTTAAAGGAGGAACAGCATTACAGATAACTGTTCCATCAGGATTTCCTCAACCTCTTCAATTTGCCAAAGAAGGATTGACAGAAGAACGGGTGCAATTGGGCAGAAGATTGTTTTATGATGCAGGACTCTCAGCTGATGGAAGTATTTCCTGCGGCAGTTGTCATCAGCAAATAGCAGCTTTTGGTACTTACGATCATGATTTGAGCCATGGGTTGAATGGTACACACAGTAACCGCAATGCACCACCGTTGTTTAATTTATTATGGCGTACTTCTTTTGGATGGGATGGAAGATACAGCCGAATAGAAGACATGATCGAAGCACATCTCAACAGTCATATTGATATGGGCAGTAATGCAGATCATTTGCAACACAAACTGGAACAGTTGAACATTTATCAACCTTATTTCAAAGCTGCTTATGGAAGCAATGACATCACCAAAGAACGATTACTCAACGCATTGGCTCAATTCACAGTTACGATGGTGAGTGCAGCAACAAAATATGATTCAGTAAAACAAGGCCTCACCACTTTTACTGCAGTTGAACAGGCAGGTTACACCGTCTTTCAAAACAAATGCAGCGGTTGCCATAAGGAACCATTGTTTACGGATGATCGTTTTTGCAACATAGGTTTGTCATTAAATCCTGCTATCAATGATAAAGGAAGAATGGATGCAACCGGCAACAGAGAAGATTCATTAAAATTCCGTGTACCCTCACTCCGGAATTTATTCAAATCCTATCCATTCATGCATGATGGACGGTTTGTGGCATTCAGCCAGGTGTTTGATCATTATGCAACAGGTGTACAGCAGAGTTTTACAGTAGAGGGTTCTTTGAAAAACGGAATTATTCTCGCTGCTACTGAGCAAAATGCAGTGATTGAATTTTTAAGAACGTTGACAGATGAGAAATTTGTGAAGGAGGAAAAATATAAACCACTCCAATAAAAAAATCCGCTCGTTACCAAGCGGATTTTTATTTCAATCAAAAACCATTTTAATAATCACCCAAACTGGTTTCACCTAACTGAGCCAATGCTTTTGCTAATTGCTCATCATTGGGTGCAATACCATGCCATTCATGACTGCCTTCCATAAAATCAATGCCCTTGCCCATGGCTGTTTTCATTAAGATCACAATGGGTTTTCCTTTGCCCACAAAGGTTTTTGCTTTTTCTAAACCGGCAATCATTTGATCCATATCATTCCCGTCTTCTACATTCACTACTTCCCATCCAAATGCAAGGAACTTGGCATTCAAATCACCCAGGTTCATCACCTTGTTGGTAGGCCCGTCAATTTGCTGACCATTCCAGTCAACTGTGGAGATCAAATTGTCCACTTGATGATGCGCTGCCGCCATCACGGCTTCCCACACCTGGCCTTCCTGCAGTTCACCATCCCCATGCAGTGAAAAAACAAGATTGGTTTCTTTATTAAGCTTTTTCGTAAGTGCAGCTCCAATGGCTACACTCATCCCCTGGCCCAAAGAGCCGGAAGCAATCCGCACACCCGGCAAATGTTCATGGGTGGTGGGGTGGCCCTGCAATCTTGTATTCAACCTGCGGAAAGTTTTCAACTCCTCCACGGGAAAATAACCGCTTCTGGCCAATGTTGAATAATAAATGGGGCTGATGTGGCCATTACTAAGTACAAATACGTCTTCACCCGTTGCATTCATATTAAATGCAGGGTTATGTTTCATAACTTTAAAATAAAGGGCGGTGAAATACTCAGTACAACCCAAAGAACCACCAGGGTGGCCGCTTTGGCATCCATGTACCATACGCACTATATCACGGCGGAGCTGGGTGGCTATTTCTTGTAATTCAGGCATAGTTTTTAAAAATTGCGGCAAATCTAAAAGAAAAAACTTGGGAGCCGGGTAAACTTTTTCAACAAAAAGGGAATCATATGCAGGACAGCTGGTAAATAGTAACCAGTAAATCACATAATAGTGTTTTGTTTTCGGGCATATATGTTTAGCTTTGTCCGATACAGACCTCAAAATCAACTGTAACTGCATGGATCACCTTTTAATTGGAGCGGTCATAGCTTTTTTAGTAACTTTTTCCGCCATCCCTATCATTATCAGGGTGGCAGAAATGAAGCATCTCTTTGATTTGCCCGATGATGAGCGAAAATTGCATATGAACCCCATCCCTTCACTGGGTGGCATCGGGATTTTTGCAGGCTTCATCCTGGCGATGCTGATAGCGATACCGATTGGTTCTGTATATATTCAGTTCATTACCGCCGCAGTAATGGTGGTGTTTTTCCTTGGTATTAAGGATGATATTGTGGTGCTTACGCCCCTAAAGAAATTTTTAGGACAGTTAGTGGCTGCTGCCATCCTCGTTTTTAAAGGTGGGGTTGTTATTGACAGCATGCATGGTTTTATGGGCATCGAAAACCTGCCTTATGCCTTCAGTATTGCCATTACATTCTTCACCATCATCGTTGTTACCAACTCGTTTAATTTGATTGATGGGGTAGATGGACTGGCAGGCTCGTTGGGCTTGCTTTCTTCCATTGCTTTTGGTACTTATTTCTTTATAGCACAGGAACCGGTTTATGCGGTGATGTCTTTCTGTATGACAGGTTCCATTCTTGCTTTTTTAATATTCAATGTATCTCCGGCCAAAATATTTATGGGTGATACCGGTTCGTTGTTGCTGGGGATCATTAATTCAGTATTGGTGATCAAGTTTATCAATGTGGCCTCATCACCTGTTGCAACAGTAGCCATACCTTCCGCAGCAGCTCTTGGTTTTGCCGTGTTATTTGTGCCTTTGTTTGATACACTCCGCATTTTTGCGTATCGAATTTTATCCCGTCGCTCACCTTTCAGTCCTGACAGGAACCACGTTCACCACCTGCTTTTGGAAAAAGGCTGCAGCCATAATATGGTAACATTCCTGGCGGTATCCTTTAACATCATCATCATTGGTCTTACCTACATGGGCCGTAATTTGGGGAATACCATCTTGCTTCTGGGTCTTGTAAGCGTTGGTTTTTCAACCATCAGTTTGCTCATTTACACCAATCGGAATAAACGCCGCAAACTGTTCTACTCCTTCAGAACGGATAAAACGGCTGAAATTGAAACAAAGGTGATTTCGCTTAAAACGGGTACTACAGGAATAGAAGCTGAAGAAATCGCCAAGTGATTTTCCTTTTTTGTTTTTGTTGATGTGCTCATAGGGGCGAAGCAAGTATTTTATTAGGTTTGCAGTCCTAAAACAGAAATTTTATGTCAGATACATCAGGCCAGCTATCATTGATCTTTGATGAAGCAGAAGAGCACATGCAAAAAGCCATTCAGCATCTGGAAACAGAATTGGTGAAAATTCGTGCAGGAAGGGCCAATCCCAATATGCTGGATGGAATTGTGGTGGATTACTATGGTTCACCAACACCCATCAACCAGGTAGGCAATATCAGTGTAAGTGATGCAAGAACCATTACCATTCAGCCATGGGAAAAAAATATGCTGCAGCCTATTGAACGTTCCATCATCAATGCCAATATCGGCTTAACCCCTCAGAATGATGGCAGCATCATCCGCTTGTTTTTACCGCCACTTACTGAAGAAAGAAGAAAAGAATTGGTGAAACGTGTGAACGGAGAAGGTGAACACAGTAAGGTAGCTATTCGTAATATTCGCCGTGATGCAATTGAGCACATCAAAAAATTACAGAAAGATGGATTGAGTGAAGATGCGGCCAAGGATTCAGAAAAAGATATACAGGACTTAACGAATAAATACACAGCCCAGATTGATAAACATCTGGAAGCAAAGGATAAAGAAATTATGAGCGTATAGAAATTAAAAGATTTAAGAATTTGAAGTATTGGGCTGTTGTTGTTACGCAGCCCAATTTTATTTGATAGACTGGATCAGCAGTAAAAGGATGCGAAGCATTTCCTTTATCGGTTTGCAATGTAAACACCTGAAAGAATCACCATCAAACCTCCCATTTGCATGGCAGTAACGCTTTCACCTGCCAGCACGCCCCAAAATACGGCAACAAACGGAATTCCATAAGTTACCATGGACGACAATACAGCACCGGCACGCTTCATCAACATATAAAATAGTACAGATGCTATCGCTGTTCCAAAAACGCCCAGTACCGAACTTGCGGCAACAGCTCTAACTACAGTGGCGCTTGAAAAATTCACAGTAAAAAATCCTGTAAGCCATAACATAATGCCGGAAGGAATGATGAGAGCAGCAAATGCAATAGCAGCAATTTGTAAAGAAGGTACATGCTTGAGGTAATTGCTGAGGATATTTACATTCAACCCGTAACATAGGGTGGCCACAAACACCAATGCTGCATAGAATAAATGTGTTTCCTGTGTACTTGTTTGTTGATTCAGGAAGAGCAAAACCATACCGGCAAAACCAATGAGCACGCCCAGAATTTTTTGACCTTTTGTTTTACTATTAAAGAAGAGCACACCAATCGTAATAACACATAAGGGTGTAAGTGCATTGAGCATACCTGCAAGCGCACTGTCAATTTTTGTTTCTGCAACACAAAAGAGAATGGCAGGTATAAAACTTCCAATAATACCTGTAAGTAATATTTGCCAGAAGGTTTTACGATCTACTGATGAAAAACCTTTCACAGCAAAGGGGAGCAGCACAAGTCCAGCGCTCAGCATTCTGATGGCGGCTACCTGGTAAGCATTGAGTTCCTTCAACCCTTCTTTCATTAAAATAAAAGAGCTGCCCCAAATGAACGACAGCACAATGAACAATCCCCAGCTGATCAGTTTTGAATTCATACAAGTTGCAAAGGTGAGTGAAATTGATGGAACATCAAGTAACAGAAATGACAAATACCCAGAGCGGCACTGTAATTGTTATATTCGTTCTTCAAAATCATTGCTATGCCAACGATCAAGCTATCTGCAATCAGTACAAGGGCGCCTAAAAGTTTCAATAAAGAAAAAACAAAGGCTAAAACAGCAAAGTTGCTGGAAGAACTGGATGAATTACAAAACCTGTTGATCGCAGAAAGTAAGTATTCATTATTGGTCATTATTCAGGGCATGGATGCCAGCGGAAAAGATGGGGCGTTGAGAGATGTATTTGGTTCATTAAACCCGCTGGGTATTTCTGTATCAAGCTGGAAAGCACCCACGCCGGAAGAATTGAGTCATGATTTTTTATGGCGTATCCATCAGGAAGCTCCTGCCAAAGGAATGATCAAAATTTTCAACCGCAGTCATTATGAAGATATTCTTATTACAAGGGTACACCGCTGGTGTGATGATGCAACGGCTCAAAAACGGATCAAAGCCATCAATGATTTTGAACAGTTGCTCACAGAACATAATCATACGAAGATCCTGAAGTTTTACCTGCATATTTCACCACAGGAACAACAGGAACGTTTGAAAGAACGCACACACGACCCCCGTAAAATGTGGAAGTACAATGAAAAAGACTTTGAAGAGGCCAAACTCTGGAAGCAATACATGAAGTACTATGAAGAAGCATTTAATAAGTGCAATCATATTCCCTGGACAATAGTACCCAGTGACCAAAACTGGTATAAAGAGTATATCATTGCTCAAAAAGTTACAGATACACTAAACGCATTGCGTATGCAATACCCGGGGTTAAAAAAATAATTTCATATTGAATAATTATAGGATACATATTTTATATTTATTGAAAGTTTGGATGAGCAGTATTGCATAAACTTTTTTTTAAAACTAAAAAACCAACAATTATGGGAATGTTTTCAGAGTTTAAAGCCTTTGCTATGAAGGGCAATGTTATTGATCTGGCTGTGGGTGTTGTAATAGGTGCCGCATTCGGAAAAATTGTGTCCTCGTTTGTAGATGATGTTATTACACCTTTGGTTTTGGCACCCGCCCTGGAAGCTGCTAATCTCAGCAATATTGCAGAATTAAAATGGGGATCAGTAAAGTATGGTAATTTCTTAAGTTCAGTACTTAGCTTTATTATTGTTGCTTTTGTATTATTCCTCATTATTAAGGCTGTAAATAAGGCATCTGCAAAAAAAGAAGAAGTTCCTGCTGCGCCACCGGAAGATGTTGTGTTGTTGCGTGAAATTCGTGATGCACTTAAAAAATAACTGCTGACTATTTATAGTACGGCAACGGCTCAGCCGTTGCCGTTTTTTTATCAACTTTAAACCATGATTTATGAAAAAGAGTTTGCTCACCTTTATTCTTCTTCTTTTTGTTGTGATCACTTATGCACAGGACAAACAGGTTGACAACATGAAAAAAGAACGCAACCGTGAAATTAAAAAAGATGAAAAACAACCGGAAGGATGGACCAAAGGCGGTGTGTTCAACCTCAACTTATCTCAGGGGGCAAGCCGCAACTGGGCTGCCGGTGCCGAGAAAGCATCGTTTTCTCTGAATGCACTCATCAACAGCTTTGCCTATTACAAACGGGAACGCCACGCATGGGACAATACCATCAACCTGCAATACGGTTTAGTGAATGCTACCAGTATCGGCACACGTAAGAACGATGACCGTATTGATTTGTTAAGCCGGTACGGCTATCAATTAAAAAATCCAAAATGGTATATTTCTGCACTTGGTAATATTCGTACACAGTTTACAGATGGGTTTGATTATTCTGTTATACCCAAAAAACAAAACTCTGCTTTTTTTGCACCGGCTTATTTGCTGGTATCGCCGGGTATGATGTACAAACCCAATGCAACATTTGATGTGTTTCTTTCACCGGTAACATCCCGGTGGGTGCTGGTGAATAACAAGCATCAATTTCTCCGCACATCGTATGGGTTTACGGATACCACCAAAAGCACAAGAAATGAAATTGGCGCATTCTTAACAGCGAACCTGAAAAGAGATATTGCAAAAAATATCAGCTACACTACAAGACTGGATCTGTTCAGCAATTACCGCAACAATCCAAAAAATGTGGATGTGTTCTGGACCAATGTGATTGGTATGAAGGTGAACAAATACATTGGAGTTACGTACAACTTCGATCTCATCTATGACGATGATGTGCAGGATGCCAAACGCCCCGGCCGCAAACTGGGAACCCAGCTGAAATCCTTGCTGGGCGTGGGTCTTACCGCTACATTTTAATACTGCTGTAATTGGCAGGCTGTATATCCCCTACCTGGAGGGGCCTCATTGTATTAAAAAATCAAACGAATAAATAGGGGTGGGTTCAATTATTTTTTTGGGGAAAACCAGCCCTCCTTTCTTAAACCGCTTCCCCTACATTTGCAAGGTTCAGCCTGTTGCCGAACCTTTAAACTTTTGAACCGTGCAATCACAAGCTTACCAGATTAAATTACCACAGTTTGAAGGCCCTTTTGACCTGTTGTTGTTTTTTATTGAAAGGGATGAACTGGATATTTATAATATTCCGATCACCAGGATCATCAATGATTTCCTGGAGTATATTCATAAAAGTGAGGAGTTGAATATTGAACTCAGCAGTGAGTTTATTTTATTCATCTCCACCCTCATGCGCATCAAGGCAAAACTTTTATTGCCCCGTAAAGAACTGGATGATCAGGGCAATGAAATTGATCCAAGACAGGAACTGATTGATAAGATCCTTGAATACAAGCGTTTCAAAGAAGCCAGTTTACAAATGGCGGAAATGGAAGCCCAGCGTATGTACATGGTAAAACGGGGTAACATTACCAGGGAACTGTCTCAGATTGGTGAAGAGAGCGGAGAGGGTACAGAAATTCAAACCATCACTTTGTTCAAACTCATGAAAACCTTTGAACGGGTGATGAAGAAACAACATGATCGTACGAACAAACCCGTTCATACGGTGATTCAGTACAACTATACCATGGAAGGCAGCCGTGATTACATGCTCAACATGGTAAAGGCTGAAAAAACAATGCCATTTGAAAAATTGTTTGATGTATGTGAAAACCGTATTCATGCCATCTTCCTCTTTCTTTCTTTGCTGGAACTTTCACAACAGCGTTATATGACTTTGATGGTGGGCGAAGGAAAAAATAACTTCATCATTGAATGGAATGAGAACCGTGAACCCGATCCTGCCGAGATTGTGATAAATCCGGAATTGAATTAATCAATTATCAATTATAGTAATGCCCTGTAAAATATTAACTTCTTACAGGGCATTTTCTTTTCATTGATATCCAGTTTTAATCAGCGCCATCCTGTTTAATTTTCTTAATAATATAAGCCGCCACCTTTTTACCGAGCTCCAGTGCTACTTCATTATCAGTTCTGAAATGAATACCACCCTGGAATCTTGATTCTGCCACATCCATGGCCAGCTTTCTGAAATGAGCTGCATCTTCAGGAAAAAAGTAAGCATACAGCTCTGCAATCACACTGCTTACCGCCGCATGGCCTGATGGATAACCGGGGAATGGCGGACTTTGAAACAACAACGGTTTAAAACTGGTATCATACTGTTCCGGGCGAATACCCCAATACGCATATTTGGCATCAAAGCAGGAAACAAAACCATCATAATACCCAATACCGCTGATGGCATACAAACGGGCTGCACGAGGAGCATTCAGGTGCAGGTTGTGTTCAAATATTTTCTTGTCCAGCAGATCACCCCAGATGGCGTGACTGTCATGATAAAATGCATTAGCCATAGAACGGTGCGTTTGTTTAAAATTTTTCAACTCTTCCATGTCTTTTGCAAAATCAGGTGGTGGCCCCGGCCGAAACTGGCTGCCATTTTCCAATGCAACGGTTTTACTCTTACCTCCATTGGCAAACATGGCAAACTTGCCGTTCCATTTGTTCTTGCCTTCTGGAAGTTTTCCATCCCATGGAGTATAATTCAAATAACCTTTGGTAGCAGCAATACATGCTTCCGCAATTTTTTTACCTAATTCAAAACCTGCACGGGTATCAGAAGGATACGCTACACCGGCAGCAATGCGTGATTGCATCTGCTGTGCAGCAACCTGTTTTACCGAGTCGGCAAGTTTTGGAAAAAAGTGTGCAATAATGGTAGAAGCCACTCCTGCCGTTACGGAATGTTCACAGGGATAAGAGGGACTTTCAGGTTGGAGCGCATATAATTTTATTTTGCTATCTGCTGCAAAAGGTCTGCTGGTTTTGTACGCATACTTGGTATCCCATGCGGCAATGGTAGCATCATAAATAGCTACACTCATCAGCATATTGGCCAGCATTCCTTCTTTTATGGCTTCGCTCATCCAGATCTTTTCCATGAAATGCTGCCAATGATAACCGGGTGCACCTGCATTCCAGTATTGAATTTGCTCACGCATGGCTGTGCTCATATTTTTTTGTAACGCTGCAATATCCTGCAATTCATTTTTCTGTATAACAGGCGCCTGTAACCGATAGGCTTTTGCTGATGGAATGAACCATGTTTTCCAGTTGCCTGCATTGGGTTCTGTTTGTGCATGCATGCTGTGTGTGATGAATAGCATGCAGGTGATGATGATAAAATTTCTGTTCATGGTAATAAAATTTGAACAAGAATAAACACGGGCTATGGTATGCTTATCACACAGTCAACAAACAGCAGCATCCGGTCAACAGAATGTACTTTTGCTGCATGCTTCTTTTAATGATTTTCTTTAATGAAAAGCTTACAATGAATAAAAGCTGGCAACCCACATGCTGAATCAAGGGCTGTTTACTGAAAGCAGTATTTCATAGACCTTCCCACTTCATCCGTAGATGTTGTTTTGCAGCGCATCATATTTACCGATCTTTATTGCTGTAATGAAATTATTAACCTCAGTTAAAAATCAAAAGCTACGGCTGTACCTGCTCATCAGTCTTGCATTTTTCTGCATGCTGGAGTTGATTGTGTTTTTTTCCGGCGATGGTTCTTTCCTGCAGCGAACAGTCAATCATATCTGGCTCATTCCTTACCTGGCATTGAATCATTATGTACTCTATGAAAAAACCATCCCGTTTATACAACGCAATTACATAAGGCTGCTGTTACTTCCTTTGCTTATACCGGCCCACATGATTTTTTATACCATCGGTATTTATGCATGGCGTAAACTGGGAATCCTGTTGCACACTTTTTTTGAAATACAACAGTTCAAAACTATTGAAGAAGGGCTGGAATACTACACGGGTTTCAGTTTAGGTTCATTACTGTTTTTTGGCATTACAAGACATGTTTATTATTATACCCGGCTCAAACAATCGGCGCAACAACTGCAGATTGAGAAACAAAAAGCGGAACTCAACTATTTAAAGGCACAAACCAATCCGCATTTCCTGTTCAACACACTTAACAATATTTATTCACTGGCAAGAGATAAAAATGACCTGGCGCCGGAATCCATTCTCCGTCTTTCTAAAATACTGCGGTATATGCTGTATGAAACAAATGGCAGTTTCATTGCCATAGAGCAGGAATTAAAGATTATGAGCGATTATATTGCATTGGAGCAACTGCGGTATGATGATTCGCTCCATATCAATTTCAATCACAATATTGAAGATATGAAACAGGCGCTTCCTCCATTGCTGCTGATGCCTTTAGTGGAGAATGCGTTCAAACACGGTGTATCTGAAACAACATCCAAACCTTTTGTAGAAATTCATCTGTCCATACAAAACCGGCAGTTACGGTTTGAAGTAAAAAATTCAACCGGCTTTGCTGCAGCAGAAGAAGTAAAAGAAAACATCGGTCTTTCTAACCTGCGCCGGCAACTGGAACTGCAGTATAAAGAGTACCAGTTGGAAACAACAAGAACAGACAATACTTTTACGGCCGTATTAACCATTCATCTAAACAGTCATGTCAGCACTTAAATGTATTATTGTGGAAGACGAACCGCTGGCGGTAAAAGTGCTTACAGATTATATCGTACAGGTTCCTTTTTTACAATTACAGGGTGTATTTAAAGATGCACTGCTGGCGGGAGATTACCTGCGTACACATACGGTGGATATCATGTTCCTCGATATTCACCTGCCACGGTTAAAAGGAATGGCCTTTTTAAAAACCTTAACGCAGCCACCGGCTGTGATCATTACAACAGCGTATCATCAATATGCAGTGGAAGGATTTGAACTGAATGTAACTGATTACCTGCTCAAGCCTTTTGAGTTTGAACGGTTCCTCCTGGCAGTACATAAAGTAAAAACAACTTTACCGTTATCATCACCGGAAGCAACAAAAGATCATTTCTTTATTCATGCGGAGCGAAAGAAAATCAAAATTCTTTTTGCTGATATTCTGTACATCGAAAGTCAGCGGGAGTACATTAAAATTGTAACATCCGCCCGGGACTATCTTTCAAAAATGAGTACGCATGAAATAGAAGCCTTATTGCCTTCGTCATTGTTTAAACGCATTCACCGTTCTTTCATCGTGGCCATACCAAAAATTCAATCGTATACGGCGGATATGGTGGAAGTAAACGGTGTGCAACTGCCGGTGGGCCGAGGCTACAGAGAAGTGCTTGAGGGGTTGTGAGAACTGTTTATAAAAATTACAAGGTGTATTGTGAAACGCTTGCAATGTTACGCTCATTTAAATAGCTGCCTGGTATCATTCATAGATCCATAATAAGATCGGCTTCTCACTTTTGTTAATATACGTTGCCAATGTTTCCAAAAAATGAGGCGATACAGTCGGGCAGCCATTACTCTGGCAAATAGGAAAAGGTTTTGTTTCACTATCAGGCACACAACTATGACCATGCAATACTACAAACCGTTCAAAGGCTTTGTTGTTGGTGCTTTCCAGTCCATGAAGTTTATAAGCCAGCCCAAACCTTCCGTAATACTTTTTCCCGATCTTATATTTTCCCAGGGAAGTACAGTTGCAGCCAACGGTGTTGCCATATCTCCGTTCGGTTAAAAAGGCTTCACCGCAATTGCCATGTGTGACCAACCCTTTATTAATGATTTTCTTTTTCTCAAAACTGTAAACAAAAAAGCGGTTGCTGCCGCTGGATGATTTCATATCCACCAGGAAAGCAAGATCGGTGGCATAACCATTTTGTTGGGCATACGTAAGCAACCTGCCGGCATATGTTTCCGTTCGTTTTGTTTCTTCTGAAACGGTTGTTGTTCCCGTTGATGGAACCGGTTTACGATTTGTTTTATGTTCTTTCCTGCCGGAGCAATGAATGCAGCCCAGCAGCAATAAAGGAAAACAGAGTTTGTACAGCATGTGTGGTTGGTTGAGGAGGAGATACGAAAACGAACGCAATCCATAAAAAATGATACAGCCACTTGTGAAAACGGAGTTAAGGATGAAAAGACCAATGATCTGCCCAACTTCCTGCAAAAGCGGTTGAAAACAGATGTAATCGGTCATTCATACCTGATGCGTCTTACTTACCTTAGTCCCTGCATCATAGTCAAACCAATCCAACAATTGTTTACAATGAAAAAAATAGCACTGCTTTCATTCGTCTTTTTTACAGTCATCCACTCCTTTGCCCAGAACCCATTGTGGATGCGTTACCCATCCATCTCGCCTGATGGTAAAGAGATCGTCTTCAGTTACAAAGGGGATCTGTACAAAGTAAGTGCCGATGGCGGCACCGCCACTCAGCTCACCATGCATGAGGCGCACGACTATCAACCCGTGTGGAGCCGTGATGGCAAGACCATCGCTTTTGCCAGTGACCGTTACGGCAACTTTGATGTGTTCACCATTGCATCCACCGGCGGTGAAGCAAAACGCATCACCACCAACTCCGCCAATGATTATCCCTTTGACTTTAGTGTAGATAATAACAATATCATCTTCGGCAGTGCACGCCACACGGTAAATACCAATGTGCGTTTTCCAAGAGGCGCTTTGTTTCTGCAACTCTATACTGTGCCTGCAACGGGTGGCAGAAGTATTTTGCTCTCAGCAACCGGTATGGAACATGCACAATACAACAGTGATGGCAGCATGATCGTGTACCAGGACAGGAAGGGAACAGAAGATCCATGGCGCAAACATCACACATCTTCACTCACGAGAGATGTGTGGTTCTATGATATCAAAGCCAACAGCTACACCAAGTTCAGCAACTATGTGGGTGAAGACCGTGAACCTGTTTTCAGCAGTGATGATCAGTATGTGTATTATCTCTCCGAAAAAAATGGGGCACAGAATATTTACAAAGCACCCATCAAATTAAAAATGGCTGAACAGCAGCTCACCAATTTCAAAAACCATCCCGTTCGTCATCTCACCAAAGCCAAAGACAATACACTTTGTTTTACATGGAATGGTGAGATCTATACATTGAAGAATGATGGTCAGCCCAAAAAAGTAAACATCAGCATCATTGGTGAAAGCAAAACCAATGAAGAACGCATTGTACCCGTTACCGCTACCAATGGTGATTTTGCTGTTTCACCCAATGGTAAAGAAGTGGCCATCATTTTTCGTGGTGAGGTATTTGTTACCAGTGTGGAAGGCGGTATCACCAAACGCATCACCAATACACCGCAGCAGGAACGCATGGTGGAGTTTGGTGCTGATGGTAAAACCCTGTACTACCCCACAGAACGTAACGGAAGCTGGGATATTTATAAAACATCCATCACCCGTAAAGAAGAACCATACTTCTATGCATCCACCGTGTTAAAAGAAGAACCGGTGATTGCTACAGACAAAGAAGAATTTCAACCGGATATTTCACCTGATGGGAAAGAACTGGCGTACCTCGAAGACAGGAACGTGGTACGCATCATGAACCTTGCTACCAAAGCCGTTCGTACCATCTTACCCATGGGCAATAATTTTTCTTACACAGATGGTGACCAGTATTTTGAATGGAGCCCTGATAGTAAATACATTTCCATCCGCAGCGCCAAAGGAAGATACGGCAGCAGCGAAGTAGTGATCTATAAAGCGGATGGTTCCGATAAAACAGGAACAGATATTTCAAGAAGCGGTTTCTTTGATGGCGGACAAACCTATGCCTTTGATGGTAAAGCCATTATTTGGGTAACAGATAAGTACGGACGCAAATCACTCGCCTACCAGGGTTCCCGTGAAGTAGATATCATGATGGCGTTCTTTGAACAGGATGCGTTTGACCGTTTCCGTTTAACCAAAGAAGAATATGCACTGTTGAAAGAAACAGAAGACAAAACCAAAAAAGACTCCGCACAAAAAGCAAAAGATTCCATTGCCAGGAAAAACTGGGCGCCCGATTTTGAGCGGATTGATGAACGCAGGTTCCGTCTCACCACCAACTCCCTCAACCTCGGCAGTTTCACATTATCTGCCAATGGAGAAAAACTCTGGTACACCGCTACCAATGAACGCAATACCGATCTCTGGGAAATGAACACCCGCACTAAAGAAACAAGGATCTTAACACGTGTGGGCAATGGTGCCGGCTTTACACCATCGGCTGATGGTAAAGCACTCTTCATCATCAGTGAAAATGGTTTGCTGAAGTATGAAACCGAAACCGGTAAAACAACACCCATCATCATCCGCAGTGAAATGGTGTTGAACACCGCCGGCGAACGTGCTTATATTTTTGAACATGCATGGCGACAGGTGAAAAAGAAATTTTATGTGCCCGATCTCCATGGTGTGGATTGGGAGCTCATGAAAACAACCTATGCCAAATTTCTCCCGCACATCAACAACAATTATGATTTCCAGGAACTGTTGAGTGAAATGCTGGGCGAACTCAATGCATCGCATACAGGAGGCCGTTATAACAATCAAAACCCGAATGCTGATCAAACAGCATCACTTGGTTTGTTTTATGATGAGTTTGTTGGCGGTGATGGGTTGAAGATTACAGAAGTGATCAAAGGCGGTCCGCTGGATATTGCCACCAGTAAGATCAAAGCAGGTATGATCATTGAAAAAATAGATGGTGAAGCGATTACTAACGGTGCCGACTGGGCTACACTGCTCAACCGCAAAGCAGGCCGCAGTGTATTGCTCTCCGTGTTTGATCCTTCAAAGAATGAACGTTTTGATGAAAGCACCAAACCTATTACACCCGGTGCCGAACAAAATTTATTGTACAACCGATGGGTTACCAAAATGCGGGAGCTCGTAGATAAACTCAGTAACGGGCAGGTGGGTTATGTGCATGTACAGGGCATGAATGATGGAAGTTACCGTACCGTGTATGAAGAAGTGCTGGGCCGTAATGCTGATAAAAAAGCGCTCATTGTAGATACCCGTTTCAATGGCGGCGGCTGGCTGCATGAAGACCTCAGTAATTTCCTGGCCGGTAAAAACTATATCACCTTTAAACCCTACGGGCAAAATGCGGAAGGTGGTGAGCCGCAGGGCAAATGGTACAAACCCAGTTGTGTGCTCATGAGTGAAAGCAATTACAGTGATGCACATACGTTTCCATATGCGTACCGTGCCAAAGGAATTGGTAAGCTCATTGGTATGCCCGTGCCCGGTACCAGTACTTCTGTGTGGTGGGAAACTCAAATTGATCCCACGCTGGTATTTGGTATTCCCATGATCGGTAACTACGGTGTAAAAGAACAACGCCTGCTGGAAAATTTTCAACTGGAGCCTGATGTACGTGTGGAGCTGCCTTACAATCTATTCATCAACGGAAGAGATACCCAAATTGAAAAAGCGGTGGAGGAAATGTTGAAGGAAATAAAGAAGTAGAAAGAATAGAAAATGAAATTGGAAAGACGTTGCTGTGATGGTAACGTCTTTTTTAGTGAATCATAATGTATCAAGCATTATTGTTAACACCAAGATTCTGTTACGTCGCACTCTTGTAAATTCAGTTAAGTATCAAATTTGTGTGAAAATCGATATAAATAAATACCATTTTCGTTTTACTTTGCAATCCAAAATCTATCTGTGGCAGATTCAATCTTTTTACGTCCTTTTATTCGATGGGCTGGAGGGAAGCAAACTATTGTCAAAAATCTTTTAGATAATGCTCCCAATGAAACATTTATTAATAAATACTGGGAACCCTTTCTTGGAGCTGGCAGCCTTTTTTTTGCAAATGGTTTTGCCAATGCCGGATTATCAGATGTAAATGAGCATTTAATAAACGCTTACCAACAAATAAAAAATAATCCGCAAGCAGTATATAACAGATTGTTATTTCATCGTAGGAATTTTAGCAAAATTTATTATTATAAGCTTAGAGATAAATACAATGAACATCTCTCAGAAAGCACAATAGAACAAGCAGCTCGATTCATATTTTTAGTGCACACTTGTTATAATGGAATTTATCGTGTAAATCAGAAAGGAGAGTATAATGTGCCAATAGGAAAAATGGAACCAAGCCTGCCTACGTTGGATCATTTAAAAAAGGTTAGCCAAAAATTAAAACATGTTCAGATTAAAACCCAATCATATCATGATATACTTTCGTATGTAAACGAAAATGATTTCATTTACTTAGATCCACCTTACCCTCCGCTGGAATGGGATAGTCAACAACAGCAGTTTACAAGTGATAAGTTTACTGCTGAACATCAATCTGAATTAGCATTTTTTGCTAATGCTCTTTCTGAACGTGGATGTTTTGTTATGATTTCAAATTCTAACATTCCATTGATAAGAAATTTATATGAAGATTGGAATATTGTTGAAATCGAAACAACAAGATGGGTAAGTTGTAAATCTGAAAGAAAAAAAGTTACAGAGCTACTAATTAAGAATTATTAATTGAAAATGAGCTTACATAGGCTACATGCCCAAACCCCAAATTGCAGCTCTTTGAAATTGCTTTATGTAAAATAAAGGTTCAGAAATATTTTCAAATGCACTTTTAATGCAATTCAGGGAAGCTGAACTCTTGTTGTTAATTTCATCAATTGAATCTCTTATGTCTGTATATAAATCTATAGCCTCAATACCAGATGGAATACTTGTTATAATTCCTTGTTGTAAAGATAATTCTTCCCACCAAAAACGAAGTTGATCAACGTTAACGGATGAGTTTGTTACAAGTTGATTTGCCCCACCAGTTGATAATCGAAGCAATAAAATAGCCCTACATAAAATTGGGAATGGGTCTTGCTTATTTATACTTGAATCTACTTTATCTTTTTTTGCTTCCTCAAATATCACGGAATCGTTGCGATCTTTTAAACGTATTAAAAAGTCAAATAGAAATTGGGTCTGATCTTCACCAAGTCTAGAAAATATATTACGAATAAAATTTTCAAAAGGAACTCCAGTTGGTTCAGTTCCTGTTGATTTTCTAAATATTTCTTCAAGTGTAAACCTTAGAAGATACTGATCCAACTTGGGGAATCTATTTGCAGGTGTTGGTTCTAATAAATTCCACAATTCACTTAGTTTACTCAAGGTTGCCTGTATTTTAATCGGAGAATTGGTAAAATGAGGACGATAGCTCATTTCGTTTCTGACATCTTGATCATCTTTTAAATGAAGATCTATACTCCAACTTGTCAACCACCGATTAAGTATTGATGTTGTATATTTATTTTTAGAAGAAAATCCAGTTTCTCGGATCCAATCGCTAAAAGTCCTATTATTTACTCGAAGAAAATTGAATATAACATTCTTTTTTGTAGACAATTTTGCCCATTCTTTCATGCCAGAATCTGCTGCCGAATGTGTAGTGAAACTTTTAAATAATCTTGCATTTTTTGATGAATCAAACCATATGTGTTGTTTATCGAAAATTCCAACACCTTCGAATGCCATAAGGCTCATTGCTGATCTAAGTTCTGCATAGTAGGCAAAATGTATTGAACTTGCAATATCTCCATTAATTAAACTGTCTACCGCTCGTGTTAAGTAAGTCCACCCATCTGAGCAATGAATGATAACAGAAGCAGCAATATATTCTTCTATTTGTTTTTTCTTCAAATCTGACAACGTTGCTTTATTGACCCTTTTTTTTGTTTCCTTAACATAATAATTTTTTTTCCCTAACCATCTTTGATTGGGAATTTGTGATAAAATAATCCTGTTGAAGGCATCTTCAATTGCAGCCCCGCTCGTATTTGACATGATTACATTAGTTGGCATATCCTAATTCTTTAAATATTAATTCCGCATTTTGGGCAATTATTTTATTTTTTGAATTCATTAATACCTTTAATAATTCCATTCTGATTTCTTTATATCCACTGCTTCCTTTATAAATCATTTGCTTCTGTCTTTCGACTGTAGTTAAGCCTTCTGTTGACGCTGTCCTCCAATCAAATTTTATTAATTCCTTTGTAATATTTTCAATATAGTCTTTCAGCTTACTTGATTTTCTAAACATAGTCAAAGCTTTTTTTACATCTTCATGATCAATTCTATCTTCTTTAACTTCATCTGAAGAGTTAATTTCATTTAAATCAAGTGTATCACTGTGTATATAGATCATGTCATTAATTATATGTAAAAATCCTCTAACGCCTTGGTCAGTTGCTATTAAACTTAGTTTACTTGAAAAAGCGGCATCCGATCCTTGTAATTCATCTTCAAAAAGACTTCCTTGCGGTGATTTGTAATAGTTCCTCAAGCTTTTTGCCCAATCTTCCTTACATTCATTTACGGATTTTTGCATTATCTCCCAGGCAAACAATAAAAATGCAGATTGTTGAGTCCTGTTCCAAAACAATAGACGATCGTCTTTAAGAGGCGAGCCATATAACCCACCTAGTTTTTTTGTTGTAGAGGTTTTTATAAAACTTGCGATAAGATTTCTTATAAATGCAGCTTGAGTGATTGTAGGCATAACTTTATTTTTACCCTTTTCATATTTTTCGCCAAGCATATTTATTCTCTCTTTCCATGGGCTTGCATTAAATGACCATAGAACTTCTACAAGCTCTTGTGCTCTGGTCTCTTTATATACAAAAGCTCCATCAGGCGATCTTTCAAGCCAGTCTTGTACTCTTAAAATTGGATAAAGATCAAATGCAAGACTTGCGTTTATTTTTTTGGGCTTAATGTTGATAGTATAAAATAAATAAGCTTGCCAAGATATATCAAGATCAAAAAAAGCAACAACAGGCAACTCAAAATCTCCATCAATTTTTTCATCTTTTTCAAATGCCCATAGTCTATGTTGGCCATCTATTATCTCAATTGGAGGAACTTCTGGGATCCAGTTTTTATTATTGGTATTTGCTGGTAAAACTATTTTTGGATTTGATTTATCTTCCTTTATTATAATCAAATCATCAGTTTTAATTTTTTTTCCTCCCCGTGATGCATTTGGAGCTAAAATATTCGCAATTATCGCTGTTGGTAACCAACCTGGCATCTTCAGATCCGAAAATTCTTCAGATTCCCTTTTACTCTCCGAGAGTTCAGACCAAGGGAATCCTCCAAACACATATTGTCTTATTTTTTGTGATCTTTCTGGGTCATGTTTTCGCTGAACACCTACTTCAATATTTCTTTTCTCATCTGCTTTTCGTGGATAAACCTTTGATAATCTTTTTAAAGTATTTGCTTTAATGCTAAAGACATAAAAAAATGGTAAAGGTTTCTTTCTGTTTTGTACAAACAAGACATCATCCCAATTTTTTAACCATTGATTTACTTTAATAGCGTTAATCTCTTCGTTAAAGGATTTGCTCATTTTTATGCTTTTAAAAAGAATTAGAAATATTTTTTGTTTAAGTTAGCCATAAAAAAATTCATAGTAATTTCTATAAATGAGAAATTCTTTTATAAAAGAATTCTGGTGTAGATTATCAAGCGCTTTTTAATTAGCAAAGAGGAAAAATATATAGTTTTTTTTACATTTCAAAATTTCTTCTTTCCTTACTTTAATAGCAACTTATCCTGCAAGTAATGTTGCGTATTACAAAAAATGGAGTTAAATAAAATTACAATGCATTTGTTAACTTGTTTCAACACTTAACATATAATATTGTAAGACACACAGTCGAGAATTACAGTTTTACATGTATAGTTATTACTTTCTAGCTTCAATTGGAATGAACCCCCAATTTTGTATATTGGGATGTACAAATAAGTATCCATTCAATCGCTCAATTGTTTTATGCTGGTTATAGTGCGCCATTAGTCTATGATTGCCATCAATAGTAACGAATGGGCCATCTATATGTGGAGATACAAAGACTGGAGACCATTTAGTAGATATTCTTAGATCAAGTTTTGCATCTATCCAGTATTTTACACGCTCAATATTTATTACGGTATCAAGTAAGCCAGATAACTTAAAATTCTTTTCAGATGTAAGATCCTTAAAAGTTACTTCTCCCAACAGAAATAGCCTGTTAATATCCTTTTCCTCAAATTTGATTTTATAACATCGTCCTTCTTTAATAGGCGATATATCATTCATATTATATCCACCAACTTTGACATTGCCACTAATTTGATTTTCAAACTCATTTAGTTTCACATAATTTATTTCTTCAACGATTGCCATATTAATTTGTGTTAGATAATAATATTTGCAAAATAAGACTCAATTAGCGCTTTGACAAAGTACTCTACCCCCTAACTGGTCCAAGTATGTAAGCTGCTGGCGCAGGAATGAGGCGTAAGCAAAGGCGTTTGTTTCTTCCCGTTAAGCGGGACAAGTTCTGCCTGAGTAGCAGGAACTGTAATCTTTTTCTTTCGTAACCACCTTCTTCTTTTATGTTGATACAGCAGGATGCTGTAATTTCAGCTCCTCTTTTATACTTCATCATGAAATATTTTTTGCTGCTTTTCCTTCTTCTTGGTACAGGGTCCGGCCTTCTTGCACAGGACAAATCTCCCTTACGAATTGCTGTGATCGGGTTAACCCATACACATGTACACTGGATCTTCAACAGTGAACAGCGGGGTGATATCACCATTGTGGGGATCGTTGAAACCAATACGGAACTGGCAAAGCGCTATGCAGATCAATACCGGTTTCCTATGCAAAAAGTATATAGCAGTATTAATGCACTTTTGAAAGAACAACAACCGGAAGCGGCAGCTGCTTTTGGTACCATTGCCGAACACCTGAACGTGGTCAAAGCATTGGCACCATTGGGCATTCATGTGATGGTGGAAAAACCTTTGTCCATTTCCCTGAAAGAAGCAAACGAAATGCAGCAACTGGCAACAAAGCACAAAATTCATTTGCTGGTGAATTATGAAACCACCTGGTACCCCACGGTTCATAAAGCAAACGAATGGCTGCAAAGCGACAGCATCGGCAGGTTTGTGCAGTTGGTGGTGAGAGATGGTCACCGTGGCCCCAAAGAAATTGGCATCAATCAAGAATTTCTCAACTGGCTTACCGATCCTGTACAGAATGGCGGCGGTGCTATTACTGACTTTGGTTGTTATGGCGCCAATATTGCCACCTGGTTATTAAAAGGAAAACGTCCGCTCACGGTGACTGCTGTTACACAACAATTGCAACCGCACAACAATCCGTTGGTAGATGATGAAGCCACCATCCTGCTTACCTATGATAGTGGCAAAGTAACCATTCAGCCATCCTGGAACTGGCCCATCGGAAGAAAAGATATGGAGTTGTACGGACGAAGAGGAGTGATCTATGCCGATAACCGGAATGATTTGCGCCTACGTATGGCAAAGGGATATGATGGCTTTACAGAAACGGTGTTGAAATTGCCGGAGCAGGCATCGCCTTATGATGATCCGTTCAGTTATTTCAAAGCGGTGATCAGAAAAGAGATCACCATGCAGCCCTATGATCTTTCATCTTTTGAAAACAATCTGATCGTGATGGAAATACTGGATGCCGCCAGACGATCAGCAAAAACAGGAACAACCATTCGTCTCAAATAAAAAGAATTTTGATTCCTGTTCGTGGAGACGGGAACCGGGGCGATGGATCGGTTTGAGGTTTATTGTAAAAGCAAGTCTCCTGTAAGAAGACCTGCTTTTTTGAAGGTGCTTTTTGCAGAAATTAACTGAACAAATTATTGGCATCGGTTAAAGACAATCCAAATATCAGGCAGTGATTAGGGTTGCCTGGTACAGGAGCTTTCATTACTCTCCCTCCCTTTTGTATTATTTTTTCAACTTTTGCAGTTCTTATTCCAAATGCATGAAGCCCGGGTTGCATACCTGCCATAATTTGATTGACGTCATCCACACCTTCTATACAATTTACACTGGCATCTGTAAGACGCCCATGCTGGTCAACTTCTTCACTGCTAAATGGTTTTAAGTTTGCATTTTTTAAGCCACGAACAACAGTCCCTTTTTTGATATCAGGCATAACATTAATTTTTTGATGTGTATTATTTAGAATCAAAATACCATGAAGTTCAATAATGTTTTTTACAAACAGGATTTACTTACACAGGTGTAGTAATAAAATAATCTTCAGAAACCGGTGGTGTAAACGTTCCAAAAATTTGGGTTAACTGGTTTAGTTGTGTTGCATCTGCAAAGGATAAGCTTGAAGTGGATGTGCTTACACTTACAGACGGAAGCCCATGAAACGTAGGAGTGATAGAAATATTCGAGAGTACCATTTGTAAAACATTTCCGGGCATTTCAGTAACACTGAAACAAATTAACTGAGATAAATTTCCCTGCAGTTTCGCCAGGGCACTTGCAACAGCATCTGTAAGTTTGGATTGCTGCGGCAGGCATAACCCTGCAATTTCAGCAGGTGTAATGCCTGTGTTGAGCGTTTTGTTTGTGCTTTTTTGAGCAGTGGTAATCTGAAAGGGAATCTGACTTATTACAGTAGCCCATTCATCACCGTCCATTAACTTGCTTGTATTCTGTAAAATCTGTTTACAAACTGCTGCGCAAATACATTCTGCCAACGAGGGGTTGTTTGCTATACCGGAACCGGTTGCTGCAAATAACCCTGTTTGTATAAAAGTAAAAGGATTCATTTTGTTGACTCTATTTTGTTTAATTGTATGTATTAGCTGCTTAGCTTGCCGGAGTTAACTGGCTCTGCGGTGTAGCTGATGCATTGAAAAAGTTTGAGGCCGCTTTAAACTGGTTTGTTGAGTTTGTATTAATTAGACTTTGGAAATTTTCATAGTCAGGCCCGTCTTTACGAATATTTGCTGTTTGTACAACGTTCACTATTTCTGTATAGGTCATATTAATATCAATTGACTCAACTGAGCCGCAAATGCTTTTATACTGCTGAAAGTTCTCGTTGAAGGTAATTTGCCTTAAAACGATTGCTCCATAATCAAAATATCCTCCTGCACCATTTGATACGAGATAATTCATGTATGTGCAGGTAAGTGCTTTATAACTTTCTGATTTAACATCTTTGCCGAAAATTACACCACCTATTGAGTTGAGGTAGGAAGAAAAATCAGCTAATAAAGAAGCGCCGTCTGTAATAATGGCTTTTGCAATTAGACTGAGAAATTCTCCTGAAAGCTTTACACCCAATACGCTGTTATTATAGGATTTGTTTACAGCAGAACCTATAGAAAGACAGGGAAGATTTGAGATTACATTACTCCATGTATTAATATCAAGTTTTTGGGAGTTTACGGTAGGATAAGTACGATGCATATAGTCATACACCAACCCACCCATGTTAAGTAAATTATTTGCATTTTGGTTCATAATATCACTGTATTTGGGATCAGTAGGTTGCATGCCAATCAGTTGAAATTGAACTGTTCCTTCGTTGCTTGTATCTGCACTGGGATCCGGGGGTGCAGCATCAGCAGCTAAAAAAGCCAATGGAGTGGAACGAAAAAAATCATGCGCTCTTTGAAATGAGTTTTTACTGTCTGCAGCTGAAATCCTTTGTGCAGCCTGTAAAGGTGAAGTTGTTGTTGCCATTGTGAAATGTTTTAAAATTTGTGAAAGAAATTTAAAGCTGTCAATTAATTGAACTCAGTAAATGTAGATTGACCCAATATGTATTTAGCAGGCAAAAAAACCTGAATCTAAAATCAGGTAGAAACACCTGTTTTGAAGGAGTGAAAAATGTTGTTGCCTTGGCTATTGTCGTAGTGGGAAAGCAGAAATGATTAAAGTGCCTGTAGTTTTAATTTCTGATATTCAATTGAACCTTGAGATACAAAAGTACAAAGAGATAAATATAGTATTGCAGTTGGTTAAATGGTCACCTCATAAATTCCAAACCTCACTGCAAAGATTACTAATCCGGCGGTGTTCTTACAGCCTGTTTTTTGTAAAAGATTATTTCTGTGACCATCTACCGTTCTAAGGCTTACATACAGTTCTTTTGCTATCTCAGCATTTGTATATTCACGGCAAATGAGCTTGAGTATTTCTTCTTCTCTTTTTGTTAATTCAACAGGAATATTATTAACGTTATGTATCGGCTGGTTTTTAAATTTCGCAGCATTTCGCATGGCCTGCATTGTATGCATGTTAAAATAAAATCCACTCCTGTGTACAGTGAAAATGGCTGTTAATAGCTCCTCTTTGTTGCAATTTTTTGCTAGGTAACCCGAGGCGCCGGCTTCAATCATCCGGTATACAAGACGTTCCTGGTCATACATTGAGAGTACAAGCACTTTAATGGAAGGATATTCTTTTTGTATTGTTTTATTCAAATCATTTCCGTTCATGTCGGGCAGTTTCATGTCCAATAACAGGATGTCAGGCAACTGTCTATTTTGCTTTAGGTATGTAAGTAACTGGCTAGCTGTTTCTGCTTCATACAGCAGTTCCAGATCGTTCGTGTCGGCAATTAATGAGGCAAGGCCCTGGCGGAATAATTGCTGGTCATCAATAAGTGCTAGTTTAATTTTATTCATTTCCGGTATTTTTTAAATGAATGGGTTGCAGGGGTATGGTAAAAACAAAGGTTGTTCCGTTTCCAGGAACGGATGTTACTTCATAGCTGCCGCCTGTTAAAGAAATTCTGCTATCAATATTATGTAAGCCTATTCCGTGTTTGTGATTACTGAGATCATATCCTTTTCCATTGTCGTTATAGCTGATGCAAACTGTGTTGTTGATGAAAGCAAATTCTATCCTGATCTCTGTAGCACCAGCATGCTTTAACGTATTGCTTAAAAGTTCTTCAAACACACGGTAGAGGTGCAGTGATGTGTCATAGGATAAATCTTTTAATACATCAGTTTCCATATTTTGAAGTAGAAACTTAATTCCGGATGAAGAATGTACTTTTTGAAATAATTCTTCAAGAGCATCGCTGCATCCAAAATATTCGAGAGTGGAGGGGGAAAGTCTGTGTGAAATTGTTCGAACCTGCCCAATTGCATCATCAATAAAACTGTTGATTTTACCAGAATTATTTGGTGCTGTAACAGTATATGCATCTTCAGTACGGTTAAAAAGTACTTTCAAGTTAAGTAATATATTGCCAACGTCATCATGAAGGTCCTTGCCAATACGTTTACGCTCATTTTCCTGTGATTGTACAACTGCTAAGAGAAGTTCCTTCTGGTGCCTTAGTTCAGCGGCCATAATTTTTTCCTGCTGTTTTATTAATTTTCTGTGTGAACGTATATAGAAAATAATAACAGCACCTGCCATTGTCATAGAGAGTAATATGCCTGCAAGAATAAGAAGATAAAAATTAAAGTTTCCTGTTTGCATATAGTGTGATTAAGGACTTTTAAAATAGCACTTGAATGTATGCTAGCTTGCGGTTTTTTTATATTGTAAAAAGGCCCATGCAAAGAAGAAATACATAATCATTACAATTGTAGCATGTATAACCCATACTATAATATTTATCTCCTGATTAGCAAGTAAAACTTGTGAAAATAAAAAGAGAAGCAACGAGCTTGAAAAGTATAATAACAGGCCAATATTTATGAGAATGAGTGGCTGTTTATTCCAGTTTTCTCTATTGTTTTCCCCAAGACTTGTATAAAAACAAGTTAATGCAAGAAAAATAATTAGGACTGCTTCTGCACTGCGTGAATACGTATTAAAAGTGTATAATGCCTGTATAAATAATGAGTTTATTAAACAAAAGACAACAAAGAGAGCTGCTAAAAGTAAGAACAGATATTTATTTAAAACGTGTGTCAAATTTTTTTGATAAAAGAATAGCAATAAAACACCTTCGACAAGTGTAAATAAATGTAATAAAGGCAGATTGTTGACCCCGGATTCAGCCAAGGTTATAGCTGCGGCATTAGTAAAAAATGAAACTAATAAATAATAAAATAGTAGCAGATATTCTGCGCCTAGTTGTTTATATTTTAGTAAAGCAATTATTAGCGGAACTGTTACAGTCAATGGAACGACATACGTAATATAAATTAAGTACATAACAACTAATCCGCATTTCTGAAATTGTTATCCGGAATATAAAGGACTGCTTTCATCACAAAAGGCTGGGCAGGGACGTGTAAAATCATAAATTGTACTGATTTCTTCTTCTGATACCCCATTTTTTTCTGTGAGAATATCTTTGTTATTCTCGTCAACAGGCACTACAATAAAACTGATGGATGAAAAATCGTTTTTGTCTGTTAAGCAGATATAGCCACGCATACCACTTACTTGATGCATATTGGCAATTGCTGTTATATCCTCAATAGGTATAAAAAAACCCCGGATTACTTTGTCGCCCATAACAGGTTTTAGAATGCTGCGCCAATTTTCTGTTTCCTGTATGGCAGTGTCTTTTGGAACTCTCTTCGGTTCTTTTTTTTGAAGTTGATTATCCATGATAGTAAAATTAATTTTTTTGTAGTGAGAACAGTGTTGAAATGAAAGTACCAAAAATAATTGAACTTAAAAAAATCGTTTCGGAATTATAGTTTTCAGCTGCCCCGGTTTTAACGATAAATTTGCTGCGCCGAACAAAGAGTAAGCAACGATTACCTTGTGTGAACGCAGTTTTGAAAGTTATAGTTGTGTAAACAGACACCGGGCCTTTTTATAGCACGATACCGTTCACCAACTCCTCCATCCACTCTCTTATCATTTTGTTCTTTTGCAGCAAAAAATGATATGCTGTTTCACTGCCTTTGGCTTTGAGTAAGAACAATTCTTTCACTGCTTTTTTCAGTGTTGGGTTTTTCTTGAGTGCAGCTTGATGCTGTAATAACAACAATGCCCAGTTCTGTACCGTAAACTGCAGCATGGGGTCTTTATGAATCGTTAATTGCAAAACATGGGCAAGTTCTTGCGCTTTATCTTTTTCAAATCTGTTTCTGTTATTCTTGTACTTCTTTTTCAGTAAAGCGGCATAAGCCAGGCTCAGATCATTGGCATCAAACCGTACACTCTTTTTTTGCAGCAGCAATTCCATCTTTGTCTTTGCCAATTGTTTTAATACGGATGCAGGGCTTCGATAACCTTTGATCGTTTTTATTTTTTCAGCTTCGTTGTTGGCTAATTGCAATTGTTCTTGCAGCATGGGACGAAAGCCTGCATGATAATACACCCAAAACGCACCGGACTTGATACCGTCACTGTTCTTTCCGCCGATCTGGTAAGGGTCCACGGTAAATCGCCTGAGTTTGTACACCTGTGCATGTACATTCAGTATCTGCTGAAAAATGTATTGTGATTCACCACCCCGGTAAGCAGGAAAAATGTTGAGGCCGATCCGTCCGCTGTCAAATAACAACCATGAACCGGCGTATGCTACGGGCAAACTATTTTTAAAAACAGTATAACCCATATAACTGTCAATCGGGTGACGTCGTTCGGGTATCATTTCCATCAATGCAATACTCAATCCTCTTGGTAATTGATAATAGGAAACCAATTTGGCATCGGTAAAACTGATGGGGTCTATCTCCCGCAGGTGACGCACAAGAACCATTCGACTGCAATCAACAATAGCGGCAGCTTCCTCTTCATTCAGTTTCACTTGTACAGGTTTCGTAATAGATGTGGATGGTGATTGTTTACGAAGCAACTCTTTATGATAATACGGTTGTACGAATGAAGCAGGCAAAGCAGTGTGATCTGTGAGTTGAATTTCAGTGTTCACACCCAATGCACTCCACAGTTCGTCTTTCACTTCAGGTCTTGTGTCATTGGCTTCAAAAACAGAAAGCAACCCATCCAGCAGATCTTGATGAGGTGCGAGTGTGCGTTCTATCCATTCCTGCCATGTAAAATAGGAGTCCTGTAAAATTTCTGATTCCAGTTTCGTCATCATGGCACATACAATGGATTGCAGTTGCCCCTCCTGTGCTTCAAAAGAAGCAATGCGGATCTTATTGGTGTATCGCTTTCGCAACCACCTGGTGATTTCAAAACCAAAAGCAGCACAGAGGGAAGTACCTGTTATACCGGTGTTGTACAAACGATATTGAATAGCATCGCTTTTCTCAATCAATGTTTGTAGTTGCTGCAGTTGTTGTTGCGCCAGTGTGTATACCGTTTTATTATCAGCATAAGCAGTCAAAAACAACAACGTATCATAATACAATTGAAAAGATGTTTTACTGTTGAATGCTTTCGGTTGAATAGACCGGAGCAGTTGTATCTTTTTGGCTGTTTCCTTTTTTCCGAATACACGCCGGAGTAAAAAGAGTTGCTGTACATCGTTGTTGGCTTGCTTCATGCAGCGTAGGGGTTGCTTGTAAAGGGAAGTTAGTTTATTTTTTGACTGATGCTGTACCATCTGTTCCATGGTGATACGCATCGGGGGCAACCGCATCGTAATGATGACAGAAATCAGGTCATTCTTCTTACCTTTCCTTTCTAACTGCATCAGTATGAGATCTTCTTTTTTAAGTTGCCTGTTGTTGCTGGCAGGTACTGTTTTCTCACAGCAAACTACATGGATCACCAACGTTACCATTGTTGATACAAAAGATGGCAAACTGCAACCTTCACAAACCATTATTGTAAAAGGAGAAAAAATTGTACAGGTTACCAGGTACAATCCCAAAATCAAAGTGCCTGACAGTGTGAACGTGGTGAATGGTACCGGTAAATTCATCATGCCCGGTATGGTGGATGGACATATCCATTTTTTTCAAAGCGGCGGGTTATATACAAGACCTGATGGTTTGAATTTGGGCAAAGTGTATCCTTATGAAAAAGATCAGCAATGGATCAGGGACAATCACAATGATCTTATGCGCCGCTACCTGGCTTGCGGTATTACAACTGTAGCAGATGTGGGTGGCCCCATGAGCAACTATGATGTACGTACAAAAAACAGTGAGAACTGTAATAGTCCCGGTGCATGGGTTACCGGTCCGTTGATCTCCACTTATCAACCACCAAATCTTGATAAAAAAGATCCGCCCATTATTAAAGTGAACAGTGAAGAAGAAGCAAGGGAACTGGTGCGTAAACAGGTTCCGTTCAAACCAGATTTTATTAAGATATGGTACATTGTTTTACCCGGTCAAACAGCAGCAGCTACCTTACCCATTGTAAAAGCAGCTATTGATGAAACACATAAAAACGGGTTAAAGGTTTGTGTACATGCTACCGAATATGAAACAGCAAAGCTGGCAGTAGAAGCAGGTGCTGATATTTTAGTGCACAGCATTGATGATCAACTATTGGATGATGCGTTTTTGAAATTGCTGAAGCAAAAAAACGTCACCTATATTCCCACAGCAATTGTAGCCAGGAAATACCGTGAAGTATTTTCGCAACAGCACCACATCACAACACATGATCTCACCTATGCTCATCCGTTCATTCTCAACCAGCTCTTTGATCTTAAACATTTAAATGAAAAAGAGATCGGTTTTGATTATCAGAAGTATTCAAAATCAATGCAATTGTTTGATAAGTTTGATACCATCATCTGGCAAAACATCAAACGGGTAACAGATGCGGGTATTAATATCGTGGCCGGTACGGATGCGGGAAATATCGGTACCATGCATGCATCCAGTTTGTTAACAGAGCTGCTGGAGATGCGTAAAAGCGGTATGAGCAATGCACAGGTATTACGTTCCTGTACGTACAATGCAGCAATTGGTTTTGGTAAAGAAACAGAAACAGGAACGATTGCTCCCAACAAACTGGCCAACTTTTTATTGCTCAATAAAAATCCATTGGACAGTGTGGCTTATGTAACTGATTTTGATGTTGTCGTTAATCGGGGCAAATGGATCAGGAAAGATACTTTGTTACCTGTATCACCACAGCTATTGGTAGATCAGCAATTTGCTGCTTATAACGCCAGGGACATTGATGCATTTTTAATTCCATACAGTGATAGTGTGGAGCTGTATGATTATCCCGGTAAATTAATTGGTAAAGGAAAAGAGGAAATGCGGAAGATGTATACCGGTTTGTTTCAGCAGGTACCGAAACTGCATGCTGAGCTGGTAAACCGTATCGTACACGGAGATGTGATCGTGGATCATGAAAGTGTGAGCGGTTTTGGAAACAAACCGGTAAGGGCCATTGCCATCTATACCATATCCAAAGGAAAAATTCAAAAAGTGGAGTTTATACAGTAGAAGTAGGATGGCATCATCTCTGTAATAATAGATTTGTTCAGTGCAACAACCGGGTGAAAGAAAGAGAAGCGTTTAACATTTTTGTTGGTAAACAGAAGTTCCTATTATTTTGCGGTTTAATTAAACAGCATGAAACAAATTTGTTGGACAGTTTTGATGATCACAGCCCTTGTAACAACAGTAACAGCACAGCAGAAGAAAAATATCAATCAACCGGTTCGTTTTTTATTAGGTGGCGCATTAGAGCTGGGTGGCGATAAAGTAGCCGAAGTGTATTTTACAGATGGGAGCACTCAATATATAAAAGCAGGACAGGGCGGTACTGTGTATGCTGGTGCGCAGTTCCGGCTCAATCAAAAACAAACCTTTTTCCTGCGCAGCAGTGTGGGTATCAAATATGTAACTACCAAGGCAGACAATGCACATATCCGTCTCACCCGCATTCCTTTTCAACTCACAGCCAATTATATATCTCCTGATAAAATACAGTTGGCAGCCGGGTTGGTCACACATCAGGCCATTCGTCTCAACTTTGATGGTTTGGGAGAGAATGCTAAACTTACTTCTTCTCCCGGTATTGTAATAGAAGCGGGTTATGGATTGGTGGCGCTTTCTTATACGTTCATGACCTATAAAGACAATGCTTCACGTTCCTACGCAGCCAATGCCATTGGTTTAACTTTTTCAGGAGTGTTTTAAACAGGAAATATAAACGCTTTCTTCTTTTGTATCAATGAACAACGTATGAAATCATTCATTACTGTTTTGCTTTTTTTTGCTCTCTCAGTGCTGCGGCGCAAATTGAAGTTTCTGTCTATGGATATATGGTCAATATCAATAACGATACCGTATTGTGTAACATCAAGATCAGTGGTAAAAAGAAAGTGACCAACTACACAAACCTCGTCATCATAACACCTGAAGGTGAAGACAAGGTTTATAAAGCTAAAGACAAAGAGGTGCTTGCCTATGGGTTTCAAAAGAACGGAATTCAGTTTCATTACCGTTTTGTGGAAGTGAACAAGAACTACGAAAGCGGTTTCTTTCGTTTGATTGATGATGGTAAAAAGTACAAACTCTATGTGAACTATCTTACTGCAGTGAACAATGGAGTAGCTGTTACCCTGCCGCATTATGCCGTCTTCAAACCCAACGGTGAATACAAAGACCTCACCACACATGTATTGGGTAACTGGAAGAAAAACCTGCGTGCCCTTTTAAGTGATAACCCGGAAGCATTGCAGGAACTGGAAACCATCAACCGGAAAGAAATAGAACAGTTTATAAAAAGACTAAACAGGGTTGAATAGGTTATTAAATGCCATCATGCAACTTCACCCTTGTACAAGCCAATCGGTATTACAGGACAGTGATCGTAACAGCAAACTCAAAATCTATGATCGTTATAAAATAAAAACTGCCCTCATGGCAGGGGCAGTTCATAAGTGCAACGGCCAATCAGTAAAATAAATGTTTAATAAGCTGTTGTTCTTTCTATCACTTTTATTGACGTTGGGTTAAAAGAACCATCTGTCTTGCATACAAGAAAACGTTTGGCAAACCCATCTAAAAAAGTATTGGTGGGCATAGTAAACGGTACAGTGATCACACCCTGTGTGGGATGATAATATCCGTTCACATCTTTAAAATGCAGCACCAGTTCTACATGATCAATTTTCCACGCATCCGTAAAAATGTTGGCTTTGTATTCAATAACAGCACCCATGCCGTTTAAACTGAAGGAGGCAAGACTGGTGGGAGGGTTATCAATTCTGGTGGTAGAGGACATAAACAGTAAAAGCGGAAAAGTATTGGATGAGTTGCTGAAAAACGTCAGCTCATTTTTCTCAATTTTTTTCACAAACTCATTATGGGTATCAGAAAGATTTTTAATGGTAGAAGGTATTAAACGGATGTTTACTTCTGATTCCCGTTCTTTACTGTCAGTACCTGTTTTGATTTTAATGTAGGCATTGGTTAAATAATACAGGTTGGGATTTACGGATGGTGCATATTGGCCGGCATAGCCTCTGAAAGAATGTGTGATGAGATTGTTGCTTTCATTGGCTTCACTCACAATATTATTTCTGTCAACCAGCAACAGATAGGTATAATTATTGGCTGTATTAAAGTAATGATCTTTGGAAATATTAAAACAACGCAATACTCCTTCTTTTTGCTCACCTCCTTTTAGTATGGTAGAAAAACTGGCTAAGGAATGACCACCTGCAGCATAATACATTTTGCCATTCAATGGATAAGAAGGTGGTGTAGCAGTAGGAATGCTGAGTGGATAATCAAGATAACCCTGTAAGGTTACATTGTTCAGATCTACAGGATCCGTTCCATTGTTACGAACCACATAAGTAGCGCTCAAACTTCCTCCATTCGCCGGATCGTATTGAAAACTTTTGATACTGACGCTCAGATCTTTTCCCTGGATCAAATTAGTGGGGGTAGTCGTGTTGGTAGGTGCCATCTTTATCGTTGTGGTTGTTCTTTCCACGATTCGGATTTGAGCATATGTGGCAATTACAGTTGCAATTACAAATAAGTTGAGAAATAAAATCTTTTTCATTGCTGCGTATTTTTAGGAGCTAAAAATGCAAACCGCCAGCAAATATTTCTATCCCTGAAAACAAGGATTTTCAGGAGTATTATGGATTCTCACGGCATACATCCTGTAGGCTATATTCCTGAAGTATAGTGAACGTATATAGGGAGCATGGAGACAGCAGGACATCGAACAGATGGCATCAACATAAAAAAATCCCAAACCAATCGGTTCGGGATTTTATCTTCAGTTACTTTTCTATTTATCGGTTCACCGTAACAATCACATTCATCATCGCTCTCACCGTAGCTGCAATACCATTGGCATCAATACCAATTTCATCATACAACTGTTTGGGTGTGCCATGTTCAACAAGACTATCAGGAATGCCCATGATCTTTACTTCAGCTTTGTAATGATGTTCGGCCATAAACTCCAGCACAGCACTTCCAAAACCACCTTTAATGGTACCATCTTCCACCGTTACTACTTTATCATACTTGCCAAACACTTCATGCAACAATTCTTCATCCAATGGTTTTGCAAAACGCATATCATAATGTGCCGGATTGATACCATCATTCTTTAATTCACGAATGGCACTGGCTGCAAAATTACCGGGGTGTCCAAAGGAGAGAATGGCAATGCCTTCACCATCTTTCAATTTCCTTCCTTTTCCGATTTCGATTTCTTTCATTTCTGTACGCCACTCCGGCATTACACCTTCACCTCTTGGATAGCGAATGGAAATAGGCAATGTATGTGAATCCAGTTGGGCTGTGTACATCATATTCCGCAATTCAGCTTCATTCATGGGTGCTGCTACAATCATGTTGGGAATGCAACGCATATAAGCAATATCATAACAACCATGATGGGTAGGTCCGTCTTCACCCACTAAACCTGCACGATCCAAACAAAAGATCACCGGTAATTTTTGAATGGCTACATCATGCACCACCATATCATAAGCACGTTGCATGAACGAAGAGTAAATATTGCAGAACACTTTCATCCCCTGTGTGGCCATACCGGCACTGAGTGTTACCGCATGTTGCTCACAAATACCCACATCGAAAGCACGGTGCGGCATTTGATCCATCATGAATTTTAAAGAAGAACCGCTGGGCATAGCAGGAGTGATGCCTACAATTTTTTCATTCTTCTCTGCCAGTTCAATAATGGTATGTCCAAATACATCCTGGTACTTGGGAGGTTGTGGTGTATCAAACTTTTTCTTTTGGATCTCACCTGTTACTTTATCAAACAAACCCGGTGCATGCCATTTGGTTTGATCTTTTTCTGCCAGTTCGTACCCTTTTCCTTTTACAGTTACAATGTGCAGCAGTTTAGGACCCGGGATATTTTTGAGATCCTTTAATGTATCTACCAGCTTTGTGATATTATGTCCATCAATCGGACCAAAATAACGCAGCTTCAAGGCTTCAAATAGATTACTGTTCTTGTTCACAAAACCTTTGACACTGTGTTCCAGTTTGCTGGCCATTTCACGGGTAAAGTTTTTACCCACGGGTAATTTGCCCAATGCATTCCAGATATCATCTTTCAAACGGTTATACGCAGGCGAAGTAGTGATATCCGTTAAATATTCTTTAAGAGCACCCACGTTGGGGTCAATGCTCATACAGTTATCATTGAGGATGATGAGCACATCACTATCAGCTACACCAGCATGGTTCATGGCTTCAAACGCCAAACCCGCTGTCATAGCACCATCACCAATTACAGCAATGCTTTTTCTATTCTCACCTTTGAGTTTAGCAGCCATGGCCATACCCAATGCTGCGGAAATGGAAGTGGATGAATGACCTACTCCAAATGTATCGTATTCACTTTCGCTGCGTTTGGGGAAACCGCTCAGTCCCTTGTACTTGCGGTTGGTATGAAATTGATCTCTGCGACCGGTAAGAATTTTATGACCATATGCCTGGTGACCCACATCCCACACCAACTGATCATACGGTGTATTATACACGTAATGAAGAGCAGTGGTGAGTTCCACCACCCCAAGACTGGCCCCAAAGTGACCGCCGTGCACACTAACGATATCGATAATGTACTGGCGAAGTTCATCACAGAACTTAGGAAGTTGGTTCATAGCGAGTTGCTTCAGATCGTCTGGGTTATTGACTTTGCTGAGCAGGGACCCCGGTTTTATTTCCATATTGAATTGAATAATGAGTAAAAATAGAGAAATTCAAATGCTCCTCAAGGGAATAAGCAGTATTTAACAACCTTTAGCGGGAAAGGTTGGGTTGCTGCCAGCTCTTTTTTGTGAGGGGAATTTATCCCTCATTTATTCCTTTTACAAAAGTAATCAACCCTTTGTACATTTAAGCCAATAAAAGCCCCTCATGAGGGTAGATTTGTAAGAGTGCAGGTGATCAAAAAAATATCGGCCTACTGGTGGTGCCAAATCATTGGCTGGGGAGCAAATATGCTCGTGAATGTGTTTTTTGCCTGGACCTTCAGGGGTACCATTTCCGGTCTTTTTGTGTGGCGGGTGTTGATATTGACCGCATTGGGTATTTTATTAACCCATTTAATGCGCTGGATCCTGTTGAAATGGAATGTGCTGCAAAAAACATTTGACCGCCAGGCGATTTATTTCTTTGCGATCACCGTTTCTTTTTCTGTCTTACTGGCGTTTTTGCAACAGATATTATACAGCACGTTTCATCTGTTTGAGCCATCGGAACAACGGTTCAGTTTTGCCAGCCGTTTAATCGGTAATTCCTTCAACTCTTTTGTAACACTGCTGGTGTGGAATCTCATCTACTTTATTTATCACTATGTAGAGCGTGTACGTAAGCAGCAGATCGAATCCTTAAAAGCAGAGTCACTCATTCGTGAACTGCAGTTGCAAACCATCAAGTCACACATCAACCCGCATTTCATATTCAATTCACTCAACAGTATTCGTGCCTTGGTGGATGAAAATCCAAGTCGTGCCCGTACTGCTATTACAGAGTTGAGTAATATTTTACGCAGCAGTATGCAGGCTGAAAAAGCCGAGACTGTTCCTTTTGAAAAAGAACTCAATATTGTAAAAGATTATTTAGCGCTGGAACAAATGCGGTTTGAAGAACGGCTGAAAGTGAAACTGGAAATTGATGAGAACACACTGGATCAACCGGTACCTCCCATGATGCTGCAAACATTGGTGGAAAATGCGATCAAGCATGGCATCAGTAAAAATGTGAGCGGGGGAGAAGTGCAGATCATTTCAAGGTTTAAAGAATTTCATCATGTGCTCATCGTCCGTAATACCGGTATGTTAAATGGAAATTATAACTATGATGGATTTGGTGTGAGCAGTACGGTAGACCGTTTGAAGCTGATGTTTGGCGACCGGGCATCTTTTGTACTGAAGAATGCCAATGAAACACATGTAGAAGCCATTGTTCAAATGCCTGTGAATATGTAAATTTCGAAAACTCTTAACCAATGCATAAAAGAGCAATTATTATTGATGATGAACGTTTGGCCCGTAATGAGTTAAAAAAATTGCTGGGCGATTACCCCGAAATAGAAGTGGTGGATGAAGCCGCCAATGTAGACGAAGGCATTCAGAAAATTGAAGTGCACAATCCTGATCTCATCTTCCTGGATATCCAGATGCCCGGTAAAACAGGGTTTGATCTCTTGCGTGAACTCAACCGTACGCCCGAAGTGATCTTTACAACAGCATATGATGAATATGCACTCCGTGCGTTTGAAGTGAATGCACTGGATTATTTGCTCAAACCCATTGAGCCCAAGCGTTTGGCAGATGCCATTCATAAACTGGAAGAAGAAGATACAGCAGAAGAAACAGAAGCAACCGCAACAGTTAATAAAAGTATTCTGAGTGAGAATGACCAGGTGTTTGTAAAAGATGGTGAACGTTGCTGGTTTGTAAAGCTCAGTGAGATCCGTTTGTTTGAAAGTGTGGGCAACTATGCCAAAGTATATTTTGGTCCTAACAAGCCACTGATTTTAAAATCACTCAATGCGCTGGAAGAACGATTGGATGAAAAAGTATTCTTCCGTGCCAACCGTAAACATATTGTGAACCTGCGCATGATTGAAAAAGTAGAGCCTTATTTCAATGGAGGGTTGTTATTGGAAATTCATGGTGGTGATAAAATTGAAGTGAGCAGAAGACAGGCGGTGAAGTTTAAGGAGATGATGAGTTTATAATCGTTTACAATTTTAAACCCGTCTGCCGACAGGCAGGTTTATAATTCCCGTCTTACATTTATGTGCGACGGGAATTCTTTTTATGATTCATTAATTCATATGTATGCGGTTATTATTCTTACTTGTTGCTGTACTTGTTTTTTCTGCATGTTCCAGATCTGTCTTCAAAGAAAAATGGACAAAGGAAACAGCTCCTGAAAAGTTTATTGCTAGGTTTGAAACCACGAAAGGAAATTTTGATATAGAGATCAAACGGGAATTATCACCGGCCGGTGCTGATCGTTTGTATCAACTGTTGAAATATAGTTTCTTTGACAGTGTAGTTTTCTATCGTGTGGTTCCAAAATTTGTAGCACAGTTTGGCACCAGTGATACAGCACTTGAAAAATCATGGAGTAACTACAAACTGCCCGATGAAGAAGTAAAAGCAAGTAATCTTCGTGGCACCATCAGTTATGCAAGAAGCGGTAAAGAAACCAGAGGAACTGTTTTCTTTATCAATCTTGTTGACAATCCAAGACTGGATACCGTTAACTATAATGGTGTAAAAGGATTTCCGGTGTTGGGAAAGGTGATTGATGGAATGAACACAGTAGATTCATTGTACAATGGCTACAGCGGCACTACCATGAATCAACTAGATACCATGTATCGAAACAAAGAAGCGTTCTTTCAAAAATTTCCAAAATTGGATCTCGTGAAGAAAGCGTATTTGCTGAAGCGAACAAAAAACTGATCTGTTATTTCACCTTCATTTGAGCAAAATAAGGATGATCCGGGTTTACAATAAGTTCCTGCCTTAATGGATGAATTAATACGTCCATATCTTCTAGGGGAATAGCTCCGAGCAAAACTTCATTATCACCCGGTAATACCATTGCTCTGCAGGTAGTAGCTCTGTTTTTGAACCTAAGCTCGACCGGTGCAACAACATCACATTGAACAATTTCTCCGTTTGCTAACTGAGCTTTTCTTTTTTCAACAACCGGCAATTGTAATTGTTCCTGAATGTTTTCGTTTATACAAAGCATATAACTACCCGTATCAACTAAAGCGGAAACTGTCATTCGTTTTATCTCGTCCTCTCCGATAATGTTTTTTCTTTGTAACGCAAGGTCTTCACCATTTATTAATTCTATTTCAGCATATACTAAACCCATAAAATCAATTTGAATAAAGTTACAAAAAAGAAAAAGGTTACATAAAATCATGCTTTCACAGGTACACTGTGTATGGCGGCAGCCATTTCTTTAATGAGGGATGCATCTTTTTCAATGGCATTGCCAATCACAATTACATCAGCACCTGCTTTGCAGTTGAGGTACGCTTTTTCAGGGTCTGTAATGCCGCCACCAACGATCAGGGGAACATTGATCTGTTTGGCTACCGCCTGTATCATGCTTTCAGGAATGGCACGTTTGGCACCACTGCCTGCATCCATATAAATCACTTTCATGCCCAGCATTTCTCCTGCCATGGCCGTGCACATAGCAATTTCATTTTTATCGGAAGGAAGAGGTGAGGCATTGCTGATATAAGAAACCGTAGTGGGTGCGCCACCATCCACCACCATATAACCGGTGGAAATGATCTCCAGTCCGCTTTGCTTAACAAAAGGAGCTGAGATCACATGCTGACCGATGAGTAACTCAGGATTACGGCCGCTGATGAGCGACAGGTATAATAAAGCATCAGCATACCTGCTTATTTGCGAAGGACTGCCGGGAAACAGGATCACAGGAATCGTACAGGAGGCTTTGATCTGCTGCACTACTTCATCCAGTTGATTGGAAATCACCAGGCTACCACCTACTAAAAAGTAATCCACCCCGGCTTCTGTACTTAGTGTAACCAATTGTGTAATCGCAGCAGCATCTACCTTATCAGGGTCAATGAGTACGGCAAAAGATTTCTGTCCTTTCTGCTTCCGGGCCTGGAGTGTATGATAGATACTGTTATTCATTATCGGTTGAGACTCTTGCAAAAATGCAAAAAAAGGGTTAGCCATCCAACTATCTGCATCTTTTGTTTCAAATACAGGGAACAGGAGTTAAACGGGCATCATTTCTGCGGCAAAATGGGTAAGTTTATACTGGGAACAACCCCGGTCATAACCTCACCAATGAAGCGCCCGATAAACACATCAGCCGCAAGGGAAAGCATGAAGCTCTTTTTTAAGACGTGAGCAGGTTTTTTAAAACTTCGCCTGATGAATGCCGTTAGTCATCTTTTCGTTCTAACATCCGCTGTAATTCAATACTGGCAAGGGTTTTAAACTTCCATGCAATCAGCCAAATTTTTTTTGAAAAAACTGTGCAGGGTTGGTGCATAAATTAAGTGTAAACCTGAAAACCTAATACGGATAAGCCTTTGCGCCCTTTTCCACACCTTGTTAATATTTAAGGTTTTGCATGTATCGTATCAAAAAATATTTTCGTTGTCTTGCGTTGTTAACGATTTCGTAACCTTACTAACTCAAAACGTATTACCATTATGGCAGGCAAACAAAAAAATCAGCAGCGGCTGCAGTTTCAGCGTCGCTTTACAAAAGAGGGCGTATCCCCCTTCGATCAGTTTGAGTATGATTACCGCACCTCTGTTATCCGCAATCCAAGTGGAGAAGTGGTATTTGAGATGAATAATGTAGAAGTGCCCAAACACTGGAGTCAGATTGCAACCGACATTTTAGCACAGAAGTATTTCCGCAAGGCGGGTGTACCGCAGGCTGATGGTTCACTGGGAAGAGAAACATCTTCCAAGCAGGTAGCACACCGTATGGCCAATTGCTGGAGAGTATGGGGTGAGCGTTACGGTTATTTCAACAGCGAAGCGGATGCACAGATATTTTACGAGGAACTGGTGTACAGCATCCTCAACCAGGTATGTGTGCCCAACAGCCCGCAATGGTTCAATTCAGGGTTATATGAAAGCTATGGTATAAAGGGTAAACCGCAGGGGCATTATTATGTAGATGCAGTTGACGGTGAATTAAAGAAATCAACATCTGCCTACGAACGTCCTCAACCGCATGCCTGCTTTATCTTAAGCGTTAGTGATGACTTGGTGAATGATGGTGGTATCATGGATCTCTGGGTTCGTGAAGCACGCATCTTTAAATATGGTTCCGGTGTAGGTACCAACTTCTCTACCATTCGTGGTGAAGGCGAAAAACTCAGCGGCGGCGGTACATCCAGCGGTTTGATGAGTTTCCTGAAAATTGGTGACCGTGCTGCAGGTGCTATCAAAAGCGGTGGTACCACACGCCGTGCTGCCAAGATGGTATGCCTGGATTTAGATCATCCTGAGATCATGGATTTCATCAACTGGAAAGTAGAAGAAGAAAAGAAAGTAGGAGCGTTGATCAATGCCGGTTATGCCTCCGATTATGAAGGCGAAGCTTATCGTACAGTGAGCGGACAAAACAGTAACAACTCTGTTCGTATCCCTAACGAATTTTTTGAGAAGCTGGAAAAAGGTGAAGATTGGGAATTGAAAGCCCGTACCGATGGCCGTACCATGAAAAAAATTCCATCACAGGAAGTATGGAATCAAATTGCTTACGCTGCATGGCGCTGTGCTGACCCCGGAACACAATATGATACTACAATCAACGAATGGCATACATCACCCAAGGGCGGACGTATCAACGCATCCAATCCCTGCAGTGAATACATGTTCCTTGATAATACTGCCTGTAATCTTGCATCTGTAAACCTTCGTCGTTTGTTTGATGAAGCCACGCAAACATTCGATGTAGAAGGATTTGAATACGTATGTCGTTTATGGACAGTGGTGCTGGAAATTTCTGTATTGATGGCACAGTTCCCATCTAAGGAAGTTGCACAACTTTCTTATGATTACAGAACACTCGGTTTGGGTTATGCCAACCTTGGTTCTATGTTGATGGTAATGGGTATTCCTTATGATAGTGAAGAAGGTCGTGGTATCGCCGGTGCTATTACAGCAATCATGACAGGTATCTCATACAAAACATCAGCGGAAATGGCCTCCTTCCTTGGTGCATTCCCCCGCTATGAAGAAAATGCGGAAGATATGCTGCGTGTCATGCGTAACCACCGTGCGGCTGCTTACGATGCAGAAGATGCATACGTTGGTTTGAGTATTAAGCCACAAGGAATCAAAGCACAGTATTGCCCTGATTACATGTTGAAGAGTGCTTGTAAGAGCTGGGATGATGCAGTAGCACTCGGCGAAAAGCATGGTTACCGTAATGCACAAACAACAGTAATTGCTCCCACCGGAACCATCGGGTTGGTGATGGATTGTGATACAACCGGTGTTGAACCTGATTTTGCATTGGTGAAGTTCAAGAAGCTGAGTGGTGGTGGTTATTTCAAGATCATCAACCAATCTGTTCCTGCTGCCTTAGTGAAATTAGGTTACAGTGAAAAAGAAATTGATGCTATTGTGAAGTATGCAGTAGGTGCTGCATCACTCAATGGTGCACCACATATCAATCCTCAATCCCTCAGCGAAAAAGGATTTATTGCTGAAGAGATCAAGAAACTGGATGCAGCTATGGCATCAGCATTTGAAATTGGTTTTGTATTTAATAAATACACATTGGGTGAAGAGTGTTTGAAACGCATTGGCTTTACTGAAGAGCAGTACAATGATTTTGAGTGGAGCTTGCTGGAGGCATTAGGTTTTACTGACAGGCAAATTGAAGAAGCCAACGATTATATCTGCGGTACGATGACCGTTGAAGGTGCTCCTTTCCTTAAAGCAGAACATTATCCTGTATTTGATTGTGCCAACAAGTGTGGTAAGAAAGGTGAACGTTATATCCACCACATGGGTCACATTCGTATGATGGCTGCTGCACAACCTTTCTTAAGTGGAGCGATCTCAAAAACAATTAATCTTCCCAATGAAGCCAATGTGGAAGAAATTGCCGAAGCATATTTTGAAAGCTGGAAGCTGGGATTGAAAGCATGTGCGTTGTACCGTGATGGTTCTAAATTGTCTCAACCGCTCAGCACCAAAGGTGATAAGAAGAAAAAAGAAAACACTGATGCTGCTGCCGTTGCAGAAGAACCAAGTGCTGTTGACAGCCCGATGGTAGATATGGCCAAACTCACTGTTGAAGAATTACTGGAAGAGCTCAACAAACGTGTACAGTCATCACCTGATACAAAACTGAAACGTCAGCTGGCACGAATTGTTGAACGCAGAACATTACCTGCTAAACGCCGTGGCTTTACACAAAAAGCAAAGATCAACGGCCAGGCTATTTTCTTGCGCACCGGTGAGTATGGTGATGGTACGCTGGGTGAAATTTTTGTTGACCTGGCGAAGGAAGGAAGTACGCTCCGCAGTTTGATGAACAGTTTTGCCATTGCTGTATCTGTTGGTTTGCAATATGGTGTTCCGCTGGAAGAGTTTGTAGAGAAGTTTGTATTCACCAAGTTTGAGCCAAGTGGTATGGTGGATCATCCGAATATCAAAACAACCACTTCTATTGTTGACTTTGTGTTCCGTTGTTTGGCGTATGAATATTTAGGTCGTACAGATTTAGTACATGTGCTGGATAAACCTGAAATAGATAATACAGGCACCGACGACTGGGACGATATTCCAACAGGATTGGAATACGAAAAAAAAACTCCGGAGTTAAGTGACGTAAGAGTGGTAGGAGTAGTGCCAACAGCACCACAAATGCAAAAAACACAACGTGCAACCAGCAGTGTAAAAGCAGAAGTGGGATTGGATGCGGTAAACATGGCGGCTAAAAGCATGCAGAGTGATGCACCTGCCTGTAACACTTGTGGTCACATTACCATCCGCAGCGGTACCTGTTACAAATGTTTGAACTGTGGTAACAGTATGGGTTGCAGTTAAACCTTACGATTCTTGGTTCCTTATAGGTAAGCCCTTTGCTTTTGCAGAGGGCTTTTTATTCTTGAGAAAAAGTGCCAGGAATAAAAAATCCTGCCTATTTAGGCAGGATTTCTACTTTAGTACAATTAAGTATTATGCTTTATACTGAGGAATCAGGCTATTTGCCAATTCCACCATTTTCTTAATACCATCTTCAGGCAATGCACCTTTCTTGAACTCAGCAAGAATATCAGCATGCTTGTTTTCCATTTCCTGTAAGAAATGCTCTTCAAATTCTTTGATACGTTTAACAGGTACTGCATTGAGCAAACCGTTTGTACCAAGGTAAATGATCGCTACCTGCTTTTCTACAGAGAAAGGAGAGTATTGAGCCTGCTTCAGAATTTCTACGTTACGGCCACCTTTATCAATTACAGCCTTTGTAGCAGCATCCAGGTCACCACCAAACTTAGAGAAGGCTTCCATTTCACGATAAAGTGCCTGATCCAGTTTCAATGTACCGGCAACTTTCTTCATGGATTTAATTTGTGCGTTACCACCCACACGGCTTACAGAAATACCTACGTTAATGGCAGGACGTATACCGGAAAGGAATAAGTTACTTTCCAGGAAGATCTGACCATCCGTAATCGAGATCACGTTGGTAGGAATGTAGGCAGATACGTCACCGGCTTGTGTTTCAATGATGGGCAATGCTGTTAATGAACCACCACCTTTCACCAAATGCTTAATGCTGTCCGGCACATCGTTCATGTTCTTCGCTACATTATCATCACCGATAACTTTTGCAGCTCTTTCCAGCAAACGGCTATGGAGATAGAATACATCACCGGGATATGCTTCACGACCCGGAGGACGTTTCAACAACAAGGATACTTCACGATAAGCTACGGCTTGTTTTGAAAGATCATCATAAATGATCAATGCAGGACGACCCGTATCACGGAAGAACTCACCAATAGCAGCACCTGCATAAGGAGCGTAGAACTGCTGAGGAGCAGGATCGCTGGCAGAAGCAGCAACGATCGTAGTATATTTCATGGCACCATTATCTTCCAATGTTTTCATTACACCGGCAATAGTGGATGCTTTTTGACCAATCGCTACGTAGATACAGTAAACAGGTTTACCGGCATCATAGAATTCTTTCTGGTTGATGATGGTGTCAATAGCAATGGCTGTTTTACCTGTTTGACGGTCACCAATGATCAACTCACGCTGACCACGGCCGATAGGGATCATGGCGTCAATGGCTTTGATACCTGTTTGCAACGGTTCTTTAACCGGCTCACGGTAAATTACACCGGGGGCTTTACGCTCCAATGGCATTTCATACAATTCACCAACGATCGGGCCTTTACCATCAATAGGTTCGCCCAATACGTTGATCACACGGCCGCTCATACCTTCACCTACTTTGATAGATGCAATTTGAGCAGTGCGGCGCACTTTAGAACCTTCTTTAATGTTCTTGCCTTCACCCATCAATACCACACCCACATTGTCTTCTTCCAGGTTCAATGCAATTGCACGAACACCGTTTTCAAATTCAACGAGTTCACCGTAACGAACATTGTTCAACCCATATACACGGGCAATACCATCACCCACCTGTAATACGGTTCCTACTTCTTCCAAATCAGCACCAACGTTAAAGTTGCTTAACTGCTGGCGAAGTATCGCTGAAATCTCATCTGGTTTAATATCTGCCATGACGCTTTATTTTAAAAAGTTTAATTAACGAATATTCTGGATGTAAATATTTTTCTGGAATTGCTTTTGGATATCTCTTAAGTCACGTGCAATGCTTGCATCGATCAAATTGCCTTTGTACTCCAGTTGAAAACCACCAATGATGGCTTCGTTCACTTCTGTTTCCAACTCCACATTTTGCAAACCCGCATCTGCTTTTACTTTGCTGATGATAGTTGCTTTTAAATCATCACTTGCAGGAGAAGCAGTGGTAAGTTTTACCCTGTGAATGTTGTTGATTTCATTGTATTGCTCAATCACAGCTCCTGCAATTTCAGGCAGGGTGCTTTCACGCCCTTTTTTTACCAGCAAATGAATAAACGAAGAAGCAAGTTTGCTTACTTTATTTCCAATGATCTGTGCTACTACTTTTTCTTTGATATCACCTTTAATAACAGGGCTGCGTAACAGGTTGGTAAAGTCCTTGCTTTGTTTGCACACATCCTGTAAATATTTCATATCAGCATACACCGCTTCCAGTTGGTTTTGCTCTTGAGCTAAAACAACCAGTGATTTTGCGTATCTGCCTGCAAGACGGGGATTTTGCATGTTTGAATTTGAAAATTTATCAATTTGAAAATTTGAAAATCAATTAAGACATCTTCAAATTTTCAAATCTTCAAATTAGTTTAACTTAACTTCTTTGGCCAGTGTGTTAATGTAAGCTTCCTGCTCATTTTTATTGCTGAGCTCACGACGCAATACTTTTTCACTTACTTCAATTACAAGATTACCCACCTGATTTTTCAGATCAGTAATAGCAGCCATTTTTTGTTGGTTAATAGCAGCCTGTGCATCAGTAATGATCTTATTGGCTTCTACTTTTGCCTGTTCTTTTGCCTCGTTTACAATTTTATCTCTTGTTTCACGGGCTTCTTTCAGCAATTGTGCTCTTTCTTCACGGGCTTTTGCCAGCAACGCTTCATTTTCATTTTTCAATTGCGCCATTTCAGCTTTTACTTTTTCAGCAGTTTCTAACGCATCAGCAATGCCTTTTTCTCTTTCACTCAATCCTTTAATGATGGCAGGCCATGCGTATTTACGCAAAATGAAAAATACTACTAAGAAGGCCAATAAGGTCCAGAATAACAAACCAAAAGCAGGAGTAAGTAAACCCATGATTTTTTATTTTAAGTCGTTCAATGTTTTTAAAATACTGCATCCGCCGCCCTGTGCATTGGATGCAGTAAAATGTTTAAGCGGCAATGATTAGAGTACCATTGCAAGGAAGCCCACGATAATAGCAAACAGGGCAGCACCTTCTACGAGGGCCGCAGTCAAGATCATGTTTGCACGGATATCATTGGAAGCTTCTGGCTGGCGTGCAATTGATTCCAAAGCACCTTTACCAATCTGACCGATACCGATACCGGCACCTACAGCTGCTAAACCTGCACCTACTGCACCACCTGCATTTGCTACCGCCTCTAAAAGAATTAAATCCATGTTTGTGAATTTATAATTGTGAAAAAATAAACTGATTAATGATGAGCCCCTTCTTCATGATGATGTTCACCTTCCATTGCCTGGCTGATGAATACAGCACTCAACATGGTAAAGATGAATGCCTGAAGAAATGCTACTAATATTTCAATGAAATAAATGAAAATGGTGAAGGGGATAGAGATAACGGTGGAACCGATACCAAAACCCTGTCCTAATTTTTCAGTGAACACGAAAATGAGGGAGATCAAACAGATGATGATGATGTGCCCTGCCACCATGTTGGCAAAAAGACGTATAATCAATGCGCCTGGCTTAATGAGCACCGCACTCAGCAATTCCACTGGTACAAGGATGAACTTCACACCCAAAGGAACTCCCGGGGGATTGAAGATATGACCCCAGTAATGCCTGTTAGAACTGAACAGAATTACGATGAAAGAAATTACACCCAGGATAACTGTAAAGGCAATATTACCTGTTACGTTAGCCGAGCCAGGAATCAATCCGAAAATATTATTGATCAGGATAAAGAAGAATACAGTTAAGAGAAAAGGAAGATACTTGGGGGCTTTTGGTCCAAGATTGGGTACAGCCACTTCATCACGAACAAACGTAATGATGGGTTCAAATAAATTTTGTTTGCCTTTAGGAGCTGTTTTCACACCCTGACCTTTGCTGTAAGAACCTGCGATACTTACCATGATCCACACGAGCAGTACCAGGGCAATGATCATTTGCACCACATTACGGGTGAGAGAGAAATCATATACCTGTTCGGCAGGATCTGTTGAAACGATCTTTTCGCCGATTTCTTCCTTTACCAGCTTATAACCTTTGTACTCAGCATGGCCATGCTCAAACTTAGAGGACATGAACACTGAAAGACCTTTTTGCTGGGAATAAAGAATCACGGGAAGGGGAAAACCAACGGGATGACCGTTCCAATCGAAGAAATGGAAGTCATGGCCGTCCATGATATGGCCAAAAATCACCTCTTTGGCGTCAAATCCTTCCTTTTTAGGGGCATGCTCGCCCTCATGAGTGGCAGGTTCCTGTTCACCCGGCTCCGGGCTGGCAAAAACTGAAACCGAATAAATCATGAAAATTGTGCTGAAAACCGCTACCAGTAAGGATTTGAAACTCAAATGACGCATACCCGTTCTGAAATTTGGCGCAAAGATAAGGGTGCGTGCCTGAAAAAGTGGGGAGCAAATAGGGAAAGTTGAAAAAAGTTATTCAGGGGAATTGAGGCCCATTTGAATACGTAGTTCTTTGATTTTTTCGAGCTCAATAATATCCTGTTTGTCTTTGGGACGATCCACTGCTTTTTTGTTGGCGAGTAGATGGTTAATATGAAGAAAGGGCACTTGTATTCCCTCAAAATCTGCAATAGAAGCCTTACTCAAACAATCATCAAATGAAAGTCTTTCAATACCTTTCATTTCGGTCATAATGTCTAAAAGAACACCATTATTTAAATAAAATTGAGTCCAGCCAGGTAAGAACTTCATGGTTTCAACTGATTCAAAATCACCATAGCCCAATTCTTTAAATGCTTTCCGCAGATTCTTTCTGTTTTCTATTGTGTCTTTAAGCCATAAATCGGCATCCTTTGTTGCCCGTGTGTACCCATGCATATTAACAGCAAAGCCGCCAACCATAATATATTGGACATTGTGCTTGTTTAACACTTTCCATAATTCTAAAAAACCATCATCATAAATGTCCATTCTTATTCTTCTATATGCTTATGAGTTATTTTGGCTGAAGAAAGCATCTTAGCTATACGCATCATTTTGCAAAAGAGCTTAAACTTTTCCATATCCGACATCATAATAGCACGGCGTCTCATTTCTGTCTCATGCTCTTCCTGTTTTTCATACGGAACAAAAGCTTCAGAAACAATATGTGGACGTTCTTCTTTACTATGGTAAGGCTTCTCTTCCATTAACTGCAAGTTAAAAAATCTTTATGGGTTTTCTTATTTGGAAGACTCTAAACCTTATCAAATCAGGCCATCACTTTAGCAAACTGCATATTGTACAGTTTGGCATAATGCCCGTTGTTGCTGAGCAGTTGTTCATGAGTACCCATTTCTTTGATCTCGCCCCTGTCCAGAACAATGATCTTATCTGCTTTGCGGATGGTAGAAAGCCGGTGAGCAATAACAATGGAAGTTCTCCCTTCGATCAACGTATCAATGGCATGTTGAATAAGCTGTTCCGATTCGGTATCAATAGAAGAAGTGGCTTCATCCAGGATCAGGATCGATGGATCGTAGAGCAGGGCACGCATAAAGCTGAGCAACTGCCTTTGCCCCTGGCTGATAGTAGCACCACGTTCCATCACATTATAATCATAATTGCCGGGCAATTGCATGATGAAGTCGTGCATGCCGATGAGCCTGGCGGCTTCCACCACTTTTTCTTTCGGAATGGCAGGGTTGAGAAGTGTAACATTATCTGTGATACTTCCGGCAAACAAAAATACATCCTGTAACACTACACCGATCTTACTGCGTAAGGCATCAGGTTCAAATGATGAAACAGAATGCCCGTCCAGTAAAATACTTCCTTTCTGTATCTCGTATAAACGATTCAGCAAACTGATGATGGATGTTTTACCACTGCCTGTATGCCCAACAATAGCAACGGTTTCGCCGGGTTGAATAGTGAATGAAACATCTTTCAATACCCAGTTCTCATCATTGTAAGCAAACCAAACATGGTTGAATTCTATTTTACCGTTTGTTATTTGTGCATTGGTGTTGTAACCTTCTGCCGGTGGTTTTAATGAATCATTGTTGTCCAGTACGCCAAATACTCTTTCGCTGGCCACCATACCCATTTGCAGTACATTGAACTTATCAGCGATTACCCGCAACGGACGAAACAGCATGTTTAACAATAGAATAAAGGCCATTACGTCACCTGCCAGCTTTGTGCCATTTGTATTGAGATTACCAATGGATTGCTCTGCACCATACCAAACCAATAAACCTAAGGATACAGCCAAAATAATTTCTACTACAGGAAAGAAAACGGAATAAGCAAAAATGGCTTTGATGTTGGCGTTGCGGTGTTCTTTATTGATCTTTTGAAACTTGGAAAATTCTTTTTCTTCCACTGCAAATGCCTGCACTACCTGCATACCCTGTATATGCTCCTGCACAAATGCATTCAGCGCTGCTACAGCATTACGTACACGATGAAAACTTTTGTTCACGCTTTCTTTAAAGTAGTAAGTAGCGATGATGAGAATTGGAAACGGAATTAAACAGATCAAAGTCAGTTGCCAGTTGAGGTAGAACATGGTAAAGAGTACCGCAACGATTGTAAGCAGATCAGCAAGAATGGGAATAAAACCTTCGGCAAAAATATCACTGATGGTTTCTATATCATTTACGGTACGGGTGGTAAGTGTGCCGATGGGAGTTTTATCAAACTGACGTAAGTTGAGATGAAGGATTTTACTGAACACCTGTGTACGCAGATCTTTTACCACTGTTTGCCCCAGCCATGCAGTAAAATAAGAAAACAAAAAACGAAGTACTGTTTCAACGAGGAGAATACCGATCTGGATGATGGTAATCACAATGAGCATTTGTGCTACACTGTTTTGAATATAGTCATTGACGGTTTTATTGATGAGCCAGGGGCGTAATGGTGACATCACTGCCAATACAATAGCCAAAACTATTGAAGCATGGTATCTTTTTTTATAGGGCGATGCATAGGCAACAATGCGCCGCAGCAAACTGAGATCAAATAGCTTTTTCCTGGTTTTTCCCCCGCTCAATGCTTTTTATTTAATGGGCAAAGGTAAATGCTTTGCTGCTTGCAACAGAAATCTGTTGCTGATGGAAGATGCAGTGGATGAACGGCACAAAAAATAATAACTCACAACCCCTGCACCACTTCTTCTGCCAATCCAAAACTCAGCGTCATACCTGCTCCACCCAAACCATTAAGTATATACACTCCTGCTTCGGGTGAAAAAAATAATTCTGTATCACCATTGGTGAGTTTGGGATAAATACCGTTCCATGTTTCAATGATGCGCCAGTCTTTAAACTGTGCAAAGCGTTTGAGGTAATCAATGATCATGTCATTGATGAAGGCTTTATCAAAAGGGTCGTGTGTGGTGCCGTATTCATGAGAATCACCAATGGTCAATTCTCCTCTTGCATTTTGTGATACCATTACATGAATCCCCCAGTCTAAATATGCGCCCAGTTCTGCTTCATACAATTCTTTTAATTGTGACAACGAAGGTGCTGCAGCAAAACTTTTGTAATGAATTAATGATAAGCCACCACATAATGCAGGACCTATCCGCCAATCATTAGGTTGTGTTGCCACACGCATCATCTGCAATTTGCATTTAGTGAGTGGATATTCAGTAAAAGATTCAGGATAAAGCGTTTCAAAATCTGCACCGCTGCAAATGAAAATAATATCTGCATCAAATTGTTCTTCATTCCCGATATATACTGTGCCTTCTGAAATGTAACTCACACATCTGTCCCAGTAAAATTCAACATTATATTTTTCTTCTAAATATGATGGAAGTGCAGCAATCGCTTCACGTGGGTCCACAATCAATTCATCAGCACTGTAAAGTCCACCCAGCAAATTTTTTGGAATAACCGCTTCTGATTTTTGCGAAACTGTTTTTGCATCTAATAATTCAACAGGGCGGTCTTTTTTGTACGCTTCATACAATTCATTCAACACTTTCCATTCTGTTTCATTGTAAGCTGTATGCAAGCTGCCAACAGCATCACTCCAAAAAACTCCATCATCTGAAATTTCTTTCCAAATGCTTCTGCTTCTCAATGCACGCTCATATAATTTACCATTGGGCTGACCAACAGGCCACACCATTCCGAAATTGCGAACGGAGGCGCCTATTGCCTTACTGCTTCGCTCCACTACCTTTACATCAAACCCTTTTAATGCCAATGCCCGTGCAGTTGCCAAACCCACAACGCCTGCACCAATAACAATCGCCTGTGTATTACTCATAATAAGGTGATTTGCCTTTGAGATATTTTTTATTGAAATAGGAAAGCGAGAAGAAAGTACCTGCAACACCAATCAATGCACATAACAAAGCTGCATTGCTGTAAAATGATGACCAGTTGGCTTCAAGGTGTAAGAGTTCTTTACTCAACATCACTAATACACTTCCCAGGTAACCAAAAGCATCAGCTATGTAAATTAAAAAACCCACATTACCGTTGATTTTAAACGCAGCAATCATACGTTCAAAAAAAATACAGTTAAAGGGTATGTAAGCCATATACAAACCCATGCCTACCAATTGCATCCACAACGCACCATCCAGCATATTGTATTTAAAAAGGAAGGATGAAATACCGGCTAATAAAAATCCTGCAAGTATCACCAAATGAATCAAACGAAATGCTTTCATGTTTTTCCGCACCAGCACCAGCAAACTCATAATGAGGAGCACCACAATGGAAGTAATCGTTTCAGTTGAAGCAAAAATTTTATAGTTACTTCCATAACCCAAATCATTCCAGATATTGCTCATAAAATTATCACGCAAATCACGGATGATGGTGAGAAAGGCGTAAGTAGCAGTGATCATTATAAGGCCGCCGCCAAATAATTGTAATACCTTTTTACGGTCTTCACCTGTCATGCTCACACGTTTGGTACGTTCACTTTCATCAACCGCATCCGGTTCAGGAATTTTTTCAAGCAGGTAAATAAATAAAACCAATGGTGCTGCAAAAATTAAACCTGTAACAAACGGCATCCATTGTTCAGTAATATCCCACTCCACCAATAACCACTTGGCTACGCTTCTTGTAAAGCCGCCGGCAAAAATGAAACTTACTGCCATGGCCGAACCTATGAAATCAGTTGCCTGCCTCCCTTCTACATAACTAAAAATGATACCCCACATGAATCCCAATACAAACCCATTCACTAAAAAACAAAACAACCCTGCTAACGGTGGCAGTAAGGCAAAGAGCAGTAAGCTGAGCCACGCAATACCAATCAATACGGCACTCGTTTTCCATCTCCCCATTCGTTTTAACTCAGAAATAAATTTAATGCCATAAAACTTGCTGAGCATATAACCGATTACCTGAAAAATGATGAGCAATGTTTGATAACGGATGCCCCAATATTGCAACTCACCAAAACCTGCAACTGTAAACGGTTTACGATATGCATATACAGACGCATAAGTTAGAAATGCAATCAATGCCGCATACAAAGCTGTTTGAATTTGTTTGGATGAGAGCGGTGCAGATGATGGATGATGTGTTATACTCACGCTCATAAAATTAAGGAAGGAAGCTCATGTAAGCTGTCAATAATTTTATCTGGTTGATATTCTTTCAAAGCTTCTCTTGTATAAGCGCCTGTTGTAACGGCCACTACTAAACCGCAACCTGCATTGCGCCCTTCCATTACATCCACTTCTGTATCGCCCACTTTTACAACTTTTGCAGCATCAGTAATTCCATGCCGCTTCATCAATTCCTGTATCATGAACGGGTGCGGCCTTCCTTCCTCCACTTCATCACTTGCAATTACATCATCCACTACTTTCCCGTTTTGCCAGTTTAATTTTTCAAGCAAAACATTTGTGATGGCTTTGGTAAAACCCGTATTCAGAGCAATTTTTATGTTTTGATTGCGGAGTGTTGTAAATATATCTTCAGCAAAAGGTAATGGTTGAAGATCTTTATCATTTTTATAAAATGCAATCATGTTTTGTGTAAACTGCTCATGAAGGGTTTCAATCAATGCATCATCAGCCATATGAAATTTTTGAAGCAGCATTCTGATGGCTTCTTTCTTTCGCCAGCCCATTACTTTGTTTACTTCATCAGCCGGAACAGTAATATTGTGTTGTGCGAGGGCAGTGATGAAAGCTTCAGCTACATTGCCTTTATCACGTACAGTAGTGCCTGCCATATCAAAAACAACAAGTGAATAGTTGGACATGTTTTTAGTTTAAAGTTTTAAACCCACTCTTATAATCAGTGTTTATGTTTAAAAGCGCCAATCCCTCCCGGGCTATCAACAGCGTCACATTCAAACATTAAAATGTAACAGGTGTTGATTGCTGTAATAAATGAGCGATGATAAGTTGATGATAGCGTTGTAAATCGTTCGGCTCTATACTTTCATCTTTCGCCTGCTCATCAATCCTGCGCATGGCAATCATTTCATGAAAAAGCGGGTTGCCTTCAAAAATATATGCTTCATCCTTACTCATTTTGCCACCCTGAAACTCCAATGTTTTTTTACTGGCTTCAGATAAACGGTTGTAATATGTTTCATCTTTGTAAGTAAGGTAACGTTTGGCGCTCACATGTGCCTGCACCAATTCAATCAACCGTTCAGAAAATCTTCGGTTGCGTAAAAAAGCAGCGCCAATTTTTTCGTGGTTCATTACACCGTAATTACTCATTACTTTTACATTATGATCAGCAACACAAATATGCCCGATGTCGTGCAGAAAAGCAGCAAGGATCATTTCATCATCACATTCCAATTGCCTTGCCAGTTCTGCACTTTGACAGGCATGTTGTAATTGTGTTACCAGCTCGCCGTAATATTCATTGCCGCCGTGTTTTTGATACAGCTCAATAATTTCATCAGCGTATGATATTGCCTGTTCCTTGTTCATAGTTGAAAATTAAATTATTCTTTAAATAATTATAAGTTATTCAGTTGCCATTGTTGATGTAATGGCCTCCGTTTTCGAATACCTGGGCAGAAATTCAAAACCTAAAAACGAAGCAATAGTAGGAGCAATTTGTTTTTGATATAATTGGCCTGCGGTTTTTAATTCGCCTGTTGCTTTTGTATCGGGTCCCATTACAGCCATCCATATCTGCCCGGCATCAGGGATTTTTGCACCATGACTGGTCCATTGTTCTTTCTTTGCATCACCACGCCCATGATCTGTGGTAATGATGATGGTTGTTTTGTTTTTATAGTAGGGGTCTATTTGCAGCCAACCCCATAAATCGGCAATCAGCTGATCCACCATATAAGCGCTGTGCAGGTACATATCGTATTTGCCGCCGTGTGCAAAATCATCTGTTTCGTCAAAACCAATGTACAGCACACGAGGCTTGTATGTTTTTAAATATTCTTTTGCGATGTAAAAGGTAAGTAAATCAGGACGCACGCCATCACCCAAAAAGCGGGGAGCGTTCATCTGCATTTCATTCAATAAATTAAAAGTGGGTGATTGAAAATGAATTGTTTCAAAGGCGCTGTTGACATATACTTTGCTGCGTTCTTCATGAAGTATCCAGGGAAACAAATCCCATGATGTAAAAGCTGCCACTTTTCCTTCAAAGCCTTTTTGTTTATTGATGAACTCCAGCACATTTTTATTTTTGTTCCAGCGTTTATCATTAGAGTTTACTGTTGTATCAGGGTTGCCGGTAAAAATTTCATTGTAACCTGGATACGAAAACCAATAAGGATTAGCGTTGTTTACAAAGTTGTTATGCCATCTGTTACCATATAACTGGCCTTGTTGTGCAATAGTGTTCCAAAAGAAGGGTAATAATTTTTTTCTTCGTTCTTCCTGTGTTTCTGCCCAAAACTTATCCTGCAACCCTTTTTTATCTTCTGTAAACTTATCATGATGGATAAGTACACTGTCAGCGCCGCCAAATACTTCCTGCCAGCGAAATCCATCCAGTGTAATGACAATTACGTTTTCCGTTTTTTGCTGTGCAGATGTGTGTACAGCGAGGGCAAGCATTAATACACAAAATATTTTTTTCATATAAATTTTTTAAAGTAAAAAGAAGGCGGAGCTAAGAATAATTCCGCCGATGTCTGTAAGAACGACAACTATTGATTATGAGAAAAAACTGCCTTACTTGTTCATCCACAGTTCACCACCCACTACATCCTGTCCTCCAAACTGCCTGTCAACTGCTGCTTTCCAGTTGCTGTTGTTTACGTTTTGTTCTGTTACAGGATAGGTCCAGCGCTTAGGTAGTACACCGCCATTACCAATACCAGCACCTACTGAAAAAACAGGAACTCCTGTTCTTCTTTGATTTAAAAATGCCTCCCAGCCGGAGTTCATAAAAAAGGCCAAGTATTTTTGCAGTAAAATTTTATTCAAACCTGCCAAACCTGTTTCATATTTTACAGTTGCCTGATTATAGTAAGTATCAAAATTGAAATTGTATGAAGCTGTTTTGTAATCTGCAATATTGGTGGGGTTCCCGCTTCTTAAAAAATAAAAGGTATTGCTGCCATTTGTAATACCATAAAACTTTATCATAGCATCTATACCATTTTTATACCATTGTTCTGCATCACCTGTAACCCATCCACGATGAATAGCTTCTGCAATATTGAAACACATTTCAGGATAGCCTGCAATAATTCCTTCTTCGGCTGCAAAGGTTCTGTAGTAGCGGTAACGACCGATTAAACTGTACAAACCACCTTGTGCTTTCGTTTCCATTTCTGTTTGATTTTCACCGTTAGGGCTTCCCACAAAAGCACGAAAATCAGTAAGCGACCAACTGTTTTGATCAATCAATTTGTAAGCTGGTTCACAAGTGGCAAATACACGTGGGTCTTCTAACGTAGTCAGATTCTTTACCCACGTCTCCGCCATGTTTAAACGAAGGGCATCAAAACCAAAGTTGGAAGGATTGAGCGGATAGCGGTTAAAATCATTGTTGTACTTATAACTGAAATTATCTGCCATGCCTGAAAACAAAGGATACTTGCTGCTGTTGCCCATGATTTGAGTAAAACGCTGACCAATCTTTAAATCAGTATCGCCGGATTTTTTACTGAGGCTTACCAATACACGCAACTGAAACGCATTCGCTAATTTTTGCCATTTGCTTAAATCGCCTTTATAAAAAAGATCATACTGCCCGAAGTTTTTATCAGCTACTTCTGTTTTTAATACGGCAAAATCATCATTGGCTTCGTCTAACCATTTCAAGATTTGCAGCATTACATCTTTTTGTGTATCGTAAGCAGGGCCGTTAATGTTTTCCAAACCTTTTAATGCCTGTGTCATAGGCACATCACCCATCAGCGATGTGATGTGATAATAATAATATGCTTTTAAAAACTTGGCTGCTGCACTGTACACATTACGTGCAGGGGCGCCAGAATTGGCCGCTTCCAATTCCATTTGCTGAATATTTTTCAGATCATTGGAGTACACACCAAACGGGCCATTGTTAAACGCATATGCATTATCACCGTAATACTGATAATTGCGACAGAAAAATTGGTTGTAACGGTGCACAGCATCCCAAGGCGCATTACCTCCCAAGCCGCCAGATAAATCATTCAACTCTTTACCCAGGATGAGGTAAGCAGGTAAACTCACAGGTTGATTGGGATTAGTCAATAAATCTTCAAACTTTTTTTTGCAGGAGTAGGTTGAGATGAGTACCAGCATCAAACCCAACTGTAGTATCTTTTTCATATAAATTGATTAATGTGATTAGAAAATGATGTTGATGTTAAAGCCATACCTGCGTGTAGAAGGCGACTGAATATCAGAAAACACCTGCTGTGTAAATTGGTCGGGGTCCACATCTTTACTTTCGTTATAAAACAGGATGAGGTTACGGCCTACCAATGATACATTCATACTGCTGATGAATTTTGCATGTTTCAGCACATTTGCAGGAATATTATAAGTAAGGGTTACTTCACGCAGTTTGGCAAATGTTCTGTCCTGGAAAATAAAATCTCTTTCACTGCTGCTGGCATAACGGCTGGCATAGTTTTGAACTGTTACCGCTTTCGTGTTGGGTACAATGGTGAGGTCTTTAAAATTGGTGATTTCACCTGTAACAGGATCAACTATTGGTTTTACACCTACCCATGTTACACCTGCACCTACAAACGTACCGCCTGTAACATCATTAGGACGATGAACGCCCCACTCACCCTGAACTGTTTCTAAATGACGACCTCCGGAAATCGTTCTGCGGCGTATCTGATTCCAGATCAATCCACCCACCACACCATCAAACTGAAATGCCAAACTGAAATTTTTATACCTGAGATTGTTGGTAATACCCCATACAAAATCAGGATCGCCATGACCAAAGATGCGTTGTGCATTACCGCCATTTACTGCATCACGCATACGCATGAGCAAACCATCTGTGTTGTGCAGATAACGTCCATCGGGAAGTTTTACAAATCCCGGACTTACTACCAAATCAACACGATCACCGTTTTTAATCCATGGAGTAGGATTGGGGTTATCAACCCAAACACGTTTAAACGTGCTCCAGTTTACCAATACATTCCATGAAAAGTTTTTCTTTTGAATAGCTGTACCGCTTAAAACAGCTTCCACACCCCGGTTACGTGTAACACCTGAGTTTACAGTAATTTGATCGTAACCTGTGGCAGAAGAAATACTTCTGTTGCCCAGTAGCTCACTTAAAGTACTGAAATAAGTTACATCCAACGCCAAGCGGTTTTTAAAGAAACGGATGTCAATACCTGCTTCTGTTGTTTTACGGTTATCCGCAGCAATATCAGGATCATTCAATCGGTTGGTGAAAGAACCTACTACAGAGTTGTTATAACCAAAACCCAAACTGTAAGTATATTTTGCAAAAGCATATCGTCCAATACCATACGGTGATTGATAGGTATCACCATAATCCAAAGGGTTACCGCCAATAAAACCAAGCGGCCCTATGGTTGAAATGGTTTGCGGGTTACGGCCTGTAGCATAAGAACCTTTCAGCTTTAAAAAGGAAACTACATCAGGCAGCTTTATATAGTCTGAAACTACAGTTGCAGCACCTGTTGAAAAATAAAAGTATTGCTGTTTGTATTTGTTATCCGGCAGGTTGGAGTGTTTATCCAACCGGCCTGTGGTAGATACAGTAAGATATTTACTCACACCAAAATCAAAAGAATAATAACCACTCAATACCAGTTGCTCTGCACTCCAGTTGAAAGTGCGAACAGGAAGTAAAGAATTGTTGAGATTATATACCCCCGGTACATTGAGATAATTAGTAGTGGCATATACACTGTTGTAGCGGATGTTTTGAATATTGCCGCCCACCATACCATCAAGCTGCAAAATGTTTTTAAATAGTTTATTGTTGTAACGCACTTGTACTTCGTTGTTAGATTCAAAAAGGTTGCGGTTATCTTCACGATAATCACCCTTGCGGTCATCTCTGCCGTAAGAACCTGCGGAGTAGGGCATTTTTTCTGTACGTGTTATACCGTATGTTGAAATACCGGGGCGCAGCATTACATTAAAATTTGGCGCAAACTTCCAATCCAGTGTAACATAACCGTATAAGTCATTCTTATAATGCCCACGCAACCATTCCTTCACCATGAACCAGGGATTGTTGTAACGCTGATACTCGGCATACTTTTGCTGAATACCTACTTTACCCTCTTGCCAGTAATTTTTCATATCATCCACACTCCAATCACTTCCCGCCCAAATGCCTACGTTATAGATTAAGCTGTTAGGGCCATAGTTTACATCAGGAAAGTTGGGAGAGTATTGACGGCTATAATTGATGTTAGCACTCAGTCTTACTTTCTTTGAAAAATTATAACCGCTTGCCATATTAAAATTGGTAATGTTCAAACCCATGTTGGGAACAATGGCACGCTGATAGGTATGACCCATACCAAAACGCAAATCATATTTATCTGTTTGCGATGCAATAGAAATATGATTGGTGCTTAATAAGCCGGTTTGTAAAAATCGACCAAGGTTATCTTTACCCCTTGCCAGCCAGGGTGTGGGGCGTATGTTGCCCGTAAATGTAGAACCATCCCGGAATGTTGTGGTGAACGTTTGGCCCGGTACCACTTCACCATCATATTGTGGTAATAACTGGCCTTCAAAACGGGGACCCCAAATATCATAATCATTGTCATTTACACCACCGCCCACGCCATCTTTAAAGGCATATTTACCCGTTGAGCCGGGGCCATACTCATCCTGCAAGCGGGGAAATGCCAAAAAACCATTTTCAAACATAGTACTGGAGTTAAACTCTACTGAAAAGCCACGTTTGTCTTTGGTTCCTTTTTTGGTGTTGATGATAATAGCGCCATCAACGGCATTGCTCCCATATAATGCTGCAGCCGTTTGACCTTTTAAGAAACTGTAGCTTTCAATGTCATCGGGGCTGATATTCCATGTATCTGTACGGATGGGAATACCATCAACCACAAATAGAATATTTCCCTGTCCACGAAAATTGATAGAAGGCTGGCGCAGCAACTCACTGTTGATATTGACCACCAGGCCTGCTACCTTTCCTTTTAAACTGTTTATGGGATTGGGCTCACGGGCTTTCACTAAGTCAGCCGTTTTTACTTCCTGTATAGCGTAAGATAATTTTTTAGTTTCTTTTTTAATACCCAAAGCCGTTACCACTACTTCGTTGAGTGATCTGGCATCTGTTTCCAGTTCAATGATAAGTCCCGATGTTTTATTAACCGTATAGTTAATTTGTTTAAAGCCTAAAGCTGAGATGATGAGCACATCGCCTGTTTTGGCATTAATGGTAAATGTACCTGAGGCGTCAGCTGAAGCTCCTTTGGAAGAACCTTTTACTTCAATTGAAGCACCTGCAACACCTGCAGCATCCGTCTTTGAAATGATTTTTCCTGTAACCAGTTGTGCATAAGCGGCAGTAAAAGAAAATGCGGTGAGAAAGAGTACTGCTAACAGTTTTCTCATCGGCAGTTGAACAGTCATAGATGTAAGTTTTGTGGTGCAAAACTTGATATATGATGTTAACAGCTTGTGATGAGAATATTAGCAACAGGTTATGTTGCAATTAACAAATCGTTATTGAAAATAGCTTCGCAGTAAAAGGGATCAATAATTAATGATTTCGTAAACATTTATTCATGTGGCAAATAAAATGATTTACATTTCACCGGTTGCTTTACGAAATGCTTTGATAAAAATGGCACCAAGGTTTTTATGCGGTGGTACATAATCTTTCAGCAATTCAGCGGCACGGCCATCACCTTTTACAGAAGTACCGATCTGTTGCCACAATGGGATCCATTCAATATTATTACCATTGCGGATCTTATCATTAATGGCACGAAGAATGGGTTCGTTCACACTAAAACTTCCCACTTGCTTGGTGGAAATGATATGTGCGTCTTCATTTACATTTAAGATCTTGGCCAGGTTTTGATAACCACCACAGCTGCCCAGCATTACAATGCGTGAGGATGGCATCATTTGCTGAATGGTATATTTCAAATGATAACTATGGCCACGGTGTACCACAAAGGTTGGGTTGATTTTATTTTTAGTGAGGTATTCAATTAAATGTTGTTGCGCCTGTGCATCAAGATCTTGTTTGTAATCTAACGGACGATTGGCGTAGATCACGTAAGGCTTTCCTTTTGTAGCCGTAATAGTTACCCATTCCGGTCCAATGTTTACACTCCATTCCGGTTTGCCATTGAACAAACCCATAAAACTTTTATAGGAAATAATACCATCTTCATCTCCATAAAAGAATACCTGCTGTACCACTTTTCCGGTGCTGTCGGCAATGCTGCTGTAATCCACCTTATATACCGGCGGAATACCTAATGCAGTTGAGAGATTCAATGTTGAATCCAGCGATGAGCGAAACAGGGTTTGCAGAATATTATAAATTACTTCACCTCTCCGGTCCTGATTTTTTAAACTGTTTTCATAATTCATCTTTACCTGGTCCATCAAAAAGCTTTGCAACTTCACATCGGTGATGCTTCCGTAACTATCTGCTACATCCACGGCATCTTCCAGTGAATTTGTTTTTTGCAAACCATTTACGAACGCATACATCAATTGGTTGCTTCTCAATTCAGGCATGGATTTTAAAAAGTCATCCAGCCTGTTGTAATTGGCGGCCATTTTGATGAACTTCTTAAACTTGTCAAACTGTACGGCCATCAGCAATGAGTCACCACGCCTGTTAGAGAAACGTGTCATCATGCGGTCGTACAATTTGGTATAAGTGCTGGTATAGATCACTTCTTCTGTTGTTACCAGCAAATAATATATCTCTTCTGAGTTGAGCGGATCACTCACACGCATACGTACAGGATCAGGGGAGTCGTGCAGTTCATTCATTACATTCACAAATGCATCTGTGGCTTTGCGCTCCAGCATGGAAAATAATTCCTTCGCCAGCATAGGTGTATCACCGGTGCTGATGCGTTGTGTGTATTTGATCTGCGTTTTTACCAGCAGCTTGTAATACTGTAATTCATTCTCAGCTACAGCCCTGATATCATCGATCGACAGATTCTTGCTCAGCAATTCATCCAAAAACGGCAGGTATAAAGTTCCGTTCAAAATATCACTGATCTTCACCAGTGTTTGCACCTTAGGATCAGTACTGCGGCGAATGACCTGTGCAGCACTGGTACGTTTTGCCTGTGCATAGGTATAAACCTGCAGCGGAATTTTAACGGCGGCAATAGAAATCAAACTATCAGCAAAAGGCTCATTCATGAATGCTCCAACGCCCTGGATAATTTGATTGGGATCTGCTTTTACTTTTTTAAGATAGATGGACTTCTTCACCAACGGTTCTTCTTTGTTTTGAAGAATCATGGGTAACAACAGTTCTGCTGCTTCAGGCGAAAGTTGATCAAATACCGGCATAATACTCTTGCCTTCACCTGTAAGCTTCATGATCTCTTTATAACTCTCAAACATCAGCGGCACCATTGGTAAGATTTCCTTTTTGGTGCGGGCATGTAAGCCAATGGCCTGCAACAGTTCATGCAGGGAACGCAGGTAACCGATCTTGGTATTGTTGTCAGCCGTCATGCGTTCAATTTCAGCACGCATTTCATCTGTTTTGCGGTAGATCACATCCGTCACCTGTATATTGATGTCGTCATTAGAGCTGAGTTTTACAAACTGGTCCACTTTTCCGTCCAGCTTATCAATGCGCTTTTGTTCTTTGATGATATTTTCATGACGAAGCACCCGGGTCATCGGAATTTCGATCTTTCCTGCCGTATCAAAACTCACATAACTGGTTTGCGCAGAGGCAACAGCACTGAATGCTATGAAAATCAGGTAGAGGGATATTCTCATACTGTCCACAAAATTAGCTTCAAAACCAATAACAACCTTCATTCCGTTTTTGAACGGTTGTGAATAAAGAGCCTGCTTTTTGTCAAAACTCCGTTAACAATTATATAATATTACCTTTTCGTGAGCGTGGATAGCACCCTCTAAATTTGCAGCCAACAATGGAACCCAAAGGAAAAAAGATCCTGATTGCAGACGACGAGCCGGATATTCTTGAAATTCTGGAGTATAATTTATCTGCCGAAGGATTTACGGTGATCAAAGCTAAAAATGGCGATGAAGCATTAGATGCTGCTAAACTGCACAAACCCGACCTCATCATCCTGGATGTAATGATGCCCCGCAAAACGGGAATGGAAGTATGCCAAATACTCCGCAGCCAGGCTGATTATGCCAATACGCTCATCATCATTCTCACAGCTATGAATGATGAAGCCAGTCATATTAAGGGCCTGGAAATGGGCGCTGATGATTATGTTACCAAGCCCATCAGTCCTAAAGTACTCATCAGTCGTGTTAATGCATTACTCCGCCGCAGTTTTCGTGCAGATGATACCATTATTAAGTTGGGTGAACTGCAAATTGATAAAGAACAATACCTCGTTAAATACAAAGGACAGGACATTATTCTCGCCAAGAAAGAGTTTGAATTACTGGCTTTACTGGCGTCGAAACCCGGGCGTGTATTTCTGCGCCATGAAATTTTAAGCCAGGTTTGGGGTACCGATGTAATTGTGGGTGACCGTACTATTGATGTACATATCCGCAAGATCCGTCAAAAACTCAATGTCGATTGCATCACCACCGTAAAAGGTGTGGGTTATAAATTTGAACTCTCTGCTTAGTTGCTTGTAACTTTGGCGGAATATTATAAGGAATGTTCAGTAACCGACATCTCAATCCCGTTCAAATTGCTGCTATCAATGCCTTTGCCATTTCTTTATTGGTGGGGCTGGCCAATTGGTATTTTATAAGAGATTGGCTCATAGCTTTGGCAACCTTTGCGGTACTGTTCATCATCAGTTATTTGCTCATCCGTTATTTTACAGAACGGTTTATTTACCGGCATATCAAACTTATTTACAAATTCATTTCTCAAACAAAAGCTACCAAACGGGAGGAGTTTTTTAATAAAAATGTATTACCCGAAAAAAGCTTGCAGGAGGTAAGAGAGGAGGTGGAAGAGTGGGCTGAGCAGAAAAAAGAAGAGATTGAAATCCTGAAGCGTAATGAACAATACCGCAAAGAGTTTTTACAAAACCTGAGTCATGAATTAAAGACACCCATTTTTGCCGTGCAGGGGTATGTGGATACATTGCTCAGCGGTGCTATGAATAAAGAAGAAGTGGCGAGAAAATTTTTGCTCAACACTTCCAAGAACATTGACCGGTTGGTGAACCTTGTTGCTGATCTTGATGAAATTTCCAAACTGGAAAGCGGAGAGCAGCTTTTGTACCGGGAAAATTTTGTGATACAGGACCTCATCACAGATGTGTTTGAAAGTCTGTCCATCAAAGCCAATGAGAAGGGAATTAAAACATCCATCAAAAAAGGATGTGAATTGCCGATTACTGTTTTTGCTGATAAAGAAAAGATACGGATGGTGCTGATCAACCTGGTTGATAATGCGATCAAATATGGCAAGCAAAACGGAAGCATTGTGTTCAGTTGCTACAAAACGGCTGATGATAATGTGCTGATAGAAATAAGTGACGATGGCTGGGGAATAGCCGAAGAACATTTGGGACGCATTTTTGAACGGTTCTACAGAACAGACCTGGCAAGAAGCCGCAAAGAAGGAGGCAGCGGCTTGGGTCTTTCCATTTGCAAACATATTATTGAGGCACATCATCACCAGATCCATGTACGCAGCACCCTGGATGTAGGAACTACTTTTGGGTTTACACTGGATGGTAAAAAGCAATAAATTATTTTTTTGGCATAAGCGTTGAAGCAAACCAATCCTTCTGTTTGTTTTTTTACTAATTTGATTTCAATAATTCTACAGCTTGCAACGTTTCTTTTTTATACTATCCTTTTTTCTTTCTGTAACTGTTGCTGCACAGCAAAAAAACATTCATTTCATCAATGGTCAATGGTTCAATGGCAGTGAGTTTGTGAATGATGAATTTTATGCGGTAGGCGGATTGTTTACCAAAACAAAACCTGTAATTGTTGATACGGTCATTGATCTGAAGCAACAATATGTGATTCCCCCTTTTGGTGAAGCACACAATCATTCACCGGATACAGATATTGATTTTGACATTTTCCGTGAACGTTATTTGAGTGACGGGATTTTTTATATCAAAAACCCCAACAGTATTCCTTACACAACAAAGAAGGTGAGCCGGCTTATTAATCAGCCATCCAGTGTGGATGTTGTGTTTGCCAATGGAGGATTAACTGGTAGTGGTGGTCATCCTGTGCCATTGTACAGTTACATGATCTCAACAAGATATAAGGAAGCCATCAAGGGATGGACAGGAAGGAGCATGGAAGGCACTGCTTATTATGTGATTGACACAAAGGAAGACATTGATAAGAAATGGCCATTCATAATTGCAGATAAACCTGCTTTCATCAAACTGTATCTCCTGTACAGTGAAGAATATGAACAGCGGAAAAACGATTCAACATTCAATGGAAAAAAGGGATTGAATCCCAAACTTTTAAAGTATATCGTAAACAAAGCACATACTGCCGGTTTAACGGTTAGTTGTCATGTGGAAACACCGGCCGATGTGAGGAATGCTGTAAAAAGCGGTATGGATGAGATCAATCATTTGCCGGGGTATCAAATCAGATGGAAGGACGGATTTCAACCGGCTTACTATCAACTCTCTGCTTCTCTTGTAAAAAAGATGAAACGTGCCGGGGTACATGTTGATCCCAATTATTCATTATCTGAAACTGAATTAATTGAGCGGGACCCTTTACAATACCAGCAACGCCGGGAAGTACAGATCCGCAATCTGCAATTACTTAAAAAATATAAAGTACCTGTAACTGTTGCCTGTGATAGTTATAATTACACGGCCAGAACAGAGCTGGAATATTTATCAAAGCTCAACGTGTATTCCAATCTTGAGCTGTTAAAAATGTGGTGCGAAACAACACCACTTGTTATTTTCCCGCAACGAAAGATTGCTGCATTCAAAGAAGGGTATGAAGCCAGTTTCCTGGTGTTGAAGGAAAACCCGCTGTACCATCTGCAATCATTGTTCAACATTCAACTTCGGGTAAAGCAGGGTCAACTGCTTTGGTAAAAATAAAACACCCGTATAAAAATACAGGTGACCCGTTTTCAAGCTAAAATGATTGCTTGTAACTATTGAGTATGAGAAAATCTATCAGTTGTAAAATTCGTTTTTCAGTGTGATGGATATGTTAGCGGATTGTTATTGAATGATTATTATAAAAAAGCCCCCTGTGAACAGGGGGCCGTAATAAAGGATACTTGCTTAAGGAAAACTTTTATAAATGAATTCTATTAATAAGGATTTGTTTGCGGTGTAAAGCTGGCCCAACCACTGGTCCAGTTGGTAGTACCAAAGGCACCAATATAGGTTGTGGTTGTAAAACCACTAAGCCCAAAGAAACTGGCACCACTTAATGCAGGACTTCCTGCTTTAGGCAAAAAGTTGGGTGCATTTAAACTGAACGGATTTTCAAGCATGATGTCATTAGCACTTGCAAATGTTTTACAACTATCAACACCTTCTGCTTTGGCCTGTACGGTAGCAGCATTAATCAATGAAGTAGCGTTTACTCTGTAAGGACTTGCAACTGCGTGAACCAGATTATGACGGAAACGTGAACGGCCATCAATATAAGCAGCAGCAGTTGAATCGCTTTCAAACTGGAAACCGGCATCTTGATAACCTATCAAAATTGAGTTGGTTAAAGAAAATTGAGTTGATCTTCTGAATCTTGTATTGAAGTTATGATTATCTAAAGTACCTGGTGCATTATTAGGGCCAATAAACGTAAAGTTACTTAATTGAGGACGGGTACGTGGGCCTGCTGTTGAACTGGCACCATCATTATCACACTCAATACCATTGCCGGCATCACCACCATCTACAAACAACGGATCACGAAGTGATAATGCAAACTGAATACGACCTACATAACCAAAATCAAAATCAAAGTCATCATCGGCTGTTGCATATGCAATCAGATTTTTGCAATTAACAGTTCCACCAAAAAACTCATAGGAATCATCATTGCAATACGAAACCTGTATATTCTCAATAACAGTACCGTTGCCTACACCTCCCAGTGTGAGACCGTTAATCTCTGAACCGGGATCGGCAGCGATACCTGCAAATTCAATACGTACATAACGAAGAATACCGCTGTTGTCGTTGGCAAGACTTCCGCCATACACTGCGTTGATACCACCTTCAAGGATGGGAGTAGTGGTGCGGTTGGTGGGAGCATTTCCTGCAATGGCAATACCACCCCAGTCACCGGGTTTGCGTTGTCCGGGAGCTTTGCCTGATGTAAATACAATGGGTTCACTGGCGGTACCTTCTGCAATGATCCTGGAGTTTTGCTCAATGATCAACGCACCTTTTTGTACAGTATCACCTACAATCAATGAACCTGCGGCAAACGTAATGCGGGCACGGTTATTTACATATACATAACCCTTTAAAATGTATTTACCTTTTGGTAATTCCACATTTTCATTAATTACACCACTGATTACTTTAGAAGCAATGATGCGTTCCTGTAATGAACCAGTACCGGGGTTTGATGTTCCTGAATTGGTAATGGAATCATCAATAGCTACTTTAATACAGGAGCTAAATGTTAAGGCTGTAATAACTGCTAACGAAGTGAGGACTTGTTTCATATATCCTTTTTTATTGTTGTTTATATTTTGAGTAGTTGTCTATTTTCCTTTCAAATCAAAGTCATATGTAAAGCCAATGGTAAAAGTTGTACCGGGTTTAAAAGAACTGAATGTTTTGTCAACCCCATCGTTATATACTTTGGCATTGTTGCGGTTTTCGTATGTTTCTACAGGTTGATTGAAGATGTCGCTGATGGTAAGACGAACTTCTCCCTTACGCTTGAGAATTTTCTGTGAGAACTGGAAGTCCAGCAGATGACGGGGACGTTCATAGATGTCACCAAAATCTGCATTACCCACCAAAGCCAAACGCTGGCCTATACGGTTGTACAGTAATGAAATACCGCTGCCTGCTTTTGAATCGTATTGAAAACCGGCATTAATAAGATAGGGAGATTGACCCTGCAACGGACGTTCAGTAGGTGCCAGTGTGTTGCCTGAAGCATCTACATTGGCCAGTAATACTTCAGAATAAATCACTGATACATTACCGGTAAAATATAATTTTTCTAACCATGATTTAGATGGTGCAAAAAAGGATAAACTTTTTCTGAATTCCACCTCACCTCCGTATAATGTAGCACTTGCTGCATTTTGAAATTCGTATTGACGGCGTGTAGCCACACTGGCACTGTTCAAACGAAGTTCAATAGGGTCTGTAAAATCTTTGAAGAATACACCTGCTGAAATCACTTCACCAGCTTTAGGGTACCACTCGTAACGGAGATCTGCATTGAGTATACTGCTTCTTTTTAAATTGGGTTGACCTGCAGTAGATGCGATCACTTCAAAATCAAAGAATGCAAACGGAGCAATTTCCCTGAACTCAGGACGTGCAACTGTTCTTGAAGCTGCGGCACGAATATTTGATTTGCCTGTATTAAAAGTGATATTTGCTGAGGGAAGGAAATCAACTTTTTTCGTGAGAATAACCTGTGCTTTTTCAGTTCCCTGCTGGTTAGATTTGAGAAGCTGTTCAAAATTTTCTACACGTGTGCCCCAGATCAAGCGCCAGTTATCAGCAATCTTATTGTCAAACATTACATATCCAGCTGAAAGAGCTGAAATACCATAATACTTATCCTGAGGATTTTGCAAAGCAGTTGTTAATTCAAATCCGTTTGATTTGGTAAAGTTTTCTTTGGCGAAAATTTTATCATACGGCAATGAAAGAAGGGAAACATCAGAAGGTTCCGTATACCCAAAGATGGTAGCTCTGAAATCACGGAGACGAACAGTGGTGCTTCCACCAATTTTTACGGTTTGCTTTTGCTCACCAATTTTAAAATCATAAGCCAGTGAACCATTGGCGCCCAAACCATGATCGGTTAAGTTGCTGAAGAAGCGGTTCGTGTTATTACCTCTGAGATTGGCCAAAAATGGATTGTTGGTACCAATACCTTTTCCATAGGTAAGAACTCTCAAATCGGGTTGTTCTTTATGATTATAGGAATAATTAAGATTCCAGTTGAATTTCAATTTCGAGGCAAATGTATGTGCACCCTCAAGTTGAGAGGAGAAGAGAGTACGTTGATTTACTACAGATGAACGCAGGGATACATCCTGCAGATTTTCGGTGTTAATACCGGTACGTTGATAATAGTTGTCTTCAAACAACTGGTTGAATAAATTTTTGAAGGCTACTTTATTTTTTCCTTTTGTCCAGGCAAGATTTACAATACCGCCAATGTTGGTGTTGTATTTATTTTGTTGATCCGTATAATCAAAGAATGCCTGGCTATTTTGACCTCTTTCAAACAGTTCTTTAGTAGCAGTGTATAACAACTTTGAATTTCTGTAAGTAAGACCTACTACAGAACCGAAAGTACCGCCCTTTTGTCCACGAATGGCATTGCCCCAGGTAATGTTATAAGATTGGATAGGTCCGGCAATGCTGTTGGTCTCTGCCCAAACATCATCACGAAAATCAGCAGCTATTTTTCTTCTTTCCTCAACTGGTAATGTATTGTACACACTGTAGGTTAAAGGATAAGAAGAAGGAATATTTCTTCTGTCATCAAAACCAAGCCAATCTGTTTCACCACGTTGATTGCTGGTGAAATCTTTACCAATGGATTGTGTATTGAAACCTAAGCCAATACCAACGGTTACAAAGTTTTTAGAAGGAATGTCTTTTGTATTGATCTGAACCAAACCACCGGCAAACTCACCTGTAAGATCTGGAGTTGCCGTTTTATTGATGATGATATTATCGATCAGTTGAGACGGAATTACATCAAAAGAAAATGCTTTTTTATCAGGCTCCGATGATGGAAGCATAGCGTTATTGATGAGCGCCTGGTTGTAACGGTCGCTCAAACCACGAACAATAACAAACTTATTATCCTGGATAGAAGCACCACTTACACGACGCAATACTTCACTGGTGTTTTTATCAGGTGTACGACGGATGAAATCGGCCGCCAAACCGCTGGAAAGGGAAACATTGTTCCGCTGAAAGTTCAATAAACCGGAAGTGTTTTCTTTACGGGCCGTACTGCGGATCACAATTTCACCAACTTCTTTCGCAGCTACTTCCATAACAATGGTGATCACATTATCACCATCCACTGATACTTCTACTTCATCCACTGCTTTCGACTGGTAACCAACAGCCGTAACGGTAATCGTATATTTTTTTCCCTGCTCTAAGGTGAGGGTAAAACGACCTTCCACATCAGCCGCACTGTTTCTGGTTGCGCCGCTAACATTGATAGTAGCGCCTGCAACAGGTTCGTTTTTCTGGTTAAGCACACGGCCTGATAGTCTTATTGATTGGGCTGATGCGATGAAGGTGATGAAGAGAAATACAAGTGTAAAAATGGGTTTCCTTAAAGCGTTCCTTAACATAGTTTCAAATTATGCCGCAAAGGAACCCATGGCATGTTACTGCAATGTAAAGGCCATGTTAAGGAATTATTAACGGAGGCGTCAGTTGGTGAATAGTAAACCCTTGCCCTAATGTTAAGAAATTATTAAGTCACCCCCCGTTCCCGCATCCAAAAGCCAATCTTATACCTTTGCGCCAAAACATATTGATATGTCAGGCATTAACTCATTCATGAAGCTCTTTCTTCCAAAGGATAAGATATTTTATAAATTGTTTGAAGAAGTATCCATCACCAGCCTGGAAATGGCCAAACTGCTGAAAAAAATGGTAAGTGAGCCTTCTTATGATGAGCGGGAAAAGATTCTTCGTGAAATTGAAGACCTGGAACATAAAAACGACGATGTAACTCATAAAATATTTACGGAATTAAGCCGCAATTTTATTACCCCTTTTGACCGGGAAGACATTCACTACCTCGCCTCCGCTATGGATGATGTAGCGGATTATATTTTTGCTTCTGCCAAAAAAATCAATTTTTACAGGGTTGACCCCTTGCATAATAATTTCGGAAAAATGGCCGATCTAATTGTGCAGGGATGTGAGAGCATTGCAAATGCTGTGAGTGAGTTAAAGGATATGAAAAACATGCGCAAAATAACCGACTCCCTGGTAAAAGTGAACAGTATTGAAAACCAGGCAGATGACATTTTTGATTTGAGTATTGAGCGTTTATTTGCTACTGAGCAGGATGCCAAAGAAGTCATCAAAAAGCGTGAAATTTTCCAGGTAATGGAAATTGCAACCGATAAGTGTGAGGATGCCGCTAATGTTATTGAATCCATCATTGTAAAATACGCATAAACGAAATCTGAAGATTTGAAAATCAATTATTTGAAAATTTAATGCATGGCCTGCCTCAATTTTCAAATTTTCAAATCTCCCAATTTTCAAAATCCCCAACATGACTTTAGTAGTTATTATTATAGCCCTCGCCCTTGTCTTTGATTATATCAATGGATTTCATGATGCGGCGAATTCAATCGCCACTATTGTATCTACTAAAGTATTAACTCCATTTCAGGCGGTAGTGTGGGCTGCATTTTTTAATTCGATTGCTTTTTTCATTTTCAGTGATCATGCAGTAGCCAATACGATTGCTAAAACAGTTCATGCCGAGCATATTACATTGCCTGTTGTTCTGTGCGGGTTACTTGCAGCCATTACATGGAACCTGTTAACATGGTGGTATGGTATTCCTTCTTCTTCATCACACACATTAATTGGTGGATTTGCCGGCGCTGCTATTGCACATGCCGGTTTTAACAGTATTGATCAGGCGAGTATTTATAAAACATTAATGTTTATTATCCTGGCACCTATCATTGGCATGCTGATTTCCATGTTTATTACTGTTATAACCCTGCAGCGAAATTTTTGGTTCAAGATCGCCATTATTACAGCAGTGATAGGAGCCTGTATTTTTCTTGTACCATTCAAAAAAGATTTTGAAAAATGGGCATTACTGGGTATTGGTATTGTGTTCGTGCTTTCCTATTTCTACAATTATATTAAGGGCGAAAATGCGTATCGTACGGCCAATATGTACAAATCATTACAGTTGGTTTCATCAGCAGCATTTAGTGTAGGGCATGGCGGTAATGATGCCCAAAAAGTAATGGGTATTATTACTGTTGCGCTCATTGCCGGAGGTCAAATACAAACCTTTGATCAAATGCCTAACTGGGTGCCTATTGCCTGTTATGCAGCCATCGGTTTAGGTACTATGAGCGGCGGCTGGAAGATTGTAAAAACAATGGGTACAAAAATTACAAAAGTTACACCATTGGAAGGTGTTTGTGCCGAAACTGCAGGCGCTATTACCTTGTTTACTGCTGCTAACTTAGGCGCTCCCGTTAGTACCACACATACCATTACAGGTTCTATTATTGGTGTTGGTGCTACCAAACGTTTAAGTGCGGTACGCTGGGGTGTTACTGTAAATCTTGTTTGGGCCTGGATACTAACAATTCCTGTGAGCGGATTATTAGCAGCAGCCTGCTATTACATATACCATTTCATCTTTTAGTTTCATTGAATTTTATTTGGCAGTTTTCTTCATCTTTGCCGCATAACTATTACGTATGAAAGGAATCATCCTTGCAGGCGGATCCGGTACAAGATTGCATCCCATTACGTTTGCTATCAGTAAACAGATCATGCCTATTTATGATAAGCCGATGATCTATTATCCGCTCAGCATTTTAATGATGGCAGGTATTAAAGAGATTCTCATTATATCAACGCCTCATGATCTGCCTCATTTCAAAAGATTGCTGGGTGATGGAAAAAATTTAGGTGTCTCCTTTAGTTATGCTGAGCAGGCTGTGCCTAATGGATTGGCACAGGCATTTGTAATTGGTAAAGAATTTATCGGTAATGATAAAGTGGCATTGGTATTAGGCGATAATATTTTTTATGGCGCAGGATTAGGAACATTGTTAAGCAATAATACCAATCCCGACGGAGGAATTATTTATGCGTATCATGTAAGTGATCCTGAACGTTACGGTGTGGTAGAGTTTGATAAAGAAAATAATGTTTTGAGTATTGAAGAGAAACCAACACAACCCAAAAGCAATTATGCAGTGCCTGGTTTGTATTTTTATGATAATGAGGTGGTAGAGATTGCAAAGAATTTGCAACCAAGCCCAAGAGGAGAATATGAAATCACAGATGTTAACAAAGAATATCTAAAGCGGGGAAAGCTGAAAGTCTCAATATTAGACAGGGGAACAGCATGGTTAGATACAGGAACCTTTGATTCATTGATGCAGGCATCACAATTTGTACAGGTCATTGAACAGCGGCAGGGAATTAAAATTGCCTGTATTGAAGAAATAGCATGGCGTAAAGGATTTATTACAACAGAACAGTTGAAAGCATTGGCCCAACCACTTTTAAAAAGCGGGTATGGACAATATCTTATGAATCTTATCAACCAGAAATAGGAGAAGGGCATGAAGAAAATCTTGGTTACCGGAGGATGTGGTTATATTGGTTCACACACCATTGTGGACCTGGTGCAGCATGGGTATGAAGTTATTTCTATTGATAATAACTCACGCTCCACACCAAGAATACTGGAAGGAGTAGAACGGATTGTTGGAAAGAAGATCAAGAATTATAAGGTTGATCTGTGTAATTACGATGATACATATGCCGTTATCCAGGAAAATGCGGATATAGCCGGTATCATTCATTTTGCAGCGTATAAAGCTGTGGGTGAAAGTGTGGAGCATCCGTTGATGTATTTTGAAAATAATTTGCTGTCACTCATCAATCTTCTCAAGTGTGTGGATGAGTTTAAGATCCCTCATTTTGTATTTTCATCCTCCTGCACGGTATATGGTAATCCTGATACAATTCCTGTAACAGAAGAAACACCGCCCAAACCGGCCGAAAGCCCTTATGGTTATACAAAACAAATGGGAGAGCAAATTGTAAGTGAAACCATCAAGCACAGCGTATCAACAGCTGTACTGCTACGTTATTTTAATCCCGTTGGTGCACACCCAAGCGGATTGATCGGTGAGCTGCCTGTTGGCAAACCACAAAATCTCGTTCCTGCCATTACACAAACTGCTATTGGCAAATTGCCACAGTTAACTGTGTTTGGTGATGATTATCCCACAAGAGATGGGTCCTGCGTTCGTGATTTTATTCATGTTTGTGACCTGGCACATGCACATACGTTGGCGTTGGATTATCTCATCAGCCTCAAAAATTTCACTTCCTGTGAAGTATATAACCTGGGCAGTGGTAGTGGAGTAACCGTATTGGAAGCCATCAAAGCATTTGAAAAAGTAAGCGGCCAGCAATTGAATTATAAAATTGGCCCACGACGCAATGGCGATGTGGTAGCTATTTATGCCAATAATGATAAGGCTAAAACCTTTTTGGGCTGGGAAGCCAAATTTAGTTTGGAAGATATGATGCGTACTGCCTGGCAATGGGAACAGTACCTGGAAGAAGATGAGAGTTTATACGCCGGCCAAAAAGGAGATTTGAACTAAAACAATTGTGGCTTTTCTGTGAGTTACTTGCCCCATTCAGTTCCCTTCAACTCAAAACTTTCCCTTTTCTTTGCAGCAAATTTTTTATACCCTCTAATTTCTATTGACAATGGCATTGAAAGATATTCAGGTAACCGGTAATAAGGATACACGCAGTGGTTTTGGTGATGGTATTGTAGAAGCAGCCCGTAATAATGAAAACGTAGTGGCATTAACAGCAGACCTGGCCGGTTCTCTCAAACTCAACCAATTCATGAAAGAGTTTCCTGAGCGTTTTATTCAATGTGGTATTGCAGAAGCCAATATGATGGGTATTGCAGCAGGATTAACCATTGGCGGTAAAATTCCATATACCACTACGTTTGCCAACTTCAGCACAGGTCGTGTATATGATCAAATTCGCCAAAGTATCGCATATAGTGGTAAGAATGTAAAAATTTGCGCCAGCCATGCAGGTCTTACTTTGGGCGAGGATGGCGCAACGCATCAAATATTAGAAGATATAGGTTTGATGAAGATGTTACCGGGCATGACAGTGATCGTTCCCGCTGACTACAATCAAACCAAACAGGCGACCATGGCCATTGCCAACTATGAAGGTCCGGTGTATCTGCGTTTCGGTCGCCCGGTATGGCCCATTTTCACAAAACCGGAAGATGAATTTGTAATTGGTAAAGCACAAAAGCTGAGCGATGGAACCGGTGTAACCATCTTTGCCTGCGGTCATATGGTTTGGAATGCAGTGCAGGCCGGCATAGCGTTGGAAGAAAAGGGAATTTCAGTTGAAGTGATCAACATTCACACCATCAAACCATTGGATGAAGAAGCCGTGCTGAACTCATTGCGTAAAACCAAATGTGCCGTTACTGCTGAAGAGCATAATGTCATTGGGGGCTTAGGTGATAGTATTGCACAGGTAGCTGCCAAACCCCTGCCAGTTCCTATTGAATATATTGGTACAAACGATACGTTTGGTGAAAGCGGTAAACCCCTGGAATTATTGAAGAAATACGGGCTGGATGTGTCTGATATAGTTGCTGCCGCTGAAAAAGTGAT
>Ga0208492_1000077_pt1 | contig 101498 bp, 98 predicted proteins | sample Subbioar_CSW14AB_FD_184820 | JGI IMG/M metagenome (GOLD analysis project Ga0208492, IMG submission 184820) | Serpentinite rock and fluid subsurface biosphere microbial communities from McLaughlin Reserve, California, USA - CR12Mar_CSW14AB (SPAdes) | ecosystem: Environmental > Terrestrial > Deep...
GGAGCCGCGGGGCTTCCCGTTGACGCTTGTCGACCAGCATCTGCAGCGGGGTTCCGTCGAACGGCAACGTGCCGGTGATCGCTTCGAACGCGATGACCCCGAGCGCGTAGCCGTCCGCCGGCGGCCCGAAGTCGCCGTGCGCTTGTTCTGGCGCTGCGTAGGCAGCGGTCCCCTCGAAGGTGTCGCCGGTGGCCTCGCGCTCGGTGACCAGGCCGTAGTCGAGGATCAACACCCGACCGTCCGGACGCACGAGCACGTTCGAGGGCTTCAAGTCGCGGTGGCACAGTCCGTGGGCGTGCAGCTCCGCGATGCCGGCCGAGAGTTGTGCCAATGCATCCCGTAGTCGCGCCTCGTCGAAGCGCGCCTCGGGGCGCCGCCGCACGCTGGGGGCGTCTCCGAACGTGTCGGTCTCGGTCGCGTCGGGGCGTGCCGGCCAAGACCGCGCTGCCTCTCGTCGAATAAACGACACGACATCGACACCGTCGACGATCTCCATGGTGAAGAAGCAGCTCTCGTCGTCGACGAACAGATCGTAGAGGGCGAGCAGGTTCGGGTGCGCGACGTCGGCGAGCGCCCGGAACTCCTGCTTCAGCCGGAGCACCGACGAGGCGCCGGGACGGCGCAGGGTCTTGAGCGCGACCTCGACGCCGCGTTCACGATCGAACGCCGCCCAGACCTCGCCCTGGCCACCCGTGCCGAGCCGGCGGCGAACCTCGAAGCGTGCGTGCGAAGGCGGGGGCAGACCGCTGATGGTAGACGACGCGGCGAGGGACCATGTGGCCCCTCGCGCGTCGCCTCGGTCCGGCTACCGCGCGCGGCTACCGGACTGAGCCCTCGCCTCGGATCAGAGGCAGTCCTCGCCCTCGCAGTCGGGCGGAGGCGGAGGCGGAGGCGGAGGCGGAGGCGGAGGCGGAGGCGGCCCCGCGTCGTCCGGAGGCGGAGGCGGAGGCGCAGCCGGCGGCTTGCACTTGAAGTTGTCGGTCTTCGACCAGCGATGGACGAAGCCGTGGACACCATCGCCCGGGCTGTACTGGCTCACGGGTGTCAACCACGCCTTGTATTCGTTGCCGGGGTTGGGGGTGGCGTCGAACGGCCACAGCTGCACCGTGACGCTGCCGTCGTTGATGTCCGTGCCCTGGTCGTGGCTGCCGTTGTACGCGGAGAACTCTCCGCTCGCTCCGACGGTGACCTTGCGCATCGCGATGCTGTCGTTAGACAGCAGCACCGAGGGAGGCCCGCCCGAGGGGCTCGTCACCATGAAGTAGTAGTCACCGGGAGGGAGCGCGGGGCCGCCGCCCTTGGGACCACCATTCAGGTACACGTCGCGACAACTCTCGTAGATATTCGCGTTGACCTTCGAGCCGTCCTTGGTGGTGGTGAAGATCGCTCCGTGGAACCCACCTCCTTCACCGTTCACTTCTTGGGAGTTGCTCGAGGAGCCATCCTTGTTCGACGCACAGGCGCTCGCGGCAACGAGGCACACGAGTCCCATGACATGAATTCCCTTCATGATTCCTCCTGATCGCGTTGTCCCGAGACGTCACCTGACGTCGGCTGGGAGTGCCCGGATGGCTGCACCGGGGGTGCCATGGCACAGTGCTACGTGAACGCTCGCGCCAGGCTGGCCCGGTTCTGCGAATGGCTGAAGGGTTGTGCGCCCGATGGCCGCGCTCGCGTACAAAAAGGCGCGAGGGCCCAAGGCTGACCTTCGGCCCTCGACGGGGTTGGTGCGTGGATCAGTGGTGGCCGGACCAGCGCTCGACGAGACGGAGGAACGAGAGCACGCCGTGACCCGTGGCGCCCTTGGGGTACCAGCCGACCGGCTTGTCCGAGGTGACCGGGCCCGCGATGTCGCAGTGGACCCACGGCACGTCGCCGACGAACTCACGGAGGAACAACGCCGCGGTGATCGAGCCGCCGTAGCGCGAGCCCATGTGCTTGAGATCGGCGATTTCGCTCTTGAGCTGATCGCGCAGGTCCTCGAGCAGCGGCATCCGCCACATCTGCTCGCCTGCTTCCTTGACCGCATCGGCGAAGTCGTCGGCGACCTTGTCCTGGTTCGCGTAGAAGCCGCTGCAGGTGTTGCCGAGAGCGACCATGCATGCGCCGGTGAGCGTCGCGTTGTCGACGATGAGATCGGGCTCGAGCGCCTTGGCGTAGGTGAGCGCGTCGGCGAGCACCAAACGGCCCTCGGCGTCGGTGTTGATGATCTCGACGTACTTGCCGTCCATCGACGGCCAGACGTCGCCCGGACGGTAGCTGTTGCCGTCGGGCATGTTGTCGGTCGCGGCGAAGATGCCGTGCACTTCGATGTTCGGCTTCACCGCGGCGATCGCGGCCATCAAGCCGACGACGTTCGCGGCGCCGGTCATGTCGACCTTCATGTCGAGCATGCCGTCGGCCGGCTTGATGCAGAGACCACCGCTGTCGAAGGTGAGGCCCTTGCCGACGAAGACGATCTTCTTCGCGCCCTTCTTCGCGCCCTTGGGCGTGTAGGTCATGTGCACGAAGCGGGGCTCGTTGGTCGAGCCCTGGTTGACCGCGAGCAGGAGGTGCATCTTGCGGCGCCTGATCTCGGCCTTGTCGAAGACCTGGATCTTGAGGCCGTTCTCCTTGGCCACGGTCGCAGCCCGGTTGGCGAGCTCCACCGCGTCGAGGATGTTCGGCGGCTCGGTGACCAGGTCGCGGGTGAAGTTCACCGCGCGGCCGATCGCCTCGCCGACGCGCAGTCCTTCGCGCGCGTTGGCGTCGACCTTGTCGACGATGATGTTCACCGTCTCGATCTCGACCTTCGGCGCGCGGTCGCCCGAGAGGTACTTGGTGAAGCGATATGCACCGAGCACGGCGCCTTCGGCGAGCGCGCGGACCGTGGCCTTCTCGCCATCGGGAGCGAGGATGCCGAGGGTCTTCGCCTTCTCGCCGTTGGCGGTGCGCGCGGCGCGTGCGGCCATCGCGCGGAGCTGCGGGGCCTTGGCGTGGCGAGCGTCGCCGAGCCCGTAGATGACGACGGTGCGCGCCAGGCCCTTGCCGAGCGTGTTCACCGTGACGGCCGAACCGAGCTTGCTCGTGAACTCCTCGCGACGAGCCTGCGCGGAGAGCGCGCCGCCGAGCTCGCGATCGAGCGCGTCGAGCGTCGCGTTGGGTGACCACGGCGAAGCGGGCGGAGCCGCCTTCGTGGTGGCGGCCTTGCCAGGCGCCTTCTTGCCTTTGGCCGTTGCGGTCTTCGCCTTGGGAGCGAACACCCCGACCAAAAGGACGTCGACTTCGGACTTCGCGGAAACCCCCTCGAGCGCCAGCTTCATGAGGGGGCGGAGCTTTTGCGCGGGGCCTGCGACGGTCAAGGGGCGGGCGTGATAGCTTCGCCCGCATGCCTGCCAATCCCGGGAAGAACCGGTCCGCCGAGAAGCAGAAGAAGAAGCGCGCCGCAGCGCAGCAAGCGCGGAAATCCCGCGTCATGGCCCAAAAAGCCCGGGAGGCCGCGGCCCCCAAGCCCGAGGTCGAGGAGGCCCCCGAGGGGGCGGCTCCCCATCCCTTCGGGGCCACGGAAGAGGTCGATTTCGACGCCCTGGACGAGGCCAACGAGGAAATCACCGGTCTCATCAAGAAGAAGAAGCTCGACGACGCCGAGACCAAGGCGCGCGCGCTCTCCGAGAAATTCCCCCGTCACTCCGACGGTCTGCAGCGTCTCGCCGAGATCCACGAGAAGCGCGGCGACAAGAAGAAGGCGCTCGAGGCGCTCCGCGAAGCGGCCAAACGTCCCAACGACGGTGACGAAGAGGTCGCCGAAGAGATCGAGAAGGCGATCGCGAGGCTCGGGGGTTGACTCGGGGAGAAGGAGGTTGAGTCGCCGGCGCGACGCTCTCGCGCGCCCGTCGATCGTTCGATGGGCCGTGGTCGTCGCCGCCTTGCTCTCCTCTCCCTCGCTGCTCCACGGCTTCGAGGTCGACGATCGGCTGCAGCGCCAGGGAGCGCTCGGTGGGGGAACGTTCGGGTCGCTCGGACGGAGCCCGTTCGATCTCTACAACTTCGTCGACGGCAATCCCGAGCACACGCGGGTGCTCATCGACCACGGCTTCGGTGCCTGGTGGAGCGACCTGCACGCGCGCGTCGCGTTTCTCCGGCCGATCACGTCGATCCTGCTCTGGTGCGACCATCACGTGCTGAAGCACGCAGTGCTCCTCCACGTGCACTCCATCCTCTGGTACCTCGTCGCCGTCGCGCTGGCGGGGCTGCTCTATCGCCAGTTCATCGGCAAGGCGTGGGTGGCAGGGCTCGCGGCGATGCTCTTCGCCGTCGATCACACTCACGGCCTGCTCGCTTCTTGGATCGCCCAGCGCAACTCGTTGATCGCAGGTGTGTTCGGGTTCGGCGCGCTCTTCCTTCACGATCGCGCGCGCAAGCGCGGCGGGGGCAATCGTGACGTCGTGCTCGCATCGGTGTGTCTCGGGCTCTCGCTGTTCTCGGCCGAGGCCTCGCTCGGCATCGTGCCGTACCTGGTGGCGCACGCATGGTTCCTCGATCGGAAGAACGTCCGTGCGCTGTTGCCCTATGTACCGCCGCTCGCTCTCTGGGCCATCGTCTACAAGCTCGGCGACTACGGTGCGCGCGGCTCGGGGCTCTACGTCGACCCGGGAAAACACCCGCTCCAGTTCCTTGGCAGCATTCCGACCCATGGTCCGATCCTGGTCGCGACCGAGCTCGGCATGCCGGCCACCGACTTCTATCCGTTCGTGCCGATCTGGGCGAAGGCGATCATCGTCGGGGTGAGCGTCGCGATGGTGATCGCGTTCTTCGTCGCAATTGGCCCCTTGTTCCGCCGCGACGCGACCACTCGGTTCTTCGTCACTGGGGCAGTGCTCTCGCTGCTCCCTTCGTGTGCCGTGTTTCCGAGCGGACGGCTCCTGTTCTTCGCCAGCTTGGGCATGATCGGTGCGCTCGCGCAGCTGATCGCCGCGTGGCGCGAGGGCGAGGGCTGGTTCCCCACGCGGGGCGTGCGTCGCGCGATCACCATGCCAGTCGTCTACTGGTCGGCGCTCGGACACTTGTTCTTCTCGCCGTTCGCGTTTCTGATCGCGATGAACCAGATGACGATCCTCGAGGGGATCGTCATTCGGAACGCCAACGGTCTTCCCGACGCGCCCGAGCTCGCCAGGCAGCGCGTCGTGATCGTCAACGCACCCGATGCGACGTTCCTCGCGTACATCTCCATCATTCGCGAGGCTCAGGGTCGTCCCGCGCCGGCGAAGGTGCTCGGGATGGCCGCCGGGGTTCGGCCACTCGAGCTCGCGCGCATCGACGACAAGACCGTGACCCTCTCGAGCAGCGTCGCGCTCGTCCAACCCGGAACCGATCTGCTCATCCGCTCGACCGATCCCTTCGAGGTCGGTTACCGCGTGGCGCTCTCTGACGTCACCATCGAGATCACCAGGGTGAACGCCGATGGCTGGCCGACCGAGGCACGCTTCACGTTCGCGCGTCCGCTCGAAGACCCGTCGCTCCGGTTCATGCAGTGGAAGGATCAGACGCTCGCGCCGCTCGCCTTGCCGAAGATCGGAGAGCGCATCGCCTTCCCCGCTCAGTTTGTGAAGGTGCTCTAGGGAGCGACGACTTCGCCGAAGCTCCATTCAATCGGCACGTCACGCCTCTTCCACACGCGTGAGAGGCCCTGCTCGGCGGCTGAACGCACTGGAGCGTCGCCGGAGAGCGCCGCGCGGTAGTCGTCGAGCGCGCGCGTTCGAGCGCCGCGCAGATCGTGGGTTCGCCCGCGCCAGAGGTGGAACGCGGCGAGGCGCTCGGGCGCAGGGTGCCCGCAGGCGATCGCGCGATCGAAGGCGCGCTCGGCGTTGCCCGGCTCGTTGGTCGAGAGGGACATCAGGCCGGCGACGAAGTGATACACGGGTTGCTCCGGCTGCGCGCGTCGCGCGACCTCGACACACCGCCGTGCCTCGACTGCGTCCCCGCGCTGGAACCCGGCCTCGTACGCGTCGCGGTAGGCCTCGAACGCGAGCCGCGCGTTCGACTCGAGATCGCGCGCGGGGTGCAACGTGCCGAGGTCGGGACGCACACGCTCCTGCTGGAGATCGAAGGCGACATAGGCGTGGGTCGAGACCGGCGCGCGTCCGGTCGCGACCCACACGATTCCCTGCTCGGCGTCGAACACCACCGAGGCGACCGTCTGCAGGCCTGCGATCGAGTCGTGGAAGCGACAGCCGGGCGTGCCTCGATCGGCGAGGATGCCCGCGATGGACTCGGCGTCCTGCGGGCCGCGCGCGAGCAGCTCGTTGGCGCGGTGGAAGCGGCCGACGACGTTGCGCCAGTGCGTGGGGTACGCGTGGACCTCGCAGTCCTGGAAGGCGCGCGAGAGGAACACGTTGGAGTAGGCGAAGCGTTCGCCGGTGATCGGAACGACGGCGCGCCGTTTGGCCGTGACCTCGTAACAGAGCACCGCACGCTCGCGCGCCGACGTGATGACGTACGTCCAACCCCCATTGGGAACGTGGTCGTCGAGGATGCGACGGGCGTCGTCGAGCGTGCGCGCGTCGCGCATCACCCGATCGCCGACGATGCCGACCGGCAGGCCGCCGAGTGCGAAATCGCTCGAGTGCAGGTGTTGGTGGACGACCAGCGTGAGGCCGGACTCGTTCATCGCGGTGATCCCGCCGAAGAGGATGCCGGCCGCGGTGATCGACACGTAACGTTGACCGCCCCGTGGACGGTGGAACACCACGGCTTGCTCGCGATCCCACGAGCCGACGCCCTGGTAGTCGAAGTTGCGTCCGTGCAGCATCCGACCGTGCGCGGTGCCCGAGCCCCACGCGATCGCGCTGGTGCAGCCGAACATCGGGACCGCGAGGCGCGGCGCCGCGGCGTAGCCACGACGACCGATCCACTGCGACGCGAGGAACAGATACGTCTCGGGCATGGTGACGGCGCGGAACAACTCGCGCCTGGGAATGCCCGCGCCGTCCGCCAGCCCCTCGAGCGCTTCGTGCGCCTCCTTGGGGAGCTTCTTCGCGATCGAGCGACCGACCGTCTCGCTCAGGCCGAGGCCGATGCCCTTGGCGACAGGCGCACCCACGCTGCCGAGCGTGCCGGTGACCGTGCGCTCGACGTACTTCGCGAAGGCCGGCAGTGGACCGCGCGCGATCGCCTCGCGCAGCGCGCGACCGTGTTGGAAGCCCATCTCGCGATCGGTGCCTTCGACCGTGAGGACGTGAATGCCTTCGTGTCGGGTCATCGACACGATTCTACAAGCGAAATGCTCGCGTCCGTCCGCCCCTTCTCGCGTCCCGTCGTCGGCCCTAGGCTCCCGATATGTCGACCCCCCACGTCGCCGTCTCGTTGCCGCTGTTGAAGTCCGAGCCGTACTTCGTCGAGCAACGGCGCGATCTCGGGGAGCGTCTGGCCACGGTCGATCCGCGGCTGGACCTCGAGCACGAGATCGCCAAGCTCAAGCGTGAGCGCAACGCGGTGATCCTCGCGCACTACTACCAGGAGAGCGACATCCAGGAGCTCGCGGACCACCTCGGCGACTCGCTGCAGCTCGCGCAGGCCGCCAAGGCGACCAAGGCCGACGTCATCGTGTTCTGCGGCGTGCACTTCATGGCCGAGACCGCGAAGATCCTCAACCCCGACCGCATCGTCGTGGTGCCCGACATGGACGCCGGCTGCTCGCTCGCCGACGGCTGCAAGGCGAGCGACCTCGCTGCGTGGAAGGCGGCCCACCCCGACCACGCGGTCATCAGTTACATCAACTGCTCGGCCGACGTGAAGGCGCTCTCCGACGTCATCGTCACCTCGTCGAACGCCGAGAAGATCGTGCGGAGCTTCCCGGCCGATCGGCCGATCCTCTTCGCGCCGGATCGCAACCTCGGCGCCTGGCTGGTGAAGAAGACCGGTCGGCACATGGACCTGTGGCAGGGCGCCTGCGTGGTGCACGAACAGTTCGACGAGAAGCGCATCGTGCAGCTGAAGGAGCGCCACGCCACCGAAGGCGCGGTCGAGTTGATCGCGCACCCGGAGTGCGAGGACCACCTGCTCCGCCACGCGAGCTTCATCGGCTCGACCACGGCGCTCCTCAATTACGCCAAGGCCTCCAAGGCCAAGACGCTGATCGTCGCCACCGAGCCCGGCATCCTCCACCAGATGAAGAAGGCGCGCCCCGACATCACCTTCATCGACGCGCCCGGCGAGGACGAGAGCTGCAAGTGCAACCTCTGCCCGCACATGAAGCGGAACACCCTCGAGAAGCTGTATCTCTGCCTGCGCGACCTGAAGCCGCGGCTCGAGATGGACTCGGCCCTGATGGAAGCCGCCCGCAAGCCCATCGAGAAGATGCTCTCGCTGTCGTGAGATCGCGCGCGGCGCTCAGGCGGTGTTGGCGAGGTGCGTGGCGAGCTGGCGCGGCAGCGTCACGGTGAACGTCGTTCCAACGCCGACCGCCGAATCGACGTCCACGTCTCCTCCGAGCGCCCGCGCCAGGTCTCGGACGAGCGCCAGGCCGAGTCCGAGTCCAGGCACGTGCTTCTGACGCAGATACGCGAGCTGCTCGAAGGGCTCGAAGATTCGAGTCCGGTGTTCCTCCGCGATGCCGGGGCCGGTATCGGTGATGGCGATGCGGAGCCGGTCGACGGACGACGACACCGCCAGCGTGATCTTCCCTCGATCGGTGAACTTGACCGCGTTGGAGACCAGGTTCGCGATGATCAGACGAACCAGCCTCGGATCGCTGTCCATCGAGGGAGCGTCGCGTGGCCCTCGCCACTCCAGCTCGAGCGCCTTCGCCTCCGCGCGCGGACGCATCTCGTCGAGCACGTCGCGTGCGAGCGAGGCCAGGTCGAAGCGTCGCCGCTCCATCCGAACGCGGCCGCTCTCGATGGCGGCGCGCTCAAGGAGCGCCTCGACGAGCGCGTAGAGCTGCTCGGTCGCGGCCACGATCTTGCGGAGCTGATTGCGCGAGCCGTCAGTCCCCCGCTCTCGGGAACGCTCGAAGGACTGCAGCTGGAGCCGCAGCACCGTGATCGGCGTGCGAACCTCATGGGCCACGAGCGCGAGGAACTCGCTCTTCAAGCGACTCGCCCGTTCGGCCTGCTCACCCGCGACACGCGCGGCATCGAACGCCGTCTTCAGCTCGCGAGCGCGCAGTGCCAGCTGCTCGACGAGTTGGACGACGTCGCCCTTTCCTCTGGCGAGCTCCGCGTGCAACACGTCCGTGGCTCGCTTCAACGCGACCAGGTTGCGCACGCGCACGCGCAGCTCTTGGAACGAGAACGGCTTGAGGATGTAGTCCTGCGCCCCTCCGCGAAGGAGCTCGAGGCGAAGCGCGTCGTCGGCCTTGGCCGTAGCGACGACGATCGGCGTCTCGTCCAGCTCGCGGCGCGCGCGCACCGCCCGCACCAGCTGGTCGCCCGTCATCCGCGGCATCATCAGGTCGGTCAGGATCAGGTCGGGCCGGTGTTCGACGGCGCTCGCGAGCCCTTCCTCGCCGTCGGACGCGACGATCACCCGGTGCTCGTCCTCGAACGCCTCGACGAGAAAGCGCTGCAACTCGACGTTGTCCTCGACCAACAGGACGAGCGAGCGTCCGTCTTTGGGCACCGCTTCGGTGGCCACTCCGGCTTTGCCGTCGGCGCGTGCCAGCGCGAGCTCGTCGGTAGGCAGGACGACGCTCCTGGTCGGGTGTCGCACCGTCGCGTCGCGCGGCGCAGCGAGCGGGAGCTCGATCGTGAAGCGCGCGCCACCCAGTGCCGCCTCCTCGACGTGCACCGTGCCACCATGCAGCTGCGTGAACTCCTTCACGATCGTGAGCCCGAGCCCCGAGCCAGCCTGGCTCGGCGAGCTGCCCTCGATGCGAAAGAACCGTTCGAAGATTCGCGTGCGAAGCTCGGTGGGGATGCCGGGCCCGGTGTCTTCGACCACGATCGCGGCGCGATCCCCGCGGGGCGAGAGCGCGCAGCGCACCCGGCCTCCGGGGGGCGTGTACTGGAGCGCGTTGGCGAGGAGGTTTGCGAGGATGCGTTGCACCTTCTCGGGATCGACCTGCGCCGGAACGCTGTCGGGAATGTCGATGCTCAGCGCGACGTCGCGTTCGCGCGCGAGCACGTCGAAGCTCGATGCGACGAACCGCGTGAGCCGCGCCAGATCGACCGCCGCGTAGTCGGGCTTCATTTCGCCGGCCTCGAGCCTCGCGATGTCGAGGAGGTCGGTGACGAGCTTGCGGAGCACGCGGGCGTGACGAGCGATACCCTCGAGATCGGCCCGGTCGGGGTTGTCAGGCGTCCTTCCGGCGAGCAGCCGCTCGACGAGCGCGACGATGAGGGTGAGCGGCGTGCGGAGCTCGTGGCTGACGTTGGCCACCAGACGTGCCTTCAGTTGGTCGAGCTCGCGAAGTCGATCGACCAATCGCTTCCGCTCCTCCTCCGCCCGTGCTCGCTCGGTGATGTCCTCACTGATGCCGAGCACGTATTGGGGATGGCCGTGCTCGTCGAGAATCGGGAGCTCCTTCGAATGGAAGACGCGCCCCCCGACGCGATCGTCGGGCACGTCGATCTGCTTTCCGGTGCGCAGCACCTCGCGCTCCCGCGCCGTCCGCGCGTCGGCGTCTTCGCGCGGCAGGATGTCGTGGCTGGTCTTGCCGATGATCTCGGTGCGCGGTCGGCCGAGCAGCTCCTCGCCTGCGCGGTTGAGCCGCACGAATTCGAGCGTCGCCGCGTCTTTGACGAACACGCTGTCGGGGATGTTCTCGACAATGGAGTCGAGGAACCGCACCTGTTTGTCCGCCTCCTCCTCCGCGCGCTTTCGCCTCGTGATATCGGTCGCGACGCCGACGAGCCCGATGATTTCGTCGTGCTCGTTCCGCGAGGGCGAGTAGTGGACCTCCCACCAGGTGCCGCGCTGCATCACGAGGTCGGTCGCAAACGACTCACCGGCGAGCACACGGCGGACGTTGTCGGCGATGGCCGGGTAGGCGGCGTAGAGCTCGAAGATCGACCTGCCGAGCACCTCGCTCGGCTGGAGACCGAGGACCGCCATGCCCCGCCCCTCGAAGAGCGTGAACATCCCGTCCCGATCGACCGCGAACAGGATGATCGGCGCGCGATCGAGCACGCTCCGGAGCAAGGTCTCGCTCGACTGTCGATGCCCCATCGATCCGCATCGAGCTGCACGAATCGGACCCGTGTCTGCGCGGAGGGGACTTCACACCCGGATGAAGCCGTTGGTGCGGGTCCGGACCTCGGTCGCGGCGGCCGGCGAGAAGAACAGCAGACCGGTGGTCCTGCCCTCGACCCACTCGTCCTCGATGCGCGCCTCGACGGTCCAGCGCATCGTCTGACCGTCGCGGTGCCAGGTGCGGAGGCGGCAGGCGTCGCTCATGCCGAAGGCGACGCACTCGATCGCTTGCTCTTCGGTCGTGAAGCTCTGATGCCATCCGTCGAACGACACCGTCCAGCCCGCATCGGTGCCGGCGAGCACGACCTCGAAACCTTGCTCATCTTTGGGCAACACGCGGAGCAGGTCGCCGTCGCGGTGGAAAGAGACGTCGGGACGACGCGCCAGCCGTTGGAGGATGCGATCGATCGGGCCCACGGGTTGCCCGATTCCTAATACGCACCCGGCGTTCGGCCAGGGGGCTCGACTACTTCTTCTGGGCCTCGACCCACTTTGCGATCGCGGCGCGATCGACGTCGCTCAGCTCGTTGCCGGCCGGGGGCATCTGCTTTCGGACCACGACGCGGTCTTCGATGCTCGTCGCGTGCGCCGCCCAGGCTCGGTAGCTCGAGAGGTCGACGCCCGCGGTCCCGCCCGGCAGATGGCATTTCGAGCATGCGCGCTCGAACACCGGCCGGATGGTCTCGCTCCAGGTGCGCTCCTTGATGTCGGCGTCGGCGTCGACCCCGAAGCGCTGCAGCGTGCCGTCGTCGAGCGTCCAGACGTCGCCGTCCGCCGCCGCGAGCAGCTTGGCGGTGAACGGGACGTTGGCACCGCGGGAGCGGTGGACTCCGCCATCGTCGAGCACCCCGAGCTCCCCGCCCGCGGTGAACCACACGCGCGGTCCCGAGGTGACGAGCCCGTGGACGTCCTCGATCTCCTTGTGCCGGAGCGTGAGCACCCCCGCCTCGTGCTCGACGTAGATCACGCGCTTGGTCGCCACCACGAGCCGGCCCGCCGGATCGAACGCCGCGTACGCTGCGCCGGCCAGGGGATACAGCACCATCGTCTTGGCGACCGGATCGAACGATTTCACACCGTCGGGCACGATCGTGACGACGCGTTTGCTCCCGCCGGCGAGCGACTGGAACGATGCGTCCGAGTAGAGATCGACCGTCTTGCCGTCCGCGACGGCGAATCCCCCATCGAACGAAAACGCCACCAGCGGGCCGCCGATCGACGCGACGCTGGTCACCTTCTTCCCGAGCAGCCCGTACCGATCGGACACGTCCTCCATCGAGGCGTCGCCGCGCAATCGCCGCAGCTTGCCCTCGCCGTCCACCGCCACGATCCACGAGCCGCGTCCGTCGGCCGAGGGGATGGTGCTCGCCGACGACCAGGTGCGAACGCTGCCGTCGCTCGCGGCGACGACGCCGCCAGCCATCATCGACACGCCGAGGCTGCTGAAGACCGCGACGGTGCCCTCGAGCTCGGTCACCGCAGCGACCTTGCCGACGTCGACGGTGGCGCCCTTCCACGACTCGGATTTAAGCGCGAGCTCGGGAGCGTCGCTCGCGGACGTCACCGGCGGCGGATCGTCGGCGCCGCCGCAGCCCACGAGCAGGACTGCACACACGAGAATTGTTTTCGGGTTCACGTGGCGAGCAGCCCCTTGATGACCTCGCCGTCGCGCATGTACGTGCGCGGATCGACACCAAAGCCCGCGAGGAACGTGGCGAGGATGTCCGGCGGAGAGACCGCTCGTTTGCCGCCGACGAACCCGCCGTCGACGTCCATCGGCAACAGCTGCTCCGGATCGCTCCTCCCGAACGCGGTGTTGCGCTTGAACTTGGGAGAGATGACCAGCGCGGAGTTGTTCGGGTAGTGATCTCGACCGCCCGAGATGTTCATCTGTGGGGTGCGACAGAACTCGCTGACCACCATCACGTGGGTGTGGTCGGAGAGCTTGGCGCCCGCCTTGGTCGGGTGGGGCGTTCCGTCGAGCACCTTCATCATCGTCGCGATGACGTTGAACAGCTCCTGCTGGATCTCGCCCTGATCGCGGTAGTTGCCGTTGTGGGTGTCGAGCCCGCCGAGCTGGAAGCTCACGCAGCGCACGATGTTCCTCTTGAACGCCTCGATGGCGAACGCCGCGTTGACCGCGTTTCCGCCCTGGAACGTGCCCGCGTAGTTGAACGCCGGCTGCGCCGCCTTGAGCTTGGTCGCGTCGAAGGTGTCCTTGAGCGAGCTCGCGAGCATCTTGCGCAGCGACTCGAGCTGCAGCGCCATGCCCTGGTACATCAACGGTTGCTCGGAGATCTTCGCGAGGTCCTGGGCCTCTTGGGTGAGCATCGCGGTGACCGCGTCGCGCTCGGCGATCGTGGTCGAGGTATTCGAGCGCGTGAGCACCTTGCCGACCGAGCCGATCGAGTCGACCAGGAGCGGCATCGCGCGCCGATCGAGCTTGGCTCCGACGAACGACGAGGGAAACCGCGCCGAGATCAGCGGGAACAGCGCCTCCTTGCCGAACTCGTTGGCGATCATCGTGTCGATGCTCGACGCCGGCACCCGGCCGCCCGCGAGGTGACGACCGCTCGCCGAGAACACGGTGCCGTCGGGGTGGCTCACGGTGTTCATCGCGATGCCGTTGATGACGCAGAGCCGATCGGCGAGATCGGCGAGGTCGCCGATCGCCGGACCGAACACCAACGACGACCCGCTCGGCCGGACGAGCTCGAAGGTCTTCTCGTCGGCGTCGAGCACGACGTCCTTCCACCGGGTGAGCGCCGGCGTGTCCATGATCGACGAGGTCGCCGGGTCGACCAGACCTTTGCGCTCGTTGCGCGGATCGAGCGAGATGGTGACGTCCCACCCGCCCGACGCGTGGATGAAGACGAAGAACTCGTCGGCCCCGTTGGTGGGCTCGGCGAACGCATGGAAGATCGGCGCGGCGCTGAAGGCAGCCGCACCACCGAGGACCTGGAGGAACGTTCGGCGCTTCATGTTGCCTCAGTACGCATGGAAGAATTCCCCCGGACTGAAGTCCGGGGCACCGACAGCAAGACGAAGCCCGCCTCCGGCGGGCTAGCGGTCTTTCGCAGAGATACAGGTGCACTCGCACGTTCTGGTGTCGTGGTCGCCAATCGTGCCTGGCACTTCCTCGGCACGTGACGCCGCGAGCCCGAAGGGCTTCGTCCGGCAGTCGGTGCCCCGGACTTCAGTCCGGGGGCTGCTTCTTCTTCAGTACGCATGGAACTCGGGGTGACGGACGAGGCCCATGCAGACCATGGCCCAACCGGCCTGCGCGGGGGTGAAGCGAGTGGGGGTGCCCTTCACGGCGTGCTGGGTCACCGTGGTCTGATAGAGCGTGTGGAACCGCTTGATGCGATCGGTCTCCGCGAGCGCCGCGGGGTATCCGAGGAAGGTGCGGTGCATCAGATCGAAGCGCGTGGTGAACTCTGCTTCGGTCGGCTCCGCGGGGGTGAGGTCGAACGGATAGATGGTCCGCTTGTCGGCCGGTGGCCGCGCCGCGTCCTTGAGCTCGCGCTCCACCGCCGCTTCGCAGAGCGCGACGCCTACGCGCTCGAAGGTGGCCATCATCAGCGCGTTGGTCTGCGTGCTCCGCGCGATGTCCGCTTTGTAGTCGGGCACGCCGAGCGCGGCGAGGTAGTCCTTCCATGCGTCGAACAGCGCGCCGTCCTTCGCGCGGAGCGCGGTCTGCGCCTCGACCGGCGCGAGGCCACCGAACAACGTGAGGAAGCTGCGGATGTACGTCTCGGCGGGGAGCAGCCGCGGCCCCTCCTTGACGGTGTCGTCCTGCGCGAGGCTCTCGTGACCGGGGATCGCCGAGACCGGGACCGAGGGCACTGCGCCTTCGGCCTCCTTTGCGCTGGGGTCCTTCGCGCACGCTGCGAGGAGCGTCGCGAGCAGCAAGAAGCGCTTCATTTGCCCTCCTTGCGCCACGCGCTCGACGTCAGGTTGTTTGCGTTCTTGTACGCGTCGGCCTTTACCAACGCGCGCACCAGCGTGCGCATCTTGAAGCCGCCTTTGCCGAACGAGTCGGCGAGGTCCTTCTGCAGCGTGACGTCGTCGGTCGAGAGCGACCGACCGAGGAACGACTCGGAGACCTTCTGCACCACGCATTGGGCGAAGGTGTCGCTCTTGGCGATTTGCTGCCCGAGCGCCGCGGGGCCGGCATTCGCGTTCGCCGCGCTCGAGTACGCGCCGCGCAGGAGCGCCCGGGTCCCGTCGACGAACGCCGGGTCGTAGTAGCTCTTGCAGGTGAAGCTCATCTTCGTCGGATCGGCCGACTTGCACTTGGTGCTCTCGATCGGGAACTTGCTCTCGGGGAGCCACGTCCAATCGGACTCTTGGATGCGCGAGAAGTACGCGCTCATCGGCTCGAGCACGACGTGACAAGTGTTGCAGCCGGGCCGCTTGGTGAGATCGGGCTCCGTCGAGGGCGTGAGCTTCACGTCGCCCGCGACGAACTGCTTGCACTGGAACGCCTGGTAGAGGACGTGGGCGCGTGCGCGTCGCGAGCCGTACTTGGTGAGGAAGACGGGCATCGTGAGGATGCCAGCCGCGTAGGCGCCGCGGTCCTCGACCTTCGCCCACTTGCCGGTGTCGTGCGGCAACAGATCGGGCAGCTTGCTCGGATCGACGAGTGGATCGGGCTGCGCGTAGCCGAAGTCATAGCCGTTGCCGCAACAGGTCGCCGGCGCCGATGCCTTGTAGAACTGCGTCAGCGGTCCGTTGACCATCGTCCACTTGCCGGTGACTACCTCGCGGAAGTCGCGATCCTCCGAGAAGATCTGATCGAGGAACCGCGAGGCCTCTTCACCCCACCACAGACGACTGTACGACGACTGCGGTTCGCTCCCGGTGTCGGTCGCGTCCTCGACCCCGAGCGGGATCTGCCGGGGCAGGACGAACGCCGTCGGATCGAAGCTGGACGAGCCACCCGGCATGCACCGCTCGAGACCGGGGCCGCAGCCGCAGTCGGTGGTGTTCATGATCGCGGTGCTGCTGGTGCAGCTGACCGTCGCGCCGGGGTTCGCTTTGGCGTACGCCGAGTCGAGCGGCAGCTGCGAGAGCCGCCCATGGGGAGGCGCCGTGCCCGTGGCCGGCGCCTTGCGACCGGTGACGTAGATGGTGCCCGTCGGTGCGGTCGCCGCTTCTTCCTTGCAGATGCGGATCTCGGTCGCTGCCGTCTTGCCGTCGGGCTCGGTGAGCAGCTCGTTCGCGGGGATGTGGTTTGGATACTTGGTCGCCCACGTCGCCGCGTCGTAGAGGTCCTTCGGCGCGCTGGAGCGGTAGTCGCGATAGAGCCACCAGGGCTTCACCGCCACGGTGTTCGCATCGAGCGTCGTGAGGGGCACGGGCTTGGCCGTGCCGGTTCCCGCGGTGAAGCGCGGGTACTGCTGTCCGGTCTCGGCCTGCGTGAGGCAGAACTCGCCGTCGGTCTCCTCGCGTTTGCGGCGCTGGCCCTGGCGGAAATAGACCCAGACCTCCTTGCCGCCTTCGAGGAGGACCTTCTGTCGACGCAGGGTGGTCGAGGTCGGAACGAACTGGAACGTGCGGCCGATCTGCAGCCGCAGCGCGTCCATGTAGATGCGCCGCACCCGCTCGGCGTACGTGTCCGACGCGAGGTGGGCGTCGATCCACTTGTCGACGTCGAACGTGTCCGCTTCGAACTCCGCGACCTCGGCCCGCGTCGGAATGCGGCCCGAGAGGTCGACCGACAACGCGCGGAAGTATCGGTAGTCGGCGAGCGTTTTCTTCGCGGACGCGGTCTCGGCGACCGACGTCGCGCACAAGACCAGCGACGCCGCGAGCAGGCCCCTCATGGACAGCAGCATCCAGTCACCTCGGGAAGCAAGGCTAACGGCTGCGATCGGTCAACACACGGAAGAGAAGGAAAACAGGTGCGACGCTGCGGCACATCTGCCCGCAGGCGGCCCCGAGGTGGTAGGTCGTTGGTCCGTCACTGACAGAGGTTGGACATTCGCGCCGGGGCTCACTAACAATGCCGCGGTGCCGAGCCGGCCCACCCACCTCGCCCAAGCGGTTTCCGCGGTGCACGCGCACGCGCATGCCGCGAAAATCGGCGCGGTTTCGGCCGAGGTCGCCGCCCGGATGGCCGACGCGCGTGCACGCCACGCTGCCGCAGCCGACATCGACGCGGCCGCCCAGAAGCTCGGCCTGGAGCGCTCCGACGCCCAGACCGACTTCGGGAACGTGCTCTCGATCCTCGAACGCGGCGCCGAAGACCCGGCTGAGCGCGCGATCGCATCGGCGTTCGTCGCTGCCGGCGTGGTCCGCGCCATCGAGAGCGATGCGGCCGCAGCCCGCCGTTGGGCAGAGCGGTTGCTCTGGCTCGGCGCGCACGCAGGGTTCGACCCGCTGTCGGCCGTCCCCGAGGTGGATCCGGCCATCACCCGCCCCATGCTCCGAGCGATCGCCGAGCTCGCGCGGCAGATGGATCAGGGCAAGGTCCCCGAAGCCGATCGTGCCGAGCTCCTCGTCGCGACCGCGGCGCTCGCCGACGCCGTCGACGGGCCGGGCGCCGACTCCGAGATCGCGCAGATCGTCTCCCGTCTCGCGGCCGACCTCTCCGATCCGGTCGCCTCGCGATTGATCACGGCGCGCGCCGCCGATGCGCCCGCCACCGTGGTCCAGACGGGCCCGTCGGCGGCGGCCTTGCAGGGTGTGCTCTCGCCGGTGCCGCGTCCGGCGTGGCTCACGGTGATCTTCGCGGTCACCGGGGTCCTCCTCGTGCGGGCCGTCGCCCTCCTCGTCGGCGACAAGATCCTCGGCCTCAAGCGCGATGCGCGCGTCGAGATCGGGCCGTCCGGGCTCGAGATGCGCGCGAAGGTGGCGCTGCTCGGTCGCGAGCTGCGCGACATCCACGCCGTGTATCCGCAGGATGGCCTGTCGTCGGTCGCGCGTGACGTGCGCTACCCGTCGTTGCCTCTCTACGTCGGCCTGATCGCGCTCCTCGTCGGCACCTATGCGGGGGTCTCGTTCTTGTCCTGGGGCGTGCAGGCCGCGAGCCCACGCCTGCTCGGTTATGGATTGCTCGCGCTGGTCGTCGGGGTCGTGCTCGACCTCGCGCTCGTGTCGCTACTGCCCGGCCTCAAGGGCGAGTGTCGCCTGGTGATCGTCCCGACCAAGGGCCCGAAGGTCTGTGTCGGGCGTCTCGAGGTGCAGGCGACCGATCGCTTGCTCGCGGATCTTTCCAAGCGACTTGCGTGAACGTTCGCTCGCGTAGGGAAGACACTGGGAGCCCCGGTGTCATCCGCTCGCACCAAAATGGTGCCGGCCCCTGATCCGTCGTTGCATCGTCGCCGTACTGCCCTATTCAATGTGCCCGCTCGTGGGGGGGAACCCCGTGCGGGTACGAACGTCGAGCGGGTCTCGGCGTGGGGGCATACACCAATGGCTGTCGACATCGTTCCTTCGCCCAAGATTCACGGTCCGGGCGAAGCCATGCGCGCAAGGTGGGCGCGCCTGGCCCAAGACTTCGGGCGGCTCGCTTCCGTCGGGCATGTCGAGGTCGGTGGCGTTTCGCAGGTGATGCGTGACGTCGGCGAGCTCCTCCTCCGCGGTCACGACGATGCGCTCGCCGATGCCGAACGGTACGTCGTCCTCGGCCACACGATGCGCACGGGTCATGTCGTCGAGTGCGACGATGTCGACGACCACGAAGCGCTCGACCGCTGGGTCCGCGAGCTCGAGAGCGCCAGCTCCGAGGGGTTCGCGCCGCCCGCGCCCGCCGGCTTCTGGGCCTCGTTCCTCCGTTGGCGCACTCCGCTCGGCATGGCTCGCCTGACCGAGCGCCGCATCCGGACTGCTCCGCTCCGCCGCACGCCCGCGGCCTGACGGTCGCGGCCAGACCGCCAAGGTCACCCGGCGGGTAGCTCGCGTGCGCGCGTCATCGGCTCGAGGTTCCCCGGCAGGAGCCCGAGGCGTCGCCAGCCGATCGCAAGGAGCCAGGATCTCGCGGTCGCGACCGGTGGATCCCCTGTCGCGCACGGGATGAGCACCTCGCTGCGATACCCGTCGAACCAGGGCGCCGACGAGAACGGATCGACGACCGGGCCCGTCTTGCCGAGGTTCGCCATGTGGCGCGTGTGGTTCTCGAGCACGTAGCGGAGACAGCGGCGGACGGCGCTGGCGGTTTGAAGCACGCTCTCGTGATAGCGATCCCGGAACCGCGACCCGCTCGAGCGCATGACACCGTTGAGCGCGCGGGCCATGCGAATGAGCAGCGCGCGCAAGCCGTTGGACATGGCGCGGCGGTCTCCCGCCTCGACGAGCATGTGCACGTGGTTGCCCTGCACCGAGAAGTGCGTGACACGGAACCCCGATCGCTTGCGAACGCCGCGGAACGCCCGGAGCAGCGGCTGAAAACAGCGCTGTGCGCGGAGGTTCCAGGTGCCGCGCCGCATGCGGACGGTGACGTGATGCGGGTGGGACGGCGAAACGTCGGGTCGGCGCGCGTGCGACATGCCAGCCCGCCCGGTGCGCGGTCGACCGCGAGGGCGCTTGGCGGGGAGCAGCTGGTCGGGGCGCATCCCGCAAACATTTATGGCGGATATGCCTCGAGCGCAAGGGCTCGCCAGCTGTTCTTGACCTGGCTCGCCGTTGTCTACCGGGGCGAGTCCGGATAACTTCGGCGCGATGCGAGAGCTCACTCTGATGGTGCTCGTGCTTTCGGCGAGCGTCGCGCTGGTGGCGTGCGACAAGGACAAGAAGTCGGGAGCGACGACCGAGGCGCCGCCGGCAGCAGCGGGGGGCGGCAAGTCCTGCGCTGACGCCAAGGGAGCCGCGCGTGTCGCTGCGTGCCACGCGGAGGGTGACGTCGCCGCCCTGGAGAAGGCGATCGACCAGGAGTGCCACTTCGCTGGCGCGGATACCTGGACGCGCAACAAGGCCGAGTGCCAGGCGGCGTGCGCGAAGGTCGTCGCCGACGAGAAGCTCAAGGGAAAGCCCGCCGCCGAGAGCTGCGGGGTGGTCGTGAAGAAGCAGTAACCGAGGCGAGCGAACCGTTCCGCGGCGGACCGACGCATCGACATGACCCTGCCGTCGACACGAGTCCTCAATGCGGTCCGCAGAGCTTGTTCGAGCGCACGCTCCTTGTGGTTGAGCGCGATCGCCACCTGCATCGCTCTTGCGAAGATCGATCGTGCTTTGCGCAGTTCGCCGTACGCGTGGGCACGCGGTGGACCGCGGAGGTACGTGGCTTGCTGAACGAGTCGCCGTCGGGCCCGATCCGGTCCCGGTGAAGAGGAGTGACTCGATGATTGCCAAACAACTCGCGTGCGTCGTGTTCACGTCGACCCTGGTCGTCTCCGGTTTGATGATCGGATGTGCTCAGGACACAGACGACCAGCTCGGAACCGAGGAAGCGGCGCTGAAGGACCCCACGACGGGCATGCCCGTGTGCGGTGGCGAGAAGGTGCTGATTTGCCACATTCCGCCCGGAAATCCTGCGAACGCACATGAGATCTGCGTCGGCGAGCCGGCCGTGGCGGCACACGTCAAGAACCACGGCGATCCGATCGGACCGTGTCCTCCCTCGTCCCCGCCTCCGCCGGTGACCGACGCGGGCACGCCGCCCCCCGATGACGGGGGCGATATCGTCATCATCCGCTGATCACGTGACGCGCGCCGGAGTCATCGACCCTTCTCGACGAGCGCGAGCAGCCGGTGGAGCGTGGGGAGCCCGACCCGGGTGCAGACCCTGACGTCGAACTTCCCCCCACCGCGCCGCGACCAACCGCCGCCGATCGCGCTCTTGGTGGGCCTCCACCCGCCCTCGGCGTCGAGCACCATGGTTCCGCGGACGTGTGCGCCCGGGAGCGTGGAGAACGCGTCGAGCGAGACCGTCGAGGCCTCGCGGCCCTTGTCTTCGCGCATGGAGAGATCGGCGTAGAGACCCCGCGTGCGTGCGGCGTACGGTCCCCCCGTACGTTGCGCGGCGGGGGGCAACATGACGACGATCGCCTCGGTCAGCTCGTCGTTGCCGAGCCTCGAGTAGAGCAGGTGGTGCTCGCAGGGAATCGGCTGGTTGGAAAACCACAACTCGACGTCCGCACCGTCGACGACCGCGACTCCGTATCGAAGCACGGCCCCTCCGTCGGCGACGCTCTGCCCGTCCTGCGCCGCGGGATCGATACGCGGCCGATACGCGACACAGGCGGCGATCGGCACGAGTATCGCGAGGCCGACGACGGCGAGGATGCGACGGGCGCGCGAGGCCACGGAGCGAACGTACCCCGAGGTCGGGAACCCGCCCAGCGACGCGGTCGCGCCGCTGTTGCCCGTCGCCGCATGCGCTCGCTGCGCCCGCGGCGGCGGGCCCTGCTCCCTCGCGTGGTGCTCCGCACCCGACGGAGCGATTACTCGTACGGGTTCCCTTCGTCGTCGTTGTTCGGTGGGCGCGGCGCTGCTTTGGCAACACCTTCGGGCGGTGGCTGCGTGGCCTTCGCCTTCGTCTCCGCGACCGCTGCCCTCGGCGCAGCTATCGTCGCAACGGGTGTCGGTGTCGTCGGGGCAGCATCTGCGACCTCGGTTGCCGACGCTACCGCTGGCGGGGTCACCGCCATGGGTGGCGGCGGCTCTGGGGCTGCCGGGGTCTCTGACTCGACCTGAGCCACGACCGGCGGTTGCTGCCTCGGTTCGCGCGTCGCGATGATCAACTCCATGAAGATCGCGGCCGCGGCCAGCCCGCCGACGATGAGCTTTGCCCGCGGTCGCGACGGCCGGAAGTCCACCGCCAGGTCGGCGTCACTGAGGGGCACCGCTGCGACGGGCGGCGGGGCCACGACAGGCGGCGGTTCCGGGGACGCTACGAGCACGGCGGGTGCAGGCCTCTGCCTCTTCGGAACGGGCGGCGGTGTCGCCTTGGGTGGCGGCAATGACATCACCGTGGGTGGCAAGCTCGCAGTAGGCGCCGGTGAGATCTCCGCGGGTGGCGGCGAGCTCTCGATCGGCGCCGGCGCGATCTCGGCAGGCCGCTCGAGCTCACGCGCGAGGAGCAGGGCACGACGCGCGAGCTCGGAAGCGCTCGGCCGCGCGTTGGGGTCGAGGGCGAAGCACTCTGCGATGAGCTGGCGAACGTCGGCGTCTTCGATCGTCGAAAGGACGCGATTCTGTCTCCGCGTCTCCACCTCCATTGCCGCTGCGGTGCGGGCAGCGAACGGGAAACGTCCGCGCATGCAACGAAACAGGAGGACGCCGAGCGACCAGATATCGGACGCCGCGCTGTGCTGCGATGTGAACGCCTCCGGGCTCGAGTACGCGGGCTCCGTCGACCGCAGGAGCCGCGCGCGCCCGAGGCCGATCAACACGGGCCTCGTCACGCCACTCTTGGAGCGTGGCATCAGGACGGTACGCGCGGAGACAGCTCCGTGCGCGAGACCGAGCACGTGTACCTCGGCGAGCGCGCCCGCGAGCTCCGCGATCACCGTGAGCGCGTACACTGCCGACGACGGCGCCTCGGGTTCGAGGACGGACTCGAGCGACTCGCCATCTACGAGCTCACTGGCTACCCACACCCCACCGATCGAGTCGCAGCCCGCACTCTCGATGCGCGCGAGGGCTCGGTGGCGCACTGCGGTCGCAGTGATCATCTCGCGCCTGAAGGCGTCGAGCGCCGCCGCGCCGAACGTCAGACCGCCGATGATCCTGATTGCCACCTGCTTGCCCGGGATTCGATCCGCGGCGCGCCACAACGAACCGAAACGGCCAGCGCCGACCAGGCTGAGCAGGCGGAAACGATTGCCGACAACGAGCCCGGCTTGGGTCTTCATGATCGCTCCCTTCACTGAGTGTGAGGGTCGAGACCCTGCAACTTCGGTGCGGATCGATCTGGCGCAACCTATTGGAGTTGCGCGCGCAGAAGCGATTCGGGTGCTGCGATCGCAAGCGCGCTCAGTGCGAGCCCTGCGTGTTCGGCGTCGCGGCTCGTGGCGAGGTGCATGTTTCCAGCGCTGTTGTGCCGCCAAGGAACAGCAGCTCGAGCTGCTCATGCGGATGACTGACGACATCAAGAAGCATGCGCAAACACGAGCTCGGTGGCTCGTGCTCCAGCCCGAGCGGCCCGCGACGATGCGCGAGGATCTTCGCGGTCGCTGCGCGGCGGGCTGCTCGCCGGGCTGATGCTGCGGCCGTCGCGCTCCCCTCGCGTGCTCTCGGGGCACGCGCGTCGATTTCGCACGCCGCGGCCATCCGCTCGATCAGACCATGTACCGATGGCCCGGTTTGCGCGCCACGAACGCGTTGGCGTCTGCGGACACGCGCTCCATGAACTCGGCGATGTCGGTCGCGACGCGGCGACAGCTTCGCGGCGTGTCTCCGAAAACGCCGTCCTCAATGCTGCCATGATCGAGGTACAGCACCTCGCCGCGCTCGTTCAGCGCGAAGAGGCCGCCGCCCCCATCGCTGCCGAACGCCTTGATCGCGTCGCCGGCGGTCCGAAGTCGAACGGGCTCGAAAGGGTTCGGACTCTGATCGACGACTTCGGAGAGCGGCCGCACGTGATACCCGATGTTCACGTTCATCGCGTCGATCCCGTCGCACGCCTCGTATAACGCGATGAGCGGTGCGCGGAACGACGGCGCAACAGACTCGAGCGCCGCTCGCACGTCTTGCGCCGGCAACGGTTCGCGGACCACGTTTTCGTACGGTTCGTAGCCGACCAGATCCTCGTCGATACGCGCAAGTGCACGCGCGATCCGCGCGACTGCCAGTCGGACGTCGAGAGCGTTCGTCACTGCGGTCAGCGTACAACCTCGGACGCTACGCATCACGACGGGCATCGACGCGCTGAACGTCCGTCATGTCCCCTGACCGGCCGCACAAATCGAGCACCGCTCCACTTGCGCACCTGCCGCGCGACCCTCGTAGCCCCAGGCAAATACCGGTCGGCTAAGTGGCACGCGCGAGCGACTCGCGAGGACGCGGGATTCGAGCTTTTCTGTACAAAAATGCCAGAAGCCCGTTGCGCTGGAGTTGGGGCGCAGCCCCACACCAATAGCGTCCCCAACGGGATTCGAACCCGACTTTTCGAGGAGCAGCGCGCTGGCGCCGCGGCGTTCGCAGCGACCGTGTGCACCGCGGGCGAGCCGGACGCGACGTAACCCGGCGAGACTCCGTTCGTCAGCCACGGCAGCCCGCGCGAGAAGCGCCGAAAGTGCCGCGACGGGCTGCATCGTGGGCTGCTGCGGCGACCGTGGGCCGCGCGGGCACGACGCAGCGTCGAAGATGGCTGCGAGTCGGAACGGCCCCCGGTCGCGCGGTGCGGATCCTCACCTCCGACGCGGATCGCAGCGGCTCCGCTTGCTGAATGGATCACCTGCGGTCCGGCGATACGCGCCGAGCGATCGACGACACGGCGGATCAACTCGAGATCGCCGTGCGCGGCGATCGCGCCGTCGCGGAGCTCGAACGTCGCCCATGCGTCTCCGACGCGAAGCCTCACGATGTCGGCTTCGGGCTCCACGCGCCCGGTCTCGGCGAGGCTCGCGTGCAGCTCGTCCGACGTCGGGGTCCGATCGCTCGACGGAAAGATTACGTACAGCTCGCTCATCGAAAGCTCCTGGACGAACGCCGCGCGTCCGTTCGCACCGACGTCGATCCGCGAAGATTAGCAGGACGATCGAGAATTCGCGGAGGGGTCCCCAACGTGAACGCGCCGTGCTGGCGTCCCCAATGGGAAGGACAAAGGAATCGACACGCTCCGCAGCACTCGCGAGGTCCAGGGCGGGCACTCGCGAGGTCCCCAACGGGAATCGTCCCCGTCGTCTTCGTGGCGCCGCCGAGCGCGTCGATGCGAAAGAATCGCAGAACGGCGATCGCGCCGGTGACACGAGATCCCGCTCGCGCGGAAGGTGCTCGCGACGCGCGAGATTTGCGGCGACGTCGTCGCGTTCACGCGGCCCTCGTCTTCTCAGAGCTCGACGCCCACGTGAAGGCCGGGCTCCCAGAGGAAGTAGTTCGGCCAGCCCCGATCGCGCGCGGCGAAGCCCGGGGGCACGTTCGTGGACACGGGCCAGTAGGTCGCCGCGATCGAGGGCTCGACGAACACGCGATCGAAGAGGCGAACGTGGTAGCCGAGCCGGAACGTCATGAAGAGCTGAAAGCCGTTGCCGATCCTGCGCCCGTCGGCGTCGTGGTACTGCCGCAGGAACGGGACCACGCTCAGCGACGTATACAGTCCATTCCACAGGAATCGCTGATACGCCGGGCCGACCCCGTACTCGCGCACGTGACCGGGATACGCGTGCTCGTCGGATTGATACGAGTCCCCGTAGGGAATGCCGAGCGGATGGTAGTACCGCCACGTCATCGCCTCGATCGAGATCCTGTCGCGCGCCGTGAGCCGGTAGCCCGCATTGAGCTGGAAGAAGAAGGGCGGATGGTCCATGGGGACGAGGTTCGCGAGCATGAACAGCGAGGTCCCGACCCAGTAGCGTCGCGGCTCGGTCCGAGGGCGCTCCGGCGTCGGTTCGGCGTGCAGGGCGGGGGACGCGAGGACGTACGAGAGTCCCAGCAAGAACAGCGTCGCGTGTGATCGCAGCATGGTGGCGAGCAGGGTGACCACGCGCGCATCCGCGGCCCACGATCGTTTTCACGCACGCCGTGTGCAAAGATGCACGGGTGGACTGGGACGATCTCCGCTACGTGCTCGCCCTGCTCCGAGAGCGCACGCTGAGCCGCGCCGCAGCGCGCCTTGGCGTCACCCATACGACGGTCGGCCGACGCTTACGCGAGATCGAAGAGAGGCTCGGCGCGCGCCTGTTCGATTCGACACCGGACGGCTTCGTGCCCACCGCCGCGGGTCACGACGTGGCCGAGGTCGCCGAGCGGACAGAGACCGAGGTGCACGCGCTCGAGAGCCGACTCCTCGGTCGCGACGAGCGGCTCGAAGGAAAGCTGCGCGTCGCGACGATGGACATGCTCTTCCGCTGCTTCCACGACGCGTTCACCTCGTTCGCCGCGCGTTATCCGAGCGTCGAGGTGACCGTGAGCGCCACCGATCGCGAGGTCTCGCTGCTTCGTCGCGAGGCCGACGTCGCGCTGCGCCTCACCGGCTCGCCGCCCGAGTACGCCGTCGGTAAGAAAGTCGGGCGCGCGGAGTTCGCGGTCTATGGGCAGAGGGCGCTCGTCGAGCGGATGGGGGCGAACGCGACCTACGGCGACTTCCCGTGGCTCAACTGGGACGAGCGTTTGAACATGACGTGGCTCGACGAGTGGCTCGCGCACAACGCACCGAACGCGCGCATCGCCATGCGGGCGGACTTCAACACGGTTCTCCTTCGCGAGGCCGTCGCAGCAGGCATCGGCGTGCACTTCCTTGCGACGTTCGACGCCGATGGCGACGAAAACCTCGTGCGCATCGGACCGGTGCAGCCCGCGTTCGGCCGCGACATCTGGCTCCTCACGCTGCCCGACCTACGTCACACGAGCCGCGTGCGCGCGTTCATGGACCACGTCGAGGAACGTCTCCGCGCCTCACGGAGCTCGACCCATGGCGCAATCGCCGGCGGCACGTCGTAGAACGCCTTCGGCCCCGTCTCGATCCGCACGAGCTGCGGGGACGTCGCGTAGAAGTCGCCGCTCACCGCGTCCTTCCACCCCCTCCGGTCCGCGAGATCCTTCACGGCGTCTCGCTGAAGATCGAGCTTCTGCTCCTGGGTCGAACAGCGAACGTACGCGGCGCGCGCTCACGTCCCCCACACCGGTGCTTACGCGAAATATGAGCCGTCCTCCAAAGGCGAAGCTCCCTGAATTCGAGCTTCCCGTACGAGAACCGAAACGCGGAAGCGGTTGAGGCAACGCCGACCACGAACGGCGGGCTCGAACGCGCATTCGTGGGTGCCGGGTGCCAGGGGTCACCTCTCGCGCACGCGACCCGTTGCCGTCGTTGCAGGCGTCGGAGTGCCAGGTCACTCCGACGGTGTTGGGGGCGTCCCCAACGGGATTCGAACCCGTGCGCTCCTCCTCAGGGCCCGACGTAGCGTGCACGTGGTCGCAGCAGGAAGTCGGCGCTGCGTTGTTCGAGCACGTGCGCGATCCAGCCGGCCGTGCGGCCGATGGCGAACATCGCGACGGCGGCGCTGGGCGGCAGACGCAGCGCCGCGGCGATCGCGACCAGACCCAGATCGATCGTCGGTGGCTCGCGTCCCTGTTCGTGCATGGCGCGAACGAGCGCTTGCACGGTGCGCACGCCCGGCTCCTTGCCGCCGAGGGCGAGCGCGGTGTCGAGCAGCGGAGGCGCGCGCGGATCGCCCTTCGGATACAGCCGGTGACCGAAGCCGGGGACCGACTCTCCTCGTCGGGTGCGCTCCCGAACGACGCGCGCTGCCTGCGCGGGGGCGGCGATCTCGGTCAACATCGCCTCGATGCGATCGCACGTGGCGCCGTGCTTCGGGCCCGAGAGAGTGGCGAGCGCAGACGAGACGCACGCGTACAGGTCGGCGCCGGTCGAGGCGGTCACCCGCGCAGCGAACGTCGATGCGTTGAGCTCGTGATCGGCGCAGAGCACCAGGGCGAGATTGATCGCTCGTTCGGCGTCGGCACCGTTGGCTCCGAGGGCGATGGCCAGGGTCTTGGCGACGCGTTCGGCGCGGAGCGCTCGCTCGAGGGCCGAGCGACGACGGGTGATCAACGCGAGCGAGGCTGCGAGTCGCGCGATCAACGTGCGCGCTCGCACGCGCTCGGACTCGTCGTTCGCCTGGAACCGCCCCAGATCGCGCGCGCCGAGCAGTGGGACGATCACGGCGAGCAGATCGAGCGGCGCGGGTTCGCGCAATAGATTGGAGAGCATGCGCGCGGGCAGGCCGAGCGAATCGGCGTGAAACGGGGTCTCCTCGAGCCTCCCGGTCCACAAGAGCGACGCGACCGACTCGAACGACGCGTCGCCCTCGGCGAGCTCGACGGCCGCATGCCCGCGGTGGATCGCGCCGCGTCGGGGGTCGAGGCGGGTGATGGCCGAGTCGAGCACCGGCTCGCCCCAACGGAGCGCGGTCCCCGCGACGGCGGCGTGCCCGGCGCGTGCGTCGTGCCGCGCCTTGAGCAGCTCCAGGTCGGCGCGCACGTACTGCCGCTCGCGGCTGGTCTTCCCGGGCACGCTTCGGACGAGCCCCCGGCTGACGTACGCGTAGAGCGTCTCCCGCTTGATTCCGAGGAGCTCGGTGGCCTCGCGGGCGCCGAGGAGGGATTCGTTGATGGTCGCGTCCATGGGTTGATCAATGAATCAAGATGGATCCATGGGACCACGGCCCCATGTTCTTCGCCAGACGCGTCCAGCTGAACGGAGGTAGCGCATGTCGGGACTCGAAGGTGTGGTGGTCGCGGATACCCGGTTGTCCGAGGTGGACGGCGAGCGCGGTCGGCTGATCATCGCCGGACACGACGTCGAACGGCTGGAGGTGCCGTTCGAGGGCGCGTGCGCGCTCCTGCTCGGTGACGACGAGAAGGTCTGGCGCGAGCGTCTGGCCAAGGCCCGGGTCGATGCATTCGGACGCCTCGACCGCCTCGGCGACGCGCTCGAGCGCGCGGACGGCATGGACGCGCTCCGCGCCGGCATCGCCCACCTCCCCGGCGAGACCGGCGTTGCCGGCGTGATCGGCGCGTTCCCCGTGGTTGTTTCGGCGTGGGTCCGCCGGCGGCGTGGCCTCGCCCCGGTCGCCCCCGACCCGTCGCTGGGCCAGGCCGCGGATTTCCTGAAGATGCTCGACGGCGAGACCCCGAGCGCCGCCCGCGTCGCGGGCCTCGACGCCTATCTCGTGACGGTCAGCGATCACGGGATGAACGCTTCGACGTTCACCGCGCGCGTCGTCGCCTCCACCGGTTCCGATCTCGTGTCGTCGGTGGTCGCGGCCATCGGCGCGCTCAAGGGCCCGCTCCACGGAGGCGCGCCCGGCCCCGTGCTCGACATGCTCGACGCCATCGGCGCCCCCGATCGCGCCGAAGAATGGCTCGAGGGAGAGCTCGCGGCCGGGAGGCGGATCATGGGCATGGGCCACCGCATCTATCGGGTCCGCGATCCGCGCGCGGCCGTCCTCGAGCGCGCAATCGAGCGCTTCGAGAAGTCGGCGTCTAGCACCGGGCGGCTTCGTCTCGCGCGCGCGGTCGAGCGTGCTGCCGTGGGAGTGCTCCGCACGCGGCACCCGAACCGCCCGCTCCAGGCAAACGTCGAGTTCTACACCGCGGTGCTCCTCGACGCGCTCGGGCTGCCGCGCAGCGCATTCTCCCCGACGTTCGCGGTCGGTCGATCGATCGGCTGGTGCGCGCACGTCGCCGAGCAGCGGCAAGAAGGTCGTCTGATCCGGCCTGCTTCGCGCTACATCGGCGTCATGCCCGAGGCTCGGTCATGACGTGGGACGCGAAGACCTATCACCAGGTGAGCAATCCCCAGTTCGCCTGGGGGCAGAAGGTGCTGGCGCGCTTGCCGCTCTCGGGCGACGAGACCGTGCTCGACGTCGGCTGCGGAACCGGGCGCCTCACGGCGCTGCTGGCGGAGCGACTTCCGCGCGGGCGGGTGATCGCGCTGGATCGGGACGCGGGGATGATCGAGCAGGCGCGGCTGCACCTCGCGCCGTTCGGAGATCGCGTCGAGCTGGTCGTGGGCGACGCGACCGCGTTGCCCGAGCGAGCCGTCGACGCGGTGTTCTCCACGGCGACGTTCCACTGGGTCGTCGATCACGACGCCCTGTTCCGCTCGGTGTTCGCAGCGCTGCGACCGGGCGGGCGGCTCGTCGCGCAGTGCGGAGGTCGCGGCAACCTCGCGCGCATCCTCGGGCGCCTCGCGCCGATCCTCGAAGAGCCCGCGATTGCGCCGTACTTCGTGGGCGCCCGGCCGACGTGGCACTTCGCAGGGGACGACGAGACCGCCGCGCGCCTCTCGCGGCTCGGGTTCGTCGACGTGCACACCTCGCTCACGCCCGCGCCCACGCCCTTCGAGTCCCGCGAGACGTTCCGCGCGTTCGCGACCAACGTCGTGCTCGGACAGAGACTGAGGGCCATCGACGACGATGCGCTCCGGCAAGAGGTCATCGAGCGTGTGGTCGAGCTCCACGCGCACGACGATCCGCCGTTCGCGCTCGATTACGTCCGGCTCGATGTCTCCGCGGTGCGTCCCGTGGCGTAGACTGCGCGTCTTCCATGTCTCGTCGCTCGCTCGCCGTCGTCGGCCTCGCCGTGACACTCGTCGTTGCCGCGGGGTGCCGTCGCCATCGCGGGCGGGCGAGCGCGTCCGAGTCCCAACCCACGGTCGCGACCGATTTGGCGGAGAAGGCCAGGAAGACCTCGCGCGCGTTCGCGCTCTGGCGTTCGCTCACCGACGAAGTCGGTCCGCGTCTCGCCGGATCGCCGGGGGACGCCAAGGCCGTCGAGTGGGCGCTCGCCACCATGAAGTCGCTCGGGTTCGCCAACATCCGCGGCGAGAAGGTGATGGTGCCGCATTGGGACCGCGGTACCGCGCGCGGCTCGCTCGTAGCGCCGGTGGTTCAGCCCCTTCAACTCGTGGCACTCGGGGGCTCGGTCGGCACGCCCGAGGGCGGGCTCGAAGGCGACGTCGTCTCCGTCGCGTCCATCGAGGCGCTCGACGCGCTGCCGATCGAGAGCGTGCGCGGCAAAATCGTCTTCTTCGACAAGCCGATGAACCGCACCAAGGACGGCAGCGGCTACGGGAAGGCGGTGGACGTTCGCGGCAAGGGCGCCATTGCCGCCGCGAGGAAGGGTGCCCTCGGCGTGTTGATCCGCTCGGTCGGCACCGGGGCAGCGCGTCTGCCGCACACCGGTGCGATGCGCTACCTCGACGAGTTGCCGAAGCTCCCCGCCGCAGCGCTGGCGGGGCCGGACGCCGATCTGTTGCACCGTACGCTCGAGCGTACGGGGGCTGCGCGAGTGTCGTTCACCCTCGGCTGTCGTCAGCTCGAGGACGCGCCTTCGGCCAACGTGGTCGGCGAGGTTCCCGGGAGCGAGAAGCCCGACGAGATCGTGCTGATCGGCGCGCACCTCGACTCGTGGGATCTCGGGCAGGGGGCCATCGACGACGGCGCGGGGGTCGCGGCCGTGCTCGAAACGGGCCGCTTGCTGTTGGAGTTGCCGCGTCGACCGCGTCGCACGGTGCGCGTCGTCCTGTTCGCCAACGAGGAGAACGGTCTGAAGGGCGCGCAGGAATACGCTCGTCTGCACCAGGCAGAGCTCGCCAAGCACCTTCTCGGCCTCGAAATCGATCTCGGCGCCGGTCGCGTCTTCGGCCTGCAGTACCTCGCCGGACCGGGGGCGGCCGCCATGATGAAGACCGTCGCCGCGCCGCTGGCCAACCTCGGCGTTTCGCCGCCGGTCGAGCACGACGGTCACGGCGCCGATCTATGGCCGCTGCGCAATGCTGGGGTACCCGTGGTGGAGCTCCAACAAGACGCCTCGAAGTACTTCGACCTGCATCACACAGCGGACGACACCCTCGACAAGGTCGATTCGGCCGACCTCGATCAGGTGACCGGGGCTACGGCCGCCTTCACCTGGGGGGCTGCCGACGTCGTGGGGGACCTCGGGCGTATCCCCGACGCGAAGCGAAAATGACATAGACTCGCCGGCGCGATGTCGGACGAGTCGAAGAAGCCTTCGCTGCCACCGGGCGATCGGCGTGTCGCGCTCGCGCGCAAGTTGACGGGCGGCCAGCGCATCCCGCCGCCGTCTTCTGCACCACCGTCGCCGAGCACGCGCGCACCGGCTGCACCCGGACCCTCGACCCCGCCAACCGAGCTCCCGAGCTCTGCCCCCGTCTCGAGCAAGCCTTCGATCCCGGCGACCTCGCTCCCCTCGACGCCGCGTGTCGCGCCGTCGTCGGGCAGAGAGGCCGTGCTCGCGAACCGCCGCAATGCCGTCGCCGACGCGCGCACGCCCGGCGCACCGAGGCCGACGCCCGAGGCCGACGCCGGAGACGCCGGAGAGGAGGCCCGGGCCAAAGAGCCGCCCGCCAAGGCCCGTCCCGCAATCCTCGCACTCGGTGCCCTGCTCGCCGTCATCGCGCTCGCTTTTGCCGGTTCGTGGGCGAGAGACGCCTTCCGCGCTTCCACCCCGGAAGGCCGCGTGCGCGAAACCTTCGTGACCTGGGAGTTCTCGCCCGTGAGCGCACGCGAGGGCGTCTTCGTCCAGCTCGACCAGCTCGGTCCGACCGCGCTGCCAGCCGTCATCCAATCGCTCGGGGACACCTCGGTTGCGGAGCGCGACGACTCGCACAGCACCCGGAGCATTCGAGAGGTCGCGCACCTCTATCTGATTCGGCTCGCGACGAACCTCAAGGTCGCCCCGCCCAAGCCGTCCGAGGAGTTGGCCAAGGCGATCTTCCTCGGCACGGCGCCGTCCGAGGCGCAGTGGAAGGCTTCACAAGATGCGTGGCGCGCGTGGCTGGAAGCACAGCAGGCAAAGGGTACGATCGCCAAACCGTGAACAGAGGCCTCGCGCTGCTCAGCTCTCTGATTCTGCTCGCCGCCTGCTCGGCCAGTGAGACTGCGTCCCCTGTCGACGCGGGTACCGACACCGCCACGACGGCGCCGACATGCGCGCGCGGCACCAGGGTCGCCGAGGTTCCCGGCACCTGCAACGGGAGCAAGGAGCTGTGCGCTCGAACCTTCGACCGCGTGTCGTTCCCCATGACGCACAACGCGATGTCGAACGCCGACGCCAGGTGGGCTGCGCCGAACCAGAACCACGGCATCGCGCGCCAGCTCGAGGACGGCGTGCGGGGTTTGATGCTCGACACGCACTACTACGACGTCGATGCGGGGCAGACGCTCGACAAGCCGCTTTCAGGGGTACCTGCGGTGCAGCAGGCGTATCTCTGTCACGGGATCTGCCAGCTCGGGCGACGACCGCTCCTCGAAGGGCTGTGCGACATCACCGCGTTCCTCGACGGCCATCGCGGCGAGATCGTCTCGATCATCTTCGAGAGCAACGTCACGCCGGCCCACACCGCCGAGGTCATGGCCGTCGCCGGGCTCACCGACTACGTCTACACGCACGTCGGCGCGTGGCCGACGCTCGGCGAGATGATCGCGAAGAACCAGCGCCTCGTGGTGTTCACCGAGAGCGACGGGGGCACGCCCGCCTGGTACCACCCGGCGTGGACGCTCATAGAGGACACGCCGTACTCGTTCTCCAAGGCGTCGGAGCTGAGCTGCACCCCCAACCGCGGCAACGAGGCGAGCCCGCTGTTCCTTCTGAACCACTGGATTCTCGACCCGATCGCGAACCCCAAACGCGCCGCCGAGATCAACGTGTCCTCGGTGCTGCTCGCGCGCGCCCAGCAGTGTCAGAAGGAACGCGGGAAGCTACCGAACTTCGTCGGGGTCGACTTCTATGACATCGGCGACCTGTTCTCGGTCGTGCGCACGTTGAACGGGCTCTAATCCACGGATCCGCCGAAGGCGGGAGGTGGGTATGCGAGTTAGCCGGCCTTCTTCTTCCGGGTCTTGGGCGCTTCGCCCTCGGCCGCTTCCTTGGTCTTGCGCGGGCCGGGCTTGCTCTCCTCGACCGCGGCCGGTGCCTCCGCTTGCGCGGGGACCTCTTCGACGGTGTTACCCACCGAGCGCAGCGAACGCGCGAGCATCTCGGCGAGATCGATCAGCTGGCCGCCGGCGGCCGCGGTCTCGCGCTGCTCGTCGGTGGTCACGTCGGTCGCCAGCTGATTGGCTTCGATCTTCTGGTCGACCGCCGCGCTCACCGCCGCGCGATACGCGTCGGGGTGCTTCTTCGGATCGAACCCGCCGCTCAGCTGCTTGACCAGGTCCAGAGCGAGCTGCATCTCGCGCGGGCTCGGCTGCTTGCCGGAATCCGGCTTGTCGATTTCGGCGTTGCTCACGAGCTCGTCGCCGTAGCGCATCATGTCGAGCCCGAAGAGCCCGTCTCGCGGGCGGAGCAGGCCCAGGCGCGTGCGGGTGCGGATCTTCACGCGTGCGAGCGCGGCCTTCTTGGTGTCGTCGAGGGCCTTGCGCAGCAGCTCGAACCCGCGCGACGACTTGCCGGCAGGGCCGACCCAGTAGCTCTTCTCGAAGTACGCCGTGTCGACCTCGTCGGGATCGACGAACTCGGCGATGTCGATTCCGCCCGCGCCCTCGTCACCTTCGAGCTCGGCGAGCTCCTCCTTGGTGAAGAGCGCGTACTGGCCCTTTCCAATCTCGTAGCCTTTGCCGATCTCGTCCCAACCGATGTCTCGGGTGCATTTGGGGCAGCGGCGCACCATGTTGATCTTCGAGCCACACTCCTTGTGCAGCTGCGTGAACGAAGGCGTGAGGTCCTTCGTCGCGGTGTACAGCTTCACGGGGATGGTCACGAGTCCGAACGAGATCTCGCCGGTCCAGAGCGCACGCATGGGGGGACTCCTCTAGTAGGCTTGGACACGAAGTCTGACGAAGCATCGACCGTATGGCCAAATCGACCGGCAAGAGCACTGGACGTCCGACGAGTGGTCCGCTCGACCCGAAGGCCCTGCTCGACGCGGCCGGCGAGCCGATGCAGGCGAGCAACGTCGCGCTCGACGATCCTGCGCAATACGCGTTCGAGGTGAAGTTCGACGGCTACCGGATCCTCGCCGCCCGGCTCGGGCCGGACGTCCGACTCGAGAGTCGACGCGGTCACGATTGGACCGAGCGGTTCCGCCCGATTGCGGACGCGATCGCCAGACTCCCCGTTTCCGATGCGCTGATCGACGGCGAGGTGTTGGCGGTGACCGGCGATGGTCGCCCGTCCTTCCATCGGCTGCAGCAGTGGGTCGGCGGTGAGCGGAAGGACGTTGCGATCGCCTTCGCGGTCTTCGACCTGTTGCGGCTCGATGGTCGCGACCTCCGTGCGCGTCCGCTCGAAGAGCGTCGCGAGCTGCTCCGCGCGCTGGTTGCACCCACCAAAGGCGTGCTCTCGTTTTCGGCGGTGATCACGCCGCCGCTCGATGCGCGTGGCCGACCCGACCTCGCGGCGTTGATGAGCGCCGCCCGGACTGCGGGGCTCGAGGGGTTCGTCGCCAAGCGCCGAGGCTCGCCTTACGTCTCGGGCCGCTCGCCGCTGTGGGTGAAGCTCAAGTGCGCGCGCAGGCAGGAGTTCGCGGTGGCCGGTTACACCCCGCTCGCCGGGGGCAAGGCAAACGTGGCGGGGGCGCTGATCCTCGCCCTTCGGGATGCGAGCGGCGTGTTTCGCTACGCGGGCAAGGTCGGCTCGGGTCTCGACGACGTCACCCGACGCACGGTGGCCGAGCAGCTCGAACGCGACCGCGTGTCGGCTGCGCCGATCGTCATCGACGAGAAGATCAAGGACGCGCGCTGGTCCACGCCACGTCTCGTCGTCGAGGTCTCGTTCTTCGAGTGGAGCGACGACGGCAAGCTGCGCTTCCCCACGTTCATCGGCGTTCGCGAGGACAAGCTCGCCGAAGAGTGCGTTCGCGAGGAGGAGCGGTGCGAGCCGGAGGTTCCTTCTCCGTCGGTGCGGAGCCGGGTGAGCAACCCCGAGAAGGTGCTCTACCCCCGCGATGGCATCACCAAGCGCGAGGTCGTCGAGTGGTACGAAGCCATCGCGCCCGTGCTCCTCCAGCACTTGCGCGGGCGGCCCCTCACGCTGCAGCGCTGGCCCGACGGCATCGATGGCGAGACGTGGTTTCAGCAACATCCGCCCGAGGGCACGCCGGCCTGCGTTCGACGCTTCACCAAGGATGGCCGCGCGCACCTCGTGATCGACGACCTCGAGGGCCTGCGTTGGGCGGCGAACCTCGCGGCGCTCACGCTCCATCAGTGGTCGTCGCACCTCGGCGAGGGCGCCCGCGACGACGCGCAGATCGCCCGCGATCTCGCGCTGCCCGACTATCTCGTGCTCGATCTCGATCCCGGCGAGGGCGCGTCCGCGCGCGCGCAGGTAGTCGAGGTCGCGCTCGCGGTCCGTGCGCTGCTCGAAGCCCTCGAGCTGCCGAGCTTCCCCAAGACCACGGGCAAGCGGGGGCTGCACGTGCTCGTGCCGATCGCACGCGGCGCCACGCACGCCGAGGTGTTGCGACTCGCCGAGCACCTCGCCCTGGCCATTGCCAAGGTCCTCCCGCACGTCGCTACGGTCGAGCGGGCCATTCCCAAGCGCGGAGGTCGGCTGTACGTCGACTACCTGCAGAACGGCGAGGGGAAGACCATCGCCGCCCCATACACGCTCCGGGCCTTGGACGGTGCGCCAGTGTCCGCTCCCTTGCGCTGGAGCGAGGTCGGTCCAGCGCTCGATCCAGGGACGTTCACGTTGCGGAACATGCGCGATCGGGTCCAAGCCCACGGCGATTTGCTCGCGCCCGTGCTCCGCGGAGGCCCCGACATCCGCCGTCTGTTGGCGCGGCTGGGCTGATCGACGACCGACCGGGCCCTTTCGGGTGTGCGATAGCCGCTCAGTTTGTCGGCGGATCGGCCGCTGCTCGTTTGTATCGTCTTCTCGACTGACATTGTCAGTTCAGGACGTTGGCCCACCGCGTCGGGGCAGCTACTCTCCAACCGATGGCGATTTCGCCGCGTGCTGCTGCGCCCGAAGGGCGAGGGTGGACCATTGTCCGCCCACTAGGTGCACGTGCGGTCCCCACCTCCGCCGCACTGCAAGCGCTGCCCTCGGGTGGCAACGATCTCGTCGTCGTGCAGACCTTCCGCGCCGAAGGAGATCGCACCGGCGATCCAGTGCGCGATCTGCGCGCGTTGATGAACCTCCGCAACCCGAACCTCACGCGCATCAAAGAGGTCGTCGAGAAGGACGGGGCGGCTACCGCCGTCTCGCAGTTCATCGAAGGCGAGACGCTCGCGGCCCTGCGGGAGCAAGGCCCGATCCCGTTCGGAATCGAGCTGCGGATCCTCGTCGACGTGCTCACCGGCATCGTCGCGATGCACGGCGTGAAGGACGCCAAGCTCAAGCCGCTCGCGATCGTGCACGGCGAGATCGCGCCCGCCAACGTGGTCATCGGCGTCGACGGAGTCCCGAAGATCGTGCAGCTGTGCGGCGTGCATGCCGTGCCCGGCGCGCAGGGCAACGATACCGTCGGTTGGCTCGCGCCCGAGATCCTCCTCGCCGACGACACGTTCGACCAGCGCGTCGACGTCTATGGCGTGGGCGTGATGTTGTGGGAGGCGCTCACCGGCACCACGTTGTTCCCCGAGACCAACGCGGGGGCGATCGTCACGCGTCACCTCTCGGGTCGCATCAAGAAGCCGACCGTTCCGGCTGACGCCCCGTGGGCGGAGCCGTTCGTCGACGTCGCGATGAAGGCCATCGCCACCGACCCTGGCTCCCGATTCGCTACCGCCGCCGATCTCGCCTCCGAGATCAAGCGCATCGCGAAGAGCAATCTCGCCCCCACCGGGAAGGTCATCGCGCTCGTGAAGGAGCGTGGAGCCGGGAAGATCGCGGCACGTCGCGCCGCGCTCGGCGGCACCGCCCCGCCGAAGGCCGCGACTGTCTCGGCCCCCAAGCCCCCTGGCGCCAAGCTCGGAACGCCGCTCGCGCCGACGCCCAAGCCGCCGGCCGTCCAGGAGGATGCACCGGTCCCCGACGTGCCGACCGTGTCGAGGCTGGTGCCCGAGGTGCCGATCCACCTCGCGCCGCATGACGGAGAGGATCTCCAGGAGAGCGCGATCAAGCCGGTGGTCGCAGCGCCGGAGCCCTCCGTCCACGATCGCACCACCACGCCGAGCCCCGTTCCCGACGACAAGGTCGCGAAGGCTGCCGAAGAGCCCTCGACCGATTTTGCCGACTTCTCGTTCGACAGCGAGCCGCCGCCCCCGCTCAAGGCGCCGCCTGGTCCTCCCCCTGGCAAGCGGGACGTGTCGCCGTTCCCGGCGCCCGAACCGTTCGTGTTTGCCGAAGCACCGCCGCCCGCTCCGGAGCCGCCCCCGGCATTCGACCCGGCCGACTTCACCGTGTCGCCGTTCCCGCCGGTCGAACCGGTCGCTTCGCCCGCTCCGTTCGCCGAGGAGTCGGTCTCGCCGTCTTCGCCGCGACCACTCTCCACGCCCGATTCGATGGCGCCGCCGCAGAGGCGCTCGCCGGCGCTGTGGATCGGCCTCGGGGTTGCGGGCTTGCTCGTCGTGATCTTCTCGCTCCGCACCTGCATGACGGCCAAGCCCGATCCGGTCGCCGGAGGCGCACCCTCGGCGAGCGCCGCGAAGGCGCCCGAACCGAAGCCGACGGAAGATCCTGCCACTGCTGCCACCGCTGCCACTGCGGAGCCCACGGCGACTGCAGCACCGACGGCGACCGCGCCGACCGCGACTGCGACCGCGGAGCCCACGGTCGCTGCGGCGCCCACCGCGACCGAGCCTCCCAAGGCCGACCCCCCAAAGGCCGATCCTCCGAAGGCCGACGTGCCCAAGCCCACGCCCACCGGCGCAGGCACGGCGGCGCCGGCCACCAAGCCGACGACCACCAAGCCGAAGCCCAAGGCTTACGATCCGCAGGGAATCTGAATGCGCACGTCGCGAACTCCCCGGTCGCTGTCGTCTTTTGTCGCCCTCACCGCCGCGTTGCACCTCGCGCTCGTTCCTGCGATCGCCAGTGCCGTCGGGGTCGCACCGGGGAGCGCCACGCCGGTCCAACGCGAACAGGCCCAGTCGAAGTTCATGAAGGGCAAGGACCTCTTCGGCCAGAAGAAGTACCCGCAGGCCCTCGCCGAGTTCCAGGCGTCGCACGAGATCGTGGCGAGCCCGAACGCCCGACTCTTCATCGCGCGCACGCTGCGCGAGATGGGCAAGCTGGTCGAGGCGTACGTCGAGTTCGGGCGCACCGAGATCGAGGCCAAGGAGCTCGCGCCGCAGGACTCGCGCTACCAGAAGACGGCCGAGTCCGCCTTGACCGAGCGCAAGGAGATCGAGCCGAAGCTCGCGTTCGTCACCGTCACCATCAAGGGTGCGGCCGACACGACCTCCCTCAAGATCGCCGGCGAAGAAGTGAAGCGCGCCGGGTGGAACGAGCCTGCGCCGATCGTCCCCGGGAGCGCCGAGGTCGTCATCGAGACGCCCGGCAAGCCGACGGTGCGCCGCATGGTCACCCTCGCCGCGGGCGAGAAGACCGCCGTCGATGTCGACGCCACCACGGGCGAAGCCAAGGGCGGAACGCCCGTCGGGCCCGAGGTGCCGACGCCCGTCAAGGCGCCCGAGGCGCCCGTCACGCCCGACACCGGCGATCACGACTACCGCACGTACGCGTACGTCGCCGGAGGCATCGGGGCGGCTGGGCTCATCACCTTCGGCGTGTTCGGTGCACTCGCCGCGAACCGTTACTCGAGCATCAAGGACGAGTGCGGCGGCAAACCGTGCCCCGAGTCCAAGCGCAGCGACGTCGAGGGCGGGAAGACGCAGCAGACCATCGCCAACATCGGCCTCGTCATCGGGATCATCGGTGTCGGCACCGGCGTCACGCTGTTCCTCCTGTCCAAGCCGAAGAAGCCTTCCGAGGGCGTGACCCAGGCGGTCATCGGACCTTCGTTCGTGGGGCTTTCAGGCACGTTCTGATGGCCCGTGGCTGGCTCGTCCTCGTCGTCCTCGCGACGGGTTGCACCTACGACTTCGACGCGTACCTGCCCCACGGGGCCGATGCCTCGAGTGATGCGCCGAAGAGCGATTCGGGGCCCGTCGACACGGGCTGTACGCCGCCAGCGCCGAGCAGCGCGTGTTACGCCACCGCGAAGAGCTGTGCTGGCGACTGCGCGACCACCCGCACGACCTGCGAATCGGCGTGTGGCAATCCAGGCTGCCGGAAGAACTGCCAGAGCCAGGAGGCGGTCTGTCGCGACAAGTGCGTCAGCGACTGCAGCGGCTGTACCGCGACCGAGGGCTGCGCCGCGCCCACCCAGTGCCGCGCCGCACTCGGCTGACGAGCAGCAGCAGCCCCAACGCCAACGCGTCGGTGCCTCCTTTCGTGCGGCCGAACGAGCAGCCCGGGTGATGAGCGCGCGGTGGCTCCGGCTCGGGAGTGGGCGTGGATGCTCCGCACGTGGCAGCGTTCCCGGGCTGGCAGGCCGCCGTCCGGTCGGGGGGCGCAGAGGCGCAGAGCCCGCACTCGTCGTCCGGCGCGAGCGTTCGCAGCGAGATGTCGCCCGGATCGTATCGCGGGCGCATCGCCGCCTCGGTGTGAGCAGGCTGGGTGTGCGTGAGCCCGAGCAGATGCCCGCTCTCGTGCACCAGGATCGACTCCACGTCGTAGTGCCCGGGCTTCGGGGCGCCGGTCGAGAGCAGGATGGTGCTCGGATCGCTGTCGACCTCGATGTCCGCATCGAGGATCTCTCCGGTGCCGGTGCGGAAGCTCACGGTCGTGAGCGCGATGGCGCCAGGCTCGTGAGGCCAGTTCTTGTCGAGGAATGCCACGACGTTCGAGTTGCCGCCCGTGTTCTCGAACCCCGCTGCGCACGCGGTCGAACCGGCCTCGCGCGCGACGAGCGAGGGTGCGCCGCCGAGCGCGCCCGTACACGCGACGGGATCTGCCGGACAGCGCACGGCTGCCCACGTGGCGAACCCTTCTGCGAGCAGTCGACGCGCCGTCGCGACGTCGACCTGCACGCTCGCCGGGTCGTGGACGAAGACATCGACGCAGCGGCTCGCCCAGAACAGCGGTTTGCCCTGCGTGTCGCAGGGCTGCTCGTCGGTGGGGACGAAATCCTGTCGGGTGGTGGAGAGGCAGTAGGCCTCCGCGGAGGCCGGGGCCAACACGAGCCCCAGCGTGAGCGGGACGAGAACGCGCATCCCCTTATGACGCTCGAACCGGGCTCCCGTTCGTCAACCCATCGCGGCTACGGGTCGCGGGACGAAGATGATCCTGGTGCCGTGAACCGATCGAGATCGATGTCGCGATAGGAGAGCTCGTCCTCGACCGGCTCGAGGTGCGTGAGCACCGTGGCCATGCCGAGTGCGTGCCGGATCTTCGATTCGATCTCCTCGCACAAATCGTGGCCGCGTTGCACGCTCCAGTCGCCCGGCACCAGCACGTGCACCGTGACGAAGATGCGCGCGCCTGCGATGCGCGTTCCGAGCGCGTGCCAGCGCACGCCCGAGGCACGATACGAGTCGAGCAGCTCCACCAGCTTGTCGCGCTGCTCCCGCGGAATGGCCGTGTCGAGCAACCCCTCGAGCGAGCGAGCGACCAGCGACACCCCGGTCTTGACGATCCACAGGCCGACGGCGAGCGCCACCACCGGGTCGAGCCAGTGCCACTGCGTGACCGATACCGCGCCGACGCCGAGGAGCACGCCGACCGTGGTGAACACGTCTGTCATCAAATGGTGCGCGTCGGCCTCGAGGGTGATCGAGTGGTGCCGCTTGCCGGCGCGGAGCAGGACGACGGCCACGCCGAGGTTCACCAGCGTCGCGACCACCGAGATGGCGAGGCCGATCCCGAGCCGCTCGAGCGGACGCGGATGGATCAGCCGCTCGACAGCGGTGACCATGATTCCGAGCGCGGCCACGAGGATGAGCACCCCCTCGGTCGCGCTCGAGAAGTACTCCGCCTTGCTGTGACCATAGGCGTGATCCTCGTCGGCTGGCCGCGCCGCGACGGTCAACGCGATGAGCGCCACGATCGCCGCGACGAGGTTGACGAGGCTCTCGAGCGCGTCGGACAACAGACCGACCGAGCCCGTGAGCACCCACGCCGAGAGCTTCAGCGCGATGGTGGTGATGGCCGCCGCGATCGACAACCAGGCGAAGCGGGTCGGCGCCATCAGTCCGGCTGGTAGCGTACGGCGGAGATGCTGTTCTTGACCGTGTCGATCGTCACGTGACAGGTGCTCGTGCCCTTCGAGCCGAGCATGAGCTGGACGGTCGTGTCGTTCGGGCGGCTGCCCTGTTGAGGGACCCAGGCCGGAATTTCCGGCGTCGCCTCGCCGACCTTGAGCGAGAGGCAGTAGTCACGGAGCCGCAACGCATCGGCGGTGATCTCCTTGACCGGCTCCTTCTTGCGGCACGCGGACGCGAGCAGGACGACGACCAGGAAGACGAAGCGCCTCATTCCTCGCCCATGAACGGGTACCCGACACTGGTCGGCGGGACGAACGTCTCTTTGACCACGCGCGGAGAGGCCCAGCGCAAGAGGTTGTACGAGCTTCCCGCCTTGTCGTTGGTGCCCGACGCGCGTGCACCGCCGAAGGGCTGCTGTCCGACGACTGCGCCGGTGGGCTTGTCGTTGAGGTACAGGTTGCCCGCCGCCTGCCGCAGCACCGTCGCTGCGTGGGCGAGCGCGGCCCGATCTTGCGAGAAGATCGCGCCGGTCAGGCCGTACGGCGAGGTCTGGTCGAGGACCTTCAGCGTGTCCTCGACCTTGGCGTCGTCGTAGACATGCATCGCGAGCACCGGGCCGAACAGCTCGTCGCAGAAGATCTGGTGACGCGGATCGTCGACCTCGTACACCGTCGGTTCGACGAACCAGCCTTGCTCGGAGGGCGCGTGGCCGCCGCAGAGCACCTTGCCCTCTTTGTTCATGCGCTCGATCCATCCGCTCAGGCGCGCGTGGGCGCGCTGATCGATGACCGCGCCCATGAAGTTGCGGAAGTCGTTCACGTCGCCCATGCGGAGCTGCTGCACCATCGCGACCACCTGGTCACGGACGCGTGCAGCGATCGAACGGGGGATGTACGCGCGCGAGGCCGCCGAGCACTTCTGCCCTTGGAACTCGAACGCGCCGCGCACCATCGCGACCGCGAGGGCGTCGACGTCGGCCGACGGGTGGGCGAAGATGAAGTCCTTGCCGCCGGTCTCGCCGACGATGCGCGGATAGCTCTTGTAGCGATCGATGCGCTCGCCCACGCCGCGCCACAGCGACTGGAACACGCGCGTCGAGCCGGTGAAGTGGATGCCGGCGAGGTGCGGATCGTCGAGGCAGACGTTGGCGACGGGCTCGCCGTGGCCGTAGACGACGTTGATCACGCCGTCGGGGAGCCCTGCGGCCTGGAACAGGCGCATCGTGTGGTACGCGGCGAGTGACTGGGTCTCGGCCGGCTTCCACACCACGACGTTGCCCATCAGCGCGGGCGCGCTCGGGAGGTTGCCGGCGATTGCGCTGAAGTTGAACGGCGTCACCGCGAGCACGAACCCCTCGAGCCCGCGGAGCTCGAGGGAGTTGCGCACGCCCGAGGGCGAGAAGGGCTGCTCGGCGAGGCGGGACGCGAAGGCGACGTTGAACCGGAGGAAGTCGATCAGCTCGCAGGCCGCGTCGATCTCGGCCTGGTACGCCGTCTTGCTCTGACCGTGCATGGTCGCGGCGTTGAGCGTCATGCGGAACGGACCGGCGAGCAGATCGGCCGCCTTCTGGAAGATGCGCGCGCGCTCGTCGAATGGCGTCGCTGCCCACGCGGGGGCCGCGCGCAGCGCCGCTGCGATGGCCTTCTTGGTGACCTCGGCGCCGCCGTCGTGTGCAGTCGCGAGCACCTGCGCCTTCGCGTGGGGCGCGCGCACCTCGTACGACGCGCCGTCGCGCAGCTCCTTGCCACCGACGACGTGCGGGATGTCGGGACGCTCTCCGGCCATCGCACGGAGCGCGGACTTCAGCAGCGCCTTCTCGGGAGAACCGGGCGCGTACGCGAGGATGGGCTCGTTCGCGGGAAGAGGGAGGGGAGCCGGCAGGTCGAGCATGCGCGGATCAAACCGCGGCGCGCGCCCGGCCGGAAGAGGGGTCTCGCTCACCGAGGCCCGGATTCGACAGGAGCGTGTCGAGCAACCACGGCGTGGTCGGGGTCCCGGAGAGCTCGGCCAGCGCGAGGACGATCTGCTCACGCGTTGCGTCAGGCGGGACCGAGACCATGGCCCAGGTCGCGTCGGGCGGCCCGGCCCACTGCCGACCACGCTCGATCTTCAGCTCGAAACGGCCCTGGTACACCGCGACCGTCATCCCGCGCGGCTTGAGGATCTCGATGGCCCGGAGGGCGAACGCGACCCGATCGAATCGCTCGAGCCCCTCGGTGCGAGCAATCGAGCGACGCTCTTCGATGATCCAGCGGTGGTCGTTGTCGTCTCGAATCCGCGCCCGCTTCACCGGAGGCATGATGCCTCGGTTCCCGCGGGAGGGCGAGCGGGGCGGTCCATGGTAGGACGGGCGCGTGAGACTGGAGCGGGTCGTCGTCGATCTGACTACGACGGAGACGTCGCCATCGATCGTTCTGTTCCATGGGTTCATGAGCCTGCCTGCGGACCTCTCGCCGTTTGCCGACACGCTCGGCCTCGACGCGTGCTTCGTCTTTCCGCAGGGGTTGCTCGATCTCGCGCCTCTCGGTTTGCGCGGTCACGCGTGGTGGCTCGACGAGGATCAGGGGGCGCCCGAAGCCCGGACGTTCCCCGACCGCGTGCCCGACGGTCTCGACGTCGCGCGTGCGTGCATCGACGGCTTCATCGAGGACATCCGCAGGGAGCGTCCGAACGCACCGCTCATCGTCGGCGGCTTCTCGCAGGGCGCGATGCTCACGCTCGACTGGACGCTGCGGACCGAAAGACGGCCGGTCGCGCTGGTGCAGCTCTCGGGCGCCCCGATGTGCCGTGGGCAGTGGGCACCGCGGTTCTCGGCGGGTGCTGGGCAACGCGTGTTCTTCAGCCACGGCCGCGGCGATCCCGAGCTCGCCTTCGACGCCATCGACTCGCTGCAAGCGGAGCTCGCCGCATCGGGGTGGGACGTGACGTTCTGCGCGTTCGACGGCGGCCACGAGGTGCCGTTCGTCCCGCTGCGCGCGCTGAAGAAGTTCCTCCGCACGCAGTGTGTGGTCAGCCCTCGAACACCAGCTTGAAGGCGGCCTTGCGGTCGTACTTGCCGGCGGGCGTGCGCGCGAAGGGCTCGCTCGTGAGCTTCATCCGGGCCGGCACCATGTACGAAGGGAGACGCTCCTCAAGCGCCTTGCGGAGCGCGGCGACGTCGAGGCCGTCGTCGAGACTCACGAGCGCGCCAATCTCGCGCTCGGCCTCGTTCGACGAGTTGTTGAACACGACCACCCCCTCGCGCACGCCAGGAACGCCGTAGAGCGAGGCCTCGATCTCGCCGAGCTCGATGCGATACCCGAGGAACTTGATCTGATCGTCGGCGCGACCGAGGAACAGGTAGTCGCCCTTCTCGTCGATGCGCACGAGGTCGCCCGTGCAGTACAGCGGGTCGCGGAAGAACCTGTTGCTCGGGTTCTGGATGAACACCTTCTGCGTGCGCTCGGTGTCGCCGAGGTACCCGTAGGCCACCGAGGTTCCTCGAACGAGGAGCTCACCCTGCGCGCCGACTTCCTGGCTGAGCGCTCCGGACTCGGTGCGCACGAACAGCTCCATGTTCCGACGGGCCTTGCCGATCGGGATCGACAAGACGTCGGGGCCGGGCCGCTCGTGGATGATGTGGTAGCTGCAGTCGACGGTGATCTCCGTCGGGCCGTACATGTTCGTGAACTGGATGTTCGGGTAGATGCCCATGCACTCCGCGACGACGTCGCGCGCGAGCACCTCGCCGGCACAGATGATGTGCCGCATCTTGGGGAAGCGGTCGGCCTTGAGCCGACGAGAGCGGAGCAGCAGCGTCAGCACCGAAGGCACGCAGAAGAACGTCGTGATCTCGCGCTCGGCGAGCCAGTTCACGAGGCTCGGCAACATCGAGTTGAGCTCGTCGTGGATGAGATGCAGCGTCGCGCCGGTCTTGAACGCGCAGTACAGATCGAACGTCGAGTTGTCGAAGTACAGGGGCGCGTGGTTCGAGATGACGTCGCGGTCGGTGAGCTCGTAGGTCTCGGCGCACCAATCGATGTAGTCGATGATCGCCTTGTGGGGGATCATCACGCCCTTCGGGACGCCGGTGGAGCCCGAGGTGAACAGCACGTACGCGACGTCGATCGAGAGGTTCTTCGCCTCGACGGGCCCGACGTCGACGGGCGTAAAGCGGCTGATGTCGAGGAGCATGGGACGCTCGCCCTCGGGGAGCAGCTGCTCGAGGATGATCTTGCTCTCCGCGTCGACGATGAGCAGCGGAGCCCGCGCGGCCTCGAGGATCGACTTCAGCCGCTGGGCGGGTGATTTGACGTCGATCGGCACGTAGGCGCAGTCCGCCTTGAGCACGCTCAAGATCGACAGGATCGACCGCACACTCTTCTTCATGAAGAACGGAACGAACTGACCGCGCGACACGCCGGCCGTCTTCAGCGCACGAGCGAAGGCGTTGGTGAACTCCTCGATCTCGCGGAACGAGAGGGAATCGTCCTCGCAGCAAACGCCCGGCTTCTCGGGGAAGCGGGCGGCCGATTCGCTGAAGTACTGCTGGACGAGCGTGATCATGTCTTCGAATGGTTCCGTGTGAGCAAGGTCCGGCTCGCACTCTGCTCAACAAAGTGGGCGAAATGCAAGTCGGCCGGCGGAGGCTGCTCCATGGAAGTCAGGCAGGCAACCGCGCGAGCGCGGTGCGAAGCCGGGTCGTGCCCTGGAGGAGGGGCAGCGCCAGGTCTCCGACGGCATCGAGTCGGGCGCGCAACGTGCGGAGGGTGAACGCGCGCGGGTCGAGGCCGGGCTTCACCTCGCTCCATCGCAGCGGAGTCGAGACCGTTGCGCCGTCGGCGGCGCGGAGCGAATAGGGGAGCACCAGGCTCTTGCCGACGAACTTCTGCAGGTGATCGAGGTACACGCGCCCGCCACGTCGCTCACGCTGCGTTTCGAGGGTGATGCGATCGGGGAGGGTGCGCGCGAGGACGGTCGCGATGCGCCGCGCGACCTCGTTCACCTCTTCGAGCCCATGACCGGGCGCGAGAGGCACGAGCACGTGCAGCCCCTTCTTTCCACTGGTCTTGGGCACGCTCGGGAGCTCGAGCAGCTCGAGGAGCTTCTGCACCGCGAGCGCGACCGCGACGACTTCGTCGTAGGGCGTGCCCTCGGCCGGATCGAGATCGAGCAGCAGCCAGTCGGGGGAGTCGAGGTGCGGCACCCGGCTCTGCCAACCGTGGAACGTGAGCACGGCCTGGTTGACCATCCACAGCAGACCGTCGACGTCGTCGATCACGAAGCGTCGCTCCCTCGGCGCGACGGGGACCGAACGCAGGTAGTCCGGCGCCTTCGGTGGGAGGCGGTGCTGATACCAGGTGAAGTCGTCGATCCCGTCGGGCCAACGCTGGCCGACGACGGGGCGATCCTTCATGTACGGGAGCAGGACCGGCGCGACGTCGCGGTAGTAGTCGACGATCGTCTGCTTGGTGAATCCATCGCGCGGGTAGAGCACCTTGTCGGCGTTGGTGACGATCGGCGGCGGCGAGAGGTGCTCTCGTGAAGCGCCTTCGAGCAGCACGCTGAAGACGCCCGCGTCGGTGCGCACGACGAGGCCGGGGGCGCCGAGCGCCCGTGCTCTGGTCACGAGCGAATCGAGATCACCTTCGAGCGCGCCGGAGAGCGCGAGCGGCTCCTTCGCCTGCGCGAGCAGTCGGGTGAGCGCCGCCCGCCGATCGAGCGGAGAGCTCGCTCGGAGATCTGCACCATCGAGGTGGGTGAGGTCCGAGGCGGCGAAGAGCAGGCGCGGACGCGCGCGACCGGCGATGTGCGCGCGCAGCCGCTCGAACGACGGCCGTGCTCCGTCGAATGCGCAGACGAACCCTTCGAGCGCGAGCTCCCGCGCGGGCAGGCGCCGCACCGCCTCGACCAGCGTCGGGAACGAGTCGGTCCACTCGCGCAGGTCCTCGGAGAACACGCGGACCACGTCGCCGACCCGGCAGAAGAGGACCCGCTGCCCGTTCCACGCGAGCTCGACCAGGGTCTCTGCGCGCGCGCCCGCGAGGCGCTCCAGAGGCACGAGCGGCGCGAGCCGATGACGGCGCGAGAGCTGGAACGGAGTGACGGAGCTCTTCGCCCGCACCAGCTCATCGTAGCCTATGATGCAGTGGTGCCTGCTCGCTCCGTCGTCGCGCTCGTCGCGCTCGTGCTCTCGATCGGCTGCAAATCCAGCGCTCCGCCGCCCGCGGCCGGCGCCGAGAAGCCGCCCGCTCCCGGACCGGCGTGCAGCAACGCGTGCATGGAGCGCGACTCCGCCTGCCACCAGAAGTGCATGGAAGACGACACCGTCACGCCGCCGCCCGACGAGGGCGACAGCTGCGGGTCCAAGTGCAGCAAGGCCCTCGAGGCCTGCGTCGCCGCCTGTAAATAGTCGTCAGCGAATCGTGATCGGCGTCTTGCGCGGATCGAACACGTTGTCGACCTCACCATCGACCACGCGCAGCGGATCGGTCGCGGCCGCCGCCTTGAGCAGGTCGAGGTAGCTGGGGAACGTGCCGTTGACGAGCGCGGCGGAGAACTTCCCGAGCGCGTACCCAGAGCGGTAGGAGGGCGCCTCGAGACCGTTGGTGATCAGCTCGAGGTTCTGCGTGGCCCCGGTCTTCAGCGGGAAGTAGTCCTTCTCGTAGTAGTTGTACGAGACGCAGCCGTCGATGAAGAGGATCTGGTAGCTCGCGGGGAAGTCGGCGGCGGTGAAGTTGCCGGGATCGAGCGGGCCCGAGCCGACGTACGAGTGCCCGTTGTAGAGGTAGATGTCGCTGTTCTTGATGGCCTTCTTGTGGGTCGCGCTGTCGCTCCCGACGCCGAAGTAGGTCAAGACGGCGACGGTGAAGTCCTTCTCGGCGGCTGCGCCGATCTTCACCTTCACGGGCACCTCGAACGTGAGGAAGACCTTGTACATCTTCTTCGCGATCGCGGTGAGCAGGGCATTGCGATCGGCCGTCGTGGTGACGCTCGCGGGCCAGCCGGCGCTTTCGTTCTTCCAGCGGATGACCTGATCGAAGGTGATGCCGGTGACCGTCTTGCCGCTCGGCAGCGTCACCGTGGAGAGGTCGACGGTGGGCTCGGTCTTCACGAGCTTGAACCCGGGCCTCGCCTTGAAGACGAGATCCATGTGGGTCATCCACTCGCCGAAGTTGTAGTCCTGATCCGGCGTCGCGGGACTGTCGTCGATGAGGCCGTACATGAACGACAGCACCAGCTTGTTGGGCTGGACGCCGCCGGTGTAGAGCCGGTCGTACTCGGGATACGAGAGACCCTTGTTGGTCTTGTTGGCGCCGAGGCGGACGGTGATCGGGAGGTAGGTGCGGTCGATGGCGCTCTTGGGCACCTTGTTCGTCGTCGCGGCGCCGCCGATCTTCTTGAAGTCGGCGTCGATGACCGTCTGCTCCGCCTTCATCGCGGTGCGGCAGCCGGAGAGGGTCGGATCGAACTCGTACCAGTTCGGGTAGTCGCGCGTGTGTTCGGTGTTCGCCGTGCACTCGGTGACGACCTTCGGGCCGTTGTAGTAGGTGCCCTTGTTCAACACGGCCGACGGGATGCTCGTGCGGCGCGACATCGCCTTCGGCACGACCGCGAGATCGACGTACGTGTAGCGGACCTCGGTCATGGGTTTGCCCGGGTCGGTCGCGATGGCCGGGTCGACCACGAGGACGTCGCGCTTCTTGAAGCTGGCCGTGTCGATGGCGCGGAGCTCGCGCGTGTTGACCGCGATCTGCGAGTGCTGGAGCGCGCCGAACGCGGTCTTGGTCTGAGCCTGTGCGGCAGTCACGATCACCGAGTCGCTCGCTCCGCGGTCGACGTAGACCGTGGCCTCGAACTTCAGCTCGCGGCTCAACGCAGTCGCCGACGTGAGCTCGTCCTCCGACGTCTCCTCGCTCGAATCGCTCGAGCCACAGGCTCCGAGGGTGAGCGGGGCAACGAGCAAAGGAAGGGCGAACAGGGAGCGGCGACGGAGGCTCATGGGCGGGAGATTACACCCGCGCGTGACAGTGGGATCGTAATTGTGCGGTGTCACGGGACGGTGACAGTCCAGGGTGATACGCTGACTCGCGATGCGTGCCCCCTGGCTCCTCGCCGGTGCTGCCGCCCTCGCCGTGCTCGTCGTGACCGGAGACGCCGCCGCGTTCTGCCGGTCGACGACGTGCACCAAGGACTGCGAGACCGACGCCGACGGGTGCGTGACGTCCGGCCTGCAGCTTTGGTGGAAGACCAGCTGCATCGGCTACACGATCGACCCGGCCCTCACCCAGAACCTCCCTCCGGAACCGACCCGTGACGCGTTGCGCAAGTCGTTCTTCGCGTGGGCGGATCTCGATTGCGGGGGCGGCCAGCACGCGTCGATGACGTTCGCACAGCTCGACGACCTCTCGTGCCACGAGAGCTGGTATCGCGCCGACGGCACGAACGTGAACCTGGTCACGTTCAAGGACAACGACTGGACCTACCGGGGCATCGACGGAACGCTCGCCAAGACGACCGTCACCTTCGACTCGAAGACGGGGCAGATCCTCGACGCCGACATCTCGATCAACTCGGCCTACAACAACCTGACCGTCGGCGACGCGAAGGTCGGCTACGACCTCCAGTCGATCATGACCCATGAGGTCGGTCATCTCCTCGGCGTCGCCCACAGCTTCGATTTCGACGCGACGATGTTCCCGTCGTACGAGCCCGGCACCAAGGAGCTGCGCACGCTCGCACCCGACGACGTGAAGGCGGTCTGCGCCGCCTATCCGCCGGGGCGCGCCGCGGTGTGCGACACCACGCCGCATGGAGGGCTCGCGACGTCGTGCCCGAACGACGAGCCTGCTTCGAGCGGGTGCGCGACGGCGCCGGGCGGCGCGTCGTCGACGAGCGCGGTGCTACTTCTTCTGGCAGGCTTGGCGCGCGCGGGCAGACGCGCGAGGAGGAACGGATGCTCGGTCGTCGTTGGGTGAGCGCGGCCCTCTTGCTCGGCGCGGTGCGGCTCGCGGCAGGTTGCGGCTCGTCGGAAGCCGCGGGCGACAAGCGGCTCTGCACGCCGGACGCCTACGTGTTCTGCCGCTGCTCGGACTTCAGCAAGGGCACCAAGCAGTGCTCCGCCGACGGCATGTCGTTCAGCGAGTGTGCGGGGTGCATCCCGGACGACGACGCCGCGACGCCGCCCGAGGACACGTCCACGCCCGAGGACACGTTCGTGCCGGAGGCCGACACGCCCGCTGACACCGCGGCGGCGCCCGGCTGTCCGGGGAAGGTGCTGGCGGTCGATGGCACCAAGGACACCGAGATCACCGACACCACCAAGACCGGCACCAACGGCCACGTGGGGAGCGGCGCGTGCGCGGTCGCAGCGAGCAAGGAGAGGGTCTACTCGGTCATCCCGACCGCGAGCGGCAAGCTCACCATCAAGATGCTCGGGGACGCCGGGATGGACCCGACCTTGTACGTGCGCGAGACCGACTGCGCGACGGGCAAGCAGCTCGCGTGCGGCGAGACCACCGGCGACGCTGGCATCGAGACGGTGAACGTCAACGTGATCGCCGGCAAGACGTACTACGTCTTCGCCGACAGCAAGGCCGGCACCGAGGGCGATTTCCTCCTCTCGCTCCACCTCGTGCCGGGTCCCTTCTGCGGCGACGGCAAGGTCGACACCGACGAGGGCTGCGACGACGCGAACAAGGTGTCCGGCGACGGCTGCGGCAATGGGTGCGTGCCCGAGGGCGATCCGACGTCTGCTGACACATGCCCGGGCATCCCCGCGCACGTCTGGCCGAGCAGGACCCTCAGCATCACCGGTTCGACGGCGACCTATGCCGGTGACTACGCGTCCACCGGGTGTACCGGATCCGGACCGGAGCGCGTCTACGCCGTGACCTCGCACGTGACCGGCACCATGACGGCGCAGATCACCGCGAGCTGGGGCGCCGGCAGCCCCCTCCTCTACGTCCGCAGCGGCGCCTGCGCGAGCGGCACCGAGCTCGCGTGCGTGAACAAGAACAGCACGACGCCCGACATGCTGACGTGGCCCGTCACCACCGGAACGACCTACTCGCTCTTCGTCGACGGTTTCAACAGCGGCAAGGGGTCGTTCACGCTGCAGCTCAGCGCCAAGTAGTCGCGACGTTCAGGACGGGAACACGAAGTGAAAGAACTCAGAACGGCTGCCGACGCCGCACTTCGCGTAGACCTGGGTGATGTGCTGACGCACGGTCTTGTCGCTGTTGCCTTCGATCCGAGCGATCTCCTCGCTCGGTAGGCCCTTGAGCACCAGTCGCGCGATCGACAGCTCCTTGTCGGTCAGTCCGGCGCGGGCGAGCGCGCGGTCGACGAAGTGACTCGGGTTGTCGGCGTTGCGGAGCACGCGTTCGAGCACCGTGAGGAGCTCGGCGACGGAGAACGGCTTTTCGAGGAGGTACTCGGCGCCGGCGTTGAGCGCCTCCTTCACCTTGCCGAGATCGGCATAGGCCGTGATGACCACGATGGGCGGCTTGTGGGGCAGGGCGGCGAGCTTGGGCAACAGGTCGAGCCCACCGCGTGGATCGTCGCCGAGGACCACGTCGACCACGGCCGCGTCGAAGAACGTGGAGCGCGCGATCGAGAGCGCGTCGGCCGCCGTGCCGGCCGAGGCGCAGTCGAACCCTGCGCGCCGGAGGCCTCGCTCGAGGGAGGCGCGCGCATCCACCTCGTCTTCGACCAACACGATCTTTCGCATCACGCATCCTCGGGTGCTTGCGGCAGGCGGACCTGGAAGGTGGTGTTGAAACCTTCGCGTTCGATGATCTCGAGCTCGCCCTGCATGGCGCGGGTGAGGGCGCGGGCGATCGACAGACCGAGGCCGAGCCCTGCCGATTTGGTCGTCGCCAGCGGCTCGAAGATACGGGCGCGGAGCTCGGGATCGATGCCGGTGCCTTCGTCGGAGATGCGCAGGAACGCAGCGCCAGCCTCGCTGTGGAGCTCGAGGTCGACGCGTCCTCCGCGCCCGCGCATCGCGTCGAGCGCGTTGGTGAACAGCGCATCGACGACGATGCGGACGTGCATCGGATCGGCGCGAACCCGGACCTCGTCGAGGTGGGTCGTGACGGTGACCGATTGCCCTCGCATGCGCGCGTCGTGGGCGGTGATCACGTCGCGCACCAGGCCTCCGAGGGCGAACGCGACGGGCTCGGGCCGCGCCGCATCGGCGAGCTGGCGCATCGAGCCGATGGAGGAGCGGATGCGATCGACCTGGACGCGCGATCGCTCCACCAGGCCCGCACGCGCTGCGTCCCCCTCGGGCACCTCGGTCAGCTCGTCGAGCAAGAGGCCGAGCGTGTGGAGCGGGTTGCGCACGTCGTGCAGCGCTGCCGTCGCGACCACCCACACGGCCTGCTCGCGCTCGACGCTACGCAATCGAGTCGCGAGCTCCTCCGCGCGCAGTGCCTCGCGATCGGCGGCCCGCGACCGCGATTGCCAGAGGAACAGGGCCAACCCGAGGAGGATGCCGGTCACGATCGGCAGCACCTGATCGACGAACACGTGGAGCGGCACCATGCCGGCGAACACCCGGTGGCTCCGGTCCCACCGATCGAAGACCGTGTTCAGCCCTGCGTAGAGCGCGCCGACCGAGACGCCCGCGAGCAGGTACATGCTCACGCCGTCGGGGAGTCTTCGCGGAGACCCGGCCATGGCGGGCACGCTAGCACCGCGGCGCGACGCGACCGGCTCCGACATTTGTCGGAAGGCGGCGGAACGCCTCGTGCGTAACCATGCTGCCATGCTCCTGCGCCCGTTCCTCGCGGCCGCGCTCGCGTGCGCGCTGGTCTCGCCGCAGGCGCGCGCCGAGGCCCTCGACGGGCCCATTCGTTCCATCTCCCGTACCCTCGCCTGGACCGAAGGAGCGACCCGTGGTCCGGGCGTGGCCGTGGCGAGCGCAGCGGCGAAGGCCGCGGCCAACGTCCCCTCGATGGCCACCGGCCTCGCGCTCCCGCCCCGCCTGTCGCTGATGGCGGGACCACGCGTCGGCTCGCCCGGCGCCGGTCTAGACGTGTCGATCACCGCGATGATGGACTTCCCGGTGCGGCCGCTCTCGTCGGCGCGCGCGAAGGTAGGCGACTTGCTCGTCGCAGCCACGAACGCCGCGCTCGCGCGTGCGCGCGTCGACGGTGGATTCGCGGGTGCGGTCGCGTGGTCGTACGCGCTCGAGGCCAAGGAGGTGTTCTCGGTTCGTCGGCGCGGCGAAAAGGACCTCGAGTCGATCGTCGCCATCGCGGCCAAGCGGGTGAAGGCTGGCGTCGGTCTGCCGAGTGAGCTCGTCTTCGCGCGCGGCGACTACGGCGCGGCCGGCGCGGCGACCCTCGACGCCGAGGGTAGCGTGGTCGACAGCTTCGCCGAGCTGCGCCTGGCGATCGGCGCGGAGATCGACGAGGTCGTCGATCCGGTGGGCGAGATCTGCAAGACCAACGACGATCCGATCAACGACAAGGCCGTGCTCGCCGAGGCCGAGGCGAGCTCGCCGATCGTCCTCGCAGCCAAGGCGCGCGGCGCGCTCGCTCTGTCCGATGTCTCGCTCATCCACGCCACCATCGGCCCGACGGTCGGCTTTGGCGCGCAGTACTCGCGGGAGGCGTTCGGCGATCAGATCTGGCTCGGCGTGGTGTCCGTGCCGCTGCCGTTCACCGATCCGGCGCGCTTCGACACCGCGCGCGCCAAGATCGCTGCGGCCGAGGCGGAGGCCGACGTCGAACGTGCTCGGCTGGTCGTGCGCAAGCTCGCGATCATCGCGCTCCACGATCGCGTCCACACCCGCGAGGTCCGCAAGAAGCTCCTCGACGACGCGCTCGAACCGCTGCGCGAAGCCGTGAGGCTCGCGCACATCCAGTACGAGACCGGCACGCAGGACCTGACGTCGGTGCTGCTCACCCGGCAGCGGCTCTTCGCCGTCGAGGAGCAGGTCGTACGCGCATGCGGGTCGGTTCACCGCGCCGACCTCGCCGTGTTTCATCTCCTGGGGAAGACGCCGTCATGAGGCGCGTCGTCCTGCTGCTCTCGCTCCTCTTGTCGGCTTGCGCACAGAAGCAGGACGGGCCCGCACAGACGGCGCCGGCGCCGGCGGCGAGTGGTGAGCTGAAGGTCGATCCCGCGCTCGTGAGCGCGGGGCGGATCACCCTCGGCAAGGTCGAGCGCCGGGTCCCGCGCGGTGAGCGCCGTGTCCCCGGCGAGGTCCGCACCTCGGAGAAGGGGCGCGCCGAGGCAGGAACGCTGGTCGCCGGGCGAGTGTCCTCGATCGAGGTCGCGCTCGGCGATCACGTCGCCAAAGGCGCTGTCCTCGCGTGGATCGACGCGCCCGAGCTCGGACGCGCGGTGGCCGATCTGTTGCGTGCACGCGCTCGGGCCAACGTCGCCGCCCTCAAGCTCGAACGACAGCTCGAGCTCCAGAAGGAGAACGCGACGAGCAAGAACGCGGTCGACGAGGCGCGGGCCGAGAGCCTCGTCGCGCAGGCCGATGTCGCTGCGGCGCGCACGGCCGTGTTCACCCTCGGCGGCACCGAGCCGGCGAGCGGCGCGGTCGGCGTGCGGCTCGCGGTGCGTGCGCCGATCGAAGGCACGGTGTCCAAGCGCGACGCCGTGCTCGGTGCACCGGTGGCCCCCGAAAAGAGCCTCTTCGAGATCGTCGCGTCCAACGACCTCTTCGTGTTGGCGCACGTGCCGGAGACGTTCCCCCTGCCTGTCGTCGGCACCGCCGCACGCCTGTTCGGCCGTGGTCTGCCCGAGGACGCGGCGTGTGCGGCGAAGACGGTGTCCGACGTGGGCGTCGTCGAAGAGGCGACGCGCACGCGGGCGCTCCGCCTGATGCCCACCGCGCCGTGCCTGATGCTGGTGCCCGGGGGGTTCGTCGACGTCGCGCTGCCGACCAACGAGCTTTCGGCCAAGCCGGAGCTCGTGGTGGCCCGTGACGCGATCGTCGACGTACACGGAGCAAAGGTCGTGTTCGTGGCCCGAGACGGGAACACGTTCGTGGCCCGTCCGGTGCGCGTGACGATGATCACCGGCTTCGACGCGATCATCGACGATGGTCTGCGCGAGGGCGAGTCGGTCGTGGTGCGCGGCGGAATCCTTCTCAAGGGAGAGCTCCTCAAATCGGAGCTGCAGGGCGAATGATCGGCGCGATCGTTGCCTGGTCCTTGCACAACCGTGTGATCGTATTCGCTGCGGTCGTGATGCTGACGATCGTCGGCGTGCGCTCGTGGCTCGGGCTCCCGGTCGATGCGGTGCCGGACGTCACCAACATCCAGGTGCAGATCCTCACCAACGCGCCCGGCCTCGCGCCTCTCGAGGTCGAGCAGTTGGTGACGCGTCCGGTCGAGCTCGCGATGACCGGCATTCCCGGCGTTCAGATGATCCGTTCGGTGAGCCGCCCGTCGGTGTCGGCCGTGACCGTGGTGTTCCGCGACGAGGTCGAGCTCTCGGACGCACGCACCCTCGTCTCGCAGCGGTTGGCAACCGCACGCGAGGCGATTCCCGCTGCGGCGGGGCGACCGGAGCTCGGACCGCTCACCACCGGCCTCGGCGAGATCTACCACTTCACGGTGCGATGGCCCGGGCACAAGCCGGCCGAGATCCGCACCATGTTCGACTGGGAAATCGCCTACCCGCTGCGTTCGGTGCCCGGCGTCGTCGAAGTGAACGGGTGGGGCGGTGACACCCGGCAGATCGAGGTGCGCCTGCGCCTCCCCGACATGCAGGCGCTCGGCGTCACGCAGGCGCAGGTCGAAGAGACGCTGCTCGGCGCAGGGAAGAACGCCGGCGCTGGCGCGCTCGAACACGGCGGCGGCGAGCAGGTGCTCGTGCGTCTCGACGGGCAGTACCGCACGGCCGAGGACGTCGCCAACCAGATCATCGTCACGCGTCCATCGGGGGTCCCCGTTCGTGTGCGGGACGTCGCCACCGTGAGGGACGGCGTCGCGTTTCGCGTGTCGGCCGCGACCGCCGACGGCACGGGCGAGACCGTGTACGGGATGGTGCAGCTCGTCGCCGCCGGCAATGCGCACGAGGTGACCGATCGTGTGCGCACACGCCTGGAAGAGATCAAGAAGCGCCTGCCTGCGGGCGTGGCCGTCGAGCCGTTCTACGATCGCGCGCAGCTGGTCGATCGCGTGCTCGCGACCGTGAAGCGCTCGTTGCTCGAGGGCGGCATCATCGTCGTGCTCGTGCTCCTGGTCTTCCTCGGAGACCTCGCGGCGGGCCTGGTGGTCGCGACCGCGATCCCGCTCTCGATGCTCGGCGCGTTCGCGCTCATGGGGCTCTTCGGGATGAGCGGCAACCTGATGAGCCTCGGAGCCATCGACTTCGGCCTCGTGGTCGACGGAGCCGTGGTGGTGGTGGAGGGCGCGCTGGCCGCGATGGCGGCCCACAAGCTCACCGCGCGGGCCGCGCTCGCGCGCGAAGCGATGGCCTTCGGCGGGCCGATCGCGTTCGGCGTGTTCATCATCGCCATCGTCTACACGCCGGTGCTCCTCCTCGAGGGCTACGAGGGGAAGATGTTCCGCCCGATGGCGTGGACGGTGCTCTTCGCGCTCGGCACCGCGCTGGTCCTCGCGTTCACGTGGATTCCCGTGCTCGCGTCGGTGGTGGTGCGGCGCGCGCACGAGGGCGACGTGCTCGTCATGCGTCTTCTGCGCCGCGTGTACACGCCTCTGCTCGATGTGTTCCTCCGTCGTCCCGCGCTGGCCGGTCTGTTCGCGCTGGTGCTGGTGCTCGCGGGCGTGCTCGCCGCGGTGGGCCGGGGCGCTGAGTTCGTCCCGCGGCTCGAAGAGGGCGACCTCGCGATCCAGATCACGCGTCCCCCGAGCGTCTCGCTCACCGAGGCCATCGAAGGCACCGGCGCGATCGAGCGCGCGCTCACGAAGTTTCCCGAGGTCAAGCGCGTGGTGTCACGCACCGGTAGCCCCGACGTCGCGACCGACGTGATGGGCATCGAACAAAGCGACGTGTTCGTCATCTTGAAGCCGCGCGCCGAGTGGACCTCGGCCCACGATCGAGAGGCGCTCGTCGGCTTGTTCGAGGCCGAGCTGCGGAAGGCCCTTCCCGGCACCGTCTTCGGATTCACGCAGCCCATCGAGATGCGATTCAACGAGCTGCTCGGCGGCATGAAGAGCGACGTCGGCGTGAAGCTGCACGGCGACGATCTGGTCGAGCTCACGCGGCTCGCGCGGGAGGTGCAGAAGATCCTCGCTGCCACGCCGGGCGCCGCGGACGTCAAGGCCGAGCCGACGGGCGGCCTCGCGGTCGCGACCATCCGCCTGAACACCCAGAAGATGGGGCGCCTCGGGGTGCGCTCCGAGGATGTCGTCGCGGCCATCGAGGCGCTTCGCGCCGGTCGCATGGTCGGAAAGCTCGTCGAGGGCGAGCGTCGGTTCGACGTGACGGTGCGGCTCGACGCTCCTCCGGCGCCGAACCAGGAGGCGCTCGCTTCCACGCCGCTGTCGGTCACGGGTGCGGGCGTCATCCGCGTCGGTGACGTGTGCGACGTGGTCATCGAAGAGGGGCCGGCGCAGATCAGCCGCGAGCGCGCGCGTCGGCGCGTGCTGGTCGAGGCCAACGTGCGCGGCCGCGATCTCGCGTCGTTCGTGCAGGACCTGGATCGCCGCCTGCAGGCGCTGCCGCGACCGGCGGGGTACTACTACACGCTCTCGGGGCAATACGAGAACCTCACCCACGCCACCGCGCGACTCGCGATCATCGTGCCGGCGACGCTGATCGGGATCTTCTTCCTGCTCTATCTGTCCTTCCACGATTTCCTCCCGGCGGTCGTCATCTTCCTCAACATCCCGGTGGCCGCGAGCGGCGGCTTGATCGCGCTCGCTGCGCGCGGGCTCCCGCTGTCGATTTCCGCCGCGGTCGGGTTCATCGCGCTGTTCGGCGTGGCCACGCTCAACGGTGTGGTGTTGCTCACCTCGCTCCGACGGTGCGAGAGCGAGGGGCTCTCGCCGATCGAGGCGGCCCATCGTGCGGCCCACGACCGATTGCGACCGGTGCTCACGACAGCCGTTGTCGCATCCCTCGGGTTCGTGCCGATGGCGATTGCGACCGGGACGGGCGCAGAGGTTCAACGGCCGTTGGCGACTGTCGTCATCGGAGGTCTCGTGACCGCGACGGTGCTCACGCTGGCGCTCTTGCCGTCGATCTACGCGCTGGCGAGGCGTAAGGTGAGCTGATGGTCCGGTCCCTCGTCGTCACGCTTCTACTGATGGGCTGCTCCGACAACGATTGTCCGAAGGCGTCGTTCTCCCCGATCAACGTCGCCGCCGGCTGTGTGGAGAAGACCGTGGTGGCGGCGGGGTGTGCCGACGTGCCCGGCACTGACACGACCTCATGCAGCGTCGCAGAGGGAAAGTTCTACCTGTCGCGCGACGGCCGCATCTACCCGGGTGGCCGGGAGTGCACCGACGCCGAAATCAAGGCCGTAGGGTTCAACACGCTCAGTGGCTGCCCGTGAAAACCGGCCGCGCGTGCGAAAAGGACGAGCCTCCGCCCTGATGGGCAACATGGCTTCCGCGCCCACCTGAACGAGCACGAGAAGGGGCCACGCGCGGGCGTCGACCAGAACCGCTTCGCCGTGGGGCAATCACATCGGCTACGCTTGCGCGGACCCGGATGACCAAAGGGGCGATCACGGCCGATGAGACCGCCGACACCGTTGCGTCCGGCGTTTGCGCGACCTCGCGGGGAGTGCCGAGCGGATCGTTCGAGGAAGAGCTGGCGAACGACGAGCTCCGCTACGAGACGACTGGCATCCTCGGCCGCGGCGGGATGGGTGAGGTGCACCTCGCCCGCGATCGCCGCATCGGCCGCGATGTCGCGCTCAAGGTGATCGGCGAGCCCTTCCGCGACGCCCCCGAGTCGCGCGCTCGCTTCGTCTTCGAGGCGCGCCTCCAAGGGCGGCTCGAGCACCCTGCCATCGTCCCGGTCCACGACGTCGGCGTCGATCCGTCGGGAGCCGTGTGGTTCGCGATGCGTCGAGTGCGCGGTCGAACGCTGGAGGAGGTCCTGCTCAGTATTCGCTCGGGCGAGGAGGAGATCACCAGGCGATACACCACGCGAAAATTGCTGGAGGCGTTCGCGCGGGTCTGCATCGCGGTCGATTTCGTGCATACGCACGACGTCCTCCACCGCGACATCAAGCCCGCCAACGTGATGCTGGGCGACTTCGATGAGGTCTACCTCCTGGATTGGGGCGTCGCGAAGATGCTCGGGAGCGGGGGCGAAGGACAGCGAGAGGTGATCGCCGAGCGTCCAGGCACGCTCGTCGGCTCGGTCACTGGAACGCCGGGCTACATGTCCCCAGAGCAGGCGCGGGGCGAGACCGAGACCCTGGACGGCCGCTCCGACGTCTATGCGCTCGGTGCGTTGTTGTTCGAGATCCTCACGGGGCAGCGCCTGCACAAGTGGTCGACGCCGCACGAGGTGCTCGCCGCGACGTTACGCGGGGTCGATGCGCGACCCAGCGTGCGTGCGCCCGAGTGTGCGGTCGCGCCGGAGCTCGAGGCGCTGTGCGTCGATGCCACGATGGTCGATCGCGACGCGCGTCTGCCGAGCGCGCGCGTGCTGTACGAGCGGGTCGAGGCCTACCTCGACGGCGATCGCGACGTCGCGCGTCGTCGCGAAATGGCCACGCGTCTCGTGGAGGACGCCTCGAGCGAGGCCGAGCGCGCGCTCGCTGCCGATGACCAGGAGGCGCGCCGCGCCGCGCTCCGGAAGCTCGGGCGAGCTTTGGCGCTCGATCCCGATCATCATGCTGCGCTCCGCGCGATGGTCCGCCTGTTGACCGAGCCGCCGCGGACGCTCCCGGCCGAGGTCGATCAGGAGCTGCTCGCGCTCGACGAGGCACAGGTCCGCGTCGGCTCACGGGTGGGGTTGGTCGCGTTTCTCAGCCTCAACCTCTACCTGCCGCTGATCATCGCGATGGGTGTGCGCAGCGTCGCTGGCGTGGCGGCGTTCTTCGGAGCGGCCACTGTCGCTGGCTTGGTCACGCACTCGTTGTCGCGTTTCGTCAAGCATCCGCGATCGCAGCACTCGATGATCGTGCTCTTCTTCGGGATCGCCGCGAGCGCCATCGCCGCCGGGTTCTTCGGCCCGTTCCTCCTCGTCCCCAGCATCGCCACGGTGATCACGGTGCTCTTCTCGATGAACCACCGGGGCCTGTTCCGCGCGGCGATCATCGCGGTTGCAGTCGCCGGGGTCTTGCTCCCGGCGGTGCTCGAGTGGATGTCGATCCTCCCGCCTTCCATGGCGTTCGAGGGCGATCGTCTGGTTCTCTTGCCGCGCTTCGTTCACTTCCCGAAGATCGCCAGCCTGATTCTGCTCACCACGGTGAACGTCGCAGTCGTGGTGATGGCGGCGCTCTCGATGGCACCGCTGCGTCGCGAGCTGGACGAAGCGCAGAAGCGCATCCGTCTCACGGCATGGCAGCTGCGACAGATGGTGCCGCACGACGGCGAAGGCTGACGGCTACGGCCATGCGGTTGCTCGCGCGAATGCGATGCGCATCGAACGCGTCAACGTGGCCGATGCGACCGGCGAGCCGATGAGGGCGACGACCTGGGTGGTATTGGGGAACAGCCCACCGCCCACGCGTGGGTAGCCGGTCGCCGGATCGAGGAAGGGGCTCAGCGGGAGTGTGTAGCTGGGGCAAGCCGTGGTGGGTGGGCCGCTGTTGATGCACGGCGGGGTGCCCGTCGCGGCGACGATGAGGAACGAGTTGTCCTTGGTCGCACCTGCGGGGAGGCGCACTCCGACCGTCTGCGGGGCGATGTCCTTGAACTTCACTGCGTTGGCGATCTTGAAGAAGCTCGTCGTCCCCGCGACCGTCGCGACGTACACGTCGACGCCGCTCGCGGTGTTCCAGCCCGGCACGACGCTCGTGCCCGCGAACTGCGAGAGGTGGAGGAACTGAAGCCCGATGGTCGCGTCGCTGGGGCTCGTCGGCTTGGCGACATCCAACTTGTCGAGACGGAGCTCGAAGTTGCCGGCCGGGCCGCACGTGCCGGTGGTGTCCCCGGCCGGCGCACCGTTGACGCAGCCGATCATGCTGAGCAGCGCATGCTCGCCAGCCTTGATGGTGCTCGGGTCGAAGGTCTTCCACCGCTTGGTGTCGTCCTTGACGGTCTTCCACATGCTGGCGCACGAGCGACTGCTCTTCGCCGGGTTCTCGTCGAGCAGATACACGACGACTTTGAAGACCTTCAGCGCCGCGATCATCTCCGCGGTGAGCGGGAAGGGCACGACCGCGCCGTACTGGAACGCCGTCGTCTTCATCGGGTTGGTCGGGTCGGAGGGATCGGGGACGCCGTACGCTCCTGCCGCTGGCACGGCCGAGGCGGGCGCGTCGACAGCGGTCGGATCGGCCGATGGAGCGAAGGCGCCGAGGCAGACGAATCTGCCTGGGAGATCGGGGGCCCCGAAGAGAAGGGTCAGCGCTCGGTCGGCCTTGAACGGCGAGGCGTCCGAGGTGTCCGGGTACGTGTAAACGTCGGTATCAGGAGCCGTTGCCGCGTCGGGCACGACCCAGGTGTCGGTCACCCAATCCCCGGTATCGGTCACCGAGGTATCGGTCATCCAGGTGTAGGCGTCGCGCGGCGTCGCGCCGTCGTCCGGCTCGGAGCCATCTCGAGTGACGATGCCACCACATCCAGTGCAAGCGGCGGAGATTGCTGCAAGAGCGATAAAGTGGCGCAAGGTGCGTCGAGTCTAGCCGGCGTATCCGTCGCAGCTACTGCTTTTGGACAGACATTCGCCACATCGCTCGTGCCGCGCCTGCGACGTTGTCTATCGTGTGTGGACGATGAAGAAGGTCCTACCGATCATCCTTCTGGTTTTGGCAGCGGTCGTCATGCTGCCGGTCATGATCGGCGGCGCGACCTGGCTCGCGTACCGCGACAACCGGATGAAGTGCGATCCGCCGGTGCCGACCTCGCACCTCGACGAGCTCGGCGTGGCGATTCCCGCGGACGCGAAGGTGTGCCGCGAGACGTCCAACCCGAGCGGTGGAAGCTTCAACCTCGTCGTCGCGTCCCCGAGCTTCTTCTGTCTCGCGACCTTCCAAGCGGTGGGGTGCACGTCGCTCACCAAGGCGGGCCTGTCGTTCATCGGACCGATGACCGACGCGGGCTGGGGAACCGGCTCGAACAAGGCCGGGAGCGACGACTCGGCGAGCTTCGAGTTCGAGCGAGGACACGATCGCGCGCACCTGTCGCTCTCCAAATCACGCTACGGCGAGGTCACGGCTTCCTTCCAGGTCTCCTCGGTCGGCAAAGGCAAGAAGGGCAAGCAGGCAAAAGCCGCGGACGACGAATGACGCTCAGTGGGTACGCGCGCGCGGCGCTGTGACGCTCGCCTCGCCCGCGTCTCCCGAGCGCTGGGGCAACACCGGGTAGATCAGCTTCGGCAGATACCCGGACGGCAGCGGCTCCTCGAGCCCGATCGGGTAGGTCTCGTCACCCTCGTCGAGCGCCGGGAGGTGGTGGGTGCCGAACAACATGTCGAGCCACGGCGCGAGGTTCGCGAAGTTGTGCGCGGTCTTCCGAACGCGCGCGTGATGCCAGTGATGCAGCTCGGGCGCTCCGATGAGAACGCGGAGCGGACCGAGCGGCACCCGCACGTTCGAGTGCACGAAGATCGCCCACATCGCTCGGAACGTGGCGACCCCGACCAGCCAACCGAGCGGGAGACCGAGCACGATCGCGGGTAGGTTTTGGCTCGCCTGGGTGAGCAGACCGTCGACCGGGTGCTCGCGGTGCGCAGCGACGAAGTCGAGCTTCTCGCTCGAGTGGTGCACCGCGTGAAAGCGCCAGAGGAAGTCCGACGCATGACACGCGCGGTGGAACCAGTAGACGAGGAAGTCTCCGAGCACGATCGCAATCACACACTGCAACAGCGGCGGGAGCGTCGCGAAGCCGTGTCGCAACGTCGCGGGGACGTGTGCGACCGAGAGTCCGTGGAGCGCCGTGAGCAAGGCGATGGCGACCCCGTTCCACAGCAGGTACTGCCCCGCGAGGAAGGTGGCATCTAGCCACAGCTCTCTCCGCAATACCGGCTGCGCACGCCGAGCGGGGAACGCGCGCTCGAGCGGTACGAACACCACGACGAGCACTGCGAGGGCGGCGAGCCCCGCGATCACCCGCTCCAGGATCACTTGGGCGACCCGGAGGCCTTCTGTTGAACCGGCACGATCGGTCCGGCCTTCGACGCGGGGAGGAAGGTCGGCGCCTCGGCGTTCGCGCTCGCACTGGGGGGCGCGCTGGCGGAGCTCGCCACGTTGGGCTCGTCGAGCCGTGACGCTTGCGGTGCGGACCGACAAGCCTGCACCACGAGGAAGACGAGGACACCGAGGGCGAGGACGAGCGAGGCGGCCTTGAACGAGGGGCTCTGCATGGCCGTCCAACGTAGCGCACGCCCGGGTATTCCATCCGGGGGCGCCACACGGCTTCGAATCCCGTTGGGGACGCCACCCAACACCCCGGAGTGACCTGGCACTCCGGCCCCTTCACGCGCGAACGACACCCCTGGAGGTTCACCGACGAAGAGTGGAACCGTATCGAGCGTGAGGAACGGGAGCGCCACGCGCGCGAGCGAGCGCACTTCAGGAACGTGACGCTTCCGGCGATCCTCGAGTGGCGCGCCCGACGAGCGCGCTGGCTCCGAATCCGTTGCAGCACAGTTACGATTGCGGCACAGGCGACTGACGACGGCTCCTACGGACGACGTCCGGCTCTGTGGACTCGTACAGGAAAGCTCGAATCCCGTTGGGGACGCGGCTCTAACCTCCCGCGATGCTCGGACTCCTGGCCGGCGTCATCGCGGGATTCTTTTGTTCGAGGGCGGCGCTGATCGCCGAGAACGAGTTGCTCCGCCAGCAGCTTGAAAGTAGCCAGCACGGGTACCTCGCTTCAGGGGTGACCGATGGGGCGCTCTGCTCTGCGAGGCGCGGTCGCGACGAACGAGGGCCGTGCGGCGATCTCGTCGAACCACGCGCGCAGTCGCGGCTGCTCACCGCCCCAGCGGAGCTCGGGACTGCGAGCCTCGAGGCCGAGCGCGCACGCCAACGTGAGGTGCACGATGTGGAGGCCGCTGCGCATCAAGGGGTGGGCGATCTCGTGCTCCCACACGTGCAGGAGGCGCGCTGCGCGGTCTAGCTCATGTTGGATCACCGCGGGCGAGCGTTCGTTCTCCGCTCGCGCGAGCTCGCGGGCAAGGACCGAGAGGCCGTCGAGCGTGCTCCGTGCGACCGCTTCGAGGCGTCGCGCCTCCCACGGATGGTCGGCGTCGGGCGGAACATCGAACGTCGGCGCGCCGTCGAGGTGATCGAGGTAAGCGCAAATCAGTGCAGAGTCCTCGAGCCCGACGCCGTCATCGCGCACGAGGTAGGGAACGCGTCCCGATGGATTGATCTCGTAGTAGGGACTCTGCTCCGTCCGCGTCCTCGCCGTAACGACCTCGACGCGATCCCCGAGACCTTTCTCGTGCACCATCACGCGCGTCATGCGCGCGTACGGCGAGCCGGGCGTGATGTAGAGCTTCATCGGCCTGCGAGATCTAGCACCAACCGACGCGGGGTACCTGTCGTGGCAACTTTCCTCGTCCGCGCGTCATCGAGCGCGTCATGCCACTCGCCGGTAGTGGCCGCGCAGCGCGCTTTGCGACGGGGTAAGGCGATGGGGGGTGTGTTCCGAGCTGTCCCCCCGTACCGAGCACACGACCCCCACGCGTAGCTGCTCCCACCACGCAAGAACATCGGGGTGTTGCGCGTCCGATCGATCCAAAGGGCTCCCGACGGGAAGCTGACGATCGGGCGGCAGCATGGTCCGGGGGCCCCAGAAGGGAGCGACCCGAATCGGCCGACCGCCAGTAGCAACGGCGTTCTCCGCGAGAGAATCCACGTTGCCGTCGATGACGACATCGCCAATTTCAACCAGCTTACCGGCGCGGCACGGATCTGCCACACTGCGTCGTCACCCGCTTCCAATGCCGGAGCAACGCTCCCGCCGACGAAGGCGTGCGATAGGCGGTGGTGATGAGGCTCGGTGCGGACGGCATGACAGTCGCGCGATTCGTGTGCCTCGGACTGGGCGTCGCGTTTCTCGGTTCGTGCCGCCGCACCGACGCTCGCCCGAGCCGGTGCAGATCATCAGACCACCGTGCTGGCGAGCCGCAGACGGAGCGTCGCGTTGCGGAGTCCGCGCAGGTTCGCGAGGAGGAGGCTTACGTGGATCACGGTGCCGGGGTCGCTCGGTGGCAGCGGGAGGAGCTGCAGCAGCGCGAGGCCCGGGGGCGTCGGGACGTAGAGCGCAGCCGTCGGCAACCCGGAGGTGTTGACGCTGGACTCGCCGTCGTTGCCGACCTTGAACCGCTCCGTGCGATCGACGAGCGTCGCACCCTCGCGATAAGCGCCAGTTCGCGGGGGCGTGATCCAATAGTGGATGGTCACGTCGGCCGACCAACTCGAGGCGTCGGGGCAGACCAGCCAGAGCTTGTGAATCCCGAGCCCGGTTTCCGCCTCGAGCTCGGCTTGGACTCCAGGCGTGACGACAGTCTCGGCGAGCGCGATCTTCGGGGTGATCTGCGCGCGGCGGAGATCCATCCCCGCGGTGGCCGAGCGGCCGACTCGGATGATCACGAACACGACGACCGCGGCGATCGCGAGCACCCCGAGGACGATCAGGAAGACATTCGGCTCGCCCATCGCGTCCCAAGGTACCCGCAACATCGCTCCCAGCGGGGGATATTGTGGCTGAAGACGATCCACGAATCACCGAGGTGCACGCGAACGAGCCAGAGCTCGGGCACCTCGCCTTCCACGTCGGCGCTGGCGAGAGCGCGATCGAACACTGGGTTCCGACGCCCACGCACGTCGGCGACGCGCGCTGGAAGGTGCTGCGCCAGGATGACAATGGGAACGCGTTCGTCATCGCCGCATTCACCTCACGCTGCGAGGCGGACGCAGTGGCGGCGTCGTTCGCCGCGCGCGGGCACAAGCAGGTGTGCTGGGTGGAGCAGACCGCGCCGGGCTAGAGGCAGATCACCGACGACAGCGCGTTCCACACGTCATCATGAAAGCCACCGTCGTTCACGGCGTCCGTGACCGACCTCGCGCACGATGCGATCCGCCAACCCGCGTTGTGGTCGAACGGCGCGCTACCTCCGCTGGCGTTGTAGGTGACCTTCGCCACGTTCTCCGCGAGCAGCAGAACGCGCACAGGCAGCGGCGCTGCCTCCGGCTGCGCGATCTCGGCCGCCAAGACGATGCGCCGCACCGCCTGGAAAGCGTCGTGGGCCTCATGCCAGCGCGACGGCGTTCGCGCGAGCGCGCGGACCGTGTCCAGCTCCGGCGGCACGGTCTCCAACGCCGAACAGCAAACGTCGAAAACACCGACAGCCCAGCCTGGACGTTCCTGTACCGGCAGCATCTCGTACAGAATGCGCCCTGCCTCCAACGGTTCGCCGGAATCCCACAGCTCGTGGGCCTTTGCGACGCGACGATCCATGTCAACCCCCGCTCGGATCATTACCGGGGAACGAACCGATGTTGACATGGGAAATGCGCGACGACTACGCGTCCCACGAAACCCACGTGTCGCGTGGCGTTCCGACCCTACTCACGTCGCCGCTCGATACGCTCGGTGTGACGCTCGTCGCGATGTACGGCGCCCCACCCGCGCCGGCGGACGCGAGGGCGCACGACATCATCCCGCGCTCGCTCGGCGTCGATTCGCACCCGGTGCACACGATCACCTCGGCGCAGTTGGCGCCTGATGACGTGGTTCTGCTCGGTACCGAGGCGCTGGTCACGGTCTTCGTACGGGAGATCGAGCAGGGCCTCGACGTTGACCTCGCGCTGGCGATCGCAGAACGGGAGCACTCGGAGTCCTTTCACCTCGTAGGTGTGCTCCTGCGCGCGATCTAACGAGCGTCACGCTCCGCGGAGCCGACCAGCGATCTGCGGACCTCGCGGCGGCGCGTCAGCGCTGGGGGACGGTCTGCGTGTTGGAGGCAAACTGTCCGGCGAGCTCCGCCGTATTCTGCGTGAACGCCTGCGTGCAGCCGCACTGGTTGCAGACCACGAGCGTGACGTTCCAGTAGACGCTCTTGATGTCGGCCACCGCCTTCATCCCGAGCACAGTCGTCCCTTTCGCGACGTCGACGAGGACGTTGGCGATGAACACGAGGTTGGGGTTGCCGCAGTGGAAGCAGGGGCGCGGAGGTTGGGCCATTGGCCCGAGCCTATCGAACCCACGCGTAGATCGGACCTGCGTTACGCGCCCTCGTCGAGCCACGCGTAGATCGGACCGAAGGGGTCGTCCTTCCAAGTGTCCCGCTCGTGCCACCAGTCGGAGAAGTGCGGTGCGCGCACCAGCACCATGACGCCGCCGTTTCGTCGCGGAGCGGCAGCGTTCTCCAGTGGAAGCCACGCAGGATCTCGTTCTTCTCGAAGCCGTCGATCAGGACATCGATCAGCGTCGCGTCGTCGGGGGTTGCCCGCGGTCTACTCGGGACGGTCATTGCCCGCGATTCTACCTCCGCCACTCACGGCCGAAAGCTGCCTCACCAGCGCGAGGAGATCGGGGAACGCGCCGCCCTTGGGGAAGAACGCGTCGCCGCCGACGACGGCGTCCTCGGTGCTGCCGCTGACGATGACCACGCGGGCACCGGGTGCCGCGAGGCGAATCTCGGGGATCAGCTCGGTGCCCAAGGTGTCGCCGATGTGTTGGTCGAGGAGGACCAGGTCGAAGCCGCGCTCGCGCATGCGTTCGAGCGCGTCTCCCGACGACGACGCGTCGATCACGTCGAAGCCCTCGTCCTCAAGCAGCGCCTGCAGCGTGAGCCGCGCGGCATCATCGTCGTCGACCAGGAGCACGTTCATGGAACCGCCGGAAGCTCGAGGCAGAGGCGCGCGCCGCGCTCGGTCGGCCCGAGTGAGATCGAGCCGCCGTGGCGGCGAGCGATGCGCTCGGCGACGTTCAGGCCGAGGCCGACGCGGCCGGGTTTGGTGGTGAACGTCGGCCGCATCGCCCGATCGAGGTCCGAGAGGCCGGGGCCGTCGTCAATGATGACGAGGCGGGCCCGGTCCTCGAAACGGGCAGCCTCGAGGCGGACGCGTGCGTGCTCGTGCGACTCCGCGGCGTTCTCGATCAAGGCACGCAGCGCGACCGCGAGCTCTTCGAGGTCACCGCTGACCCGGAGGTCGCTCGGGACCGCGAGCTCGATCTCGGCCTCGACCCGTGCCGCACCGGCGGCGACGTCCATGCAGCGGGCGACGGAGAGCTCGGCGATGCAGCGCTCGCGGAGCTGCGCCAGCGCGAGCTTCGCATGGATCAACGCGTCGGCGGCGACGACCTCGTCCTCGATCAGGCCGAAGAACTTCGGCACCCGAGGCTCGTTCGCCCAGAGCTCGGTGGTGCTGACGCGACGCTTGAGGAAATAGCCTGCGTTGCGGATCGCGCCGAGGCGGTTGCGCAGGTCGTGGCGCACGATGGACGCGATCTCCTCCGCGACGGCGAGTTGCTCGACCAGAGCGAGAGGATCACGCTGCCGACTCATGATTTTGCCGTCCGGTGGCGGCCGGACTGCGCGCCGACCAGCTCGCCGACGGTCCGTTTCATCTGAGCGACACGCGCCAGCTGCAGCACCAATGCGACCAGCCGATCGGGGGAAAATGGCTTGAGCAGGACATAATGGCCGCTCTTGTTGTCGCTCCGGAAATACTCCTCGGCGCCTGTGATCAAAAGGCAGCTGATGTATTCCGGGCGCTGGGCGACTCTCTGCAGGAGCGTGACGCCGTTCATCATCGGCATGCGGTAGTCGGCGCAAACGACGTGAAACGAGCGGTCGCCCGCCTCGAGCAGCCGCAAGGCCTCCATCGGATGTGTGGTCGTGCGGACGTTTGCGTGCTCATCGAGGACCGCCTCGATGCTGTCGAGCACGGAACGCTCGTCGTCAACGACCAGAACGCGCGCGCGATCATCGCCACTCCCAGACATGAATCGTTGCATGTGACCATGGAGTGTCGTGTCGTCAATGGGTCGCCTGATCGCGCACTGCCCGAGCGATAATGGGTTTGCAACTCGACTGCGCTACACCAAACAATGTCGGTTCCGATGGACGACGGTGTCGCGATTGCACCGCAGCCGGTCGCGCGCTCTTGGGGCGCGATTGCCGTCGCGGCGTGGCTCGCGATCGTGTGCGGAGCGTTCGTGCTGTTGGTCCGGTACAAGAGCACACCCGGCGAAGGCGGTGCGCGCGTCGATTGGCCGATGCAGAGCCGTCTCCCTCGCGCGAGCGATCGGTTCACGCTGATCATGTTCGCGCACCCCTTCTGCCCGTGCACTCGCGCGAGCATGAACCAGCTCGACGAGCTCGTCGGGCGCACGAGAGGGCGGGCGCGCGTGCTGGTGGTGTTCACCAAGCTCGACGGCGAAGACGTGACGGAGAGCGCTCTCTGGAAGCGCGCCGCGAAGATCGAAGGTGTCACCGCGCTGGTCGACGCCGACGGCTCCGAGGCGGCGGCGTTCGACAGCAAGACCTCGGGTCACGTCGTGCTCTTCGATCGCGAAGGCAGGAACGTGTTCTCGGGCGGCATCACCAGCGCACGCGGCCACGAGGGCGACAACCCGGGCAGCCAACGCGTGCTCTCGCTCCTGACGAATGGGAGCGCCGAGCTCGCGACTTCTCCGATCTTCGGTTGTGCGTTGCAGGACGAGTGAGTGAAGGGGGCGATCAGATGACGGCAGCGACTACGGAGACAGCGGTCGACCCGAAGGTTCAGCGGCGCGCCGAGGCGCTGTTCGACGGCTATCGCGACGACCTCGCGCGTCGGACCGACCGGTTCTTCGCTGCACTCCTACTCGGCGAGTGGATCTTCGCCATCGTCCTTGCGGTCGTCTATTCGCCCTACGCGTGGGCGGGCAAGACGAGGACCCTCCACGTGCACGTCTACGCGGCGGTCCTGCTCGGCGGCGCCATCAACGCGCTTCCGCTCCTCCTCGCTTGGAGGAAGCCAGGGGCTCCGCTCACCCGTCACGTGATCGCCGCAGGGCAGATGCTCTGGTCGGCGCTGCTCATCCACCTCAGCGGCGGTCGCATCGAGACGCACTTCCACGTCTTCGGATCGCTCGCGTTCGTCGCGTTCTACCGTGATTGGAAGGTGATCGTCTCGGCGACGGTGGTGGTCGCCGGTGACCACTTCATCCGAGGGGTGTTGTGGCCGGAGTCCGTGTACGGGATCGTCAATCCCGAGTGGTGGCGGTTCCTCGAGCACGCGTTCTGGGTCGTGTTCGAGGACACCTTCCTGGTGCTCGCCTGCGTCGCGATGGTGAACGAGATGCACCAGCGGGCCGAGCAGCAGGCCGAAGTCGAGGCGCTGAGCGAGCGCGAGAAGCAGAAGAGCGTCGACCTCGACGAGGCCCTCACCAAGCTGAAGAGGTCGCAAGAGACCCTCGTTCGGACCGAGAAGCTCGCCGCGGTCGGGCAGTTGGCGGCCAGTGTGGGGCACGAATTGCGCAATCCGCTATTTGCGATTCGCAACGCGAACACATTCATCACCAAGAAGGTCGGCGGCGATGGCGCCGATCCGAAGGTCGCGCAGTTTCTCCAGCTCATCGAGCGGGAGCTGGGGGCGTGCACCAAGATCATCTCGGATCTGCTCGACTTCGCCCGCGAGCGCGCGCCGAACGCGAGACCGTGCCCCTTGCGAGCGCTGGTCGACGAGGCCGTCGGGCTCGTGCCGCCGGCGAACGTCAAGATCGTCAACGCGGTCTCCGACGAGCTTCCGGTGCCGTGCATCGACAAGGACCAGTTCCGTCAGGTGCTCATCAACCTGGTGCAGAACGCGGTCGAGGCCATGCCCGAGGGCGGCGGCGAGGTGACCGTCGCGGCGGAGGGCGGCGCCGATCGACCGTTCCGCATCAGCATCGTCGACAACGGCCCCGGAATGCCGGCCGACGTGGTCGAGAAGGTGTTCGAGCCGCTGTTCACGACCAAGACCAAGGGCACCGGACTCGGGCTCGCGATCGTTTCCAACATGATCAAGGGGCACGGCGGTGCCATTCGTGTCGAAAGCGAGCTCGGGCGGGGTAGCCGGTTCGAGATCGAGCTCCCCAATGGATGAGAGGTCCCCCATGCGTATTCTCCTGGTCGACGACGAAGCGCCCCTGCTGATGACCTTGAGCGCGAACCTCGAGCTCGAGGGATTCGAGGTCGTCGAGGCGTCCAATGGCGAGGAGGCGCTCGCCGAGGTGCGGCAGGGTGCGTTCGATCTCGTGCTCTCGGACATCCGCATGCCGGGGATGAACGGCGTCGAGCTCTTTCGCAAGATCAAGGAGGTCGCACCCGACGTGCCCGTCGTGTTGATGACCGGCTTCGCGCTCGAGGGTCTCGTCGACGACGCCTTGCGAGAAGGCGCGTACACCGTGCTCTCGAAGCCCTGTCCGGTCGATCAGGTGCTCGAGGTGCTCGGGCGTGCGGTTCGCGGTCCGATGGTGCTCGTCGTCGACGACCTGGCGCAGTCGGCGGAATCGACGGCCGCGGCCCTCGGCGAAACCGGGGTCAAGGCGCGGGCGGTCAGCGATCCGCGCGTCGCGCTCGACATCGTGCGCAACGGCGACGTCGACGTGTGCGTGGTCGACATGGTCATGCCCGAGCTCAGCGGGCCCGAGTTGATGGAGCGCGTGCGGCGCGTCGACGGGTCCATCGCGTTCATCGCCGTCACGGGAGAGATGGCGTCGGAGCTGCTGCGACGCGCCGCCGCACTCGGTGCCTACGCGTGCATGCACAAGCCGGTCGACCCCGAGGATCTCGCCCAGACGATTGCCCGCGCCCGCGGCGGTCGGCGACCCTCCGCCGTGCCGTGATGCGCTGCTCTGCGCGTGCGACGCAGGGCACGGCATGATAAATTCGGGCGGTCGACATGAACGCCCTGCCCGTGAAGCCAGGGGAGCTCCTCGCCGACAAGTACCGCGTCGACCGCGTGCTCGGCAAAGGTGGGATGGGCGTCGTCGTGGCGGCTCGGTACGCCGAGCTCGACGAGTGGGTCGCGATCAAGTGTCTCCTCCCCGAGGTCGCGGCGCACCCCAACGTCGTCACACGCTTCCTCCGCGAGGCGAGGGCCGCGGTCAAGATTCGCAGCGAGCACGTGGTGCGCGTGAAGGAGGTCGGACGCCTCGCGAACGGCTTGCCCTACATGGTGATGGAGTACCTGGACGGCTGCGACCTCGGGGCGCTCGTCCGGACCCGCGGCCCGCTCGCGATCGACGAGGCGGTGCTCTACCTGCTCCAGGCCTGCGAGGCGCTGGCCGAGGCGCACGTCCAAGGGATCATCCACCGCGACCTCAAGCCGCAGAACCTCTTCCGCGTTCACCGCGCCGACGGCTCGCCGTGCGTGAAGGTGCTCGACTTCGGGATCGCCAAGTTCACCCAGACCGACGACCTGGAGGCGCTCACCAAGACGACGGGCATGATGGGCTCCGCGCTGTACATGTCGCCCGAGCAGCTCCGCGCGCCCAAGGACGTCGACGCGCGCACGGACGTCTGGGCCCTCGGCGTGATCCTCTTCGAGCTGCTCACCGGGGAGAAGCCCTTCGTCGCCGACGCGTTGCCCGTGGTCGTCGCGCAGATCCTCGAAGGAGAGCCCATCAGGTTGCGGACTCTCCGCCCGGAGGCGCCCGCCGAGCTCGAAGCATTCATCGACCGCTGCCTCCAGAAACGTCGCGAGCATCGGTTCGACACGGTCGCCGCGCTCGCCGCCGCGCTGCGACCGTTCGCGGGGGACGCGGCGCAGATCTCGGTCGACCGCATCACCAAGATCATGCAGCGCGACCCGCACTCCGGCCCGCCGCCCGTCGCGGGAGTCCCCGTTTCGATGGGGATCTCGCCGATGGCAGGGACGGTCCAGCCCGCCGCGCCGGCCGCCGTACCCATCGATCGACCGAACGAGCCGGAAAGACGCAGGCACTCTCCCGTCTGGGCGGTGGCGCTCGCGGGGGCGGTCGTGCTCGCAGCCCTCGGTGTGGGGTTGTCGGGTCGACGTCACGACGTACCGCCCGCGGCGTCCACCGCGTCGTCCGCATCCGCGCCTCCGCCTCCGACGACGACCAAGCCGATCGACGCGGTGATCGAGGTGGTCGTGTCGCCCCCGGTGCCGAGCGTGACACCATCGTCGACCAAGGTGATAGCCGTTGCCGCGCCCAAGCCCGCGCCAAGCGCCGCTCCCTCGATCTCGCACGCGACTCCGAAGCCGACGGCGGCGCCCAACTGCGACCCTCCGACCTACGTCGGTGACGACGGGCTCCAGCATTTCAAGGCAGAATGCAAGTGACCATGCGCTCTCCTGCCCAAGGCCTCCGCGCCGCCCTGCTCGTGCCTCTGTGCGCGGGGCTGGTGGGCGTCGGAGCCGTCGAACGGAACGCGCGCGCCGAGGACGCCTGTGACCGTGCCTTCGTCGACGCGCAGAAGGCGGAGAAGGCCGGCAGGCTCGTCGAAGCGCTCGCGGCCTACCGCGCGTGCGCCGCCGTCGCGTGCGGGGTGAACATGGGCAACGCCTGCAACAAGAAGAGCCTCGCGCTCGCCGAGCAGGTTCCCACCGTGGTCGTCGTCGCGAGGGAGGGCGGGGTGGCCCTGCCCAAAGTGACGGTGACGATGGACGGCACGCCCATCGCGGCGGACGGCACCGCGGTCTCGGTGAACCCGGGCGCACACAAGTTCGTGTTCGTCGCGCCCGACGCGCGCACGATGACCGTGGAGACCGTCGTCGTCGAAGGCAAGAAGGCGCAGGAGGTGGCCGCGCGGTTCGAGCCCGTGCCGCTGGCCCCCAAGCCCGGCCCCGCCGCAGGCGAGGCGCCGCCGCCGCGGGTGGCCGACGGTGCACCAGCGAGCAACGGAAGCTTGCAGCGGACGGTCGGGATCGTCCTCGCTGGTGGTGGAGTCGTCCTCGCCGGCGTCGGCGGAATCGTCGGCCTGACCGCGAAGAGCAAGTACGACGCCTCGAACGAGGGCAACTGCGACGTCGCATCGAACCGGTGCAATGCCGAGGGGCTGACTCAGCGCGACTCTGCCGTCGCTCTGGGGAACACGGCCACGGTCATCGCGGTCATCGGCGGCATCGCAGCGGTTGGTGGGGTGGTGTTGTGGCTCACTGCACCGCGAGGCGGCACAGGCGTGACCTCGGTAGGGATCTCGCCAGCCGGCCTCGCGCTCGGAGGGGCGTTCTGATGGCCCGCTGCGCACGCGCGCTCGTAGTGCTGTTCGTCGCCCTCGCGGGCTGCAACGGCCTGCTCGGAATCAAGGAAGGCGAGCCGCTGGAGGACGCAGCGCTCATCGCCGACACTGGCGACACGGGCGCGGAGGACACCAACACGGCAGACACTGCTGACACGAGCACTGCTGACACGAGCACTGCTGACACTGCTGACACGAGCACCGTAGACACGAGCATCGCAGACACGAGCACTGTGGATACGAGCGATGCCGGGTGCAGCGAGCTCACGGCCTACCCGCCCGCCAAAGGCTGTCCCGATTTTGCCTGGGCCTGCTGGCCGATCGCACCCGACAGTCCGGGCGCCGCGAACTACACCGTGAAGGCGATCTGCGGCGACAAGGTCGTCATCGACAAGACGACAGGCCTCATGTGGGCGCAGGACGAGGAGCCGGGGACGTTCAACGTGGCGCAGGCAAAAGCGCGGTGCGCGGGCTCGAAGCGTGCGGGGTTCTCCGACTGGCGCTTGCCCAGCCGCATCGAGCTGACGTCGCTCGTCGATCGCTCGCGGGCGACCGCGCCGACGATCGAGGTCACGGCGTTCCCGAGTGCCAGCGGCGGCGCCTTCTGGTCCTCGTCGGTGTACGCGCCCTCCACCAACAACGTTTGGTACGTCGGGTTTACCCGCGGGTACACCTACTACACCGCCGAGACCATCGCGTACGGCGCGCGGTGCGTCCGTTGACCCACGAGGAAGAGCCCATGCGTTCCCCCCTCTCTCGCAAATCCCTCGCGCACGTCTGGATCGCCGCCGTTTTCGGCTCGCTGCTCTTCGGCGTGCAAGACCAAGCCGCGCGCGCCGACGCGCCTCCCGGCCGCTACACGGCGGGGACCGACGGCTCCACCGCTTGGGTCAAGGACAACCGGACGGGCCTCGTGTGGAAGAAGCTCGAAGAGAGCGGCTCCTTCACTTGGGCGACCGCGAAGACAAAGTGCACTTCGCCGTGGCGCCTCCCGACGGTGGGCGAGCTCCAGAGCCTCGTCGACGAGACTCGCACCGCGTCACCGACCATCGATGTGACGTTCTTCCCCGGTGCGAGCAGCGGCAACCTGTGGTCCTCGTCCCCCGACGCCACCAGCAGTGCCGGGACCAAGGCCTGGAACGTCGATTTCAATACCGGCGCCGACTACAACGCCGACGTCGGCACGGCGGGTGGCGTTCGTTGCGTGCGCTGAAGGCGAGGTGTTTGGTGAACGAGTCATTCCTCCGAAGCGCGGCCATCGCGTGTTTGCTGGTCGTCGCAGCCTGTGGCGGATCGTCGAGCGACGACTCCCGCAACGACACCGGAGACGCAAGCTCGAGCGACACCGACACGGTCGGGCTCCCCGACACCGCGACGAGCGATACCGCACCACTCCCCCCTTCCGCCTGTCCTGGCAGGCTCGCAGCCGTCGCCCCCTCCGGGACCGTGTTTACCGTGGGAAGCGGGATGGCCGTCACCTGCACCGAGAAGGCCCTGCGCGACGCGCTGACCGCCGCGAAGGCCGCGGGCGGCGGCACGGTCACCTTCTCGTGCGGCGGAAAGGCGACCATCGTCGTCGCGTCCGCGCTGGCGGTCGGGTCCGCAAAGGACAAGACGGTCATCCTCGAAGCCACGCTCGTCGCCTTGCGACACCGGAGCATTCGAAGTCCAGCCGTGACCTCGGTCAGGGGCCGGGCCCGGGCGCGTCACCGAGTCCAGGCAACGCGGCGTCGACGAAGGTGAGCACGTCCGGCGCCGCGGTGTCCGCTGCCGCGTCGGGAGGACTCTTTCCCTCGAGCCGTATCACGTTGCCAACCGCGGTGTCCGTCGTCGAGCCCAGGTCCGCGTAGGTTGCGTCAACCGGCCGGGGGACGTCGGTGCCGGTGTCGGGAAGATTAGTGTCCGGAAGATCCGTGTCCCCGTTTCCGGAGCCGATCCCCGACGCGGGCTCAGGAGGGGGTGGGGCAGCGCCTTCCTTTTCGGCGCATGCGACGAGGAGTGACGCACCGACCAGGACCGCGGCGAGAATTCCACGGATCCGCCGCAGGCGGGACGTGGGTATGTGATTCCGGCGTTCGTTCACGGCCATCACTCCTCTGGAACGCAGTCGTAGGTGACACGCCAGTCGGTGAGCGTCGGCGACGCGGGCGGCGAGGTGGCAGCAACCCCGTGCGCGTCCATCTGCAGACAGTCCGCGCGCGAGCCCACGCTGCCGAGCCCACCTCCGAGATCGACCGGACACGTCGCGGACGGCGGCGCGGTCAGCGAGCAGACCTGCGTGTCCGGCGAGAGCTGCGCGGTCGCGAGCGCCGTCGGGGGATCGGCGGTCGCGGCTGCGAGCGTCGGACAGGTGCCGGTGGCGTCGCGCGCGAACGCGCGGAAGCGAAACTCGATCTTGGTGCCCGCGGGCGTCGAGCTCGTGTAGCCCATGCGCGTCCAACGCGCTTTGGTGCCGACCGGGCAGACTCCGTCGAACACCCGCGACAGGGTCCACGGCGGGTACGTCGTCACGGACGTGGGCTCGCAGACCGGCGGAGGGTTCGCCTTGTTGACCGTCCAGTTGTTGTGCGGGTTGCACTCCGCGACGCTCGCCCCGACGGTCGCCTCGTAGTTCACCATCAGCCCCAGGTAGTCGAGCGCTCCGAGGCGAGGAGCGGGGGCCGCGCCCGGACCCCGTCCGACCACGAGATCGACGACCAGCTTCGGATCCTCGAGCGACGTCGGATCGGTGATGGTCTGCGCGCCGAGCTGGTAGATGTTGAACGCGCTGTCGAGGATCGACGCGCTCCTCGAGCTGATGAGCGTGCTCGTCGAGCCCGCGACGCTCAGCGCCTCGGCCGAGATCCAGTCGCCCGACAGCACCGGCTCGATCTTGTAACCCGCTTGCGTCGTCAGCCGCAGGTTCGACGCTCCGGCGGGAACGGCGATGCCGAAGTCACGAAAGCGGATCGCGCGGCTCGGGCTGCCGGTGACGTAGCTTGGTCGAACACCGATCGCGTCTACCTCGATCGTTCCGCCGCTCGTCGGATACGCCTGCACCGTCAGGTGCAGACCGGCCGAGAGATCGGCCGGCGCGAGCCCGACCGCGGAGACCAACGCGCTCGACGTGGTCCACGTGTTCGCGACGTAGCCCGAAGGCAGCGTGAACGTCGCGCTGGCCACGGTGGTACCGTCGACCTTCTTCGCGAAGACATAGACGATCGCGCCACTCGTGATGCTCGAGCGCCACGTGCCGGTCAGCTCGAGGCCGCTGTATTCGCCGGCCGGGGGACTCGCCCACGCGTATCCCGTCGCGTCTATCGATGCGTACTGCGGATCGAAGTACCTCGCTCGAAGGCCGAGGTGCCCGAACCGCACGACCGGATTGGTGAGCGACGAGGAGTAGTTCGTCGTCACCGCTCCCAGGTAGATCTTGAGACTCGGGAGGTCGGCCGCGCTCAACGCGCCGTATGGCAGGGAAATGTCGACGATCGCGGTCCCGGGCGCGATGGTGCCCGAGTACAGCCAGGCGTCATCGGACGCGCGCTGCACCCAGACCTGGTTGGACGCGAGCGATGTATCCGAGTTGGCGGATTCGATGGTGAGTTGGAGTCCGCTCAGCGTCCCCGCGACGCCCGGCACCGTGAACCCGGTAGCGAGCACCGATGACACGTCGCTCTTGACCATCGTTCGTGAGAGCGACTGGCCATCCCCCGCGATGGCCAGGTCCGCGACGAAGGTGGAGGAGCTCGATGCCGTCCACGTGTCCGCGAAGTTGGTGACCGTCGCCGGGCTCGCCGACGCCGAAAGCGTGGAAACCAGAGTTGCTGCGGCTCCGGCGCCGTCGGGCGCCGCGGACAGGGCCGCCGAATTGGTGAACCCGCTGTTGTTCGTCGTACCCGAGGCGTAGACGATGGGCGATACCAGGCCGTGCGCGAACTCGGTCGTCGCGGACGCCTGGTCGTCATCGGCGAGGCGGGCCAGATCCTTGTTGGCGAAGTCGATGGTCTCTGCGGTGAGCGGGTAGCTGAGAAGAGTCGTCGTCACTGCCGTACCCGTCGCCGGCGGGTTGCACATGATCGATTCCGTGCCGCTGCTCTGGAACGCCGAGCTCGGTACGCGGAAGGTGCGACACTTCCCCGCCCGGAGCGGATTCGTGGTCGTGATCGGATTCGTCGTGCCAGAGATGGGATCGACGGTGCTCCCGGTGTGCAGCACGACGATCCCAGCGCCAGGGTTCGCGTCCGGGTAGTGCGGACTGTTGCCCGGATAGCTCATGCACTGGAGGTCGGCCGTCAGATCAGCCGACCCGCGATTGCAGACGGTCATGTTGCGGTACGCGGTGCTGTCCGCGGGCGCGCACACGACGGGTGCGGTGATGTCGACGCCGCCGCCGAGCGCCGAGCAACCGTCGCTCGCCCCGCTCGCGAAGGGCACGCAGCCGCTCGAGCCGTCGGCCGTGATCCCACAATGCATGTCGAACTGACATGCCGCGAGGTACGCCGGACTGTCCTTGGAGCCTGCGCACTGCCCATCGAGCGTGCCCGCGCTCTTGAAGCCCCCCGGCACGTTGGACGTGTCGAGCGTGATGGTCGTGCCTGGCGTCACGGTGACGATCGCGTCGGCGGTGACGCCGCTGTCTGGAGCATCGTCGAAGCGTTTGCAGTAAGGGTTGCAGGGGTTGTCGACGCAGCTCTCCGCGCTCCCGCCGACCGCGTTCGTCTGGAGGTCGGGCGCGCGTTCACCCTTGCGCGGCGGCGGCGCGACCGCCTTGAACGTCGTTCCGCTCGCGACGCACGAGCCAAAGCCTCCGCTCGCCGTGCACGTCTGCTCGCCCCTCGCGCAGTCGACGATCGAACCGGTGCGCCCGATCTCGATCGCGCACTCGCGCACCTGGCCGGCCGTGCATGGTTGCCCCTGAGACGGTGGGGTGAACCCCGCCCCCGCGATCCCGGAGGCGCGGTCGGTGTTGCCGCACGCGGCGATCGCAGCGAGCACAGCGAACAACGCTGCAACCGGAGTGGGAGCATGATCGCGAAACAGTCGCATGGCCGCTTGGTGATGCGCGACCACGCGGAGAAATTGCATTGCGCGGGCCCTGCGCGTGCGACTTCTGGAGTGAGACGTGCGTGAAAGACTCACCAGCATGCTCGCGATTTCGCGGGTCCCAGTAGCAGCCTCGAGGTACCGTGGCTCCGTCGCGATTCAGGTGATCCTCCCTCCGAGTCGATCGCGACCACGTCCGGTGTACGCTTCGGACGGTGATCGCCGTCTCCAACGCCGACCGTGTGGTCTTCCCCGAGATCTCGCGGACCAAGGGCGACGTAGTCGCCTACTACGAGCGGATCGCCCCACGCGCCCTTCCGCACGTCGCCGATCGCTTGCTCTCGATCCGCCGGTTCCCCAAGGGGCTGTCGGGGCCCGGGTTCTTCCAGAAGAACGTTCCCGAGCACTACCCGCCGTCGATCACCCGCGTCCCAGTCGCGCGGAGCCGAGAGGCGTCGAAGAAGCACAAGGACGCGGACGCGCGTGCCAAAGACGTCACCATCTATCCCGTGGTGCACGAAGCCGAGCACCTTCCGTACGTGGCCAACCAAGGCGCGATCGAGCTGCACGTGGTCACCTCGCGCGTCTCGCACCTCCACCGGCCCGATCGGCTGATCATCGATCTCGACCCGCCACCCGGTGCCGTCGCGCTCGTCCGTCGCGCAGCGCTGGTCACCCGCGACGCGCTCGCGAAGCTCGGGCTCGAGAGCGTCCCGGTCGCGACCGGCTCGAAGGGCTATCACGTCGTGGCGCCGATCGTTCCCGTCGTCGACGTGCACACGCTGGCGGCGACCACGCAGAAGCTCGCCGCGCTGCTGGTGTCGCAAACCCCTGACGAGCTGACGACGGTGTTTCGCATCGCCCAGCGTGGGCAGCGCGTCTTCGTCGATTGGCTGCGCAACAACGGGGGCGCGACGGTTATCGCGCCTTATTCGCTGCGTGCGAGCCCGCGCGCCACCGTGGCGACACCGATCGCGTGGGACGAGCTCGAGACCACCGCGCCGGATGCCTTCACCATCGACGACATCGCGCGTCTGCTCGATCGGCCCGACCCGCTCGCCGCGCTCGGGCCCGCCGATCCGATACCGTTCGTGGCCGCGGTCGACGACGCGTTCACTCGCGCCGGTCTCGTGCTCGAGTCGTTCGATCGATTCCGCTCGTAAAGGGGACTGTCGGCTGCGGGCGACATTTTCGGCCCGCGGTGAGACAGAACCCACGGCGCATGGCACGCGGGGGAGAAGAACGCTAAGGCCTGGCGATGCGTAGTGTGTTCGTCGGCTCAGCCGTTCTCTTGGCTCTCACGGGCACCAGCGTGGCTTCGGCGGCACCGCCAGCGCCCAAGGGCCCGCACCCGCGGCTGTTCCTCGGAGCGACGACGCTGAAGACGATGAAGGCCAAGGCGGTCTTCTTCGACACCGCTGCACGCCGGGCGATCGATGTCTGCGTCGGCGCCACGAGCAACCCCGCGAGCATCGCGAAGAGCGGTTACCAAGGGGACACCTGGGCGTTCACGCTGTCGTCGTGCGCGCTCGCATATCAGCTCACCGGCGCGAAACAACACGCCGAGACCGGGGTCAAACTGTGGAAGGCGATCCTCGGAGACCGTCACGCCATCGGCGACGGAGAGGCCTGCGTCGCCGGTGCGAGCGAGGCGCAGGCCATCGCCTCGATCAAGCGTGACTCCGGGTACGCCATCCGGTTCATCGGCCCGCACACGGCGCTCGCGTACGACTGGCTGCACGACGCGCCTGGTGTCGACGAAGCGCTGCGTGCGCAGTCGCGCGCCTGCTTCAAGTCGTGGCTCGAGTGGTACGCGAAGTCGGGCTACCTCGCCGCTGCGCCCGGCTCCAACTACCACGCGGGGTTCGTCGCCGCGAAGTCGCTGATCGCGGTCGCCGAGGGGGGCGAAGACGGTGCCACCAGCGACAAGCTGTGGACCGAGGCGGTCGACGACCTGATGGGCAAACAGATCGTCGGAAAGGGCCTTTCGCCGAAGGGTGCACTGCAGGGCGGCGACTGGGCCGAAGGCTGGCAGTACGGTCCGTTGAGCGCGATTCATTACGCGCTCGCCGCGCGTGCCCTCGAAGAGCAGGGTGCGAAGCTCCCCGAGATGCATCAGTGGGCGTCCGATCTCACGCTGCGGTTCGTCTACGGACTGACGCCGACGATGGACGCGACGTGGGTCGGCGGCGACTCCGAATCGCTCACTCCCTACATCGCGCCGAACACGCGCGTGCTCACGGCCACGCTCGCCGGGCCGGGTAGCGAACAGGCTGCGGGCTGGGCAACGTTCCTTCGCGGCAAGCTCGGCAAGGAGAAGGACCTGTCGCCGGTGTTCGACGCGCTCACCGAGGCTCGCACCGCGACTGCGGTCGATCCCCATGGGAAGCTGCCGCTCTGGTATGTCGCCAAGGGCACCCGCAACGTCTATGCGCGCTCGTCGTTCGCGCGCGACGCGTTCTGGGCGGTGTTCTCCTCCGCGCCCCACGTCGTCCCCGACCACCAGCACAACGACGCCACGAACTTCGTGCTCTCGCGGGGCGCCGATCACCTCGTCGTCGATCCCTCGCCGTACGGTTCGCTCTCGAGCCTGACGAGCAACGCGATCGCCGTCGATTCGCCGATCGCCATTCCCGCGTATCGTCCGAGCCAGACCTCCTTCAGCCAGGCCGAGCTCGCGTTCGTGCGCGGGACCAAGGGCGGCGTCGTCGCCGCACGGAGCGACTTCGCCAAGGCCTTCAATTTCGCCGACAAGCCGAGCGACGTGCCGTTCGCCCGTCGCGACTGGGTGTTCACACCCGAGGGCGAGATCGTCACCCTCGATCGCACCCGCACCGACGCCATCGCACGAAAGACCTACCTTCGGTTCCGCACGCCCGCCAAGTTGACGCTCTCGGGCAAGGTCGCGAGCGGCAAGGTCGGCACATCGCTGCTTGCCATCCACCAGGTGAAGGTCAGCGGCGGCACGGCGGCGATCAAGTCGTATCCAGCGCATGACAGCTGTGACTCGAAGATGCGTGGCGGCTGCACCCACGCCCGGTTCGCGGTCGACGAGTACAGCCTCGAGATCCCTGGACCTCGCGCGCTCGCGATCCACGCCCTCGACGCGCTCGGCGTGGGCGAGTCGCCCGCCGAAGTCACTTCCCTGAACGACGCACCGATCGACGTTCCGCCCCAGAACGACGGCGTCCTCGGTGCAGCGGTACGTCGTGGCAACATGACGACCTATGTCGTGGCTTCGAGCGCGAACGATGGCGTGACCGGCGCGACGATGACGTACGGCGTGCCGGGCGGGACTTCGAGCCGCCACGTCGTGTTCGATGCGCCGGCCGACGCGGCGGGCAAGTCGAAGGTGGTCGTCACGGCCTCGGGTGGGCGTTGTCTCGTGACGATCACGCCGGGCGGTTCGTTCCTCGGTCTGCCGCTGATGTTCTCGGTCTCTTCGGCCGCCGAGGGCTGCAAGGCGACCGACGAGCCGGATGCGCCTCCCGGCTCTGTCGTCGCGCAGACCACCCCGGGCTCACACGCGCCCGACGTCGCATGGATTGCAGCGATCGCGTTCGCCATGCGGCGAATCCGAGTGCGGATGGTTCGACGCGCCCCACCGGCGTCGTTTTCGTGACGCTGGAATATTCGGCGATGGCTGTACCTCGCCGGATGCCGCACCGATCACCCAACTCGTCGTGATTGCAGGGCGATCCCCGCTGTCACAAACGTGTGTCGCCGTCTCATGGACGAGCCCGGTGTAGGCTCCGCGCCATGCGAATTGTCATCTCCTCGCTGGCCGTGCTGACCGCGTTGTCCCTCTCCGCGTGCGGAAGCGACGACGCCGCCACGACCACCACCGATACGGGCACGACCGTCACCGACACGGGCAGCGCAACCGACACCGGCAGCGCGACCGACACTGGCAGCGTGACCGACACCGGCAGCGCGGCCGACACCGGTAGCGCGACCGACACTGGCAGCCCCTCCGATACCGGCCCGTCCTTCAAGGTCGTCAACGGCTGCGCCGAGGCCGACTACGTCGATGCCACGACCGATGCGACCAAGCGGAAGATCGATCCGTGGGACACCACGGCTGGAAAGAAGTGCATCAAGATCAAGAAGGGCCAGGACGTCACCTGGAACGGCAACTTCTCGTTCCACCCGCTGGACGCCTTCAACGGCGACACCCCCTCGCCGATCGTGGCCACCTCGTCGGGCACCACCAAGACCATCGCCTTCGCGAACGCAGGCACCTTCGGGTTCCACTGCACCGTCCACGGATCGATGACCGGCGCGATCCTGGTCGTGCCCTGACAAGCGGCCTCGGGCGTGCCGTCGCCGACGCGGTGACGGCGTCGCCCGGTCCGTTGCGGTACTCTTCGGAGCGGTGATGCCCGAGGAGCTGTTCGTCCCGTTCGCACTGCCGAGAGAACGAGTCCCTCTCGTGAGCCAGGTGCGCTCGACGGTCATCCTCTCCTCGCTTTCGGGGCTGCGCGCCCGAGGAGTCCATGACGCGTACCTCGCCGAGCTGGATCGGCGATACCACCACGTCGTCGCCTCTCTCGATCCCGATGGGTGGCTACCTCTCGACTTCGCGCTCGCGCACTACGACGCATGCGAGCGGCTCGGGCTCGATGCCGCGAGCATCGACGAGATCGGCGCCCGGTCCGGGCGCTTCGTCAACGAGACGTTGCTCTCACTCCTCGCGAAGGTCTCGAGCGAGTTCGGCGTAACGCCCTGGTTCGCGCTCTCGAACTCCAACACCCTCGGCGCACGCACCTGGACGGGCGGGAGCTTCTCGGTGTGGAAGCTCGGACCGAAGGAGGCGCGCCTCGAGTGGATTCAGCAGCCGGTCGCCCGGTATGCCTACTTCCGGAGAGCCTTCGGAGCGTTCACCAAGGCCATCTGCGGCCACTTCTCCCGCGCGATGTATGTGCAGGAGCTGCCGATGCCGAACAAGGCGACCGAGACCGCGTATCGACTGTCGTGGGTGTGACCCAGGGCGCTGATCAGGGTTTGACCGACGCCCAGGTCGTGTCGTCCTGCACGAATCGCCGAATCCACGTCTTGGCGTCCACGCCGCCAGTGACATACGCCGACCACGCGAACATCAGCGTGTGCTGGCTCCCGGCGAAGAAGAAGTACCGCGCGCGGGTCGTCGGGTCGTAGACCGACGTGCCGAGTCCGAGGAGGGCAGTCTCGAACGCGGTGGCGCCGAGGCTGAACGTGGTGCGCACGACGGTGTCCTGGGTCGTCGACAACAGACCGATGCGATCGCTCGGATACGCCGCAGCGCGCGCCTTGATCAGCGCAGACATGTCCGTCTTGCAGGCGGGGCACGACGAATCGAGGAACTTGTCGAGACGCCAGTTGGCATACAACTGGTTGCGTAAGGTCGCGGGGAAGTCGTCGTTCTTCAGCAGGGGAGCCGCGTCAGCGAGCAGATACGACTGCGCCGACGGCCACATCGCTCGATACAAGTCGTAGTCCAGCGTGGCACCGAACCCGCCGGCGCTCGAGCCGGTGACGACCACCTTGGTCGGCGCGGTGAACGTCGCGCCGAGTCGGGCGAGGAACGCGCGCACGTTCTTGCGGCCCTCGTGGTGATACGTCCGGGTGGTGCCCGAGACGACATAGCTCGCGACGTTCTCGCCTGCATGCCAGTCGCCGGTGCAATATGGCACGAACACGAACGAATAGTCCTTGAACGGATTGGTCGCGTCGGTGCGATCGAAGATCGCCGTGTTCAGCGTGGTGCTCGTGGTCGCGAACTGCGTCGCGCCGTACGGACCGGTGGTCGCCGTGCGCAGCGTGAAGCAGGTGGTGGCGTCCCAGCAGGCGCCTCCACCGTTGTGGAACACGAGCACGTTCGGACCGTCGGCGAGGTTGACGCCGATCCCGGTCTTGGTGCCGTCGTCGCAGGTCGAGTCGGCGAAATCGACCCACGTCCACGTCGACTTGGGTGCGGTGATCGGGGCGCCGAGCGGCGGCTTGGTATCGGCGACATCGGCCGCCGAGGTGTCGGTGGTGCTCGTCTCGGCGACCGACGTGTCGACGGTCGTCCCATCGGCGACGGAGGTATCGACCCCGCCCGAATCGAGCGGCGTCGTGGAGTCGACGGCGACGGCGCTGTCTACAGCGGTTCCGCTGTCGAGCGGCGCGCTCTCGGTGCCCGACTCCTCGGACGAACAACCCACGAGAACCACGCCGAGCAAGGCGAAGAGAGCACGCATCCGAGGACGATACCCTCACGGGCGCGGGGCATCGACCAAGACCTCGGCGGAATTCAGCGGATCGCGTCGACCATGATCCGCAGCAACTCGTCGGGCGCCTCGGCGTGGACCCAGTGCCCTGCTTCGGGCACCACGCGCACCGCGACGCGATCGGAGACCACCCTCGCGAGGTGCTCCCGGTCGTGCTCGTCGTAGACGTTGGAGCGACCGCCGTTGATCACCAGGATGTGCGACCGCGGGTGCTCGACGACGCTCCAGAGGTCACGGGAGAAGTAGTCGTCGAGGAGCGCGCGAATGGCCACGAGATCGAGCCCGAAGCGCACGCCGTGCTCGCCGCGGTCGAGGTTCATCGCGAGCCACTGGGCGATCGAGAGCGGCTGCCCGCGCCGCTGCATCTCGTCGATGAAGGCCTGCCGCGTGGGGAACCATTCCGGCAGCTCGCCGAGCATGGCGATGACCGCCATCGTGCTCTCGGAGCCGCGCGCCTCGAGGCGGAGGCCGGGGTTGGAGTCGACGAGCACCACATGATCGAGCTCGTGCTCCGAGGCGTACTGCAGGGCGACCTTGCCGCCGAACGAGTGTCCCCACACGCCGCGAATGGGACCGGGCACCCGCGAGCCGAGCGCGTCGAGATCGTGCGCGGCCGCGACCACCGTGTGCGGTGGCAGGAAGTCCTGCGAGCTCCCGTGTTTGCGCAGATCGACGAGCACCGCGCCCCACCGCGGACGCGCCGCGACGAAGCGACGGGCGAGCGTGCGGAGGTTCGGGCCACTCCCGAGGATGCCGTGGAGAAAGAGCATCCACACCTCGGGCTCGTGGCCCTCGGCGCGGACGAGCGCGTGGTTGGGAATCGACTGGTCTAGTGACATCGTACGAACTGGACCTTTTCGATGGACCATCGGCGGGCCATCGTGGGGCGCATGAACACCCCTCGTAGCACGGTGCGAAGGATGCCGGCGCGCGCCCGGTACGATGCCGAGACCGTCCACGCGATCCTCGACGAGGCGCTCATCGTGCACGTCGGGTTCGTCCAGGCCGGGCAGCCGTTCGTCATCCCCACCATCCACGGTCGGCGCGGCGACACACTCTACCTCCACGGGGCCGTCGCCAGCCGGATGCTCAAGGTGCTCGCGGAAGGTCTTCCCGTCTGCGCGACCGCGACCCTGGTGGATGGGCTGGTGTTCGCCCGCTCTGCGTTCCACCACTCGATGAACTACCGCTCAGTCGTGGTGTTCGGGGTCGCGCGCGTGGTGACCGACGCGGAGGAGAAGCGCGTCGCCCTCGAGGCGATCGTGGAGCACGTCGCTCTGGGACGAAGCGCCGAGGTCCGCGCACCGAACGAGAAGGAGCTCGGCGCGACGACCGTGCTCGCGCTCGCCATCGACGAGGCCTCGGCGAAGGTCCGCACCGGTGGACCGATCGACGACGCCGAGGATCACGCCTGGCCGGTCTGGGCGGGCGTGCTCCCGTTGTCGGTGGTGCCGACCGCACCGCTCGACGATTCGGCCGTGCCGCCCGGTGCAACGCCGAGCGACGTGGTGTCGAAGTGGCGACGGCCGTCGCGTCCCTGAGCTGATCACGCGAGCTCCTTGCACCAGCGCAACTGCGCTCGCGCACTCGCAGTGAACAATTCCGCTGTGCGTGCTTTACCGATCGCGCGCGCTGAGTATGGTGCGCGCCCTCATGGTTCGCCGACTCGTGCCGTATCTCGCGGTTGTTTGTCTATCGCCCCTCGCCTGCAGCAGCCCCGAAGGTTCGACGACCTCGACTGCCGATTCGTACGTCGCCGAGGTGAGCGACGACGCTGCCAACGATACGCTGCCCGTCGATAGCGCCCGGATTGACGACCGTGTCGCGGACACCGCACTCGGGCTCGAATCGGGGACCGCCGACGCCGCGGTGAGCGAGGTCGCGTCGGATGCCGTGGCCGACAGCACAGAAACCAGCTGCAAGAACGGCTCGGTGCAGGAGGAATCCTGTGGCAAATGCGGCACGCATTCGCGCTTGTGCGATGCGAGCAAGTGGCTCGATTGGAGCGGTTGCTTCGGCGAGACCGGCTCCTGCGTCCCGGGCGACAAGCGCTCGGTGGCCTGCGGCCGCTGCGGCACCCGGGCTCAGACCTGCAACGGCACCTGCAGCTGGGACTCCGACGTCTGCGTCGGCGAGGGCGCATGCGTCCCCGGATCCAAGGAGACCTCGTACGGCTCGTGCCTCGACACGACCAACGTCAAGACCCGCACGTGCAGCGAGAGCTGCGCGTGGAGCGCGTGGAGCGACTGCAAATGACGCTGAAGAACGTTCTCGGCTTTGGCGCTCTCGCCATGGCCTGCTGCTCGATTGCGTGTGCGGAGGCCGACGACGGATTGGCCAACAAGATCCAGCCCGATGCCGAAACGCTGGTACCCGGCGACGCTGGTTCCGATTCGGGGGCCGACACGGGCAAAGGCGGAAGCAAGCCGCCCGCCGACTCCGGTGCGAGCTGCGCGACGGGCGCGACCGAGACCCGTGCGTGCGGCGCGTGCGGCACGCAGACGCGCTTCTGCATGCCCGACCTGCAGTGGACCAGCTGGGCCGAGTGCACCGGCGAGAAGACCGGCTCCGAGTGCGTCGTCGGCGAGAAGCGAACGGTCGATTGCGGCAATTGCGGCAAGCAGACCGATACCTGCGACCCCAAGGCATGCACCTGGACCACCGGCTACTGCAGCGGCGAGGGGGAGTGCGCGCCCGGCGACACCGCGCAGACCAATGCGTCGTGCTCCGACCCGACCGAGCTGCGTACCCGCACCTGCGATGACAAATGCGCGTGGTCCAGCTACTCCGCCTGCGCGGCGAAGACCGGCTGGTTGCCGATGGCCACCGCGACGATCGCAGGGCGGAACTTCCACACCGCGGTGTGGACCGGCACGCGGATGATCGTGTGGGGCGGAGCCTCGAGCAGCTCCACGCTGAAGAACGACGGCGCGAGCTACGACGTCGTCTCCAACACCTGGGCGCCGATCGCTCCGAGCCCGCTCTCGGCACGCCGTCAGCAGAACGCCGTGTGGACCGGCTCGAAGCTCTTCATCTGGGGCGGCTACGACAAGTCGGTCGCGCTCAAGACTGGCGCTCTCTACGATCCGGCCAGCGACTCGTGGACGACCATCCCCGAGGGTCCGCTCTCGGCGCGTCACTCTTCCGCGATCGTCTACTCCGCTGCGACCAAGCAAGTCCTCGTCTGGGGCGGATGCACCAGCGGTTACTGCACCGCCGCTGCGGCGGACGGCGCGGCCTACGACCTCGAGACCAACACCTGGTCGATGATTCCAGCCGGTCCCCTCACGGCGCGCACCGACGCCGCCTACGGCCTGATCAAGGGTGAGCTGGTGATCTGGGGTGGCCGCTCGTCGACCACCAGCATGCTCGTCGACGGCGCACGCTTCGACCCGGTTGCGCGCACCTGGGTGAAGTTCTCCGATCCGACGAGCACGACGCTCGACGGCCGCTACGACCAGGCGTTCCTCGTCGCGCACGACTCGCTCGTCGTCTGGGGCGGGCGCAGCACCGACGACGCGAGCACCGCGAAGGGCAACGGTGCGATCTACCGACCGATGGTCGGCTGGAACGCGATCCCGGCGCCGGCCGACGCGTTGTTCTCGCCGAGCCCCAAGCGGTTCGACGTGGCTGCGTGGTACGGCAAGGGCAAGCTCTTCGTCTACTCGGGCATTCCCTCGACCGCGTACGACCTGCCGTACACCGGCTTCGTCTCGTACGACGTCGAGAGCGGCACCTGGAAGAGCGAGGACCTCACCGGGGTCACCGGCTATCGCGCGCGCGCGACCGCGGTGTGGACCGGCAAGGAAGCGATCATCTGGGGCGGCGCCAACGGCAACATCTCCGGCACCTTCTACAACACCGGCGCGATCCATCGCCCGTGAGCACGAAAGCACCATGAAGACTTCATTCCTGATGGCTCTGGCGACGATGGCGTTGTCGCTGACGGCGTGTACCACTGAAGAGAGCGGCACGGCGACGGGCGCTCCCGATGCGATGGTCGACGGCGCGTGCGGCGACACCAGCGCGGACTCGAGGAACTGCGGCGCGTGCGGCAAGACGTGCGAGGCCGGGCAGGTGTGCGCCGCGGGTCGTTGCTCGGTCGCGTGTCCTTCGGGACAGGCCGTGTGCGACGGCAAGTGCGTCACGTTCGAGACCGACCGTGCCAACTGCGGTGCGTGCGGGAAATCGTGCGCGGCCGGCGAGGTGTGCAGCGCCGGCAAGTGCGCGCTCACCTGTGCGCCGGAGCTCACGACCTGCGGTGCGGCCTGCGCCAACACCAAGAGCGATCGCGAGAACTGCGGCGCCTGCGGCAAGGCGTGTGGCGTGGGTGAGCTGTGCGTCGGCGGCGCGTGCGCGGTGACGTGCGGCACCGGTCTCACCGAGTGCTCCGGCGTTTGCCGCGACACCAACTTCGATCCGAGCCACTGCGGAACCTGCGGCAACGCGTGCCCCTCCGGCCAGGTGTGCAGCGCCGGCAAGTGCTCGGCGACCTGCGGCACGGCGCTGACCAGCTGCTTCGGCGTGTGTCGCGACCTCTCCAGCGACGCGAAGAACTGCGGCGTGTGCTCGAGCGCGTGCGCGACCGGTGAGGTCTGCTCCGACGGCAAGTGTCGCGTGAGCTGCGGCTCGGGCCTCGTCGCGTGCGGCGGGGTCTGCCGCGACGTGCGTTACGACCGCGATCACTGTGGCGCGTGCGGAAGCGCCTGCCCTGCCGGGCAGGTGTGCAACGGCGGCAGCTGCAACGCGAGCTGCGGCACGCTCACCGCGTGCAGCGGCGTGTGCAAGGACACCAAGGTCGACGCGGCGAACTGCGGCGCCTGCGGCATTGCCTGCCCCGTGGGACAGTTCTGCAATGGTGGCACCTGCACCACCAGCTGCGGCGCGCTCGCGACCTGCGGCGGCGTCTGCAAGGACACGCAGACCGACAGCTTCAACTGCGGCACCTGCGGCACCGTGTGCGGGGACGGCGAGAAGTGCGTCGCCGGCGCGTGCACGCTCACCTGCTCGACCGGCCTCACCAAGTGCGGCTCCGCGTGCGTGAACGTCAACGTCGACGGCTCGAACTGCGGGACGTGCGGCAACGCGTGCGCTGCGGGCAAGTCGTGCAGCGGTGGCGCGTGTCTCTCCGTCGATGCCGGCGGCGGGTGCGGCAGCCTCACCGACTGCGGCGGCGGCCTGTGCAAGGACACGAGCATCGACCCGAGCAACTGCGGCAGCTGCGGCAACGTGTGCGCGGCAGGCAAGCTCTGCAAGTCGGGCGTGTGCGCAGTGTACTGCGAGCCGGGGCGCACCGAGTGCTCGGGCACGTGCACCAACCTCAAGTCCGATCCGAACAACTGCGGCGCCTGCGGAAACGTCTGCGACAAGTGCGTCGCGGGCACCTGCCTGAAACCCGTCGCCCTCCACGCGTCGTTCTACGCGGACCAGATGTTCGCCCGCTTGAGCGACGGCTCGACCCGGGCGTGGGGCGACAACACCGACAGCAATCTCGGGATCGACACCACGACCGGCGAGAAGTCGTCGCCCGGGATCGTCTCGCTGAGCGGCATCGTCGACGTATCGACGGGCGGCAACTCGTACAGCTGCGCCGTCGTCAGCGACGGGACCGTCAAGTGTGTCGGCTACAACAGCAGCGGTCAGCTCGGCAACGGCACGACCACCTCGTCGAGCATCTGGGTGGACACCTCGACGATCACCACGGCGACGAAGGTCGTCGTCGGGTCCGCCTCGACCTGCGCGCTGCTCGCCGACAAGACGGTCACTTGCTGGGGCGGCAACGACTACGGTCAGCTCGGCAACGGCACCACCACGATGAGCTCCACTCCGGCGGCGGTCCCGGGCCTCGCCGAGGTCGCCGAGATCGTCGCCGGCTACAAGTTCTTCTGCGCCCGGAAGGTCGACAAGACCGTCTGGTGCTGGGGCTACAACACCAACGCGAACCTCGGCAACGGCACGACCACCAACTCGTCGACCCCGGTGCAGGCGATGAACGTCGTGAACGCCGAGGAGCTCGCTGCGAGCTACGCCGCTGTGTGCGCGCGCCTCGGCGATGGCACCGTGCAGTGTTGGGGCGACAACGCCTACGCAAGCCTCGGTGATGGAACGACGAGCACGACGGACCGCTCGACGCCCGGCCCGCTGGTCGTCGGCACCGACGGAACCGGCACGCTCGGGAACGTCACCAGCATCTCGGGCGGCTACCACCACTTCTGTGTCAGCCGCACCGACGGCTCGGTGGCCTGCTGGGGCTACAACTCGAGCGGCCAGCTCGGCGACAAGACCACGACCAAGAGCTCGACGCCCAAGGTCGTGGCCTCGCTGACCAACGTCGCCTCGGTCGAGGTCGGCTACGGCTTCAGCTGCGCCCTCAAGACCAACGGCAGCGCGTGGTGCTGGGGATCCAACACCTCCGGCCAGCTCGGCAACGGCACGACGACGAGCAGCGACACGCCGGTGAAGGTCATGTTCTGACCTGCTCTGCGGAATCGTTCGTGCTAACCACCTTGCATGGTTGGCATCATCATCGCGGTTTCGGTGGCGGCGCTGGTCGCTCTCCTGCTCGTGATGGCCTTCCGGGGGCGCGCGGCGACGGGTCTCGGAGCACTGCACAGCGAGCGGCTGCACGACTGGGAGAAGAACCTCAGCGAGCAGCACGAGGAGGCTCTGCTCCATGGCATCGAGGCGTTTCGCGATCGCGGCCACGACCTCTTGCTCCATCACGAGGGCGGCAAGCTCGACGTGCTCGAGCCTCCCATGGTCGTCTCGCTGTACGCGTTGACCGACGCCTTCGGGCGGAAGGGATCGAGCGAGGCTGCCGTCGGCGAAATCCTCGGCGGGTGGGCGGCCGAGCCCGCGCCTGGTGCGGCGCTGCACCTCGCGCGTGACCCTCAGGTCGGCAAGATCGCCCCGCGCGTGCTCTCGGCGATCGAGCCCGCGCGCGCGGAGATCCCCGCGATCGACAACGCCAACGTCGACGAGCTGCGCGGCACCCTCGAGCTCGGGCTCCGGGTCGATGGTCGATCGAACACCGTCGTGGTCGACCTCGCGCGCGCCGACGGCGAGATCAAGGCCAAGCAGGACGCGGGCGACGAGACGCCGTGGAACGATCTGGTTCGCGCAGAGCTGCGTTCCGCCGTGATGCGCGATCGCGACGGGGTGTTGTGGATGCGCACGCCCACCGCTGAAGAGCGGGCGACCGCCGTTCGAATTCTCGACCGTTGACTTCACATACCCCGGTCCCGCCTCCGGCGGATCCCGGGTGGTACGCCGCGCGCATCGCGCGTAGGCATGACCGGCAAGCTGTACACGCTCGCGCTCGTTGTCGCGCTGGGCGCCTGCCGCAAGGAAGAGCCCGCGACGGAGGAACCCTCTGAGCCACCTGCCACCAAGAGTGTGAAGGCGCCGTGGACCCCCAAGCCGATGGGCGGCACCGGCGGCGGTCCCGCAGAGGAGCTCAGCGCGACGCCGCCGCCGACTCCCGCGCCCGCGAGCCCCGGACCTCCGAGCAAGCCCTCCACAGTCGCACCGAGCAGCGCACCGAGCAGCGCACCGTCGGTCCCGCTTCCCTGGGTGAAAGGCGACGCGGGCGCCTCGTGGCCGTTTCCCTGGGCGCCTCCCTCTGCGGCGCCTTCGACGTTCCCCTGGCCCTCGGGCAGCTAAGCTCGCGACGTGTCCCCCGCGCTCACCCTGCACGGTCATGCGCCCGCGCTGCTGCTCGACGTGATGGGCACGCTGGTGCGTGATCCGTTCTTCGAGGACATGCCCGCGTTCTTCGGCCTCACGCTCAAGGAGCTGATCGCGCACAAACACCCGACCGCCTGGGTGGAGTTCGAGCACGGGCACATCGACGAAGCGGCCTGCATGGCGAAGTTCTTCAAGGACGCGCGCCCGTTCGACTTCGCTGCGTTCAAGTCGCACGTCGCGCAGGGGTACGCGTGGCTCCCGGGCATCGAGCCGTTGCTCGAGGAGCTCGCCGCGCACGGCGTGGAGATGCACACGCTCTCGAACTACCCCGCGTGGTGGGAGCTCATCGAGGAGCGCTTGGGACTCTCGCGGTTCGTCTCGTGGACCTTCGTCTCGTGCCACACCGGCGTTCGCAAGCCCGATCCCGAGGCGTACGTCGGTGCGGCCCGGGCGCTGAGCCGCCCGGTGTCGTCGTGTGTGTTCGTCGACGACCGCAAGGACAACGTCGAAGCCGCCTGGGCGGTGGGCATGCCCGGCCTCTGGTTTCACGATGCCGACACCTTGCGCGCCGATCTCGCGTCGCTCGGGATACGCTGACGGTCCGATGAGCATTTCGAACCTGCGCGCGCGTCTCGAGAAGCGTCTGGCCAATGTCGCGATGCAGATGCCCCGGTCGTGGATGGTCAAGCTCGCCGGCGGTCGTCGCGTCGAGATCGACGACTTCGTCCTCGACGAGCAGGTGCAGCTGGCGATCGCCATGCATGCGCGCCTCGGCAAGAAGCAGTCGCACGAGCTCTCGGTCGAGGATGCGCGCCGCGAGCTCGAGCAAGCCTCGGACATCCTCGCGCCGCGTCCGCGGGTGCTCGACCGCATCGAGGAGCGCAAGATCCCCGGCCCGGGCGGGCTCATCCCGATTCGGATGTACGTGCCGCTGTCGCACCGAAGGCCGTCGGCCGCGCTCGTGTTCTATCACGGCGGCGGGTTCGTCCTCGGCAGCATCGCCTCGCACGATCCGCCGTGTCGCGTGCTCGCCGACGAGGGGCGCGCGATCGTCATCTCGGTCGACTATCGGCTCGCGCCCGAGCATCGGTTCCCCGCCGCGATCGACGACGGTGTGGCCGCGTTCCGTTGGGTCGTGGAGAACGCCGCGTCGCTGGGCATCGACCCCGCGCGCATCGCGGTCGGCGGCGACAGCGCGGGCGGCAACCTCGCCGCGGTGGTCTCGCAGCAGACCCGTGACGACGCCGTTCGTCCGGCGTTCCAGCTGCTCATCTACCCTGCCACCGACCTGACGATGAGCGCGCCCTCGCACCGGCAGATGGGCTCCGGCTTCTTCCTCGAGCACCAGACGATGCTCTGGTTCATCGATCACTACCTGCGCGGCCCCGAGGACAAGCTCGACCCGCGCGCCTCACCGCTCTTCGCCGCCGACGTGCGAGGCCTGCCCCCGGCCTTCGTCGCCACCGCCGGGTTCGACCCGCTGCGCGACGAGGGCGAAGCGTATGCGAACAAGCTCCGCGACGCGGGCGTACCCGTCACCTACCGCTGCTATCAGAGCTTGTTCCACGGCTTCTTCTCGACGACGGGCGGCATCGAGGCGGCACGCCCGGCGCTGGTCGAGGCCGCGGGTGCGCTACGCGCCGCCTTGCGGTGACAGGTCGGGCAGACCGAGTCGCTTGCGGAGCTCACGCTCCTGACGACCGAGGTCCATCAGTGCCTCGCGCGTGTAGTCCGCGATCTTCTTGTAGGTGCGCAGCCGCGCGGGCTCCGCGAGCATCTTGTCGAGCTCCAGCGGCTTGCCGCACACGAGCGTGATTGGATCGCCGGTGCCGTCGAAGTTGCCTCTGATCTGCCCCGCGAAATTGTTGGACAGGCCGAGCGTGAAGACCGGCACCACGATCGGCTTCGCGCGATGGACCATCTGGCCGATGCCGATCTGCGCGGGCAGGAGCGCGTACGGATCGTCCCCCTTGTTGCGTGTGCCTTCGGGGTGCATGCCCACGACGGTGCCGCGCTTCTGCAGGAGCGTCGTGATGACGTCGACCGTATAGTCGTTGAACGTGCGCGCCTCGGCCCGGCGCATGACCGGCGGGTACATCGCCCACGCCGACATCAGCATGTTGACGGCGATGCCGTCCGCGCGCTCGTAGAAGTAGTCCCCGCGAACGGGGAAATACATGCCATCGACCCAGTCGCTGTTGCGGAGCAATGCGCTCGCCATCACGTAGAGGTCGAAGAACGACCTGTGGTTGGCGACGACCACGACGCCCCGGTCCGGATCGAGCTCGGTCAGGTGCTTCAGTCCCTCGACGTGCACGAGGTTCTTGGTGACGAAGTGCACCCAGCCGGCGCCGACGGTCTTCAAGAAGGCGTGCGCGACGCGCTTGAATGCGGGGCGGCGGTTCACCGTGTCGGCGATTTCGAAGGCGGTGCGCTCGAACTGGGTGAGCGTGGCGAGCTGCTCGGGGGTCGGCCTGATCATCGGAAGGCCGGACGAATTCCACGCCCGCGCTCCGTCTGCAAGCCTCCGCCCTCACGGACAGGCGATCGGGGGGAGCTCGGCCGCGGAGACGCCGTGGGCCATGAGGAAGGCCTGGGCGAGGAGGCCCCTCGCGACGTCGACCCTGGCCGCCACCCCAGAGATGGAGGTGCTGGACTTGTCGTCGGCCTGCACGGGTGTACCGCTCAGCACCCCGACGACCTCGCCCGTCCAGTCCGAGACGATCGGCCCGCCGGCGTCGCCGCTGCATGCGGCCGCGTCGAGGCTGAACGCCGTGTCGCCGAGCTCTCGCACCGAGCCGGCGAACCCGACCACGCGGTGGCCGGTGGACAGCCCGGAGCAACGTCCGAACCCGACGACCCGGAGGGGCTCGCCGACCACGGCGGTCGAACCGAGGCGCATCCGCATGGCGACGCCGTCGGCGATCGGCTCGTCGGTGACGATGGCCGCCACGCCGTGACACGGGGCCTCGAGGATCGCGATCACGGGCACGACCTTCCACGCGACCGCGCCGCCCCCGACGCGTGCGCGCAGCTTGTCGAAGCTCATCGAGCTCGGTTTGGTGAGCCGATCGATGCAGGCGCTCGCGGTGATCGCGATGCGGTCGCCGACGGCGGTGGCCGAGCACTCGCCGTGGACGCTCGCGACCCGGACGACCGCGTCGAGCGGATCCTGGAACGGCATTCGCGGCTCCTCACGGGGCGCGGCCACGGGGGAGGGGTGCGCGGCCACGTGGACGATCTGCACGTGCTCCACGTACGTGCACGCCGATGCACTCACCGCGAGTAGCACCAGAATGCCCGCGCGTGCGGCACCCTGTCTCATGCTCCCCGTGCGCATCCTCGCGGATCCCCGCATCACCATGGTTCACCAGCATCCTATGTGCCACGTCAGAGAAAAGACGCACCGACGATTCCGCTCAAGCCGAGATCGACGAACGCTCGCGCGGGACGCTCGGTCGCAAACCAGGTCCGCGTCCCGCGGAGGCCGACGAACAGGTACCCGATGCCGACCCCGAGCTCGGCGCGCACCTCGTGATCGCGAACGCCGGCGGAGGTGATCGGGAGCCACTGCGCGACCACCTGCACGTACGTCGCGTCGCTCGCCCACAGCCGCGCGCGCAACCCGAGCAGCGGATAGAGCCGGCCATGCTCCGCGAACGGGTGCCGTCCGAAGTCACCGCCGCCGCCTGCGCACAACAGGAGCCCGAACGACTCGCCGCGTACGATCGGGAAGTCGGCGGCGAGATCGAAGCGAAACGCGCGGCCGGCCTGGCTCTCGCTCGTCGCGTACACGCCGCCGAACCAGAGGTGGGTCTCGACGCCGACGTCACCGCGGGCGCGGACGACATCGACGTCGACGCCGAGCTCGCCGCCGTCGTAGCGCTGACGACTGCCGGTGCCGACGGGCTTGCTGCCATCGAAGTACCCGCCCGCGACCGCGATCCGCGCGACATCGAACACCTCGCGGGCCTGCGCGGGGACACTTACTGCCAATGCTGCCAGAATGAGCGGGAGGGCCTTCATGACCTGGTCGCCCACAGGCCGATGGCTCGGACCTGTTGTGCGCGAAACAGCTGCACGCCCGCGAGCTCGGGGGCGAGGGTCACCTGGCCACCCGGCCGGTGGAGCGCGATCGTCACCGTGCACGGCGCCGGCGTTGCTCCGTGGCCGAAGTCGGCGACGCTCCAGGTGAAGGTCCCGGTGTCCGCCGAGAGCGTGCGCTCCGCGGCGACGACACACGGGCCGGCGAGCGTCGCCCGCATCGAGCTCGAGGCGACGGCCGGCGTCCACTGCAAGGTGAAGGGGCGCTCGAGGTGCACGAGGCCGTCCCCTGCGGGCGGCGAGAGCGCGAAGGCCGGTGGGAGGTCGATGCGCGTGGCGCGGGCCGAGCTGCTGCCGGTGCGAAGCAGGTCGAGCTCGAAGCTCCCGTCGGTGATCGGAACCTTGACCGTGTAGCCCGCGAGGCTGCCGTCGACCTCTTCGGCTTCGAAGGTGCGATCGCCGACGCGCGCGACCAGTCGATCTCCCCCGCCGAGCCAGAGCCTGTGGTAGCGGTCGTGACCGAGCGCGTAGATCCCGATGCGGGCGGTGGTCGCCTCTTCGTTCGTCTCGACCAGGATCTGCAGCGAGAGATCGTTGGTCGAAAGCCCCGCCGTGTCGTCCGGTGGCGGATCGGCGCAGCCGAGGAAGAGCATCGAAAGCACGACGAGCGCGCGCTTCATGGCAGAAGCTCCACCACGACGCTCCGGCTCTGCGTCGCCTGCGCGTAGAGCTCGCGCGAACCGGAGTACGGTGCCGTGCGCACGACCGAGACCGTCACCGTGCAGGGGGAGCGAGGATCGAGCCGCTCGATCTCACCGCCGTTGACCAGGTACTCGCCGGTATCGCTGACCAATGGGCGTACGAGCTTCTTCGCGCACGCTCCCTCGACGACGATCGCGGTCGTGTAGGTGCCTTCCGTTCGGTCCCAGCGGAGCGTGATCGGCGAGGACCAGGGCGCGCGTGGGGCGACTGGCTCGAGGGTGAACGGCGGCGGCACCTCGATCCCGAGATCGATCAACGAACGATCCCCGGTGCGCAGCAGGTCGACCGCGATGCGCCCGCGGTTCCGCGGGGTCGTCGTCACCTGGGTCACCCCGCCCGGCTCCGCCGCGAGCACGCGCGTCGGATCGTCGTGCAGGACGAAGCGGTCACCCGCCGAGAGGACGACCGCCCCGGAGTTGGGCAGGAGCGCCGACGCCTGCGCGCGCACCGTGGTCTGGCCCTCGCCCGCGTTGACGGTCAGCACGACTCGCATGTCAGAGCTGCCCACGTCCTCCGAGAGGTCGACGCCCGCGTCCCGGCACGCGGGCGTGGCCAAAAGGAGGAGGGGAAGCGCGAGTCGAGCTGGCGGGGTCACGGGACAGTGATGCCTCAGCAACGGGCGTGCCTGCACGCGTTCGGTTCTGCGCTAGGCTGCGCGCGTCATGATTCCGCGACTGCGATTCGGGGTCATCCCCGATTCCGAGCAAGGATACGCCGCTGCCGACAAATTCGCCGCCGCGTTGTCGTCGGTGCTCGGGGTGCCGGTCGAGGTGCATCGCGCCATCGACTACCGCGTGCTGCTCGCGTCGTTGGAGCAGGGGCGCATCGAGCTCGCGTGGGTCCCGCCGCTCGCCGCGGCGCGTGCCATCCGCGTCGGCTCGGTCACCGAGGTCGCGGTGACCATGCGCAACGGCTCGTCGAGCTACTACACCGGTCTCATCACCCTCAAAGACGGTCCCATCAAGAGCCTCGACGATCTCGATGGCGTGCGCGCCGCGTGGGTCGATCGCGAGAGCGCCTCTGGGTACCTCGTCATCCGCGCTGCGCTCCGCGAGCAGGGGGTCAGCCTCGTGCGCGCGTTCTCCGACGAGGTGTTCGTGCGCAGCCACGCCGAGGTCGCGCGCGCGGTCGCCACGGGCAAGGTCGACGTTGGCGCGACCTGCTTCAATTTCGTCAGCGGCACCGTCGAGATCGCGCGCTCCGGCTTCAAGGACCACGGCGGCGTGCGCGACGACGCAATCCGCCTCCTCGCGCACGCGGGGCCCATTCCGAGCGACGTCGTCGCGGCGCACAAATCCGTGCCCGCGCGTTGGGTGCAGCTCCTCCAGTCGGCGTTGGTCGATGCGCGCCCGGCCAGCGTGCACGAGGCAGCCAAGGCGCTCGTGCACGCCGACGGATTCGTGCGGCCCACGCAGGAGCACCGCGAGATGCTCGCGGCGCTGCTCGCGGTCGTCGACGATCGGCCCGGCAGCAGCATGGCGCCGCCGCTCGTCCGTCGCTGACGCTTGCTCGCCCGCATCGATTCGCGGGAGACTCCCGCCATGCGCCTTGGCTTCCTCCTTCTCGTTCTCGCCCTCCCGCTCCCCGCCTGCAGCTCGGACGACGCCGCGTCGACGACCACCGGACCGAACGCGTGCGTCAAATCCGGCGGGACGTGCGCGGCGAACTTCCCATTCCGATGCGCGCCTGGTTACGAGCAGGTGACCGATACCGATCGCAAGACCGCGTGCGGCAAGAGCGAAGGCACCGATCCGATCGACGTCGCTTGCTGTGTTCCCGAGGCCACCCCGGCCGACACGGGGACCAAGGACACCGGTGCGACCGACAGCGCGACCGACGCCGCTTCCGACGCTGTCACCGAAGCCAGTGCCGATTCCGCGAGCGCAGATTCCACGGCTTCCGACGCCGTGAGCGACGTCAGCGCCGACGGCGGATGACCTGGGCCTGACCTGGGCCTTTGCCCTGGCGGAGCCTGTCGGGTATTCGTCTTCGACATGTCCCGCCTCCTCTCGATCTCGCTGGGCCCGCTCGTGCTGTTCGGCTCGCTGGTTCTCGGGTGCAAGGAGCCCGTGAAGGAGTCGCCGACGCCGCCCGCGGCTTCCGCTCCGGTCGTTGCCTCCAGCGCGCCGCCCGCCGCGGCGAGTGCGCCGGCGAGTGCCGCGCCCGCGGCTTCGGCTTCGGCCATGCCCTCTCATTCGCAGACCTGCGAGGTCGAGATCTTCGGCAAGGTGATCTTCCCGCCGAAGCTGCCGAAGGGCGGGAAATTCATGGTCTACGTCGCGCAGAACGACTGCCTCGCGGACGACGCGCAGATCCTCGGTCACGTCGAGGCCGGCATGGACGGCGCGATCGTCATCGAGGTGTTCCCCAAGTGGGGCAGCGACATCACCATCTGCGCCGCGCGCGACATGGGCGAAGGCAAGCCCACGACGCTGTACGGCAAGGCCAAGGGCAAGTTCCACGCAGAGGCCGAGGGTGAGGTCACCTTCAACGACGTGAAGATCGAGCTCGCCGAGGGCAAGCCGCACGTCTTCCCCAAGGACGCGAGCGAGTTCCCGCCGGCCAAGGCGCCCACCGGCAAGGGCAGCGGCGGCCC